>Ga0306925_10000386_pt1 | contig 31211 bp, 30 predicted proteins | sample flu12Cox44000176_FD_203755 | JGI IMG/M metagenome (GOLD analysis project Ga0306925, IMG submission 203755) | Lab enrichment of tropical soil microbial communities from Luquillo Experimental Forest, Puerto Rico - flux8day.12C.oxic.44.000.176 (v2)... | ecosystem: Environmental > Terrestrial >... | reverse complement strand
TCGCCTGGTTGAGGATGATTTTGCGTCGCGTTCTTCTCGCCCTCGTCCAGACCTTCGCCGCCCGCCCAGCTATCAAATCAGCTTTTTAACGGCCGACTAGATAGAGCGGGTCCACGGGGATCGTCATTTCCACCCACTTGCCACCTCCGGTGATGATTGAGAGTACCGATAGCCTTGATTGGGTGACCCACATATTGTGCTGGACTTGGGCCATGTGCTTTTCGGCGGCAACTTCCTCGGAGAAGGGCCAGGGCAGCATGAACTTGGCCTCGAACACGGCTCCAGTCTGCTCGACGATGCCGTCGAGGGTCGCCACCATCCAGAAAATCGCCGAATGCCTTACGCGGCGCTGGACATCACGAATGCCGTGGCCGGTATTGCGCTGGTACCAAGTCCGATTGAGTTCCTCGGTGGCGGCCCCAAGCTGCACGACGAGATTGCCGGAGAGGTCCTCCGGCTCGGCCTCGCCGCGCTTCTCGCGCCAGAGCCGCACCAGAGCCGCTTCGTCGCTGCCCATGATGATCCGCGCATCCGAGCCACCGATGAAGAAACGGCGCTGTGGCCGGGCAACATTCGAAGATCGAACCTCGCCTTTTGACATGTCAATTCTCCGCATTCGCGAGCGTTTTGCATCGCTTATGATGTTATAGTTCGTATTTTGATGTAAATTACATCGGTAGACGCAGATTGTCAAGCGGGATCGAATCCGAAACGCTATGGAGGAATGCGGCATTCCGCTCAAATCCGTGCGGCGCGCGCGCTCCTCGGCTGGAGCCAAACCCAGCTTGCGCGCCGCGCTGGGCTAGGCTTGGCTACCCTGCAGCGCATTGAACGAGACGAAGGCATTGAGAAAGGAAAATTCTCGACTGTCATCAAAATACAGAAGGCTCTTGAGCAAGCCGGCATTCATTTCACCGATGATATAGGAGAGATCGGCGTCCGATTAAAAATACGGACCCGCTGAGGCGCCCCGCACCTGTCTGTTAGAGCTGCTGCGGCGCGCGCACCGATCCGATTCACTGGACCACGGCATGGTGGCCCGTCCGCGCTTGCGAGAACATTAAAGCTCGCCGCACCTGATTTCGAGCCTCGCCCGCGTACCTACCCAATAACTTCCTCGGGCGCCGGCGTAGAGTTCATAGCTGAGAATGGGAGATAGCAGGGCCTGAGCCTTCACCGCCGCCGCAGGATGCCCCCGAGCGCGCCACGAACGATGGCGCGGCCGACCGAGCCGCCCACCGACCCGCCGATCGATTTGCCGATATCGGCCGCAACTTGTCCGGCGACGCGGTTGGTGACGGAGCGCGTGACCTCGCGCGTCACCAGTTGCCCCGTGCTCAAACGCTCGCCGCGCTTGCGGGTCGTTCCGAAGATCGTGCCCAGAACGCTGCCGATGTTGCCGATCCACCCTCCTGACTGTGCTTCGTCGGCGGGATGGCTCGCTGCGGTCGTCTCCACGCGTTTTTTCAGAATCTCGTAGGCCGATTCCGAGTCGATCGCGGTGTCGTATTTTCCTTTAACCGGGCTTTGTCCGATCACCGCGCGGCGCTCCTCCGAACTCACCAGCCCCAGCCGGGCGGAAGGCGGGCAGATCGTCGTGCGCTCGACTACGGAGGGAACGCCGTTTCCTTCCAGGAACGAGACGAGCGCTTCGCCCTTGCCCAGCTCGGTGATGACCTGCGCGGTGTTGAGATTCTTGTTCGGCCGGAAGGTTTCAGCGGCGGCTTTCACGGCGCGCTGATCGCGCGGGGTAAATGCGCGCAACGCATGCTGCACGCGGTTGCCGAGCTGCGCGAGAACGGTTTCCGGCACGTCGAGCGGATTTTGCGTGGCGAAATAGACCCCCACACCCTTTGAGCGGATCAGACGCACGACTTGCTCGATCTTTTCCAGGAGCGCCTTCGGCGCATCGTTGAACAAGAGGTGCGCCTCGTCGAAAAAGAACACCAGCTTCGGCTTATCGGGATCGCCGACCTCGGGAAGCTTCTCGAACAGTTCCGACAGCATCCACAATAGGAACATGGCGTAGAGGCGCGGATTGGCAATCAGCTTGTCCGCCGCGAGGACGTTGACATAGCCGCGCCCGTCGCGATCGGTTCGCATGAAGTCCGCGGTATCGAGCGCCGGCTCACCCAAGAACGACGAGGCGCCCTGATTTTCCAGCACCAGCAGCTGGCGCTGGATGGCTCCGACGGTCGCCCCCGAGACGTTGCCGTACTGAGTCTGCAACGCGGCGGCGTTGTCGGCCACGAATTGCAGGATCGCGCGCAGATCCTTGAGATCGAGGACCGGCAGTCCCTGCTCGTCGGCGACACGAAAGGCGACGTTGAGCACGCCTTCCTGGGTGTCGTTGAGATCCATGATGCGCGACAGCAGGATCGGGCCCATCTCGGAAACGGTGGCGCGAACCGGATGGCCTTCATGTCCGAACACGTCCCAGAACATCACTGGAAATTGGTCGGGCTGATACGTCAGTCCCATGTCGCTTGCGCGCTTGACGAAAGCTTCCTTGGCCTCGCCCGGCGCGGCAATTCCCGACAGGTCGCCCTTGATGTCGGCGGCGAAGACCGGCACGCCGGCGCGCGAGAAGCCCTCGGCGAGAACCTGCAAGGTGACGGTCTTGCCAGTGCCGGTCGCGCCGGTGATCAGGCCATGGCGATTGCCGAACTTGAGATCGAGGACTTCGTACTTGCCGCTCTTGCCGACGACGATCGTATGGTCCGGGATCGCCGCAGGAGCAGCCTTTTTGTCCGGCGCCGCAGGAGGAGCAGGCTTACCTTTGGTTTGGACCGGAGGTTTCGGTACGATTGCCATTGCAGCCTCCGAATGCTTGCCGTTTCTGCCGAACGCGAGCTAACCTGCACGCCGGCAGGGAGCGCGCGTCAACGGTTTTTTGCGGGCTCTTCACGCTCGCTTCATGGCATACTCATGAAGCTCACCTAAGACGCTACAGCAAAACCTTGGCCATGTGGATAGGAAGGGCTTGGGCGGAAGGCACGCGCCGAGCCCTTCGACGGGAGCGACGAACTTTCGCGCGAGCGCTCGCGAACGTCAGCTGACTGCGCAGATGCGACTTACTTCGGGTGGTTCACGGACTTCGGCGACCACTCGGGATGGCGTACGCCGAAGGCGAGCGCCCGGATCAGCTCTGGGGCAAGCTGCGCGGCTTTTCCGATCCGTGCTCGCCATGAACGAGGCCGGACACAGCGGCCGCAGGACACCGCGTCCGGCCGTTGATGACTTGACCGAGTAAGCCGCTCCCGTGCTCGTCGCTAGCTTGCTGCTGCTCCGACAGTGCGCCGGCGATGCCGCATTTGTTAGGCCGACGCGGCGTGCGTGCGGCGCTCGGCCATGAACTGATCAAACTCAGCTTTGTCCTTGGCCATCCGCAGGCGAACAAGAAATTCTTGGAATTCTCGCTGCTCTTCTTCCAGGCGCCGCAGGGTTTCCTCGCGATATTCGTCAAATGCGCGATTGCCGCTCGACCTTGACGGATGCCACCAAGTGCCGGCCGAACGCGCAGCTCCCTGCCAACGATTCACGCTGACGCCTTTCCAACCGCTCATTCGTCCGCTCCCGATGAAGAATGCCAAGGTGGCAAGGCCAATTGGCCACCACACCCAGAAGCCCAGGATAATCAACGCGATCCAGGCCGGTTTCCCCAGTTCGTCAAGCCTTGCAACAATTGGCATGTTGCGCCTCATTCGCAAATGTTAATTACATTTACATTACTACAGGGCGGCGCTCGGCCTGTCAAGGCGAGCAAGGGCGGCAGCTCGCCTCTCCCACTCGGCAGATAATCTTGCCGCCGTCCCGTAAGGCTGTTCTACCGCGGCAAACGTTGCGTGATGCTCCAAAACCTAGCGGTTTGAGGATGCTTTTGATGCAAAAGACGCGACCGATGTCTCACTATGCGGATGCAGATCGGCCGCTGGTTCAAGGGGGGGTGCGACCCAATCCGTTCAGATAGATCAGCACCGCCGCCTCCAACAAATCCTCGGACGACATGGGAAATGGCCGCCCGGCAGCATCTCCGCGCCCAAACAGCGATGCGATCCCGTGCGCCAGGGCCCAGATGTGCAACGTCATCATGAGAATCGGCGGACGCTGCTGCGTAGGCCGGCCGGCGACGAGCTGTTCAGTCGCGGTTCGTAATACCGCAAAGGCTCGTTGTCCTGCGTCCCGTAATCCCGGGCTCGCATCGGGCGGGATCCCCGCCTCGAACATCGCGGAATAGTAGGCCGGCTCGCTTTTTGCGAAGCGCAGATAGGCCTTGCCGACACGGTCGAAGGCCGCGAAGGCATCGGGACGGCCGCCATCCCAAGCGCGCGAAAGCGTGACTTCGAATTGATCAAAGCCGCGCCGTGCCACGTCGACCAACAGTTCGTCTCGATCGCGAAAATGCCGGTAGGGCGCCGCCGGACTTACCCCCGCCCAGCGCGCAGCTTCCGCAAACGTGAACCCGGCGGGTCCTTTCTGCGCGATCAACTCCAGCGCGGCACGGATCAAGGCTTCCTTCAGATTTCCGTGGTGATAACCGCGTGGACCCGACCGCCCGCCTTGCCTGGACCAACTCATGTGAAGGGTTTTTACATGACTCGGAACGCGGCGTCGACGCTCTTGCGTTCGTCGGCCGCATCGCAGGCCCGGTACGGCGCCATATGGTAAATGTCAAAGCGAATTCGGGAACAAGGAGAAGATCGTCAATGGATCGGCGGCAGTGCGTCGCGTTGCAAGGCGAGCATCTCGTCCACCATCTCCACTGCACCGCGATATGAGGTGACCGTCGGCTCAAGCAGGACCGCCTGCACGAGCTTGCTCTTCGACTCTTCGGCGAACGCCTCGACCAAGAGCTTATTGATGCTGCCCTGCAAGCGGATGATCGCCGCAATCGGCTCCGGCAAAGGTTGCATCTGCTTGGGATGCAATCCCGCGCCGTCGCTCGTCGCCGGGACCTCGACGACGATGTGGTCGGGCAGGTTGGGGATCCAGCCGCGATTGGGAACGTTCACGGCATCGAGGCGCTGCTGTTTGCCGCAGGCAAGCGACTCCATGATCGGGATGGCGAGTTCGCCGGACGGCTCGAGTAGCTGCGCGTCTTCTTGCTGATGTTTTTGCTGCTGTTTCTTGAATGGGCGTTCAGTCCCATAGGCATCCTGGACGGACGTGTATTCCAACACTTTCCCGGTTTGCCAGGGAGGCCCATCCGCCGGGTCATAGAACCAATCGAGCTCGTTGGCGGAGAACTCGTGCGCCCAACCGATATATTCGCCAAAATGATTGCTGGCGGGCGAGGGATAGAGACCGAACCGCCGTAGCAGGATGCGCGCCAAACCGATCTCGTGCCAATCGGCGAGCCAGTCACCTTCGCGCTCGGCCTCGCGTAGGCGCGGATAGAGATCCTCACCCGTGCGACGGTCTCGAATTGTTTGAAACCAAGTGAAGTGATTAATGCCGCAGGCCTCCATTTCCATCTCGTCCACCGGTTTGTCCAGAATATAGGAGACCTGCTCCATTCCCATCCACACGCCGTGACATAGCCCGATGCACGGCGTCTTCGACAGCGTCGAAACGGCATCGCATACTTTGTGCATCGGATTGGTGTAGTTGAACAGCACGGCTTTGGGACAGACGCGCTCCATCGCGCGGGCGATGTGGACCATTCCCTTCATGGCGCGCAGACCATGGAACAGCGAGCCGGGTCCGCCATTCTCGGCGAATACCTGGCGGAAGCCATATTTGCGCGGAATGTGATAGTCCTGCGCCCAGAAGCGGCTTCGCTCGATCTCGACCGCGGTAACGACAAACTGCGTGCCCGCGAGCGCCGCCTCAAGCGCAGTGGTCGCGCTGACCTCACAATCGCGTCCGAGCTTTTCGACAAGCGATTTTGCATAGCGGTCGATGTCCGACAGCCGGTCGGCTGCGATATCCATGAGACGCAGTTTGATGGGGCGTTGCGCGAGCGTCTCGCTGAGCAGGACGTCGCGCACGGTTTCCGGGCCGAACGAGCGGCTGCCGGCGCCAATCAAGGCGATGGCAACGGCTTCCATGCGCATCTCCCAACGACGGACGGTCCCGATTTGCCCTCAATATTATAATGAGCTGACCCGCACGCCTGCGCGGACAATTCAACGGGATGGAGGTGTCATCACACGTTCCTATGCGGGATATCCACGTCACCACCGGCGCGCATATGGCAGGGCTTGGTCGTGCACAGGCACTATTGTCTTGCCGATCGGCCAGAGTGCGAGTCCGGCCAATTTGAGGTGTGCCCAGGCGAACGGAATGCCGATGATCGTGCAGGCAAGCAAAATGGCGGTCACAAGATGGCCGAGCACCAACCACCACCCGGCAAGCACCAGCCACACAAGGTTGCCAAGCAGACCAAGAGCGCCCGTCCCGACGTCCTCGCGGCCGGAATAAGCCGCGCGCGACACCGCCTTATAGCCGAACGGCAGCAGCGTATAGGTAGCGATGTTGAAGGCTGCTCGCGCCCAAGGCAGACCAATGATGGTGATCGCCATCACGACCGCGGCTATCGCCCAGCCGATCGCCATCCACAAACCGCCGAAGATGATCCAGAGCACATTCAGCAACAGGGACAAAGCAGACATCGGATTTCCCCAAGACGACGAAACATCATTCGAAACAGACCCTACCGCGCCATGGCTCCTTGCACCGGCGGGGCATCGCGAAAAGAGCCTCGGCCCGCATAATTAGTCGGGGTGCTGCAGTCTGTACTCGCGCTGCCAATTCGGTTGCGCCGCTCCTTGCGAGGAATGTTGCGGACCGCCTTGCGCGGGAGCAAGTGACCTGTCGTAGCTTCGACCATCGCCGCCTGGTTGATAGATCATCTCACGCATCGCATCATAGATTTGCTGACGCCTGTCGCGGGTTGGGTCGCCTTGTCGATCATCGCCGTATGCGCTCGCGCGCGCCACCAGCCGATACTGAGAGTCAACGACCTTACCTTTCGCATCCACCCGGAGACATTCGGTGATTGCCTTTCCCCTCTCCATCCGCATGTTGCCGGATTCGAGGTCGATTGATTTGCAGGTAAGCTGGCGTCTGGCTTCGGGCGACGGAGGCGTGAGCGCGGTTTTTGGCACGACCTGGGCCCATACGGCCCGGATCACCGCGTCGAAGATGGGAACTGCCACGCCGCCCCCGGTCGAGCCGCCGCCAAGCGTGCGCCGTTTGCCGTCTGCGTTGTCGTAGCCGACCCACACCACGACGGTGACATCATTGGTGAAACCGACGAACCAGGCATCATTCTCGTCATCAGAGGTGCCGGTCTTGCCGGCAACGTAAGGCGCAAGACTTGCAATCGAGCGCGCCGTGCCGCGCGCCAACACCCCCTGCAGCATCGTCTTGAGCTGGTAGAAGGCTGCGCGGTCGACGGAGCCGATCATGACCGACGATTTCGGATCGTGGCGGTAGATGACGGCGCCGTTGCGCTCGATGGCATCGATCACATAGGGCGACGGGTGCAAACCCTCATTCGCGATCGCAGCAAAGAATGCCGCGAGATCGATCGGTCGCACCGGCTGCGCGCCGAGTACGAATGGGTAGTACCGCAGGCATTCGCGGTAAATCTGCGCCTCCAGCGCCAGCTCACAAATGCGGTTGAGACTGGCTTCGGGCTTCTTCTCGATCCCGCCGTCGAGCAGCCGGACTGTCGCGAGATTGCGAGAGTTCTCAATCGCCCGGCGCAGAGTAAGCGTGCCGCCCGAGCCACCGTCGTAATTCTTTGGCGTCCAATAATCCTGCGGACGGGCGCGGCCGCCCCCGATCGGCGGCAGTGTGATCGGCTCATCACGCACGAGCGTGTTGGGTTGCAGCCCTTTGCCGAGTGCGGCGAGATAGCTCAAAGGTTTGATGGCCGAGCCGGGCTGGCGCACCGCTTGCGTCGCACGATTGAGTTGGCTCAGCGGATAGGAGAAACCGCCGGTCATGGCGATGATGCGGCCGGTCCTGTTTTCCATGACCGCGACCGCTCCTTGCACCACAGGGCGTAGGCGCAGGTCCGCGCGCGCGGCGCTCCTGCCGTTGCCGTCGGCGAGCGCAACGAAAACCGCGTCATGAAGCGCGAGCTTGCGCTGAGCGATCGCGTTGTTGAGCGAAAGCGGTAGAACGCGGCCATCGGTCAGGCCAACACGCCATACCTCACCTCTCCCGCCGCTCGGTTTCTCCACCACGATCGCGGGCGTCCACTGCACGTCATAAAGCGGCAGCCGCGCGTTCGCGAGCGCCTGCTGCCATGCCGGTCGCTTGTCGCCAGCTTTCCGGTTCGCCTCGAACCGTTGCACAGCCTGGGCCAGACTCGCTTCGGCAGATCGAAATTGAACGCGTCCGGTGTTGCGCTCGTATCGCGAAAGCCCTTCCTGGAGCGCCGCCTCGACCGCACGCTGTAATTGCGGATTTATCGTGGATCGCACGGTGTAGGAGTTGGCGGTGATCGCCTCGATTCCGGCAACCGCCTTGGCCTCGCGTGCGACCTGGTCGACGAAGTAGAAGCCGATGGTGCGGCGCGGCCGTTCGTAACGCACGAGCGCGGGCAACGCGGGTAATCCTCGGCTGGGCCGTTCCGCTATAATTCCATCCTCCTCCATGCGGCTGAGAACATACGCGACCCGCTCCTGGGCTCGCCCGGGATGCCGATCGGGACTGAAATAGTTCGGGCCCTTGGTCAGGCCGGCAAGCAGCGCGCCCTCTTCAAGCTCGAGGGCATTGGCGGATTTTCCAAAGTAGCCGCGCGCGGCCATCTCGACACCCCAGGCGCCGCGGCCGAGATAAACCGAGTTGAGGTAGAGCTCGAGAATCTCCTCTTTGCTGAGCGCGCGCTCGACCCGCGACGCCAGGATCATCTCGCGGATCTTGCGCTCGTAAGTCGGGTCGTCACCCACCAGCAGGTTCTTCACGATCTGCTGGGTGATGGTCGACCCGCCTTGGGGGTGCCCGGAGCGAGCGAGATTACCGATGAATGCGCGGACTAAGCCGCGCTCGTCGATACCCTTGTGCTGATAGAAGCGTTTGTCCTCGGCGGCGAGGAAGGCCTGTTGCACGTGCTCCGGGATATCGGCAAGCGCCACCCACGTTCGTCGCTGGTTTTCCTCGAACACTTCCGCGAAGCGTTCCCCCTTGCGGTCGAGCACGATGCTCGCCCCCGGAAGCGTGATGCCCTTGAGCTTGGTGTGGTCGGGCAGGTCGGCCACGGCTTTATTGTAGAAATCGATGACATCGCCGAGGTCGACGGCCGGCACGTCCAGGTTTTCGTTCTTGCAAAACTCCCGGTAGGCCGTGTGCAGGTCGCTGAAATTGATGCCGCGGAAGATCTCGCTGTCGCCGGCGGTCGCCAGCGGATCGTCCAGCGCGGTCGCAATCAACTCCTCGAGGTTGACGTCCTCGATGTCGAATGCCCTGCGCATATGCGCGCAGCCAGCGCGCAGAAGGTCGACGACCTGCTGCCGACCTTCCGTCCGGTCAAACCGGATCTTCACCGCGTCGGGCACAGTCGCGACTTGGCTGAGCGCTAGTGCCGTGGCGAAAATTTTGACGAGCAGCGTCTCCATTCGATCATTCCTCGCCGCCGCAACCGTATTCACGCCACAAATCTCAGGGCGTTTGAGATCTCCGTCAGGGTAGCCTTCTCCGCTTCGTTCACCGGCACGCCGCCAATCCCGAGAAATCCGCCCTCCTTGATGCCTCGGCGACGTGCTGGTTGATCTGGCGCAGCCAGTTCTTGAACGCGCCAACGTCGTCCGGCACCTTGGCGTCGACTATCGCCTCACCATTGTTGAGCATCGTCCCGCGGCGGCATTGACGGCTCCCGACGGAACGACGTGCCGGTACGCTCCAATTCGTGTGCTCTCTGCATCCAGTGATTCGCCATTTGGAGCATCATGTTCTTGTGCTCCTCATGCTTTGCACGAGCGGCCCAACGCAGGCACTGCGCGGCAAAGTCGCGGTATTGCTTGGGCGAAACGAGTGCCGAACGCATGATCCAACTCCCTGTGCGATCCTGTCCGGGTAGGGAGTCTTTGAATCAAATACGTTGCGCCCGTCGCGCGGCCGCCGCAATCGATGATTGACCTGAAAGTCGATGTCGAAAAACCTGACGTCCGTCTCGGAGAAACCCCTAGGCACACTGGGGCGCACCGGCGAGCCACGGTACCCAAATAAAGGTCTCTGAACGAAGATGGGGCACCGGGATGAGGGCACGGCTCAAGAAGGCCCGTCAAGACAGCAACTGCCATCTTAAATACGAGAACCACAGCCATGGACGATATATGCGCGGGACGCTCAGCTCCGTCGCAACCGGCTACCTCTCGTCGCTCGACCAAGCGGGCGGACGCTGGAAAAAAGTAATATCCTGCGGCGATCCAGTTCCCAGTGAAGCATCATGACCATTCGCCTTTCTGCTCGCGTCGCGGTCGTTCTCACCTGGACTGTCCTTCTTGGAGCCGTGACTATTTTTGTCCCGGTCGTGCAGGCGCTCGCGCAACAGACACAGTCCACACCGCTCGGGCGTGTGATCGTGATCGGAGAAGGCAGTGTCAGCGTGATGCCGGACTACGCACAGATCGTGACCGGTGTAAGCACCAGAGCCAAGACCGTCAAAGAAGCAAGCGATGCAAATTCAAGATCGATGGCCGCTATTACCAAGGCGCTCCTCGATTCCGGAATTGCGCAAAGCGATATTCAGACCTCGCGATTCTCCGTCCAGCCCGTTTATGCGCCACAGGAGCCACGCACAGAATCGAGGCTGGCTGGTTACAGTGTCTCCAACCGAGTCAGGGTTAAGATTCGGCAGATCGACCAGGTCGGCCCAGTTCTCGACCGTCTGATTACAGCGGGAGCAACTGATCTCGGAAATGTAGAATTCCTGGTCTCGGATCCATCAACGGCGCTCGATCAGGCCCGCGAGGCCGCGATCGCCGATGCGCGGCGCAAGGCCGAAGTCTATGCGCGTGCATCGGGCATCCAGCTTGGACGGGTTGAATGGATCACAGAGGACTCTGGATTTGGCCCGCTCGTTGCGATGCGCTCTCAGGCAGCCCCCGGTGCGACGGCAGCTTCGGTGCCAATTGCCAGCGGCGAGGACACGTTGCGCGTGAGGATCACGGTTGGCTTCGACATCGCCCACTGATGCCAAGCTGAAGCTTCGTAATGACCAGTTTTATCGATGCGGATCCTGACGGCTGTGCCGCAGAACAGATCCGTTGTAAACTGGAGGGAGCGAGGTCAGCAGAACTGCGGCGAGCTCCGACGTCCGGCTCAAATCTCGACCACCTTGTCCGGCAATTCGTTGGGATTTAGCGCGCCCGGCGGAAAGTGCCGCGCCAGTTCCACGCCGCACAGTTCGACGGCAGCGACGAAGCCGTCGCCCGGACGTCCGGCCTTGATCGCCGAAATCAGCGCGGCGATGGCGCCCGCCCACACGTCCGGCGCCACCTTGGCATTGATTCCGCTGTCAGCAACGATTTCGGCATAACGTTCGGCCGCGGACGCGAAAATCAGCACGCCGGTCCGCTGTTCGGTGAGGTGAATGCCTTGCGCCAGAAACTGACGCATCGCCTCGGCATGCGCGCGTCCCCGCAGCCGGCGTTTCGGCACGATGCGAAAGCGGATCATCGGCAACGACAGGATCAGCGCCGACACGATAAATGAGATGAGCTGAATGAGATAGATGATGCCGGCGGGCCAGATCGTGAGATAGATCAACGGTAGCGGCACAGCGAGCGCAACCACCGCCGCCCAGGCGATCGGCACCAGCCGGTAATCGCCGCAGGCGCGCGCGATGACGCAGAAAATCTCACCGCCGGTTTTCGTTTCCGCCGTGCGAATGGCTTCGACGATGCGCCGATTATCGGCGGCTGAGATCATCCGCGTCACCAGCTCCCCGAAGCGCCGCCGCCGCCAAACGAGCCGCCGCCGCCGGAGAACCCGCCAGATGAGCCTGACCAAGAGGAGCCGGACCAGGAGAAGCCCGATGAGCCCCACGAGCCTGGGAACGGTATGAAGATCGGCCCGCGAGACCCGCGACGCGCGCCGGGGCCGGTTTGCACATGTCCGCGGCCTTGCCGGGATATGCTGCTTGCGATCATGAAGAAGATGAACAGGAAGAACACGAAGGCGAGGATATCGAGTAGGCCCGGTTCGTCGTCCGGCCGTTTCTTGGAGCGCGCCTTCCATTCCTCCGCATCGACCGACGCCGCCTGGATGATATCGTCGACCCCGCGACCGATGCCGCCGGCGAAATCGTTGGCGCGGAAGCGCGGAAGGATGGAGTTCTCGATGATAAGCCTCGACACCGCGTCGGTCAGCGTGCCCTCCAGGCCGTAGCCGACCTCGATCCGCACCTTGCGCTCGTTCGGCGCCACGATAAGCAGCGCGCCGGTGTTTTTCTCTTTTTGTCCAATCTGCCACTGGCGGCCGAGCTGGTAGCCGTAGTCCTCGATCGAGGTGCCCTGCAGCGACTTGAGCGTAACCACGACAAGCTGCCCCGTGGTCTTGGTCTCGAACTCGGCGAGCTTACGCTCTAGCGCGGCCTTGGTCGCAGGATCGAGGATTCCGGCATCATCGACCACACGGCCAGTGAGTTCCGGGAAGGTGAGCGCATACGCGGCAAATGCGACGGCGGACAGGAGCAGTCCGAGGATTGCATCGCCGCGCGCCGCCCGAAATGAAGAAAGCATGACCCGCCGGTTCTGCGCCCACAGCACCTGAGCGTGTCAAACCGTCAGAACTTCACCGTCGGCGGCTTTGTTACGTCTTCCGCGACGGTGAAGGTCTCCATTGGTTTGTAGCTTCGATAGAGTGTCGACGCCCATAGGACCCCCGGAAATGTCCTGAGTTCGGTGTTGTAGGTCCGCACGCTCTCGATGTAGTCGCGGCGAGCCACCGCGATGCGGTTTTCGGTGCCTTCGAGCTGCGACTGCAGGGCGAGGAAATTCTGGTTCGACTTCAGGTCGGGATAGCGCTCGACCGTCACCAGCAGTCGGCCCAGCGCGCCACCGAGCGCGTTCTGCGCATCCTGGTATTCTTTGAACTTGGCCGGATCGCTCACCGTCGAGGCATCAACTTTGATCTGGCTTGCCTTGGCGCGCGCCTCGGTCACCTGGGTTAGCACCTCGCGTTCCTGCGTCGCATAGCCCTTCACCGTCTCGACCAGATTGGGAATGAGATCGGCGCGGCGCTGGTACTGGTTCTGCACATCCGACCACTTCGCCTTCGCGCTTTCATCATAAGTCGGAAGGTTGTTGATGCCACAGCCCGAAAGCAGCAAACCGACAAAGAGAGCAAAACACGCGATGGAGGTGCGGCGCGGAATGCGAAATTGATTACTCATGCGAAAACTCCCGTATTTCAATGATGCCTCGGTCGGTGGTTTTGGCCCATCCTCATCAATGCTTTGCAACACTGTGCTTCGACTTCACGAGCTGACCGTAATCACTTTGTGTGCGAGCTGCGTAGGCCATCGCAAAAGATGCTAGCGCATCGTCAAACGCGTCGTTCTTGCCCATATATCCCGCGAGGACGGCTGGATCTGCTGAGCGCGCATGCGCACGGGCCAGTGTGCGCCCGCACAGCCGTGCATAGTTGACGAGGGCGCTCTCCTCTACGAGTTCGCTAATCGATCCGAGCCGCCGGTTCTTGAGCTGGCGCACGTAAAAATGTCGGCCTGATGCGTCGTCTTCCGTCCAGCCTAAGAAGACATCGCTCGCCGCCTGCATGGTTCGTTGACCTTCGACAACTCGCCGGCCCGGGTGACCGCCGAATTTCGGCCCTAGGCACGTAAGTACGGATTGCCCCGCCTCTTTGATCTGAAGAAACAGAGGAGCGCCCTCGCCACTGGTGAACAAACCGATGGCGCAGAATGTGCCGACGCTTCCAACCCCGACAGCCTTGAATGCTATATCCTTGAGCGTGTACCGCTCGAACAGGCACAGGCGCTCCGGCGAAAGGCGCTTTTGGTAGGAATCAAAAATGCACTTGGCGTCAACACGGTGCCGCGTGTCGCGCCTTTGCGTGAAATGATAGATCAGCGGCGGCTTGTCTGCGATGCGTACCTGCCTGCCCGTAACAAGATGCGGGAAGTTGTCATCTTGTTCGAGCCTTTCGCCCGCTTTGGTCAGGATGGCATGGAGCTGTCGCCTCAGCGAGCGGTCCTCAATATTTTTGATTTCGCTCCACAGCTCGATCCTGCTGTGCCAGATTTCCAGCGGAGAGAGCTTGGCAAGGGCGCGCACGCGGGTGCGGTAGGCTTCGACGGTCGCCGCGGCGGTGGCGCGTGCCCGCTTGTTCGAAAACTGTGCTGCCAGGGCGGCCACCGCGACGCTTGCAGCCAATCTCTTGAGGTCGACCGTGAAGTCGACGCGAGGCAGGGTCTCGTCGAAATCATTGATGTCGAAAAGAATGTTTTCCTCCGGGGTGGCGAAGGCTCCGAAGTTCATCAGATGGCAGTCGCCGCACGCTTGGACCGCAATTCCCGCGGTCGGTTGATGCCTCAAGTCCTCCGCCATCACCGCGGCCCCGCCGCGCAGGAAGGCGAATGGGCTGGTAAGCATTCGCTGGTAGCGAACCGGTACCAATTCCGGCACGCGGGTGCGGTCGCTTCGCGCCAGGAGCGCTACTGGGTCGCGGTCGAGCGGCCCGAGCAGGTCAGCGTGTTTTTTGCGGGGAGTTTTTTGCCGTAGACGGATGCCCTGTTCGTAACGCTCGGCTAGCGTGCCGGACGATTTTGACGGGGGTGCCCCGCTACGGCGAGCTGTCACACTAGGAGCCATTGTTGCCGCTCCTATTCTGTGTCCAATCGACGACAGGAAACGCGATGCGCACCTTGGCAACGCGAACCGCCGCCGGCGCCGCGCGGCCCGGCGGGTGGCCGGAATTTCAAGTGACTGCGGATGCGCCCTACACCATACGCGACGCCTCCTCGTCGGTCGGCACCCGCCCATGCGGCGTAAGCTGATCGACCAACTGCGGCAGATGTTGACTAAGACCCGCAAGCAGATCGTCGCGATCCATGCCGGTCTGATTACTGAGCGTGTCGATCGTATCGCTGCCGAGCGCCTGCGCCAGATCGTTGGGGGCAATTTGCTTGTTTGGCCCATCGCCGACCCAGGATTGCGCGACATGGCCGTGTCCGCTCTGCTGGAATCCTTTGATCAGGTTATCGAGGCCACCGCTCAGCACGCTTCCGGCCGCGGCGCCGCCGAGCAAGCCGCCCAAGCCGCCGCGGAGCATGTCGTTCAGATTGCCGCCACCAGGCGTAGTGCCGGCGGGTGCGCGACCGGGCGCTCCGCCCAAGAGGCCGCCGAGGATGTCGCCCAACCCTCCGCCCGCATTTGCGCCGGGCGGGAGCGGCTGGTTTGTGCCGCCAGGCGGGATCGGTCGCTGCGTAGCGCCCGGAGAGACAGTCTGACCGCCGCGTCCCTTGAGCGCTTTGTAGGCGAGGAGACCCAGCAGCGCCATCATCAGCGGCGACATGCCACCGCTCTTCCCGCTGCTCGGTTGCGGCTGGCGCTGACCCTGTGGCCCATTGAGCATGCCGTTGAGAATATCCGTCAGTCCCATGACTACCTCCTCTTGTCTGACGCTGGAGCGGCCCTGTTCCCGAAAGAGAGACCGGCCGGTGGTGCGGCTTGCGATCCTGCCGACCGCGATCGCGCGGCCGGGAAAGAGTTACGTCGAGCGGGCCGGAGGCGGCGCGCCGGAATCCGCTATCACGCCTGGATCGGAAATCACCCGATGCACCACCAGCCTGTTCCAGATGAACAACACGATCACCGCGCCGAGCGTCGCAGCGATGAAACCGGCGCCCTGATCGAGCCGGTACCAGCCGACGAGCTGTCCTAGAAACGTTGCCACGAAGGCGCCGGCGATGCCGAGCACCGTGGTGAGGATAAAACCGCTCGGCTTATTGGGGCCTGGCGACAGGAAGCGAGCAATCAGCCCCGCGATGAAACCGACCACGATCATCCAGATGATGTTCCACACGATAACCTCCCGCTGACGCGATTTCGACCGGATGGATGGCGTCTTACAGCTCTGCCGCATTGAACGTGTCGCAACTCTCGAGCTTTCCCGACTTCAGCCCGTTCATGAACCAGCGGGTGCGCTGTTGCGAGGAGCCGTGCGTGAACGCGTCAGGGACCACATAACCTTGCGACTGCCGTTGCAGTCGGTCATCGCCGATGGCAGATGCGGTCTGCATTGCCGCCTCCACGTCGCCCGGTTCGATGAAGTTCCAGGTCTCCTGCGAGTGATGCGCCCACACGCCGGCAAGACAATCGGCCTGCAGCTCGACCCGCACCTGGAATTGATTGGCCGTCACTTTGTCCACGGTTTGCTGCACATGCTGCACCTTGGGCAGAATGCCGAGCAGGTTCTGCACGTGATGCCCGACCTCATGGGCGATCACGTAGGCCTGCGAGAATTGGCACGTCTTGCTGCCGACCTCGCAGGCGCGGAAGCGTCGCTCGAGATCCTGAAAGAACGAGGTGTCGAGATAGACCTTGCGATCGTTCGGGCAATAGAACGGTCCCATTGCCGATTGCGCAGATCCGCAAGCCGAGCGCGTGGCGCCGGAGAACATCACGAGCGTTGGCGGTGTGTAGTTCTTGCCGTATTGGGCGAAGATCTTCTGCCACTGCGTCTCTGTGCCGCCAAGCACGGCCGACACGAATTGTCCCATCTGATCGGAGGGCGCTCCTGCCTGCGTCTGCGTGCCGGCGGGCGGATATGACTGCTGTTGCGAACTGCCGCCGCCCGACAAGATCTCGGCGCCGCCGATCAAAAGGCTTGGGTCGATGCCCAACCAATAGCCAACAAGTCCCAGCACGATGACGGTCCCAACTCCGAGACCGCCTCGCCCGCCGGGAATGCGCAAGCCTCCACCGCCCTCGGCTCGCCGATCTTCAACATTGTCGCTGCGCGGCAGTTCATCGATTCGCATCTTCCACTCCTTAAGCCGCGTGATGGATGCCGGGAGCACACATTATGGTTGAGCCCGGACTCGCCGCGACGTCATTGCTACGCGCACATCGAAAGCATGCCGCTCGCTTCTCTCACTCTACGCCATCTGCTCGTTACACCCGCAGATGGTCGGGGCGGCAGCTTTTACTCCCGTTTCACCCCGCTTGTCGGCTCCCCATCATGGACTTCACCACTCCGGCGATGACGGTGAGGATCGCACCGCCGGCGCCGCCGCCGACGATTTGACCGACGATCGACTCAAGATCAAGGCCGCCGCCGGCTGCGCTCGCGATCGCCGGAAGGAGCGCTTGCAGGATTTGGCCTCCGCCAACGCCACCGATGGCGCCGGCGATGGTGTTGCCGATATTGCCGAGATTGTAGTCCTTCAGCGCGGCGCCGGCCGCGTTCCCGGCGGCGACTCCCGAGATGAGTTGAATAATCAGATTAACAATCGTTTCCATGGCGAGTCCCTCCCTTTGCAGCCCTGCTGCAGCCGCCGGCTACTGATTGGACACACGCTTACGTGTACTTGCACCGGGATGTGACAGTAGACGGTCGTGTGCGCTTACGCGCTGTCGCTCACGGTGCCCTCTTACGCAAATCTATCCGCCTGTACTCTGCCCCATTGCTGCGAACCGGGCGCACGGTCCCACTCATGCCCTTCGCCCGTGGGGCACCCAGGCACGTGCGACGGAGCTTACTTTCGAATGCTGCGCGCAAGAGGGCGCGAAAAGCAACATACGCAAATATACGCATACAACGCGTACCTGAATCTGCGTCAGCGATTCTGTCAGGTAATTTCCTAGGGCGAGAATGACGAGGAGTGGAAAAATTTGCATTTGAACAATCAGTTAGACATCTCCTTTCGCGCGACCGGGCTGCGGGAATCTCCGATCACGGGTACGTTGGGGATATCTGCTATGAAGACCGTTGGCAGTGTTTAGACACCATCGTCTGGATTTTCCGAGCAAATGCAGTGAACGGTGCAATGACAGGGCGCCGGTTCGTCGATTGCGAGAACAGGTCCGGCATTGGCGCCGATAATTGGCGGAATCGACAACTAACAGATGACTGAACAGCGCGCTTGAAACGATTGAGTTGGACGCGCCATCAAACCATGCGTTATGATTGTGGAATGCTCGCGTAGATGGAATGAGCGGCGATCCATCAAGAAATATGAACTTGGCAAAGTACCACTCAGGAATGGAGCGAACCTCCAGGAGGCAACAATGAGCGTTTTCGGAAGCATCGTATCTGCGATTTTCGGCTCCAAACATGCCGCAAGCGTAACCGGGACTAGCAGTTCTTCATCACCTTCTCCATCCGCGGGTTCCACCCCCGCTGCATCACCTGCGTCCGGTGGAACGTCGCCCGCTGCGGCCGCAGCAAAACCGATCTCCAGGGCTGATGTCGAAGCAATCCTGCAGAAACTCGCTGCCGAACAAAAAGAAGATTACGATTGGAGCAAGTCGATCGTCGATCTGATGAAGCTCTTGAAACTCGACAGCAGTCTCGGTGCGCGCAAACAGTTGGCCCAGGAACTCGGCTACACCGGTGCGCTCGACGGCTCGGCGGAAATGAACGTATGGCTGCACAAGCAGGTCATGACCAAGCTTGCGGAAAGCGGCGGCAAGGTGCCGGAGAGTCTCAGGGCGTAAGCTAAGCGGCGTTCGGCGAGCGCCTCTGGCCGCTTTTGGCAGCAGGGCGTATTGTGAGTCCCTGGCAATTGAGCGGAGGACATCAAATGCTTACCCGGAAGAGTGCCATCATCTCTGTTGCCGCGCTTGCCGCCGGATCGCTGATCGTCTTCACGTCATCGGCAGGAGCGCTGACGATGAAGGAGTGCAGCGCCAAGTACCAAGCCGCAAAAACCGCCGGAACCCTTGGCGGACAGAAATGGAACGACTTCCGCAAAACACAATGTGGGGCCGATGCTGCAGCCGCTCCCGCGGCGGCTGCTCCTGCAGGAGGGCCCCCTGCGGCTACTCCCGCAGCAGCACCCGCGACGCCGCGAACGTCCGGGAACGCGGTCTTCCCAAGCACCGTGTCGCCGAAATACTCGACCGAATCCCCCGGCAAAGCCCGCATGCACACGTGCCTGGACCAATACAATGCCAACAAAGCCACGAACGGCAATGGTGGTTTGAAGTGGATTGAGAAGGGCGGCGGCTATTACAGCGAGTGCAATAAGCAGCTGAAAGGTTAATGTGCGGCATTAGCGCTGGGCAGTCGGCCTAAAGGAGGACGATATGAAGCGTTTGATGTTGGCGATCTTGGTGACCGCATTCGCAATCGGTTCCGCGGCAGCGCAGGGAACATGCGAAACCAAAGCCGTAGGAAGGGATGGTAAGCCGCTTGCGGGTGCTGCGAAGAACAGCTTCATCGCCAAATGTAAGCGCGATGCATGTGCGCCGAAGGCCGTCGGATCCGACGGCAAGCCACTCAAAGGCGCGGCAAAGAGCAGCTTCATGGCGAAGTGTGAGCGGGAATCCTGATCCCAGCTTGCGTCCTAAGTCTCCTCCTGCCCTGCTCGGTGAAGCGTTGAGCGTCGGCGCCAGCAAGTCAGCACATCCTATCCGATCACCTCGTTGACGCGGCCGAGCTGATTCCGCCGCGCCAGCACGTTGCTGACTAGCGAGGTGACGCTGGGAGCTTCGTGATCCCGGAACGGGATCGGACGGCACAGGTCCATTACGATGATGCCGAGGCGCGCCATCCGATAGGCGGCGTAGAGAGACTCGGCGGCGCTCGTCGCCAATCGCTCAGTTAACGCGACACCAAGATGCTGCACGAGCGAAGAACTGGCGATGTCGAGGGCTCCCAGTTTGCCGGCCTCAATCACGAGCCGCCGCAACAAGTGAATCGTGGTGGCTGCCGTCGGCCGGTGCCCGTAGGACGCGGCGATAGCGCGCACCATGCGGATGCCGCAGGCAAGAAAGAACACGGCATCGGTCAAGCCGGTCGGACTGATTGCGGTGATGCCGAAGGCACGCAGGACGGCGGTGCGGACATGCGCCTCGGCGTTCTGGTCGAGCGGCTTCATGACCGTGCGCGACAGAATCTCGACCTGCTGCCCGGTCGCATGATGCAGTTTGACCTGCCGCTGGAACGCCTCGATCGCCGCAATGGTCTCGCGCTCGCGCGGAACGACCGCGAGCACGCCGGCAATGGCCTTTCGAGTTTCGCTCGGCGGCGCCGACCCTTCGGCGAGCCGGCGGTGAATTGCCTCCACGTTTCTAAGCCGGAACAAACTTGTCAGTTCGCGCGCGAACACCAAACCGGCGCCCGCCACGCCCGCAGTCACCGCGGCTGCGGCCAGCACACCCAACGCGACACTGCGCTCGAACGCGCCGGCAATCCAACCGACGGCATCGACCACGAGCCAGCCGGCCAACAGCATTGCCACGCCTGTCACGCCGAAGATCATCACGCGATCGCGACCGCGCGGCTTACCCTGTGCCACGGCCGGCACCGCAGGCTCGCTCGGCGTCACGCGTTCGGTGCGGTCCGTAGGAATGATTTGCGGCGCCAATGGCCGCTGCGGCGCGACCTCGGCCGCCGCGTCGACCTCGATTACCCGCGCGGTCAGCGGGCTTCCGTCCTCGATCTGGTCGCTCATCGCAGCCGGTCTCCGAGTAGAAATTCTAGCGCCAAGTCGAGGTTGATGTGGGCAATCCCGTCGACCGGCGCAGGATCGATGGCTGGCGGTTCGAACACCGGCACATTCAGGAACGGTGAGCCCCAGGCATCGGGACGCGGCGGGCGGATCGGAACGTTGCCGACAAAGAATTTCGCCTGCTTGCTGCCGCCGACCGGCCGGCCGACCACCACCTGCACGCGCTGCCCCTCGATCTCCTGGCTCTCTTCCGCGGTCGAGATCACGGATGCGATTGCGGTGACATCGAGCTGCGCGTTGCTGCTTCTGACCTCGAGCGCCGGGAACGCCGCCATGTTGCGCAGCAGCTCGGCAAGATGATCGCGCTGGATGTCGGGAACATGATCCGCCTTGGTGGCGGCGAACAGCACCTTATCGATATGCGGACCGAGCAACAGCTTGGAGAGAATACCGCCGTGCCCGTAGCGGAAGCTCTCCAGGATGGCATCGAGCGCACGACGCGTGTCATCGAAGGCCTCGCGCCCAGCCAACAACGCGCGTAGCACGTCGACTAGCACGATTTGACGTGAGTAGCGCCGAAAGTGATCCCGGTAGAAGCGCTCCACCACCTCACGCTTGTATATCTCGAAGCGGTCGGCCATCAGCGCGCCGAGAGTGCCGGACGCAAACATGCCTTCGCCTTCGCCGACGTCGAGCGGCGCAAACCTGAGGTAGGGTGCCTCGCCGAGCGTTCCGCGACACAAGGAGCGGCTGGGTTGGAGAAAGCTCAGGCCGTGCCGGTCGCGCGCCTCGAGAAGATAGGCGCAATAGCGGTCATGGAGGTGTTGCGCGACTTCGTCGCTCGCCGCCTCCTCGGGCCGGTGCTGGGCTAGAAGACCGAGAAAGTCGCGCGCGATCTCGGCGCGTACGCCCTTGCACAGCAACCGCAGCGTTGCGCGCGACCACTCGGTGTAGCTCTGCGCCATGAGCGGGAGGTCGAGCAGCCACTCTCCGGGATAATCGACGATCCGGATCGTGAGCGTCGCGGGGTTTCCACTGATCTCACTCACAAACCTGCCGAGCATGCTTCCCGGCGCAAAGCGCACTTCGATGCCGATCTCGCTGATATCCTCGGTCCGCGCCGGCCAGTCCGGGATCGCCATCTTCTCGATGTTGTCGCGATAGGGAAACTGCGGCAGCCGGCCGGCCCTGGCGCTCTCCACGGTAGCCGCGATCATGCGGCGCTCCGCGACCACTCCGAGCAGCGGCATGCGATTGGGGTTGTGCGCACAGCTCAGGAGATTGTGGATCAGGCTGGTCACGAACACGGTCTTGCCGGAACGGCTCAAGCCGGTCACCGCAATCCAGACCGTCGCGCCGCCAGCAAGCTCGCCGAGGCTGTCGGACAGCCGCTCGGAGGCCTGCGCGAAGGCCGGCGGCAGCCAACTCCAATTCACCATGGACGGCATGTCAGATTCGATAGCGCCGAGGGGACTTGCCTATCCAATCTCGGCAAATTGGTACAGAGCTGGCAATGCGCGGCTTGGGCTGCGACAATGTCGTCGGCGCGGGCCGCGAAGGTGACCCAGCTGCTAAGCTGCTCCAGCCGGCGCCTTGAAAAAGGGGGCTTCAGAGCTCGGCGAGCTTGTTGCGAATGGCGTAGCGAACGATATCGGCGGTCGAAGACAAATTCAGTTTGCGAAGCGCCGACGCCCGATGACTTTCAACCGTCTTGAGACTGATCGAGAGGACATCGGCAATCTCCTTGTTTCCGTGCCCTTCGGCAATGAGCTTGATGACGGACTCCTCGCGCGGAGAGAGAATTTGATCGGAGGCTGCGCTCTTTTTCCCCAAGAACGAAGCGAGCAGCGTCTGCGACACGCGCGCGGTGAAGAAGGGCTTATGCTCGGCAAGCGCCTCCACGGCCGCGACAACGTGGCGTTTGGCGTCCTGCTTCAAAAGGTATCCGAGCGCGCCGGCCTCGAGCACATTCCTGATCAGGAGCTCCTCGTCGTGCATGGTGAAGATGAGGACTTGCGTGCGCGGCTCTCGTTTGCGGATCTGCCGGGTCGCTTCGATTCCATTCAACAGGGGAAGTGAATAGTCGATGATGGCGACATCCGGCTTTGTCTCGATCGCCTTTTTGACGGCTTCCTTGCCGTCGGCCGCCTCTGCAACGATTTCCCAGCCGGGACGCGCCTCGAGGATCGAACGTAACCCCGAGCGGACGACGTCGTGATCGTCGGCAATGAGAATTCGCGTCATGATCGAGAGCCGGGCTATTATTTAAGTCACAAACTGAGCAGGCACGCTCGAACACAATTACCATAGCAGCTGCCGGGGAACGTTCGAACTATCCAAAACCCTGAAATGCGTGGCGGGAAATCCCGCATGGTCCGATCGAATGCCGGGATATTTGCTTCCCTCGTCGAACCCTCTGTCACTTACGGCGGATTATCCCGCTTCCTTCCCCGCCCGCACCATTTCGCTTTGGACGGCGTCATAGAGCGCAATCCAGGCAGCCCGAAGTTCGGGGGTGAATGCGGAGCCAAACTGCTGCTCCAGGCACCAAACCATCGCATCGCCAAATGCGACGAAGTGCGATTGGTTCACCCCGAATCGCGCGTGCTGGCGACCGGTATGGGTAATGATCGACTGAAAAAGTGCGCGCTGGTCGAGCGCGCCGACGATGGCCGCGATCGTGTCCATCAGCTTGATGTGCTGTCTGTCCATGTCGTTGGGGAACAAACGCCGCGCATCGGGAGCGAGTTCGAAGAACCGACTGTAAAAGAGATGCGAAATCTTGCGACGCATCGGCCAGATCGCATCGAATGAGCCCGTGATAAGATCAACCTGCTCGGGCGTCATTATCGGCGCGTGCGCGGCGCTCTCCCCGTTCATCTCTTGTGGCCCCGTCGCATCGGACTGCTTGCAGCGCTATTTCGTGATCATGCGCCGCGGAGGCGTGCTCGCGGTCGGCGGCGCCGGCGAGATGGCGAAAGTGAGCCAGGTGTTCCAGCCATGCGCCCGGTTCTGCGCGGCGAATTCGCCGTAGCCTTTCAAGTTGAGATAGCCTTGCAGATTGCCGACCGGGAAAATGAATCCGACCTGTGGGCCGACGCCGACCACTTGCGATTGGAAGCAGCCGACCCGATCGCCGGAGCCGCTGTCGCAACCGACCTCTTTGTACACATAACCGACCACGCCGGCCATGACCTGCTTGGTGAAGAACTGCGATGCGCCCCAATCGAGGTGCATGTCGACGCCGTTCTGATATTGCGTCGATTGATTGAGGAAATTGGCGGTGAAGCCGAGGACCGCCGAGAACTCATGCCCCCGCGTCGGGTCGAAATAGGTATAGCCGGCGCCCGCGTCGAACGCGCCGTGCCCGATGCCGATATTGGACAGCCGGTTCGAGTCATAGGCGCCGACCGGCACGTCGCCGGTGACGTACATCATCCAGTTATTGACGCCGTTGTTCCAGCGCAGCGACGCCAAAGGCAATAGATCGCCGAACCCCCACACCGAGTCGCTGATGCTGTCGGAGCGGAAGAACGGCAAGGTGCCGAACGGCGTCGTTAATGCGCCGCTCAGCGTCCCTGCGAGCGAGGTGCTTACCCGCCCATAGGCTGCAACGAAGCCAACCGTCGCCTGGCCGCCCAGAACCGGGCTCGCGAAGGTATACGTCGGAAAGACTAATCCAAGATCGCCCGTGGCGCTCAGGTTGGCACTCAGGCTCGCAGAAAGACCGACCGGAATTCGCTTGAGCTCGAACTCACGCGCGAGCGCGACATCGGCACCGGCCGACACGCTCGTGTGATAGTAGATCGTCTGCACCATCCAGCCCGGTTGCAAAGGCGTTGCCGCCAAGCTGCCAAAGAAGCCGGGCACCCAGAAGCTCACGCCGCCTTCGTCGGCACGCGTGATCGACGGCGCGTAGAACAGGGCGCCGAGTACGAGCGCCGCGGCGAAGGCCCCCCTAGAGCCATGTCGCGTGAGCCCCGGCCGTTTCATCATAGCCACCCCCGCTTTACGACCCCCTGGCGCAGACCAATGCTTGACTCGGCGTCGCGCACTAAACGAGCCGCGCTGTTGCGTCCGCGAGCAACAGGTTGACACCAAAGGCTTCCCCGTACCGCGGCATTAACTTATGGCGGGCCCGGGGCGCGCGCACGTTTCATCTCAGCAAGAGGTGAAAATCTTTCGACCCGTGGCGCTTGGGTGACTCAGGGTTTACCCTGAGGAACTTTCGGGGAAGTCCCAATGGTGGATGACATATCGCGGGATGAAAATGATTTCGTAGGGGTGCACTCACCCCGATGTCGATTGCGGGCGCGGCACGGCGCAACGAACGGCGAACCTAATACAATTAACGTGCTTCAGCTTGTCATCACGCGAATCCAATCAACTCCGCCGAGGAGACGCCAGATGATGCACCCCTGCAAGCGCAATTGCCTAGTCGCCCTACACGAACTGCTTGCCGTCCTCTTGTTGGTGCCGGTGGCAGCGTTTGCCGCCCACGCGCAGCAGAGCACCGGCGTCCCAAGTTCGAGCGCCGGCGACAAGCCGCCTTACAACATCGTTTTCCTGATCGTTGACCAGAGGACGTACCGACTGCTTGCGGGTTCCGATTATTCTCTGCCGGCCCTCGATTCGATTGCCCGGCACGGCGTCACCTTCCAGAACCATTACATCTCTTCGGCCATGTGCTCGCCTTCGCGCGCGTCGTTTCTCACCGGCCAGCCACCCCAGGTCAACGGCGTCATCGATCAAATGGAATCGTGCCGGAGGCGGCACCGCCGCCGCCGGCGAGCTCGATTTACGAGAGGAAGTGGTCCTTCACACTTCCGGCTAGCGTTCAGGAATCGCTCACTGCCCCCGGCATGCCCGATGCGCTCTTGGAATACCAGAAGGGCTGGGACGCCTGGTCCGGCGTGATCCCGACGGATCGCAAGGATATGTGGAGCATCTTCTACAACTACTATCTCAACACCATCCAGGACAACGACCGCAGTCTCCAGGAGATTGTGGATACCCTGAACGACATGGATTTTTGGCGGGACACGGTCGTTATCTTCACCGCCGATCACGGCGAGATGGGCGGTACCCACGGTGGCTTAAAGGGCAAGGGGCCGTTCCCCTACGAAGAGAACGCCCACGTGCCGTTGATAATCGCGCACCCCGCCGGCAAGGCCGGTGCCACATCCTCAGCCATCACCAGTCATCTGGACCTGCTGCCCACGTTCGTCGGGCTAACGGGTTTGCCGGACGCCAAGCGACCGCAGGCGGTAAAGGCGTTGCCGGGCCGCGATTTCTCGGCGCTGCTCGCCGACCCCGAGAAAGCAAGTATCACAGCGGTGCGCCCTGCCGTCCTCTTTAACTACGTTGGACCGGCCACTGTGGACGGAGATTACCTCGGCACAATCATGTCCAACCTGTTTTTGCGCAAGCCCAGCCCCCCGCTGTCCCAAGCGAACTTGAAAAAACGCGGCTTTTTGCAAAAGTCATTGGCCGAAAATGATCGCGACGAGCGAAGCTTCGGATGCATATCGCGCCGTGCAGGACGCCCACTGACCGGCAGGTTGCGAGGGCCGTGTGCGGCCCTCGCGTCCACCCGCGGCGGCGAGGCCGGATGAGCGGTCAGTGAGCGAGGGGCGGTAGGCGACTACGGGAATGGTCGGCCAGCCCCCGGCTGCAAGGAGTTGCCGACAGACTTCCGAAAAAGCCGGGCACCCAGAAGCTCACGCCGGCTTCCTCGGCCTTCGCGATTGTCGGCGCAGCTGTCAGAGCGCCGAGCACAAGTGCCGATGCTACAGCACCCATCGCTGAGCGAAGGGTGATCGCTTGCTGTTTCATGTCCCCCCCGCGGCCCGATGATCGGTATCTTTGTGCCGTTACTTCCCTTTGGACCATCATCGGTTGCGGCACAGTTGTGCGGCTCGTGAGGCCATGACAAAGCGCCAGCGTCAAGGCGCTGGGGCTCAGGAAAACCTGGAAATTCAGCTGGCGAATGCGGATAAACGCGCTTTCTCTCTGTCCGGCATTGCGACTCTGCAACAGAGCAGTTCTGCTTCCTACGCATTCCCCCGTATTGATCGGCTTAGAGCTACGCCTCAATCCGAGAGAATTAAATCGTCATACTGCGGTAGTACGATCTACCGGCGTGAATGCGCGCCTATGACGCGCTCGTGATGGCCGATCAGCGCTGTCGGTGGTAGCTTTCATTCCGCCGGGATGACGCGATGCACCGCGCGCAAGGGCCAGGCCTTTGCCCCATCAACTTGCGCGTGACGCCGCATGGGGAGGTGACGCCGTGTCATTCATGACGCACCCCGACGTTGCAGTGCGATCGGGCTGGGCGTGGCTGCGCCATTCCGCGGCATCGCTGCAGGGACCTGCGCTCGTCGCGCTGATCTATTTTTTCGCGGCCGAGGCGGCGTTCTACATCGGCACGCTGTCCGATCGGATCTTCGCGCTGTTTTGGCCGCCCAACGTCGTCCTGTTCTGCGCGCTTCTGATCGTTCCGCAACGGCGCTGGTGGCTCTACATCGCGGCGGCGTTTCCGGCTCACGTCATTGCCGAGTTCGGTGTGGGGATGCCGGCCCCGCAGCTGCTCGTCGCATTCGCGACCAACTGCACGGTCGCGATATTGAACGCCTACGGTGTGCGCCGTTTCGTGGGCGATCCGCCCTGGTTCGGAACGTTTCAAAAAGCATCGCTCTACATCGTCATTGCCGCAGGGGTGGGCCCGGCATTGTCTGCGCTGGGCGGCGCGTTCGTGCCGATTCTCGGCGGCGGGCCGCTGTCGAATTACTGGATCTATTGGGCGCACTGGTACGTCGCCAATGCGCTTCCCAACCTCACGATCGGCCCGGTGTTCCTGATTTGGTTTTCCACGGGAACGAGGTGGTCGCGATGGCTGCCGTCGCGCCGGCACGTCGAACCGGCCATCCTCGCCGCACTTCTGCTTGGTATCTGTATCGTCGCGACCCAAATCGGCGGATTGGTCAACAGCGCCTTTCTTCCGGTGCTGCTGTTTGCCCCCCTACCGTTTGTTCTCTGGGCGGCGGTGCGGTACGGCGAAAAGGGAGCGAGCGGCACGATCCTCCTGGTGACGATCGTTCTGACCTGGCGGACCTTGCACGGCTCGGGCCTGCTGCCGGGCGAAGATCCGGAACGGAGCGTCCTCGCGCTGCAATTGTTTCTCACCGGTCTCTCGATACCCGTACTCCTGTTGGGCGCGCTGATCGACGAATTGCGCGGCGCCGAGCACACGATGCGCGCGCTTGCCGCATCCGTCGTTCGCGCGCAGGACGAGGAGCGGCGCCGGATCGCGCGCGACCTGCACGACAGCACCGGGCAGAATCTCATCGCTGCGACCTTGCTGCTCGGCCGCATCGAAGATGCGTTGCCGGCATCGGCCAAGCCGGACGCGCGGCAATTGGAGGAGGCACTGCAACAGTCGATCCGCGAGGTGCGCACGGTTTCATATTTGCTGCATCCACCGCTGCTCGACGAAGCGGGCTTGGGGCCGGCGCTTCGCTGCTATGTCGACGGCTACAGCGAGCGCAGCGGGATCGCGGTCGATCTCGAAGTGGCCCCGAGCGCCGAACGGCTGCCGCCCGATGCCGAACTGGTGCTGTTCCGTCTCGTGCAGGAAGCGCTGACGAACGTCTCCCGGCACTCGCACAGCCCGACCGCGCGAATTCGGCTCGCGCGCGAGAAAGCCAGCAATGGACGGAACATCGTGCTGACCGTCGAGGACGCGGGCCGCGGAATGTCGCCGATAAACAACGTACGCGCGTTCATTGGCCGAAAGATCGGGTCGGCAAGGCCGGGAGTCGGATTGGCCAGCATGCGCGAGCGCCTGGATCAAATCGGCGGGCGCCTCGAAATCGATTCCGCGGTAGGTCGAACAGTCGTGAGGGCGATCATTCCCATTAGGGATGAACAAGCAAAGAGCGACGGCGTCGTGGGACAAGAGGCGAGGCCATGACCAAGTTCATCAGCGCTATCGTGCTGTTGTTCATGGTCACAGCGACTGGACCGAGCGCCCGTGCCGACGGGCCCTGGTGCGTCTTTTACGACGCCGCGACTTACAATTGCGGCTTCTACAGCTGGGAGCAGTGCTACGAGACCGCACGCGGCGGCGGGGGCGGGTTCTGCCGGCCCAATTTTTTCAAAAGCAATGCTGCTGCCCAGCCCACCGGCAAAAAGGCGCGCAAAAAGCAGTATTGAAATCCGCCAGCATCCGCCGCTTCCTCTCGTACGCTATTGCTCTTGTTGGACATTTCCAGCGACTGTCCGCCAGCGAACAAAATCAGGAAAACCCGCGGGCAGTTTCCGGTGAAACCCTGATGGCCGACCTCCCGGACCGGGAATGACAATATGGCCACGTGACCCGGTGCCGATGCGCAACCGTTGAGCCTCTACAGGCCTCAACGGCATTTCGCATTCGGCTTCTCGACATTGGTGCGCCGGGCAAAGCCAAAACGGCTGAGCAATCAGCCGCCAATCTCGCAATGGAGGGACCTGCATCATGAGGATCGGTCACAAGACATGGCTCGGTCTTTTTGCATGCATCGTTGCCGTGACGCTGGCGAGCCTGCCAGCGACCGCACAACAGCAGCAACAGCAGAAACCGAACATCCTCTTCATCATGGGCGACGACATCGGCTGGATGCAGCCGAGCATCTATCATCGCGGCCTGATGGTCGGTGAGACGCCGAACATCGACAAGATCGGCAACGAAGGCGCGATGTTCACGCACTATTACGCCGAGCAGAGCTGCACGGCGGGGCGTACAGCCTTCATCACCGGCATGCAGCCGGTCCGCGTTGGCATGACCTTGCCGGAAATTCCCGGCAGCCCATCCTATCTGCGGGCCGGCACGCCGCACCTTGCCAAGTTCCTGCTCGATCTCGGCTACAACACCGGCGAGTTCGGCAAGAACCACATGGGCGACACCACCGAGTCGCTGCCGACCGCGCACGGCTTCCAGGAATACTGGGGCTATCTCTATCATCTTGATGCGATGCAGGGGGTGAGCTTCCCCGACATCAACAAAACCCCGAACCAGCAAACCATCGCGCCGCCATGCCAGAACACGCCGATTCCCGGCATTCCGGAGGTGCCCGGCGCGGTGGATCCCAAGACCACGGTCTGCCTGACCCCGCCGCGCAACGTGTTGTGGTGCAAGTCGTCGGATGGCGCGCCCGCGAACCAGACGTGCCAGGACCAGGGTCCACTGACGCTCGAGCGCTCGAAAACCGTTGACGAGGAAATTTCCGCCAAGGTCATCGACTTCCTCGACCGCAACGATCCGCGCCGGACCAACAAGCCGTTCTTCATCTGGTACAATCCGGCGCGCATGCACATCACCACCGTGCTGCCGGACAAGTACCTGGCCATGATGGGCGAGCCCGGCGGCAAGGACTGGGGCATCAACGAAGCCGGCATGAAGCAGATGGACGACAACATCGGCGTCGTCCTCCAGAAGATCGAGCAGATGGGCCAGACCAACAACACCATCGTCGTGTTCACCACCGACAACGGCGCAGAGACGATCACCTTCCCGGACGGCGGCGTCACACCGTTCAAGGGTGGCAAGCTGAGCACCTGGGAGGGCGGCATGCGCGCCCCGATGGTGATCCGGTGGCCTGGCGTCATCAAGCCCGGCACGATCAAGAACGAGATGTTTGCTTCTCTCGACTGGGTCCCGACCCTCGTCGAGATCGCCGGCGGGCCCAAAGGCGACGAGCTGAAGCAGCGCATCGAAGCCGGGCAGTATCCCGGCATCGTCAAGACCACGCTCGACGGCATCAACCAGATCGACTACCTGAGCGGCAAGTCAGAGAAGTCGGCACGCAACCACTTCTTGTATTATTCCAGCAAAACGCCGTCGGCAGTCCGCTACAAGAACTGGAAGATGTACTTCTCGATGGTGTCCGACGACCCGGCGGGTTTCATTGCGGGAGTGCAACCCTACTCCTGGACCCAGGTCGTCAACATCAAGCGTGATCCCTTCGAGACCTCGGTCGGCAACCAACTGAAGACGCTGATGGGCGTCGGCGGAGCGATTGCTTCACCTTCCACCGCTTACCAGTATGACTGGAACATACTGCCCATCGGCCAGCAGCTGTGGCTGATGCATCTCGAGACTTACATCAAATTCCCGCCGCTGCAGGACCCCGCCAGCTACAACTTGGATCAGGTCATGCAGCAAGTTAAGAACATGAGGACGGCCGGTCGCGGCGACTAGCTGCGAACCGCACGCCACGAGCTGAGAAAGCGGGCGCCCCACGGGGCGTCCGCAGGCCGCCCAACACTTTCGCAAGCGGAGTATCCGGATCATGAAGATGAGTCAAAGCAGATGGCTCGGTCTTTTTGCATGCATCGTGGCCGTGACGGCGGCCAGTACGCCCGCTGCCGCGCAGCAACAGCAGCGGCCAAGGCCGCCGAACATCCTCGTCATCATGGGAGACGATGTCGGCTGGTTCAACATCGGCACCTACCATCGCGGAATCATGTCGGGAAAGACGCCGAACCTCGACAAGCTGGCCTCTGAAGGCATGCTGTTCACGGACTATTACGCGGAAGCAAGCTGCACGGCGGGGCGCGCGAACTTCATTACTGG
>Ga0306925_10000383_pt1 | contig 31287 bp, 26 predicted proteins | sample flu12Cox44000176_FD_203755 | JGI IMG/M metagenome (GOLD analysis project Ga0306925, IMG submission 203755) | Lab enrichment of tropical soil microbial communities from Luquillo Experimental Forest, Puerto Rico - flux8day.12C.oxic.44.000.176 (v2)... | ecosystem: Environmental > Terrestrial >... | reverse complement strand
TGACGCTGGTGCTGCAATTCGGCGGCGCGAGCGGCAACGGCTACATGACCCAGCAGCAGATGGAAGCCGGCACCGCCGAACTCAAGAAGCACGGCACGTTCGAGAAGGGCGTCTTTCGCCGCAACGATGGCGAGGACGGCAAACGCAACGTCGACGGCTATCAGGCGGTATGGGAGCACGTGAACAATCGGCCGATGACATATCCGGCGCCGCGCTACCATGAGCCCATCATGATGAGCCCCGATCATTTCGACTGGGTGCCGGTCGACGGAGCTCCCGGCGTCTGCGAAAAACTGATGGGCGTCTTCACCGAGAGGAGCTGCGAGGCACGCTTTCTGCGCCTTGCGCCGCAAGCCAGGATGCCAGCACCGGGACGCAAGGTTTATTTCGTGCTCACCGGCGACGGACGGGTCGGTAGCCAAACCTATCGCCACTACACCACGGTGTTCTGCGAGCGGGGCGAGGAAATCGCCTTCGAGGCCGAGACGCCGACCGAGATTCTCGTTTTCGGGTTGCCCAAACTCGACGCGCCGACGCGCTACGCCATCGCCGCGGAATAACTCCGCCCTTCTAGATGCCCCGGCGTTCGCGCGGAATTAAGGGAAGGATCGATGATCCCATGATCGGGCAAAGCAATTTCGCCGGCAATATCGCCTACGACGACCTGCGCGAATGGCTCGCGATGGCCGAGCGCCTCGGCGAGGTCCGCACCGTCAAAGGAGCAAACTGCGAGGAGGACATCGGGCTTGCCGCCGAGGCGGTGCTGCGCGCGGAACATGGCCCCTGCATCGTGTTCGAGGACATCCCGGGCTGTCCGAAAGGCTTCCGCCTGCTGTTGAACATGTTCGCCGGCACGCGCCGCAACATGACGCTGGGCTTTCCCGACCACCTCAGCAAATGGGAGCTGAGCGACGCTTACCGCGAGGCCTATCTGCAGGAGCAGCGCATCGTGCCGCACGTCGTGGTCGACGACGGCCCAGTGTTCGAGAACGTCATGATGGGCGACGACGTCGACGTCACCATCTTCCCGGCGCCGAAATGGCACGAGAAGGACGGCGGCCGCTATATCGGCACCGGCACCTACAGCATCACCCGCGACCCCGAGGAGAACTGGTTGAATGCCGGGGCCTACCGCGCGCAGGTGCACGACAAGAAAACGGTCGGCATCGTCATGGCCGCGGGCCACCATGGACGCATCCACCGCGACAAGTCGTTCAAGCGCGGCGAGCCTTTGCCGGTGGTGATGGTGCTCGGCGGCGATCCGATCGCGTTCTTCTTCGGCGGACTGGAAGCGCCCTATGGCGTGTTCGAGCTCGACCTGGTCGGCGGCTTGCGCGGCCGGCCGGTGAAGATGGTGCGCGGCAAGGTGACCGGCCTGCCGTTTCCCGCCAACGCCGAGATCGTGCTCGAAGGCTACGTGCCGCCCGATCGCCTCCACGCGGAAGGCCCGTTCGGCGAGTGGACCGGCCATTACGCCGGCGGCGTGCGTCAGATCCCGGTGCTCGACATCAAGGCGATCTATTACCGCAACGATCCGATCGTGCTGGGCGTGCCGCCCATGGGCGCGGGGCCGGACGAGATGGCGCGTTACCGCGCCGTCATGCGCTCGGCGACCATCAAGCAGAACGTCGCCAATGCCGGCGTTCCCGGCGTGCAGGCGGTCTGGTGCCACGAGGTCGGCGGCGCGCGCATGCTGCACGCGATCTCGATCACGCAGCGCTATCCCGGGCACGCCGTGCAGACCGCGCATGTCGCCGCCCAGTGCGGTGCGTCGGCCTACGCATCGAAATATATCGTGGTGGTCGACGACGATGTGGACGTAACCAGTCTCGACCATCTGCTGTGGGCCATGCTCACCCGCACCGATCCCAAGGAATCGATTCAGTTCATCACCGGCTCGTGGGATTCCAGCGCCGACCCCGCGCTGCCGCCGGAGCGGCGCGCGGTCGGCAACATGACGCATTCGGTGGCGTTGATCGACGCCTGCAAGCCGTTTCACTGGCGCGACAAGTTTCCCCCCACCAACGCGCCGAGCCCGGAGGTCGCCCGCAAAGCGCGCGAAAAATTCGGCTGGCTGCTCGACGGCAACGGCAGGTAGGTCAATCAGACTGTCCCATTCGTTGCAACCGATTTGGAAAAGGCGCTAGTCTTTCGCAACGCCCTGTTCGTCGGTTTCTATCGCAGCTTTAGCCGGAAACAACACAACCGCGCAGCGTCGGTCGGCGCTGCGCGCGGAGGCGGCAGAAGCCGGCGCATCAAGACGCCGCAATCTACTAGGGAGAGGATCCATGACCATTCGCAAGCGTCGCAAGGCTCCGCCGCTCGAGCCGATTGCCGGCAATGGCCTGCTCGATCGCCGCGCGCTGCTCGGAGGCGGCGTCATGTTCGCGGGCGCCATGACGACCGGGGTCGGCGCCTCGCTTACCGCCGCCGCAGCCGAGCCGCTCAAGAACGACCCATGGAGCCTGGAAATGGGCTCGGTCGTGCCGGCGTATCAAGTGCCGTCGCGATTCGAGAAAGACGTCGTTCGGACCCGCAGCAATCCCAACAACGAATTCCGCAATTCACACGCGCGCACCCCGCACCATCTGTTGCAGGGCACGGTCACGCCCAACGGGCTGTTCTTCTCGATCTCGCATTCCGGCCTGCCGGATATCGATCCAGCCCAACACAAGCTCGTCATTCACGGCCTGGTCAAACAGCCATTGGTCTATACGGTCGAATCGCTGTCGCGTTACCCGATGGTGACGCGCATGCATTTCGTCGAGTGCGCCGGCAACAGCGCGCCGATGTTCTCGAACGAGCCGGTGCAGGCCACCGCCCAGGCGCTGCATGGGCTGGTGTCCAACGCCGAATGGACCGGTGTTCTCCTGTCCACGCTGCTGGAGGAGACCGGCATCGACCCGACGGCGAAATGGCTGTTTGGAGAAGGTGCCGATTCCCTGTCTTTGCATCGCAGCGTGCCGGTCAAGAAAGCACTCGATGACGCAATGATCGCGCTCTACCAGAACGGCGAGCGCATCCAGCCCGGCAACGGCTATCCGATGCGCCTGTTGCTGCCCGGGTATCAGGGCAACATGAACATCAAGCACGTGCGCCGCATCAAGCTGATCGATCAGCCGGCCATGAGCTTCTACGAGGCCAAGACCTACTCGCAGATCATACCGGGCGAAAAGATGTGGCTGTTCCACTTCACGATGGAGGTCAAATCGTTCATCACCCATCCCTCGTTCGGCCATTCGCTGAAGGGGCCGGGCTATTACGAGATCTCCGGCATCGCCTATTCGGGCAACGGACGCATCTCAAAGGTCCTGGTTTCGGCCGACGGCGGCAAGAGCTGGGCGCAGGCGGCATTGCAAGAGCCGGTGCTGCCGAAGGCGTTCACCCGCTTCCGCATGCCTTGGCGTTGGGATGGCCAGCCGGCGGTCCTGCAGAGTCGCGCCTGGGATGAATCCGGCGCGGCGCAGCCGCTGCGTCCCGAGTTCGTTGCCGCGCGCGGCCAGACCAGCGCGCCGGTGACGAATCCGTTGGTGTTCCCCAACCAGCACTACAACAGCATCACCAGCTGGGGCGTCGATAGTTCAGGAGGGATCAAGCATGTCTACGCGTAACGCGCTGTTTGCCCTCTCGCTTGCATTCGCGTTCGGCGCGGGCACGGCCGTCGCCGAGACGCCGGGCCTCGGCAAGCCGATCAGCGAGGCTGATATCACGGCCTGGAACATCGATATCCTACCCGACGGCACCGGCTTGCCGCCCGGCAGCGGTACGCCGACGCAGGGTGCTGCGATCTACTCGCAGAAATGCGCGATGTGCCACGGCGAGAACGGGGTCAATCCGCGGCCGGGCTATGTGCCGATGGTCAGCCCACCGAAGTTCGATCGCATCGATGCGCTCAAGACGGTCACCTACTACAAATATGCCACGACCCTGTTCGACGTCGTCCGCCGATCGATGCCGTATCAGATGCCGAAAACGTTGACCAACGACGAACTCTACGCGCTCAGCGCTTACATCCTCTCGCTCAACAAAATCATCGGCGAGAACGACGTGATGGACGCCAAGACCTTGCCGCAAGTGAAGATGCCGAACCGGGACAATTTCATCATCTGGGCTCCGGACAAGATTTAGCACCTGACCGCAGCTCTAATTGTGTCGCCAGTTTGCGATGGCCGGGCTCGTCCCGGCCATCGCCGTCTTTGGGTCGGCCGGAGCCGAAGACCCGCGATGACCTGTGGCGCGCGGCGCCCCCTTCATCCCCTCCCTCGCCAATGCGATAAATTCACAGTCACAGCGGCGTCCGCGTTTCGGGCAAGCATGGGGAGTGGGTGAATGGAGCTTGGGTTGAAGGGAAAGGTCGCGCTCGTGACCGGATCGAGCCGCGGCATCGGCCGCGGCATCGCCCTCGCTTTCGCCGAGGAGGGCTGCGACCTCATGCTCACGGGCCGCGACGCGCGTGCGCTCGAAGAGGTTGCCCAGTCGATCCGCGGCAAAGGACGCAAGGCCGCGGTGAGCGTGCTCGACCTGCGCGGGCCGGCCGCAGCCGAAACGCTGGTCGAGGCGGTGCGGCGCGAATTCGGCGGCCTCGATATCCTGATCAACAATGCCGGTGCGACCAAGCGCGGGGATTTCTTGGCGCTGACCGATGCCGATTGGGAGGACGGCTACGCGCTGAAATTTTTCGCCCATGTGCGGCTCGCGCGCGCGGCCTGGCCGCTCCTGAAGGAGCGCCGCGGTTCGCTGGTCGCGATCGGCGGCACCAGCGGACGAAAACCGGAGAAGCGCTTCACCATCGGCAGCTCGGTCAACGCCGCCGTCGCCGCCTTCACCAAGTGCCTCGCCGACCTCGGCAAGGAGGACGGTGTACGCGTCAACTGCGTCCATCCATCGCTGGTCGAGACCGAGCGGCAATGGCGGCGTATCCGCGCCGAGGTCGAGCGGACGGGGGAGCCCGAGGCAAAAATCCGCGCGCAGTTCTGTCGCGAGACCGGAATCATTCGTTACGGCAAGGTCGAGGACGTGGCGGATTTCGTCACCTTCATCGTCTCCTCGCGCGCAACCTGGCTACATGGCGCGACCGTCGATCTCGACGGCGGCGAGATTCCCGTGCTGTGATGCCCAATGGCTGCATGCCCGCAGTCATGTCGCGTACCATGAACATCCTGCTCACCCCGGCGCGGATCGGCTCGCTCGAAGTTCCCAACCGCATCGTCATGCCGGCGATGACGACGCGCACGGCGGACGAGGAGGGTTACGTCACCGACGACACCATCGCCTACTATCTGGCGCGGGCGCAGGGCGGCGTGGGCCTCATCACCGTCGAGATGGCGTCACCGGAAAAGGTCGGCCGCCATCGCCGCCGCGAGGTCGGGCTCTACGACGATCGCTTTCTGCCCGGCCTCACACGCCTGGTCGATGAAATTCATCGCGCCGGATCGAAGGCATCGATTCAGCTCGGCCACGGCGGCGGACATACCCGACGCGACATTTGCGGGGAGACGCCCGTTGCGCCTTCGGCAATCCCGCATCCGGTCTACGAGATGACGTTCGAAACCATCGTGCCGGAGGAAATGACCAAGGCGCGCATCGACGTCACGGTGGCGGCGCACGCCAGCGCCGCCGTGCGGGCGCGCCAGGCCGGTTTCGACTGCGTCGAAATCCACGCCGCCCACGGCTACCTCATTTCGCAATTTCACGCGCCGTTCGAGAACCGCCGCACGGACGCCTATGGCGGCAGTCTCGAGAATCGCGCCCGTTTCGGGCTCGAGCTGCTGCGCGCGGTGAAGGCGGCGGTTCCCGGAATGCCGGTCGTCTACCGGCTGTCGGTCGAGGATTTCTTTCCCGGCGGATTGCCGTTTGGCGAAGGCCGCCAGATCGCGGTCTGGGCGGCGGACGCGGGGGCGGATGCGTTGCACGTCACCGCCGGCCACTACCGCTCCTTGCCGTCGGCGCAGGTCGTGCTCCCGCCGATGACCTTTCCGGACGCGACCTTTCTCGACTTCGCGGCCGCCGTCAAAACAATGGTCCGCGTTCCGGTGATCGCGGTGGGGCGCCTCGGCGATCCCGCGGTCGCAACCCAGGCCGTGGCAGCGGGAAAAACGGACTTCGTCGCGCTCGGCCGCACCCTCATCGCCGATCCGCAATGGGTCGCGAAGCTTCGCCGCGAGGAGCCGATCCGGCGCTGTCTCGCCTGCAACACCTGCATCAACGAAATGCGCGGCGGGGCGCGCGTCGGTTGCGTGGTCAACGCTGCCGCCGGCCGCGAGACGACGTTTGCCGATCGGCAGCCGCCGCGCGGGGAGCGCATTGCCGTCGTTGGCGCGGGACCCGCTGGCTTGACCTATGCGTCGCTGGTGGCCGCGGGCAACGAAGTGACGGTATTCGAAAAGGGGACGCGCCCGGGCGGCGCATTTCGCTACGCCGGCAAGGCGCCGCTGTTCCAAGAGGTCGCGGCGAGCGAGGCGAGCTTCGAGCGCTACATCGCCGACCTCTTCGCCGCGTGCACGCGCAACCGCGTCAAATTCCGCTTCGCGTGCGACGTCACCGAGCAGCCCGACGTGCTGGCGCCGTTCGACCGCCTCGTGATTGCGACCGGCGCGCGCTACAGGCTCGGCCTCGGGGCGATCGCAACCAAGATGCTCGATTGGGGCGCCGCCCGCTCGCCGCCCCTCTCCCGGCTTTTTTCCGCGCCGATGTTTCGCGATTGGTTCTACTACAAAGGACGGCGCGGCACGGCCGACCGCTTTCGGCCATTTGCCAAGCCCGGACAAATAGTCGTCGCCATCGGCGATGCCGTTCGGGCAGGCAAGAGCAAAGAGGCGATCGCGAGCGCGTTCGAGGCTGCGTTGCTTCCTCGGGCGGGCGTCCGACAGGAATGACGCACCGTCGTGCGCGCTATTGGAGCCGGTGACTTTGTGGCCGATCCCGCCCTTACCTCGCAACTCACCGCGTCCCGAGCAAGTCAGCGACCGCCATGGCGACGATCTTGGTCGCGGCGCGCAGGTCGTCGAGGCGCACGTTCTCGTTGGCGTCGTGCGCGTTCGCCTCGCGAATCGAGCGCGGCCCGGCGCCGTAGAGCGCGATGGGAATGCCCGCCGCCGCGTAATGGCGCGCGTCGGTATAAAGCGGCACGCCGGTCACGGGCGCGTCGACGCCCAGGATCTGCTTCGCGCGGCGTTGAATTGCGGCCACGATCCGATCCGTGCCCGGCTGCGGCCTCAGCGGCGCGGCCGACAGAAGTTGGCGCACCGCGACGTTGATTTGCGGATTTTTCCTGGCCGAAGTCGCGATCAGCTCGCGCAGCTCGGCTTCGACCTCGGCAGGGTTCTCTTCGGGAATCACGCGACGGTCGATGCGAAAGACGACCTGATCCGGCACCACATTGGTGTTGATGCCGCCCCTGATCAATCCGACGTTCAGCGTCGGCGAGACGATGCCCGCCGTGCCGGAGCGTATGCGCGCGAGCGTCGCCCGATGCGCGTAGAGGGCGGCGAGAATGGCGTTGGTCGCCTCGAGCGCGTCGACGCCGGCCTCCGGCATGGCGGCATGCGCCTGCTTGCCCGTGACCGTCACCTCGAGATGCAGACAGCCGTTATGCGCGGTGACCACCGAATAGGAAAAGCCAGCCCCGATCACCGCGTCGGGCCGCACCAGCCCCTGATCGAGCAGCCATTTCGGGCCGACGATACCGCCGGCTTCCTCGTCATAGGTAAAGTGAAGTTCGAGCGTTCCGCCGAGCTTGCCGCCCTGTGCGATGGCCGCTTTCAACGCGAGCAGCGCCCAGGTGTAGCTGGCAAAATCCGATTTCGACACCGCCACGCCGCGTCCATACATGACCGGACCATGCGCGCCGTCCTCGACGATCGCCCCGTAAGGATCGAGGCGCCATCCGAGACCGGGCGGAACTACGTCCCCGTGGGCATTGAGCGCGACGACCGGCCCATCGCCGAAGCGATGGCGGACGATGAGATTGGTCACGCTCTTCATGCCGGCGGCCTCAACCGCCGCGCGCGGCACGTCATGCGTCTCGATCGCAAGACCGAGCCGGTCCAGCAGTTGGCGCGCGCGTTTCGCGTGCGGCGCGCAATCGCCGGGCGGATTGTCGCTCGGCACCTTCACCAGCTCGGCGAGAAATTCGGTCTCGCGCGGGAAATCGCGATCGACAAACGCAGCGATGACGTCCGCCTGCGTCATGACGTTTCAGCCAGCCGAACCACGGCATCGAGCATGACGCGCGCTGCGATATCGGCATCCTCGGCGGTGACGATCTCGCGCGGCGAATGACTAACGCCGCCGTTTCCACAGCGCACGAACAGCATGGCGAGGTCGGTGAGGCCGTCGAACATCATGGCATCGTGGCCGGCGCCGCTCGGAAGATGGCGCGGCGTCATGCCCGCGCGCGTCACGGCATCGGCCAAAAGCGATTGCAGGCGCGGCGAGCACCGCACCACGGCCGTTCGCTGCACTTCCGTGCTCTCGATGATGACGCCGCGTCTTGCCGCGATACGGGCGATCTCCGCCCTGACGTCGGACACGGCGGCATCGCGCGTCGCGTCATCGCCCGCACGGATATCGAGCGTGAGCTCGCCGCGGCCCGGAATGATGTTGATCGCGCCGTTGGGAACGGCGAGCTGCCCCACCGTGCCGACGAGCGTGGGCGCCTGCGCGCAGCGCTTTTCGACATAAAGCACGAGCTCGGCCGCTGCCGCCGCCGCGTCATGCCGCCGCGCCATCGGCACCGTGCCGGCATGGCCGGCCGTTCCGGTAATCGTGACCGTCGAGCGAACGGAGCCGGCAATGGCGCTCACGATCCCGACCGGCAGCCCCTCCTCGAGCAGAACCGGGCCTTGCTCGATGTGGACTTCGAGATATCCCATCAGCTCCTCGCGGCGGCGCGCGAGCGCGGGGATCTTCGCAGGATCGAGGCCGGCATCCCGCATGACCGTCGCCAAGGTATGACCATCGGCGTCGCGCCGTTCGAGCAGTTTGTCGTCGAAACGTCCCGCTACCGGGCGGCTGCCGAGAAAGCTCGACGAGAAGCGCACGCCCTCCTCTTCCGAGAACGCGATGACGTCGAGATGAAACGGCAACTTGCGGCCAATCCGCTTAAGGTGCTCGACCAGCACGAGCGCGGTCAGGATGCCCAGCCGGCCGTCATATTTTCCGGCGTTGCGGACCGTGTCGTAGTGCGATGCCATGATCAGGGTCCGCGCCCTCGGATCCGCTGCGGCGTAGCGCCCGATGACGTTGGCGACCGCGTCGACCTCGGTGATCAGTCCCGCTTCGCGCATCCATTTGCGGATTTCCGCGGCGACGGAGCGGTGCGCGGGCGAAAGATAGGTGCAGGTCAATCCGTCGGAGCTCTCCGACCATTGCGCGAGCCGCTCGGCGAGCTCCATGATTCGCTTGCCGAACGCGCCTGGTTCGCTGCCCCCAACCCCACGCATCGCTTCCGTCACCATACCCATGCCTATTTCGTCGGCACAGCTCTTGCAACGTTCAACACGCGTCTGTCATCCTGCCGCCGCTTGACCGAGAGGGGAATTGACCGAGGGTAAAGAGGGGATTTGCCGTCGTGATTGCGGTGCTCACCGAGTGGTCGAGCCTCATCGTCCGGTGGCTGCACGTCGTCGCCGGCATCGCTTGGATCGGCAGCTCATTTTATTTCATCCATCTCGATCTCAGCCTCAAGCCGCGATCGGGCCTGCCGCAAGGCGTGCAGGGCGACGCCTGGCAGGTCCACGGCGGCGGCTTCTACCACATGGTGAAGTATCTCGTCGCTCCCGCCCGCATGCCGGATGAGCTCACCTGGTTCAAGTGGGAAGCCTACACCACCTGGCTCTCCGGCTTCGCGCTGCTCGTGATCGTCTACTATCTCGGCGCGGAACTCTATCTCATCGACACAGCCGTGCTCGATCTGACCGCGCCGACCGCGGCGGCCGTCGCGTTCGCAAGCCTCGCGCTCGCCTGGCTCATCTACGAGGCGCTGTGCCGGTCCGTGCTCGGCCAGCACGAGGTTGCGCTCGCGCTGGTCGGCTACGTTTTTCTCGTCGCGCTCACCTATGCGTTCACCCACGTGTTCAGCGGGCGCGGCGCCTTCACCCAGATCGGTGCGCTGATCGGCACCATCATGGTGGCGAACGTCTTCATCATCGTCATCCCGAACCAGAAGAAGACCGTCGCCGCGCTGCTCGCCGGAAAAGCCCTCAATCCGGCGTGGGGCGAAGAGGCCAAGCAGCGTTCGGTCCACAACAACTACCTCACGCTGCCGGTGGTCTTCCTGATGATCGCCAATCACTACCCATTGATGTTCGCGACCCGCTTCAACTGGCTGATCGTCGCGATCGTGCTGGCGATCGGTCCCGTCATCCGCCACTTCTTCAATTCCCGGCACGAGGGCAAAGGCAGCCCGTGGTGGACGTGGGGCGTGGCCGCCGCCGGGATGGTGGCCGTGGCATGGCTGTCAGGCGCCGGACCCGCGGACGTCGCTCCGCGCGCCGATCGGGTCGACATCAAGGCGGCGCACAATGCGATCCTCACCCGCTGCAGCATGTGCCACCGCCACGAGCCGGTGTGGCCCGGCGTGCACGCGCCACCGAAAGGGGTCGTGCTCGACGACCCCGACAACATCCGCCGTCATGCGCATCTGATCGAGATCAACGCGGTGCGCTCGAACGCCATGCCGCCGGGCAACGTTACCGCGATGACGGCGCAAGAGCGTCAAATCCTCGCGGCCTGGCTCGCCGCTGGCGCTCCGTCACAGTGACGAGCCATTGAGACGCGCCGCGTGGACCGCCTGCATCGGCTCGTCGGCTCCGCTACGCTACCCCGCTCTCGTCAAGCGGACTTCGGCAATCACTGTGCGGGCGCATGAAAATCGCGACCTTCAACGTTAACAATGTCAACAAGCGCCTCGCCAATCTGCTCGACTGGCTGCGCACCGCTAAGCCCGACGTCGTCTCGCTGCAGGAACTCAAGGCTGCGGATTCGGAGTTTCCGCAGGCCGCGCTCGCGAAAGAGGGTTATGGCGCGGCTTGGCGCGGCCAAAGGTCAAGGAATGGCGTCGCCATCCTCGCCCGCGATTTCGAACCCATTGTCACGCGCACGGAGCTGCCGGGCGACCCCATAGACACGGAGAGCCGCTACATCGAGGCGGCGGTGCACGGCGTGCTGATCACGTCGCTCTATGCCCCGAACGGCAACCCACAGCCCGGCCCCAAATTCGAGTACAAGCTTGCTTGGATGGAGCGCCTCGCGAGGCATACCGAGGAGCTCTATGGCGCAGGCGTCCCGGTCGTGCTCGCGGGCGACTACAACGTCGTGCCGACGGACCGCGATATCTATCCAACCAAATCCTATGCCACAGACGCTCTGCTTCAGCCGGAAAGCCGCGCGCTTTTTCAACGCATTCTGGACCAAGGTTGGGTTGACGCGATCGGGGCGCTGCACCCTGACGCGCCGATGTACACGTTCTGGGACTACATGCGTAACCGATGGCCTCGGGACGCTGGGCTTCGCATCGATCATTTGTTGCTGAGCGCCCAAGCGGCGGGGCGCCTTGTTGGCGCGGGCGTCGATCGTGAAATTCGTGCGAGACCAGGCGCCAGCGATCACGCGCCGGCGTGGGTCGTGCTGCGCGATGCGAAGGCACGGGGCAATTCTCCAAGGCCCAGAGCAAAGACCGCGCGCGGCGCGGCGCGAGGGAACGCGCCAACGCCTCCCCGTCGACCATTGTTGGTCATCGACGGGGACTCTTTCGCACATCGTGCCTATCATGCTCTACCCAAAACCATATTGAGACGCGGGGGCCGGCCTGCTGGTGCCATCCTTGGCTTTGCGAATTTTCTGCTGAAGTTTCACCGGACGGAGCAGCCGCGCACCGTGCTCGTCGGTTGGGACACGTTAGACGCGCCGACCTACCGTCACCAGCAATTCCCGGCCTATCAGAGCGGCCGCGAATTCGATGATGAATTGCTCGAGCAACTTGACGTGTTACCCGAATTCGTCGCCGCATGCGGTTTTGCGAATGCCAAGGCATCCGGGTACGAAGCCGACGACTTCCTGGCCGCCGCGGTCGCGGCCGAAGAGCGGCGGGGCGGCACCGTCCTCGTCGCGAGCGGCGACCGCGATACATTCCAGCTCGCCTCCGCCCACACGACGATTCTTTATCCAGTTCGCGCGGGCGAGATCGCCCGGATCGATCCGGCCGAGGTGCGCTTGCGCTACGGGGTCGATCCCCACCAGGTTCCGGATTTCATCGCGTTGCGTGGCGACCCGTCGGACAAGCTGCCGGGGGTTGCGAGACTGGGAGCGGCGGGAGCAGCCGAGGTGTTGCGGACATACGGCACGTTGCAGAATGCCCTTAAGGCAGGTCGCTTTCCTGCGCAGGCCAAGGATTTGCGGCTATTCCGATCGATCGCCACCATGGACCGCAAGGCGCCGTTGCCTCGCCTCGGCGGGCAAAAGCCGACCTGGCACAAGGCGGCTGCGCTGGCGCGGGCATGGGAGCTCAACCAACTGGCCAAACGGCTCGACGAGCTGGCGGCGCAAAGCAGCTCCGCTAGACCCTCGAGGTGACTGGCCGCACAGCCATACGATCAACCAGCGGCGCACTATGTTGGATGTTTCTGGCGGGCCTGCCGTGCGCGAAGCTCGCTCAAGGGTGAATGCAGTTTTGGGAACCGATAACCACGATGTCAGCCGGTGGTGCCAGCTGGGCGGTAAAAGCGCATTTTTGTGATCGCCATCACATCGTGAGCGCACTTTTGTGATCGCCGTCACATCGCGAGCGCAACGGCCCAGCTAGATTCGCATCTGTCGATCGTACCGCAGATGCGGTTCTCACGTTCGACGTTCCTCCGAAACACTCAGCCCCGCTCACGCGGGGCTCTTTTTTTGCGGCCGCCTCCTTCAACAGGTCCAACGTCGACGGTGCCAGCAATCTGCACGCCAGGCCCGCCGATTCCTGCCAGTCCGCCGACGTCGCTATTTCGCCCGAGTGTAACGGGGCTCACAAAGCCCTTCTGGTTCCCCCTCTAAACTCCGCCGCGGCGCACAACGATGTCATTTGGCATCAGGAGGAGGACATGGGACCCAGAGCAACGAGGTTCGCACTCGTCTTCTGGATGGCCCTTGCGGTGGTAGTGATCATTCTGGCGATCAAACCGTGGGCGGGCGCGCGCGACTCGCAGAGCAAGTCGGCGGCGCCAATTCCGGCGCGGGACATCATCTACCAGCCGCAACACTGGAAAGTGTTTTGAGGGCACGGCAGGCGGTCCGAGGAACAAACAACGCCTTTCTGACCCCGCATCGGGCGTGTCGCGACGGATGCCCGCGGCAACGCCCTCTCCGCGCAAGACACGCTTCGGCCGAAGCTGTATATGATACGGCCCGCGGTTGATCAGCTCACGCCACTGTCGTCGGTTCGAAATATGGTTCCCCGCAACCGGGATGCCCGCAGCGCGAGCGTCGCGGCTGCGTTTCGCGGGGACGACCCGGTGATGCCGAGCGAAGCAATCCGGATTGCGTATGACAGGTCATGTCTCCGGCTGATTTCTCCAAATATCCCCGCGACCTCACCGGTTACGGTCGCGACCCGCCTGATCCGCGCTGGCCTGGCGGCGCGCGTATCGCCGTCCAGTTCGTGGTCAACTACGAGGAGGGCGGAGAGCGCAACATCCTGCATGGCGATGCAACCTCGGAAGCGTTTCTCTCCGACGTGCTCGGCGCAACGCCTTGGCCGGGAGCGCGCCACGTGAACGTGGAATCGATGTACGAATACGGCTCCCGCGCCGGCTTTTGGCGACTGTGGCGGCTGTTCACGCAACGCGACGTGCCGGTCACCGTGTTCGGCGTCGCCAGCGCGCTAGCGCGTTCACCCGAGGCGGTCGCGGCGATGCGCGAAGCGCGCTGGGAGATCGCGAGCCACGGCCTCAAATGGATCGACTACAAGGACGTGCCCGAGAAAGAGGAGCGCGCGCATCTTGCCGAGGCGATTCGCGTCCACACGCAGGCGACCGGCGAGCGCCCGCTGGGCTGGTATACCGGCCGCACCTCGGTCAACACCTTGAAGGCCGTGCTCGACGAAGGCGGCTTCCTGTATTCGTCCGATTCCTACGCCGACGATCTGCCCTACTGGGTCAACGGGCCGAAGGGGCCGCATCTGATCATTCCCTATACGCTCGATGCCAACGACATGCGGTTCATCAATGCGCAGGGCTTTGGCAGCGGGGACGAGTTTTTTACCTATCTCAAGGATGCCTTCGACCTGCTCTATGCCGAGGGCGAACGGACGCCCAAAATGATGTCGATCGGGTTGCACTGCCGCTTGGTCGGGCGTCCGGGACGTGCGGCTGCGCTCATGCGTTTTCTTGACTACGTCGCCGCGCGCGAGCGGGTGTGGCTCGCGCGGAGGCTCGACATCGCGCGGCACTGGCATCGCGAGCATCGCTCGCTCGCCGCTGCCGCCCCGGTGATCCGGTAGACGACATGACAAAGATTGCGCTCGCAAGCTTGAATGCAGCGGACGAGGTCGGCTTCATGGCCGCGCTGGGCGATGTGTACGAGCACGCGCCCTGGGTGGCGCAAGCCGCGTCCAGGCAGCGGCCGTTCGCCACGCTTGCCGCTCTGCACGCGGCGATGATGGCCGCAGTGCGCGCGGCGCCGCCGGATCAACAGCTGGCATTGATCAACGGCCATCCCGACCTCGCGGGCAAGGCGGCGCGCGCAGGCACTATGACGGTGGATTCCAAGGCGGAGCAGGCGAGCGCCGGCCTCGACCGCCTGTCGGAGGCGCAATTTGCGCAATTCCATCGCCTCAACAACGCCTACCGCGAGAAGTTCGGCATGCCATTCATCATCTGCGTGCGGCGGCACAGCAGGGATTCGATCTTGCAGCAGTTCGAACGTCGCTTGCAAAACACCATGGCGGCCGAAACCGAAACGGCGCTCGGCGAAATCTTCCGCATCGCCGCGCTTCGCCTCGGCCAACGCCTCGAAGCCGCCGATCGCCTGGAGGTGCACGGCCGCCTGTCGACCCACGTGCTCGACACCCAGGCCGGCCGTCCTGCGGCTGGAGTCGCCGTCGAGCTGCTCGAATTATCCGCCAATGGCGAGCAGCGTGTGATCGCGCGCGCCACGACCAATCGCGACGGCCGCACCGATGAGCCGCTGATCGGTGGCCGACCATTGCCGATCGGACGTTACGAATTGCGTTTCCACGTCGCCGACTACTTTGCGGGTGCGGGCGCGTCGCGGGCCGAGCCGCCGTTCCTCGATGTGGTGCCGGTCCGATTCGCAGTCGCGGAAGCAGAAGGCCACTACCACGTGCCGCTGCTGGTCACGCCGTGGAGCTATTGCACGTATCGCGGCAGCTGACGATCCGCACAGGCTTGACTTGGGAATAGGCAAGCCCGAGCAAAATGCCTAGTCTTGCGGCAAGAGCGAAGCGTTGCCGTCTCTCCGTGCAAGCCTCGGGCTGGCATGGCGATTGCTCAGGCAGCGCATGACGCGCCGGTCGACCGGCCTCACAGGGAGCGTCGAACATGGACAGGATCAGGCTTTTCGGCATGCTCGCGGGCGCGGCGGCGGCCGCCCTGGCAGCGAACCCCGTTTGCGCGCAGACCGATGTGAAGTTTGCCCTCGACTGGAAGTTCGAGGGTCCCTCGGCCCCCTACTTCGTCGCCATCGACAAAGGCTACTACAAGGCCGAGGGTCTCAACGTCACCATCGATTCCGGCCCCGGCTCCGTCGCCGGCATCGCCCGCGTCGCCGCCGGCACCTATCCGATCGGCTTCTTCGACATCAACTCGCTGGTCAAGTTCCGGGACCAGAACCCGGACAAGAAAGTCCAGGCCGTGTTGATGATCTATGACAAACCGGCATTCGCCATCGGCACCACTGCCAAGACCGGCATCGCCAAGCCGAAGGACCTCGAAGGCCGGGTGCTCGGCGCGCCGACGGCCGATGGCGCCTTCGCGCAATGGAAAGCGTTCGTGAAGGAAAACGGTATCGACGAATCCAAGGTCAAGATCGAGAACGTGGGCTTTCCCGTGCGCGAGCCGATGCTCGCCGAGGGCAAGGTCGACGCCATCACCGGCTTTTCGTTCTCGATGTACTACAACCTGCTGCAGAAGGGCCTCAAACCCGAGGACATCAAGGTAATGCTGATGGCGGACCATGGTCTCGTGCTCTACGGCAACGCCATCATGGTCAATCCGGACTACGCCAAGGCCAACCCGAAGGTGGTGGCTGGCTTCGTGCGCGCCACCATCAAGGGCGTGCTCGACACCGTCAAGGACCCCGACGCAGCGATCAAATCCGTGATGACGCGCAACGAGACCGGCGATCCGAAGATCGAGCTCGAACGGCTGAAAATGTCGCTGCGCGACAATTTCGTAACGCCGTGGGTGAAGGCCAACGGCTTCGGCGGCGTCGACATGGCGCGACTCGCCAAATCGATCGACCAGATCGCGCTGACCTACGAGTTCAAGAACCGGCCCACGCCCGAGGACATCTTCACCAGCCAATATCTACCGCCCGCGGCCGAGCGGAAATTGTGAGGCGTCCCGGACGCGGTGCAGCGTCAAGCGCCATGGCACCGCTGATCCGGGATCGCCACGGACCGGAACGGTCCCGGGCCTGCAGCGCACCGCTACATCTCGTTTCGCGCCGCGCTGCGCCTGGGACAGCGGGCCCGTCCGATGCCATCCATGAGCACGTCCGTCGACATCGGTAACGTCACGCTGACCTATCGGGGCGCCGCCGGCGGCGTTCTCGCCTTGAAGGGTACGAGCCTCAGCGTCCGCCGTGGCGAATTCGCCGCGGTGGTGGGCCCTTCGGGTTGCGGCAAGTCGTCCTTGATGAAGATCGTGACCGGGCTGGTGCCGCCCGATTCCGGCGACATCGCCATTTTCGGCGACAAAGTGCGCGGGCCGGTGAAGATCGCCGGCATGGCGTTCCAGAACCCGAACCTTCTGCCCTGGCGCAAGGTCATCGACAACGTGCTGCTGCCGCTAGAGATCGTGGAGCCGCATCGGCGCAAGTTCCGACGCGAGAGGAAACGCTATCGCGGCGAGGCCGATGCGCTTCTCAAGACCGTCGGGCTCGACGGCTTCGGCGAGCGTTTTCCCTGGGAGCTGTCCGGCGGCATGCAGCAGCGCGTCTCGCTCTGCCGCGCGCTGATCCATCAGCCGGCGCTGCTGATGCTCGACGAGCCGTTCGCCGCGCTCGACGCCTTCACGCGCGAGGAATTGTGGTGCGTGCTGCGCGACTTGTGGCAGAAGCTCGGCTTCACCGTGATCCTGGTCACGCACGACCTGCGCGAGGCGGCGTTCCTCGCCGACAACATCCACGTCATGAGCGCACGGCCCGGGCACATCGTCATGACCAAGACGGTCGATCTGCCGCGCCCGCGCGACCTCGACATTTGCTTCGAGCGGCATTTCACCGACATCGTACACGAGCTGCGGGCCAAGATCGCGGAGGTGCGTAAGCCATGAGCTCCACGCTGGAAAGACTATCGCCCTGGCTGTTCACCATCGCCATGTTCGTGCTCTGGGAGCTGGTGTGCCGCATTTTCAAGATCGACACCTTCGTGCTGCCCGCGCCCTCGCAGATATTTCGAGCCATCGGCCAGTACTGGCTTCCGCTCGGCAAGAACGCCTTCGTCACGCTGTGGACGACGCTTGCGGGTTTTGCCCTTGCCGTCGCGTTCGGCATCGTGCTTGGCATCATCGTCGGCTGGTCGCGCACGATCTATCGCGGCCTCTATCCCGTAATGATCGGCTTCAATTCGATTCCCAAGGTGGCGGTGGTGCCGATCCTGATCATCTGGTTCGGCATCGGCATCGTGCCGGCGGTGCTGACCGCCTTTCTGATCTCGTTCTTTCCGATCGTGGTGAATGTGGCGACCGGGCTCGCCACCATGGAGCCGGAGCTCGAGGACGTGCTGCGCGCGCTCGGCGCCAAGAAGCTCGACATCATGCTCAAGGTCGGGATTCCGCGCACGCAGCCCTATCTGTTCGGTTCCCTCAAGATCGCCATCACGCTCGCCTTCGTCGGCGCCGTGATGTCCGAGACCATCGGCGCCAATGCCGGGCTCGGCCATCTCATGGTGCAGGCCGGATCGAACTTCCAGATGCCGCTGGTCTTCGCCTGCCTCATCGGCCTGGCAGTCGAGGGCATCGCGATGTACGCCGTGTTCGCCTATGTCGAAGCCTATTTCACGGGCTGGGCCTTCCGCTCGTCCATGAGCGCAGCCGCCTGAGGGTGCCCGCTCGGTTCGATCGAACCGTCGACGACTAGTTCTTGAGTCGATAGCCGGTCTTGAAGATCAACCATACCGTCGCCAGGCAGATGACGAGGAACAACACCGTCATCGCCAAGCTCAAGGCTACGCTCACGTCGGCGGTCTCGAAGAAGCTCCAGCGGAAGCCGCTGATGAGATAGACCACCGGGTTGCACAAGGCGACCGTTTGCCAAACCGGAGGCAACACGTTGATGGAGTAAAACGTGCCGCCCAAAAAGGTCAGCGGCGTGATGACCAGGAGCGGCACGACTTGCAGCTTTTCGAATCCGTCGGCCCAGAGCCCGAGGATGAAGCCGAAAAGGCTGAAAGTCACGGCGGTCAGCACCAGGAATGCTATCATCCAGACCGGGTGGGCGATCCGCAGCGGTATCAGCAGCCCCGACGTCGCCAGCACGACCAGCCCGAGGATGATCGATTTGGTGGCGGCCGCCCCGGCATAGCCGATGACGATCTCGAGATACGAAACCGGCGCCGACAGGATTTCGTAGATCGTTCCGGTAAACCTGGGAAAGTAGATGCCGAACGACGCGTTCATGACGCTCTGTGTCAGCAGCAGCAGCATGATCAGTCCCGGCACGATGAAGGCGCCGTAAGCGACGCCGTCGATCTCGGTGATGCGCGAGCCGATGGCCGCGCCGAAGACCACGAAGTAGAGCGACGTGGAAACCACCGGCGACACGATACTCTGCAGCAGCGTGCGGCCGGTGCGCGCCATCTCGAAGACGTAAATTGCACGCATGGCCCTGAGATTCATTGTCGTTGTCTCACCAGGTCGACGAAGATGTCTTCCAACGAGCTTTGCGTCGTGTGCAGGTCGCGAAACCGGATGCCCGCGAGATTGAGGTCCTTGAGCAAGGTGGTGATGCCGGTGCGCTCGCCCTGAGTGTCGTAGGTGTAAATGATCTCGCTGCCGTCGCCGGCGAGCGTGAGCCGATGCGCAGCGAGCGCGTCCGGCAAGGCGTCGAGCCGCTTTTGGAGATGGAGCGTCAATTGCTTCTTGCCGAGCTTGCGCATCAGCTCGGCCTTGTCCTCGACCAGAATGATTTTCCCCTTGTGCATCACCCCGATGCGGTCGGCCATCTCTTCGGCTTCTTCGATATAGTGCGTGGTCAGGATGATGGTCACGCCCTCGGCGCGCAGGGCGCGCACGATGTCCCACATGTCCTTGCGCAGCTCGACGTCGACGCCGGCCGTCGGTTCGTCGAGGAAGAGGATCTGCGGCTCGTGCGAAAGCGCCTTGGCGATCAGCACGCGGCGCTTCATGCCGCCGGAGAGCGTCATGATCTTGCTGTCTTTGCGGTCCCACAGGGACAGCTCCTTGAGCACCTTGGCGAGGTAGTCGGGATTGCGCGGTTTGCCGAATAGTCCGCGGCTGAACGACACCGTTGCCCAGACCGTTTCGAACGCATCGGTCGTCAGTTCCTGCGGAACGAGACCGATCATCGATCGGGTCACGCGGTAATCTCTGCCGATGTCGTAACCGGCGACCGTGACCGTGCCTTCGGTCAAGGTCACGATCCCGCAGACGATACTGATCAGCGTCGTCTTGCCGGCGCCATTCGGGCCCAACAGCGCAAAAATCTCGCCGCGGCGAATATCAAGGTTGACGCGCTCGAGCGCCCGCAGGCCGGAGGCGTAAGTCTTCGAAACGTTGGAGACCGCAATGATCGACTGCATGGGAACAGCAACGCTGCGCGGCGGCGATCGCCGACGCAGCAGCGTGTATAAGGCCGAATGTGGCGGATGGAGGGAAGCGCCCGCAGCAATGGAAGGCGTTCGTTTCTGCGCGCTAGCCCTTCCTGCGCGTCCGCAGCTCCTCGATCGCCGCCAGCACCCGTTCCGGCGTCGCCGGCGCGTCGAGACGAGGCGCCAGCCGATGGTCGGCAAGGCTCGCGATGGCGTCCCTTATGGCGAGCCAAACGGAGATCGCCAGCATCAGGGGCGGCTCGCCGATCGCCTTGGAGCGGAAGATCGTCGCGGCGCGGTTCGGCGCATCCTCGAGCAGCCGCGCATTGAAGATCGGCGGCAGGTCGCGGCTGCCGGGGATTTTGTAGGTGGATGGACCATGGGTGCGCAGCCGACCTTCGCCGTCCCACCACAATTCTTCGGTGGTGAGCCAGCCCATGCCCTGGACGAATGCGCCCTCGATCTGGCCGAGGTCGATGGCCGGATTGAGCGAGCGGCCGCAATCCTGGATGAGCTCGGCGCGCAGCACGCGCGATTCGCCGGTCAGCGTATCGATCGCGACCTCGGCGGCGGCCGCGCCGTAGACGAAGTAATAGAACGGCCGCCCGGTGTTGGTGGCGAAATCCCAGTGAATCTCGGGCGTGCGGTAGAAGCCCGCCGCCGACAACGATACACGTTTCTCCCACGACAGCGCTGCAAGCTCGGCGAACGAGAGGCTGCGATTTCCGGCATAGATGCGGTTCGAGTCGAACACGATCTCATCCGTCGGCACCGCGAAATGATCCGCCGCCACCTCGGTCATCCGCGCCTTGATCTGCTGGCAGGCATTAAGCGCCGCCATGCCGTTGAGATCGGAGCCCGAGGATGCGGCCGTCGCCGACGTGTTCGGCACCTTCGCCGTGCTGGTCGCCGACACCCGGATGTGATCGAGGTCGATCGCGAACACCTCGGCGACCACCTGCGCCACCTTGATGAACAGCCCCTGCCCCATCTCGGTGCCGCCGTGGTTGAGCACCACGCTGCCGTCGGTATAGACGTGAACGAGCGCGCCCGCCTGGTTGAGCGCCGGGCGGTTGAACGAGATGCCGAACTTGATCGGCATGGTGGCGAGGCCTTTTTTCACCACCGGGCTCAGCGCATTGAAATTCACGACGTCGCGCCGCCGGGCGGCGAGGTCGACGGTGCGGTCGAGTTCGTCGACGACGCGTTCGATGATGTTGTCCTCGACCGTCATGCCGTAGGGGGTGACGTCGTTGCGGCCGACGCCATAGAAGTTGCGCCGCCGCACGATATGAACGGGAAGGCCGAGTCGGCGCGCGATGGCCTCGATGATCGTTTCGATCGCAAGCATGCCCTGCGGCCCGCCATAGCCGCGGAAGGCGGTATTCGACACGGTGTTGGTCTTGCACGGCAGGCCGCGGAAGCGGACGTTGGGAAGAAAGTAGCAATTGTCGGCGTGGCACAGCGCGCGCGTCAGCACGGCCGGCGTGTGGTCGGCCACGTTGCCGCCGTTGGCGGCGAGCGTGAGATCGAGCGCGAGGATATGGCCATCGGCGTCGAAGCCGACCTCGTAACGGATCAGAAACGGATGGCGCTTGCCGGTCGCGCGCATGTCATCGTCGCGCGGCAGGCGCAGCTTCACCGGCCGCCGCGCCTTCCAAGCGAGCACGGCGGCGATGCCGGCGATGATGGTCGCCTGGCTCTCCTTGCCCCCGAACGCGCCCCCCATCCGGCGCACCTCGACCGTAACGGCGTTGAAGGGCAGGCCGAGAAGATGCGCGACGCCACGCTGAACTTCGGTCGGGTGCTGGGTCGAGCTCCACACATGCATGTCGGAAGCCTCGCCCGGAGTCGCGAGCGCGATCTGCCCTTCGAGGTAGAAATGATCCTGCCCGCCGCAGCGCAATTCGCCGGCCAGGCGATGCGGCGCGCGCCCGAGCGCCTCCTCGACCTCGCCACGGACCATGATCTGGGGCGGCGAAACGTAGCTTTCGCGCGCTATCGCCTCCTCGATCGTCAGCACCGGGGCGAGCGGCTCGTAGTCGATCGCGGCGAGCTTTGCCGCCGCGCGCGCCTGATCGAGCGTCGTCGCCGCGATCGCCGCGATCGGCTGCCCGTCGTATTCGACCACGTCCGCGGCCAATGCCGGCTCATCGCTGCGGATCGGGGCGATGTCGTTCTTGCCGGGAATGTCGGCGGCGGTGATCGCGGCGACTACGCCCGGGGCGGCGCGCGCGGCGGAGAGATCGACGCGGCGGATACGGGCGTGCGCGTGCGGGCTCAGCACCAGGGCCGCTTCCAGCGTTCCTGGCACGACTGGAACGTCATCGAGGTAGCGCGCCGCACCGGTGACGTGGGCGACGGCGCTGTCGTGGCCCACAGCAGCGTGGACCGCGCCGCGAGTTCGTCCTGCGAACTCGTTCATAGCGCGTCCACCCGCATCGGCTCCGCCAAAGACGTTTCGAGCTGGAACCGGCGCAACAGACCCGCCGCCGCCCGCAAGCGATAAGCGGCGCCGCCGCGGTGGTCGGCGATCGGCGTGAAGTCGCGCGCCAGCAAGGCGTCGATATCGGCGAGCCACGCCGGCGCCCATGGCCGGCCCTTCACCGCCCCTTCGACACTTGCGGCCCGCATCGCGCGCGCCGCCAGGCCGCCATAAGCCGCCCGCAACTCGGCGACCTTGCCGCCCCGCCGCTCGAGCCGGAAGGCGGCGACGACGGTCGAGATATCCTGATCGAAGCGTTTGCAAACCTTGTAGGCCGCAAAGTCCTCGCCTGCTGCAAGCAAGGGAATGCGGATCGCGGCGATGACTTCGCCCGCCGCGAGCGCGCTCTTGCGATAGCCGGTGATGAATGATTCCACCGGCAGCACGCGCTCCCCGGCGCGCGAGGCGAGCGTGACCGTGGCGTCAAGCGCCATCAAGCAGGGAATGGCGTCCCCGATCGGCGAAGCAGTCGCGAGATTGCCAGCAATCGTTCCGAGATTGCGAATTTGCCGCGAACCGATGCGGCGGACGAGGGCCCCGAAGGACGGAAAGTGCCGATCGAGGTGGGGCAAGGCATCTGTGTAGGTGACCGCGCCACCGATCTCGATCGCGTCGGCCTGCGTGGTGATACGCCGCAGCTCGTCAACAGCCGCGAGCGAGATCACGACGGGCAGCGCCTCGCGATCCTTGCTGACGCGCAGCCCGAGATCGGTGCTGCCCGCGAGCAAGATCGCATCCGGGAGCTGCGCCATCGCCGCGAACAGCGCTGCGAGCGAGCGCGGCACGAGAAAGGTCTGTGCGCCGTAATGGTAGTCCGCGCATACCGGTAGCGCCGACAACGCATCGGCCAGCGCGGGCAACTCGGCAACGAAGCGATCGGCCGGTCCGCGCGCAATACGCCGGCAGGCCGCCGCGATCGGGCGGTAGCCGGTGCAGCGGCAGAGGTTGCCGGCGAGCGCTTCATGCACGATCGCGGTGTCCGCGGGCTCGCCGCCGTGGTGGAAGGCGAACATCGCCATCACGAAACCCGGGGTACAGAAGCCGCACTGGGTGGCATCGGCATCGACGAGCGCCTGCTGCACCGGATGGAGCGCTCCCTCCGGCCCCGCCAGACCCTCGACCGTGAGCACGGCGCAATTGTCGATCTGCGGCAGCATCATCAGGCAGGAATTCACCGCCCGGAACTGCAACGATCCGTCGACGCGGCGACCGAGGACAATGGTGCAGGCGCCGCAATCGCCCTCCGCGCAGCCTTCCTTGGTTCCGGTGAGCTGCGCGCGGGTGCGAAGCCAGTCGAGCACCGTCATGCTTGGCGGCGCGCCGTCCTCGCTGCATGGCGTTCCGTTCAACAGAAACCGCACCGCGGTCATGCTCGCCTCTTCTCGCGCCGTGGGGGGCGGCAACCGCGACATGCTAGAGCATGTTCCTCGCCGCTTGAAGACAACGGGCCCCCGCACAGGGTGGAGAGGAACCGGCCGCCAAAGCTCAGGGCGCCGCGGCGATGACCTCGACCTCGACCAGGAATTCGGGCCGCGAAAATCCGGAGACGATCATCAGCGTTGAGGCCGGCGGCGGATCGCCGATGTAGAGGTCGCGGACGCTCATGTAGCCCCTCAAGTGTTCGCGCGAGACGACGAAGGAATTGATGCGAACCACGTCGGCAAACGTGAAGGAGGCCTCCTTGAGTACCGCGCCGATATTGCGGAAGCAGAGGTGGGTCTGCTCCTCGATGGTTCCCGGCACGTGGTCGTCGGGCGCGATCCCGAGCTGGCCGGAGCAGACCAGAATGCGGTGCCCGGGCGGGATTTCTACGCCGTAGCTGTAGCGTGCGAACGGCGGCCGGATGCCTGGCGGCGTCATGTGTCTCATGGGGTACGTCGACGGCTTAGCGCTTGCCCGGATGAGCAGGACTTTTGCTATACCATGCGGTCGGCGCCAAGGCATCGGTCACCACTAGATTGGTACTGAAGGACTCATAATGGCCAAGCGGTTCTGGGCGGAGCTCAAGTCGAGCGAATTTGCCGGGCTCGATCCGAATTCGACGCTTGCAATCTTGCCGGTCGCCTCGACCGAGCAGCACGGCCCGCATCTTCCGGTCATGACCGACACCGCGATCGCCGAGGGCCTGATCAAGACCGTGCTCGGCCGCCTGCCCGACGATCTCAACGTGCTGTTCCTCCCGACCCAGACGATCGGAAAGTCCAACGAGCATCTGCGCTCCGGCGGCACCATCACCCATTCGGCGGACAATCTCATTCACAGCTGGTTCGAGATCGGCGAAGGCGTGCATCGCGCCGGCTTGCGCAAGATGGTCATCGCCAATTCGCACGGCGGTAATACCGATGTCGTCGGCATCGTCGCACGCGAGTTGCGGGTGCGGCTCGGCATGCTGGTCGTCACGACGCAGTGGCGCCGTTTCGGCCTGCCCGCGGGACTTTATTCCGCCTTCGACGCCAGCCATGGCATTCACGCCGGCGACATCGAGACCTCGCTCATGCTCCATTTCCGGCCCGATCTCGTCGACATGACCAAGGCGAAGCTGTTCCCGTCGAAGGCCGCCGAGATGGAGAAAAGTTACAAGCATCTGCGCCCGGCGGACCAGCACGGCTTCGGATGGATCGCGCAAGACATCAATCCCGACGGAGCCGTGGGCGACGCGTCCGTGGCGACGGCGGAGAAAGGCCGTCTGACCGCGGAGCATCAGGCCGACGGCTTCATCGCCTTGCTGCGCGATGTGGCGCGCTTTCCGTTGAGCGAGCTGGCGTAGTTAGCGCTTCACCGCCTCGCGCCAGTCCATGCGGCCGGTGCTGGCGATGAGCGCCGCGACATCGACGTTCTCCTCGCCCGGGACGCGGATGCGCTTGAACGTCATTTCGGCGGCGGCGAGCGGCTTGGTCGCGTCGAGCCCCATCTTGGCGCCGACCCCGTTGCGGGTCGAGGGATCGAGCTTGGAACCCTGGCTCTCCGGCACGACCACGAGGTCGCGGTCGGCCTGGAACCGGGTCGCCACCGCCCATTCGACCTCGGCGGGATTGTGGATGTCGACGTCCTCGTCCACGACGATCACGTGTTTCACGTCGTAGTGCCCGGCGAAGGCGCCGAGCATGACGTTCTTGGCTTCGCCCTCTTGGCGTTTGCGGATCTGGACATAGAGATGATAGCGGCACACGCCGCCGCGGGAGAGATGCACGTCGCGGACATTGGGAAAGGATCGCTGCAGGTACGCCAGCAGCGTCGCCTCGCGCGGGATCGCTCCCAACAACAGGTGCTCCAAACCGCCGCCGACGATGGTGTGGAAGATCGCGTCCTTGCGGTGGGTGACCGCGTCGATTTCCATCACGTGCCGTTCAGCGCGTTCGCCGTAATATTGCGGGAATTCGCCGAACGGTCCTTCGGGCTCGCGCACGCCCGGCAGCAAGCGGCCTTCGATCACGATCTCCGCCTCCGCCGGCACCCGCAAGTCGCTGCTCAGGCATTTGACCACGGACAGCGGCCGCTGATGCAGCGCACCGGCAATCTCCAGCTCATCGACGTCGATCGGAGCAATGGCCTGGGACGCGAGCAGCGTGAGCGGATCGATCCCGACGACGATGGCCGCTTCCAGCGGCCGTCCCCCCTGCTCCGCCATCTCGAAGAACATGTGGGCGTGGCGCGGCAGAAGCAGCACGCCGAGACGGTTCGCCCCGTGCAATTGGCAGCGGTGGATGGAGACGTTCTGCTTCCCGGTGCGCGGGTTGCGGGTGATCATCAGGCCGGCCGTGACGTAAGGGCCGCCGTCGTGCTCGTTGTGGGTCGGGAGCGGAAGCAGCCGCTCGAGGTCCACGTGGCGATGGACGACCTCGTGCGCCGGCGCCGAGGCCGTCTCCCGCCACGGGATCGGATCACGCGCGGCCTCTTGAAAGCGGGCGAGGACCTCGTCCGGCTCGACCCCCATGGCCTCGGCCATCCAGCCGCGGTCGGAAATCAGCCCGGAGACGACCGGGATCGGATGTCCGCCGGGACGCGGAAACAGGGTGGCGCGCAACCCATCGAGACGCTTGGCGATGGCTGCGAGGTCGAAGCGCAGGCCAATGCCCGGCTTGACCACCACCAACCGATCGCGCGCCGCGAGATGATCGAGCCAGTCCCGCAGCGAGCGGATCGGCTGCGGCGTGTTATCGCCGCGGGCGCGCGCAGGCTCGAGGTCCCCGGCCGGTTGGAGCGCTGTGCGAATTTGGGTCATACTCATCACGATGCCAACACGGGTGCAGAGATGTATCACTGCCGGGAGGCGGGGCCAACTCATGCCGGCGCTCCCGTGTTCGGCTGCAGGAGGAATGCGTGACGGCCGCGGCGCCTGACGGGGCCGGCCGAAGCGAGCAGGGAGGAGGCCGCGGTGCTTGATCTCGGCACGAGCTTCCTCGCCAGCGTCGCGCGCGACCCAGACGCGCTCGCGATCGTCGACGGCGATGTCCGCCTGACCTACAGCGCTTGGTACGAAAGAATTTCGGCGCTGGTTGCCGGCTTCGATGCGCTCGGACTTGAACCCGGCGACCATCTTGTCACCGTGTTACAGAACCGCTGGCAGGCGGCGACAATCCACTGGGCGTGCCAATTCGCCGGGATCATCGTCACGCCGCTCAATTGGCGCTTCACCGCCGAGGAGCTTGATTTCTGCGTCGACGACGCCGAGGCGAAGGCGATCGTTTACGAGGAGGTCTCCGCCGCGGCCGTGCGCTCGTCCAACCGAGCGCGTGCACGGCCGTGCGTCGCGGTCGGCGAGCCGCGCTCGCAGGATTTGGCGTTCGAGTCTCTGATCGGCGGGAGTGCGCGCGCGGTTCGGCCGCGCGTAACCGCCGAGGCCTGGTCGGTGATGCTCTATACCTCCGGCACCACCGCGCGCCCCAAAGGGGTGCCGCGCCGCCAACGCGCGGAGCGCGCTGCCGCGCTCGCCCACGTCGTGCAGAATCTCTACGCGGCGCATGAGCGCACGCTTGGCGCCATGCCGCTCTACCATACGATGGGCGTGCGTTCGCTGCTGGCCATGTCGTTGATCGGCGGCGCCTTCGTCTGCCTGCCGCGTTTCGACGTTGCGCGCGCGCTCGAACTGATCGCGGCCGAGCGCATCACCAACCTCTACCTCGTGCCGACGCTCTATCATGACCTGCTGCATCACGAGCGGTTTGCGGCGACCGACGTGAGCGCGGTGCGCAAGCTCGGCTTCGCGGGGGCGCCGATGACGGACGACCTGCTCAAGAGGCTGAGCGTCGCGTTCAGGCCGCAGTTGTTCGTCAACCACTACGGCTCGTCCGAAATCTACACCTTCACCATCGACCAGAACGCGCCGGCAAAGCCCGGCTCAGCCGGCCGCGCGGGCATCAATCAGATGGTTCGCGTGGTGCGGCTCGGCGCGACCTCGCCGGACGAGGTCGCCGCCGCCGGCGAAGAGGGCGAGATCATCGCGCTGCTCCAGGGCGACGAATCCTTCGAGGGCTATTGGCGGCGGCCGGACGCGGACGCCAAGGCACTGCGCGGCGGCTGGTATTTCACCGGCGACACTGGATATTTCGACGGTGATGGCGATCTCTTCGTCAGCGGCCGCGTCGATGACATGATCATCAGCGGCGGGGAGAATATCTCGCCGGTCGAGATCGAGAGCTGCTTGTCGCTGCATCCCGCTGTCTCCGAGGTGGCCGTGGTCGGGATTGCGGACGAGCGCTGGGGCAAGGTCGTTTCCGCCTTCGTCAAGCGTCGTGGCGTGGTCGAGCCCGAGGAGCTCGATCAATTCTGCCGCACCTCGGGGCTCGCCAATTTCAAGCGGCCACGGCGTTACGTCTTCGTCAAGGCGATACCGAAATCGCCCGTCGGCAAGCTCCTGCGCCGCAAGCTCGTGGCGGGTGAGTACGAGCTCGAGCGCGCGGTGGCGTTTTCCGGCGAAAGCCTGCCCCGCACTTGATCGAGCCCCAAGCATCATGCCGATCGAGGAGCGGGTGTTGATTGCAGGCGCGGGGCCGGTCGGCCTGGTGGCGGCGGCCAACCTCATCCGCGGCGGCGTGCCGGTGACGGTGTTCGAGGCCGGTCCGGATCTGAGCGAGGAGTCGCGCGCCTCGACCTTTCATCCGCCGACGCTCGACATGCTCGATCGGCTCGACGCCGCGCGGCCGCTGATCGCGCAGGGATTGACCGCGCCGGCGTTCCAGTATCGCAGCAAGCGGCGCGGCGTGCTGGCGCAGTTCGATTTCGGCGCTATCGCCGACGTCACCGGCCATCCCTACCGGGTGCAATGCGAGCAGTCCAAGCTCACGCGCATTTTGTACCAGCAGCTGCGCGACAAGCCGGATTTCGAGTTGCAATTCGACGCCCAACTCAAAGACGTGAGCCAGCATCGCTCGGGCGTGGAGATTGCGATCGACCGCAACGGGCGAACCGAGACGCGGTCCGGCCGCTGGCTCATCGGCGCCGACGGCGCCCGCAGCGACGTGCGGCGCGCGCTTGGGATCGAATTTCCCGGCTTCACCTGGCCGGAGCGCTTTCTCGTCGTCAGCACGCCATTCGATTTCCGTGCCGTCATTCCCGACCTCGTCGCCGTGAGCTATGTGAGCGATCCCGAGCGCTGGCACTTTCTCCTGCAAATTCCGAGCCTCTGCCGCGTGATGTTTCCGATCGCACCCCACGAAAGCGACGAGCTGGCGGTAAGCGCCGACTTTGCGCAATCGCTCATGGCCACGGTGGTGCCCGGCGTTTCGAATTACGAGGTCGCGCACGTCACGCTTTACAAGGTGCACCAGCGGGTGGCGAAGACGTTCCAGCGCGGCCGCGCGTTCCTCGCCGGCGACGCCGCGCATATCAACAATCCGCTCGGCGGCATGGGCATGAACGGCGGCATCCACGACGCCATCAATTTGACCTCGCGCCTGGTCGAGGTTTGGCATGGCACCAAGGCGGAGGCCGAACTCGAGCGTTACGACCGGCAGCGCCGGTTGGTGACGCTCGAATACATCGAGAAACAATCGATCCAAAACAAGCGCAACCTCGAGTCCAACGGAACCGACTTCGGCCGCAGCCTGGCGGAGATCGCGGCCGACAAGTCCCGCACCTACGAGTACCTGTTACGGGTCTCCATGATCGCCAGCCTGCGACGGGCGCAAGCGCTGGGGTGAAGCACGCAAGGGAGTCGAAGCCATGGTCAAATACGACTTGCTGGTCTATCTCGGGCTCATTCCCCTTGTCGCAGTGATCATTTTCTCCGGATTTGTCATCTGGAGAACGCCTACCGACACCGATCTGGAAACTCGCAAGATCCGAATGGCGGACGCAGTTTTGGTCGGGCTTCTGGCGCTATTTATATTTGCTGCAATTCTCTACTTCGTCGATCCCGAGGGCGCGGGGGAGGAAATCTTCAACAAGGCTTCTCCAGTGATTTTTGCGCTGGTGGGCACCATAGTCGGCTACATTTTCGGCACCGCAAGAAAACAGTGAAGCTCGCACGCCGAGTTCACCGGTCGCACGCGACGAGCCGGCTGACGCTCACTCGCTTGCGAGAATGACGTTCTTGAGCAGCGGGTAGATTTGGTTGGTCCAGCGGTTGCCGCTGAACACGCCGTAATGTCCGACCCCGGCCTGCATGTGGTGGCGCTTGAGATAGGGGCGAAGTCCAGTGCACAGGTCGTGCGCGGCCGCCGTCTGCCCGACGGCACAGATGTCGTCGCGCTCGCCTTCGACCGTGAGCAGCATGGTGCGCTTGATGGCGCGCGGCTCGACGCGCTCGCCCTGCCATTGGAGCTTGCCGACCGGCAGCGCGCATTCCTGAAAAACGAGACGAACGGTTTCCAGATAGAATTCCGCCGTGAGATCGAGCACGGCGAAATATTCGTCGTAGAACGCCTTGGTGACCCGCGCCTTCTCGTGCTCGCCCTTCGCCAGATGATCGTACAATTCGCGATGCGCCTTCATATGACGTTCGACGTTCATGCTCATGAACGCCGCGAGTTGCACGAAGCCCGGATAGACGCGGCGAAAGGCGCCGGGGTAGCGCGGCGGCACCGTCGCGATCAGATTCTGCTCGAACCACTCGATCGGCCTCGAATTGGCCAGCGCGTTCACCTTGGTCGGGTTGACGCGCGTGTCGATCGGGCCCGCCATCAAGGTCATGCTGCGGGGCTGCGCGGCATTGCCGGCTTGCGCCATCACCGCGGTCGCGACCAGCACGGCGACACAAGGCTGGCACACCGCCACCACGTGGGCGCCCGGCCCGATCGCCTCCAGGAAGCGGATCAAGTGCGCGATGTAATCGTCGAAGCCGAACCGGCCGTGCATGAGTGGGACATCGCGCACGTTGTGCCAGTCGGTAATGTAGACGTCGTGCTCGGGCAGCATGGTGCGCACGGTGGCGCGCAAAAGCGTTGCGAAATGGCCCGACAGCGGCGCGACCAGGAGCACGCGCGGCTGCGGCGTGTCCACATCCTTCTTGAAGTGCAAAAGCGTCCCGTACGGCGTGGTCAGCGCGGCGTGCTCGTGGACCGCCACCTCGCGGTTGCCGACGGTCACGCCATCGATCCCGAAGGCGGGACGCGCGTGGGTCAGCCCCGCGCGCGCAATAAGCTCGTAGGCCGCGGTCAGGTTGCGCAAGACGGGGTTGTCGGCAATGCCCGCCAACGGTTGGCCAAGCGTTCGCAGGGCGGTGCCCGCCCAGTTGCGAACCGGAACCATGATGTCGGAATGGGCTTGGTAGGCCTGATAGAGCATTGTCCCCCTGGCGGGGGCGCGCGCCCTGCTGCCCGGCAGACCTCGCGCTCCCGCTCACGCGAAAAGGTAGTGCATTTTATGTTGCGGT
>Ga0306925_10000381_pt1 | contig 31410 bp, 26 predicted proteins | sample flu12Cox44000176_FD_203755 | JGI IMG/M metagenome (GOLD analysis project Ga0306925, IMG submission 203755) | Lab enrichment of tropical soil microbial communities from Luquillo Experimental Forest, Puerto Rico - flux8day.12C.oxic.44.000.176 (v2)... | ecosystem: Environmental > Terrestrial >... | reverse complement strand
GCGCCGCGCGATTCACCGGAGCCCGCCGCCGCTTGCCGCGCAGAGCGGTGCGACAGAACTCTTTTCGACCGGCATCAAGGTGATCGACTTGCTGACGCCGCTGGCGCAAGGCGGCAAGGCCGCAATGTTCGGGGGCGCCGGGGTCGGCAAGACCGTGCTCGTCATGGAGCTGATCCATGCCATGGTCGAGCGCTACAAAGGCATCTCGGTGTTCGCGGGTGTCGGAGAACGCTCGCGCGAAGGCCACGAGATGCTGCTCGATATGCGCACGTCAGGCGTTCTCGAGCGCACAGTGCTCGTTTATGGACAGATGAACGAACCGCCGGGCGCGCGCTGGCGCGTACCGCTGACCGCGCTGACGATGGCGGAGTATTTCCGCGACGAGCGTCACCAGAACGTGCTTCTGCTGATGGACAACGTCTTTCGTTTTGTCCAGGCGGGGTCGGAGGTGTCTGGCCTGCTCGGACGCCTGCCGTCGCGGGTCGGTTATCAGCCCACATTGGCGAGCGAGGTGGCCGCTCTGCAGGAGCGGATCGTCTCGGTCGGGGGCGTGTCGGTCACCGCTATCGAGGCGGTCTACGTGCCTGCCGACGATTTCACCGACCCCGCCGTGACGACGATCGCGGCGCATATCGACAGCATGATCGTGCTGTCGCGTCAGATGGCCGCCGAGGGCATGTATCCGGCAATCGATCCGATTGCGTCGTCCTCGATCCTGCTCGATCCGCTTGTCGTCGGCGAGGAGCACGCAGCCGTCGCTACCGAAGTTCGCCGCAACATTGAGCATTACCGCGAGCTGCAGGATGTGATTTCCCTACTCGGTATCGAGGAGCTCGGCGCCGAGGACCGGCGCATTGTCGAGCGCGCGCGGCGTCTGCAGCGCTTTTTTACGCAGCCGTTTGCCGTTACGGAGGCTTTCTCGGGCGTCCCCGGCCGCTCCGTCACCGTTGCCGACACCATTGCCGGCTGCAAGGCGATCCTCGCCGGCGAATGCGACGAGTGGCAGGAAAGCTCACTTTACATGGTCGGCACGCTCGACGAGGCGCGCGACAAGGAGAAGGCCTCGCATGCTGCCGCACAACCCGCTCCAGCACAAACGAAGCCGGCGGCGGCACAATGAACGGAACCCTTCATCTCACTATCACGACGCCGTCGCAAATTCTCGTCAAAAGCGATGATGTCGTGGCGGTTCGGGCCGAGGACGAGAGTGGCAGCTTTGGGATATTGCCCGGTCATGCAGACTTGTTGACCGTGCTGGTCCCCTCCGTCCTGCGCTGGCGGACCGCTGATGGCGCTGCGCGCTTCTGTGCCGTGCGCGGCGGTGTCTTCACCGTTGCATCGGGCCGCGATGTTGCCGTCGCATGCCGCGGAGGAGTCGTCGGCGACTCACTCGGTGAGCTCGAAGCAAAAGTGCGCGCGGTACGGGCGCAGGAACTCGAGGCCGACCGTAAGGCGCGGGTCGAGCAGATCCGCCTCCATGCGCTCGCAGTCCGTCAGCTCGTGCGATATCTGCGCCCCAATCCGGCTCTGGCCGCACCGGTAGAGCGGGAGGCCGAGTCGTGAGGGGAGCCGAACTCGATCGCCTAGCACGCGTCGCGCAAAAAGCCGCCGAGCGCGAGGCGGAGGGTCGTGCCGATCCCGAACCCTCGCTCGGCGCGCGGCTCGGCCAGATCGGCATTCTCGGCTGGACTATCGTTGTGCCGACACTGCTCTGCCTGTTCCTCGGCCGCTGGCTCGACCGAACCCTCGGAACCGGGATCTTTTTCTCTGCTCCTCTGCTGATGGCGGGAGCGGCGTTCGGCTTCTGGTCGGCCTGGAGGTGGATGCATCACCAGGGGCTCAGGCAATGATGGAGGTTTGTTTGGCCGGTCAGATTGTAGTCGGGCTGATTGCAGGCCTCCTTGTCGGCGCGTTCCACTTTTCCTCGCTATGGTGGAATACGCAGTTTTTTACGACCGGCGCAGCGGGCAAGGCCATTGCTCTGCAACTGGGGCGCATCGCCGTCGCTGTGGCTGTGCTGACATTGCTCGCGCGGCTGCTGGGTTTGGCCGCACTGCTATCCGGCGCCCTCGGATTCCTACTGGCCCGGCCTTTACTGCTGTGGCGCCTTGGAGGCTCGCGATGAACTCACCGCTACAAACCACGGCGCTCTTCCACATGGGGCCGGTCGCGATCACCGAGCCGGTGATCGTCACCTGGGCGATTATAGCATTCCTCACCCTGTTCGCCATCGCCGTCACACGCCGACTGTCTCTTATGCCGTCGAAAGCCCAGACCATATTGGAACTCTTCGTCGGAGCCATCGACAGCCAGATCCGCGATACGATGCAGGTCGACCCTGGTCCCTACCGCACGCTGATCGGGACGATCTTCATCTTTATACTCATCGCCAACTGGTCGTCGCTGATCCCGGGTATCGAGGCGCCGACCGCACATCTGGAGACGGATGCCGCGTTAGGCGCGATTGTCTTTTGCTCGACGATCTTTTACGGCGTTCGGGCGCTGGGCCTATCCGGCTACCTCGCCACCTTTACCAAGCCGACATGGGTCATGATCCCGCTCAACATCGCTGAGCAGTTCACGCGCACCTTCTCGCTGATCATCCGTCTATTCGGAAACGTGATGAGCGGCGTCTTTATTGGCGCGATCGTGCTGTCTCTGGCCGGTCTTTTCGTACCGATCCCCTTTATGGCCCTCGATCTGCTGACTGGAGCCATCCAGGCCTACATCTTCACCGTGCTTGCAATGGTCTACATCGGCGCCGCGCTTGCCGAGGGACGGCAAGAATCTCCCACCACCCCCAACAGAAAGTGAGCAACATCATGGACAACGCGATCCAACTAATCAGCATTTTCGCAGCCGCAATGGCCGTTTCGTTTGGCGCCATCGGGCCGGCGCTCGGCGAAGGCCGCGCTGTCGCCTCTGCAATGGATGCGATCGCCCGGCAGCCCGATTCCGCCGGCACCGTGTCGCGCACCCTCTTTGTCGGGCTGGCGATGATTGAGACCATGGCGATTTACGCTCTGGTGATCGCGCTGCTGGTGCTCTTCGCCAATCCGTTCGTGAAGTAAGCGCAGGCCCCGATGCAGATCGACTGGTGGACGCTAGGGCTGCAGGCGGTCAACGCCCTCGTCCTGATCTGGCTATTGGCCCACTTTCTGTTCCGTCCGGTGGTCAGTGCCATCGCGGCGCGGCAGAAGGCGGCCGGACAGCTGCTCGCCGACGCGCAAGCCGCCAAGGCGGCGGCGGAGAACGAGCGCGACAAGGCGGCGGCAGCGACCGCACGCCTTGCCGAGCATCGCAGCGAGGCGCTGAAGGTAGCCGAAGCCGAGGCGGCCACCGCAAAATCAGCCCTTCTCGTGACGGCTCAAGCCGAGGTCGACAAGCTTCGCGCCGCCGCCAAGGCCGAGATCGAAGCCGAACGCCGCACCGAGGCGCTCGCCGCCGAGGATCGAGCAGGACGGCTTGCCGTTGATATCGCAACTAAGCTGCTCGATCGATTGCCGCATGAGGCGCGCGTCGCGGCTTTCATTGATGGGATCGCGACTGGGCTGGCAAAGCTCCCGGAGGGAACCCGAGCATCAGTCGGCGCGGATGGCGCGTCGGTCCGTCTGACGGCTGCCCGTGCGGTCACCCCGGAGGAGGTGGAGGCCTGCCGAAAAGCGCTCGCCGGTGTACTCGGACATCCGGTTTTACTCGAGGTCACCGTCGAGCCCGAACTGATCGCCGGCCTCGAATTGGAAGCCCCGCACGCCGTCGTGCGCAACAGCTTCCGTGCCGATCTCATTCGCCTCAAATCCGGGTTGGTTTATCATGACACAGACGCTGCCTGACACTCTCGACGACCCCTGGCTCGCGCGCAGCCGCGAGACCGTCGCTCGGATTGATCTCGCCCCTCAGGCCGAGACAGTGGGCCGGGTGGAACGCGTCGGCGACGGGATCGCTCTCGTCTCCGGTCTACCGGACTGCTGCCTCAGCGAGCTTCTTCGCTTCGACGGGGGGCGAATGGGCTTCGCGCTGACCCTCGATGCCGATTCGATCGGAGCCGTCCTGCTCGATGACGGCGAGGCCATCGAGGCGGGATCTCGGGTCACGGGGACCGGCGAGGTCGTCCGGGTCCCGGTCGGACCGGGACTGCTCGGCCGCATCGTCGATCCGCTCGGCCGGCCGCTCGACCGGGACGAGCCGGTAAAGGCCGAAGCGGAAATGCCAGTCGAACGCCCGGCACCCGCGATTATCGAACGCGATCTCGTGTCCGAACCGATGGATACGGGCATTCTGGTAGTCGACGCCTTGTTCGCGGTCGGGCGCGGCCAGCGCGAGCTGATCATCGGCGACCGGGCTACCGGCAAGACGGCCATCGGCGTCGATACGATCATCAATCAAAAGCACACGGACGTCGTCTGCGTCTATGTGGCGATCGGCCAGCGCGCGACCGCGGTGCGGAGGGTCATCGAAGCGGTGCGGCAGCATGGCGCCCCCGAACGCTGCGTCTTTGTCGTCGCCTCGGCAGCGGCCTCCCCCGGATTGCAGTGGATCGCGCCTTTCGCGGGTTTCACGATCGCCGAATATTTCCGGGATCACGGCCAGCACGCGCTGGTCGTCGTCGACGATCTGACCAAGCACGCCGCCACCCACCGCGAGTTGGCGCTGCTGACCCGCGAGCCACCCGGCCGCGAGGCGTATCCCGGTGACATATTCTACCTGCATTCGCGCCTGCTCGAGCGCTCGGCGAAATTGTCGCCCGAACTCGGCGGCGGCTCGCTGACCGCATTGCCGATCGCCGAGACCGATGCCGGCAATCTCTCCGCCTATATCCCGACCAACCTGATCTCGATCACCGACGGGCAGATCGTGCTCGATTCCCACCTCTTCGCCGCCAACCAGCGCCCGGCCGTCGATGTCGGCCTCAGCGTCAGTCGGGTCGGCGGCAAGGCGCAAACCGCGGCCATGCGAAAGGTGTCGGGACGTGTCCGCCTCGACTATGCGCAATTTCTCGAATTGGAAATGTTCACCCGCTTCGGCGGTCTTTCCGACAGCCGCGTCAAGGCGCAGATCACCCGCGGCGAGCGCATCCGAACCCTGATCACCCAGCCTCGTTTCGCCGCTCTGCGTCTCGTCGACGAGGTGGCACTGCTCGCGGCTCTGGCCGATGGGGTGTTCGATCCATTGCCGGCGAAGGTCATAGAGGAGGTGCGGGGGCATGTAGCGGCGCATCTCGACGCGCATGCGGGCGAAAGCGTGACGGCGGTCGAAAAAACGGGGACCCTGGACGACGCGGCGCGCGCAGCTCTGGTCTCGGCAGTCGGCGATCTCGCCAAAGAGCTCGCGGCCGGTCTCGAGCCCAAAGCGGCCGCGTCATGAGCGGCAAGCTCAGCGAGGTCGAGGGCCGGATCGGTACGGTCCACCAGCTCGAGGCGGTGATCACCGCGATGCGCGGCAGTGCCGCGGCCCGCTCGCGCGAGGCGCGCGGCCGGCTCGATGGCATCCGCGCCTATGCCGCGGCGATCGGCGCAGCGATCGGTCAGGCGCTTGCTCTCGCTCCGGAATCCGAGCCGCAACCGCGCAAAAACGAACACAAGGAAGGACACGTAGTCGTCGTGCTGTGCGCCGAGCAGGGCTTTGCCGGCACATTCAACGAGCGGGTTCTCGATGCGGCCGAGGACTATCTGAAATCGGGCTCGGCCGAGCTGCTCGTCGTCGGCAACCGCGGCGCGATGGTCGCGGCCGAACGGGGCCTGGCGTTCGGTTGGTCGGCACCGATGGTGGCCCACGCCGAAGAGGTGCCGATGCTGGCCAGTCGGATCACCGACGCACTTTACTCGCGTCTCGAAAAAGGCCAGGCGACGCGAGTGAGCGTGGTGCACGCCGCGCCCGCACCCTCGGCCACGATCGAAATCGTCGAACGGGCGTTGCTGCCGTTCGACTTCGCGCGCTTCAAGGTGCCGCCGCGCGCAATCCCTCCGATTACGACGCTTCCCCCGGAGCAGCTCCTTGCCGAGCTCGCCGAGGAGTACGTTTACGCCCAGCTGTGCGAGGAGGTGATGCTGTCCTTCGCCGCTGAAAACGAGGCACGCATGCGAGCGATGATCGCCGCGCGCAGCAATGTCAGTCGCAAGCTCGACGAGTTCGTCGCGAGCTTCCGCCGCCTGCGCCAGGAGGAGATTACCGGCGAGATCATCGAACTCTCCGCCGGCAGCATCACGGCCGCAGCCTCGATCAAGCCTAAACGGAAACGCGCGGCGGCCTGATCCCACTGAGCGTCACCACCCGGGAAGAGCAAAATGATTGCGCGCGATATGATGACCCGCGACGTGGTATCGGTCACCCCCGACACGCCGGTGCGAAAGATAGCCTCGCTTCTCGTCAAGCACGGCATCGGCGCGGTACCGGTAATCGACAGTAGCGGCGCGCCGATCGGCATCGTCAGCGAGTCCGATCTGATCCGTCCTGACCGACCCGCCCGCGAGGCCTGGCGACAGTCCTGGTTGGAGGTCCTCGCTGAGGGCGAGCCGTTAGCTCCCGAGCTTCTCGCCTGGTTGGGCTCTCAGAACCACAACGCGCGAGCCGTCATGTCTGCGCCGGTGATCACGGTGAGCGAGGAGACCAACCTCCGAGAAATTGCCGAGATCTTCACGACGCGCCGCATAAAGCGCGTCCCGGTGGTTACTGATGGCCGCATTGTCGGGATCATCAGCTGCGCCGATCTCGTGCGCGCTCTCTCGGTCAGCCTGAACAAATCGGTTGCCGAAGCGAGGGCGCGGTGACAACGGTCGGCATGAGCGACGCCAGACCAAAAGAGCCGCGTAAGCTACGCGAGCTTGCCGCGTGGTATCGGGCATTTGCCGAGGGAGCCGCTAATCCCGTCATCTGGGAGGCGCGCTTACGGACGGCAGCGGAATTGGAGCGAGAGGCCGACCGGTTGGAAGAAGAGTTCGTTCGACAACCAGAGGCCGAGCGCGCAAATTCCCGGATTAATTTATTCGGATACGGGAAAATCGCTCGAATCATGGTCAAAAAATTTGATAACTCTGATGGTTAACGGTGCAACGCGGGTTTGTGAAAGCGGGAATTCGGGCAAGCCGTAACCGGGAAAAAAGACGATAACCGGGAAATAATCGGGATTGCCAAAAACGGCGCCAGAACCGCCCTGGGAAATTGCAAGGGCTCGGCACCGACCAGAAAATTCACACGAAATCTCATCCGCTCCCAGCCCTCTCGCGACATAATGCGGAGGCCCGCATTTGCGGGGGCGAGCTTGGGGCGGTGGTGATGGCTGTCCAAGATGTCGGCGCCTTGGAGCAGGCGATCTCGTTTGGCCCCTTCCGACTGGTTCCGACGCAGCGACTTCTGCTCGAGGACGATAACCCGGTGCGTGTGGGCAGCCGCGCGCTTGATATTTTAACCGCTCTGGTGGAGCGCCCTGGGGAGCTGGTCGGCAAACACGAGTTGATGGCCCGCGTGTGGCGGGGCACCGTTGTCGAGGAGGGAAATCTCAAATTCCAGGTCGGCGCCTTGCGGCGGACGCTGGGCGATGGACGCGGTGGCAGGCGCTACATCGCGACTTCTGCGGGCCAGGGTTATCGGTTTGTCGCTCCGGTCAGTGTCGCACAGGCGCCTGCAGCCGCACCACTGCCGGCCGCGCCGACAAGACAAAATCATAATCTGCCGCAGCAACTCATCCGGTTGATCGGACGCGCCGATGCCGTCAGCCGGATCGTGGCGCGGCTGCAACGACACCGGTTGGTGAGCATTGTCGGGCCCGGCGGCATCGGCAAGACCTCGGTCGCCCTCGCCGCGGCAGAGGCCTCGGTCAACACCTATGAACATGGAGTCTGGTTCGTCGATTTGGCGCCGCTCGCCGACGCGCGGCTGGTCCCCAGCGCCGTCGCGCAGGTGCTCGGTTTCGATATTCGATCCGATGATCCGGTTTCGGGCCTGGTCGGTGCGCTCAGGGATCGCCGGCTGTTGCTGGTGCTCGACAATTGCGAGCACATGATCGAAGCTGCCGCCACGCTCGCCGCGGAGATCGTCAAGGGTGCGGCAGACGCCCACATCCTGGCAACCAGCCGCGAGCCGCTGCGGGTTAAGGGCGAACAGGTCCAGCGGTTGCCGCCGCTGTCGAGCGGCTTTCCATCGGACCATCCTGGCGCCGCCGAAGCGCTTGGGTTTCCCGCGGTAGAGCTGTTTGTCGAGCGCGCGGCAGAGCGTCTGGGGGAATTTGAACTCACCGACGAGGACGCCCCACTCGTCGCCGACATCTGCCAGAGGCTCGATGGAATACCGCTGGCGATCGAATTGGCGGCGGCCCGGGTCGAGACGTTTGGGGTACGGGGTCTTGCGGCGCACCTCGACGACCGTTTTCGCTTGCTGACCAGCGGCCGCAGGTCGAGTCCGCCGAGGCATCGGACGCTGAGAGCGGCCCTCGACTGGAGCTACGAGGTGCTCTGCGAACCCGAGCGCGCCGTGCTGCGCCGCTTGGGGATCTTTATAAGCGGCTTCACGCTCGATGCAGCCTGCGCGGTCGTCGCCGATCCTGGCCTTCTCGAGGGCGAGGTCATCGACGCGGTCGCGGAATTGGTCGAAAAATCGCTTGCCGTCGCGGAAACGACCGAAACCGAGCCGCGCCTGCGGCTGCTCGAAACCACCCGCGCCTATGCGCTTGAAAGGCTCGCCGAAAGCGGCGAGCGGGAAGCGGTCGCGCACCGCCACGCCGAATTTTGCCGAGATCTGTTCGAGAAGGCCGAAACCGAGTCCGAGGCCCGGCCCGCGGCTGAATGGCTGGCCGATTACGCTCGGGAAATCGACAATTTGCGCGCCGCGCTCGACTGGGCCTTTTCGCCAGGCGGCGATGGATCGATCGGGGTAGCGCTGACCGCCGCTGCAGTTCCTCTGTGGATGCGTCTATCGCTGCTTGATGAGTGCCGCGGCCGCGCCGAGCGAGCGCTCGCCGTTCTCGGGGCCGGAGCGAGCCAGGATGCGCGCCATGAGATGAAGCTCCACGCCGCAGTGGCTGCATCTGCCAGCCCCGAGACCAGCATGGCCTACACAAGGGCCCTTGAGATTGCGGAGAGCCTTGACGACGCCGAGTATCGGTTGCGGGCGCTGTGCGGCCTGTGGGCTTATCAGACCGCCAGCGGTCGGCATCGCGTTGCTCTCGAACTAGCGCAAAGGTTCTATGCGTTGGCCGCGGAGCGACCCGACCGGAACGATCGGCTGAGCGGCGAGGGAATGATCGGCATCTCGCAGCATTACCTCGGCGACCTGCCCAGCGCGAGGCGCCATCTGGAACACGTGCTCGCCGGTTACGTCACCCCCGACCAAACGTCGCACATTATTCGCTTTCGGACCGACCAACGGGTCTGGATGAGTGTTTTTCTTGCAAGGGTTCTATGGCTGCAGGGATTTCCGGATCAGGCGACGCGCACGGCCCACAGCAGCGTGGACGACGCTCGCGCAGCTAACCACACAATGTCACTATGTCAGGCTCTGGCCCACTCGGCGTGCCTCGCTCTGTTGACCGGTGATCTGGCTGCGGCGGAACATTACGGGACGATGTTGCTCGACCATTCGACAAGGTATGCACTGGCCCATTGGCGCGCCTGTGCCCGCAGCTTTCAGGGAGTGCTCGTCATCCAGCGCGGCGATGTCATCACCGGATTGCGGCTGCTGCGCGCCGGCTTCGACGAATTCGGCGAGACCGGGCCCGCCGTCTTTCGGCTCATCGCGTTCCTGATGGCAGACGCTTTGGGCCGTGCCGGGCAGAACACCGCGATCGAGGAGGAAATCGCGCGCTCCGAGCGCACTGCAGAGCATTGGGCGATGGCCGAGTTACTGCGCGTCAAGGGCGAGCTTCTGCTGTTGCAGGGCGCGCCCGAAGCCGCGGCGGCGGCCGAGGATCTTTTTCGGCAAGCGCTCGACTGGGCACGCCGACAAGGTGCGTTGTCCTGGGAACTCCGCGCTGCCACGAGCCTTGCCCGCCTGCTGCGCGACCGGGACCGCATCGGTGAGGCGCGCGAACTGCTGGCGCCGATTTATCAGCGGTTCACCGAAGGATTTGGCACCGCCGATCTGCAAGCAGCGAAGCGGCTGCTGGACGAGCTGGCAATTGTCCATGCCTGAGCGCGTTCGGTGATGGCGGGTACATCGGTTGCCTCAAGCGAGCGCTCTATCTCGTTCGCCCCCTTCAGGCTCTTTCCAGAACAGCGACTTCTCCTGGAAGGCGACAATCCTGTGCGTGTGGGCAGCCGCGCGCTTGATATTTTGACCGCTCTAGTGGAGCGCCCTGGCGAGCTGGTCGGCAAAGACGAGCTGATCGCCCGGGTGTGGCGGGGCACCTTTGTCGAGGACGGGAATCTCAAATTCCAGGTCGGCGCCTTGCGGCGGGCGCTGGGCGATGGACGCGGAGGCAGGCGTTACATCGCGGCGTCTGCGGGCCAGGGTTATCGCTTTGTCGCCCCGGTCAGTGTCGCACAGGCGCCTGCAGCCGCAGCACTGGCGACCGCGCCGACGAGACAAAATCATAATCTGCCGCAGCAACTCACCCGGTTGATCGGACGCGCCGATGCGACAAGCCGGATCGTGGCGCGGCTACCACGGCACCGGTTCCTGAGCATTGTCGGGCCCGGCGGCATCGGCAAGACCGCGGTCGCCATCGCCGCGGCCGAGGCCTCGGTCAACACTTATGAACATGGGGTCTGGTTCGTCGATTTGGCGCCGCTCGGCGACGCGCGGCTGGTCCCCAGTGCCATCGGGCAGGTGCTCGGTTTCGATATTCGCTCCGATGATCCGGTTGCGGGCCTGGTCGGTGCGCTCCGGGATCGCCGGCTAGTGCTGGTGCTCGACAATTGCGAGCACGTCATCGAGGCTGCCGCCAGCCTCGCCGTGGCCATCCTCAGGGGTGCGGCAGACGTCCACATCCTGGCAACGAGCCGCGAGCCGCTGCGGGTTGAAGGCGAATATGTGCAGCGGTTGCCGCCGCTGGCGAGCGGCCCCCCATCGACCCCTCTCGGCGCCGCCGAAGCGCTTGCGTTTCCCGCGGTAGAGCTGTTTGTCGAGCGCGCCGCGGAGCGTCTGGGGGAATTTGAACTGACCGACGAGAACGCTCCGATCGTTGCCGAGATTTGCCTGAAGCTCGATGGAATACCGTTGGCGATCGAATTGGCCGCGGCTCGTATCGAGACGTTCGGGGTACGGGGTCTTGCGACACATCTCGACGATCGTTTTCGGCTTCTGACAAGCGGCCGCAGGTCGGGTCCGCCGAGGCATCGAACGCTGAGAGCGGCCCTCGACTGGAGCTACGACGTGCTCTCCGACGGCGAGCGTGCCGTGCTGCGCCGCTTGGGGATCTTTATGCGCGGCTTCACTCTCGATGCAGCCTGCGCAGTCGTCGCCGATCCTGGCCTCCTCAAGGGCGACGTCATCGACGCCGTCGCGGGATTGGTCGAAAAATCGCTCGCCATCGTGGAAACGACCGAAACCGAGCCGCGCCTGCGGCTGCTCGAAACCACCCGCGCCTATGCGTTTGAAAGGCTCGCCGAAAGCGGCGAATGGGAAGCGGTCGCGCACCGCCACGCCGAGTACTACCGTAATCTTTTCGAGCGCGCTGAGGGTGAAGCGGCGGCGCGGCCCGCGGGCGAATGGCTGGCCGATTATGCTCGGGAAATCGACAATTTGCGCGCCGCGCTCGACTGGGCCTTTTCGCCCGGCGGCGATGGATCGATCGGGGTAGCGCTGACTGCCGCCTCGGTGCCGCTGTGGATGCACTTGCCGCTGCCGGAGGAGTGCCGCGGCCGCGCCGAGCGAGCGCTCGCCGCTCTCGGGGCCGGAGCGAGCCAAGATGCGCGCCACGAGTTGAAGCTCCGCGCCGCAGTGGCTGCATCGCTGATGTTTAGTAGGGGTGCTGCCGACCCCGAGACCGGCATGGCCTACACCAAGGCCCTTGAGATTGCGGAGAGCCCTGACGATGCCGAGTACCGGTTGCGGGCGCTGTGGGGCCTGTGGGCTTATCACACCGCCGGCGGTCGGCTTCGCGCCGCTCTCGAACTAGCGCAAACGTTCTATGCGTTGGCCGCGGAGCGACCCGACTCCAACGATCGGCTGAGCGGCGAGGGAATGATCGGCATCTCGCAGCATTACCTCGGGGACCAGCCCAGCGCGAGGCGCCATCTGGAGCACATGCTCGTTGGTTACGTCACTCCCGACCAAACGTCGCACATTATTCGCTTTCAGAGCGATCAACGGGTGGCGATGAGCCTTTTCCTTGCGCGGGTTCTATGGCTGCAAGGATTTCCGGATCAGGCGACGCGCGCCGCCCACAGCACCGTGGAGGACGCTCACGCAGCCCACCACACAATCTCACTCTGTCTGGCGCTGGCCCACGCGGCATGCCCGCTCGCTCTGTTGACCGGTGATCTAGCTGCGGTAGAGCATTACAGCACAATGCTGCTCGACCATTCGACAAGGCATGCATTGGCCCTTTGGCGCGCCGGTGGCCGCAGCTTTCAGGGACTGCTAGTCATCCAGCGCGGCGATGTCCTCATCGGATTGCGGTTGCTGCGCGCCGGCTTCAACGAAACCCGCGAGGCCGGATCCACCGTCTTCCGGCTGATCGCCATCCTGATGGCGGAAGCTTTTGGCCGCGCTGGGCAGAGCGCGGACGGGCTCGCCGTGATCGAGGAGGAAATCGCGCGCGCTGAGCGCACCGAGGAGCGCTGGGCGATGGCCGAATCACTGCGCGTCAAGGGCGAGCTTCTGCTGTTGCAGGGCGCGCCCGGAGCCGCGGCGGCGGCCGAGGATCACTTCCGGCAAGCGCTCGACTGGGCGCGCCGACAAGGTGCGTTATCCTGGGAACTCCGCGCTGCCACGAGCCTCGCCCGCCTGCTGCGCGACCGGGACCGCGTCGATGAGGCGCGCGATCTCTTGGCGTCGGTGTATGAGCGGTTCACCGAAGGCTTTGGGACCGCCGATTTGCAGTCGGCGAAGCGACTGCTGGGCGAGCTGGCAATTGTCCGTGCCTGAGCGCGTTCGGTGATGGCGGGTACATTGGTTGCCTCAAGCGAGCGCTCTATCTCGTTCGCCCCCTTCAGGCTCCTTCCAGCACAGCGACTTCTCCTGGAAGGCGACAATCCTGTGCGTGTGGGCAGCCGCGCGCTTGATATTTTGACCGCTCTAGTGGAGCGCCCGGGGGAGCTGGTCGGTAAACATGAGTTGATGGCCCGCGTGTGGCGGGGCACCGTTGTCGAGGAGGGCAACCTCAAGTTCCAAGTTGGGGCATTGCGGCGGGCGCTAGGCGATGGACGCGGCGGCAGGCGGTACATCGCGACCTCTGCAGGCCAGGGTTATCGCTTTGTGGCCCCGGTCAGTGTCGCACAGGCGCCTGCAGCCGCAGCACTGCCCGCCGCGCCGACGAGACAAAATCATAATCTGCCGCAGCAACTCACCCGGTTGATCGGACGCGCCGATGCAGTGAGCCGGATCGTGGCGCGGCTGCAACGGCACCGGTTGCTGAGCATTGTCGGGCCCGGCGGCATCGGCAAGACCTCGGTTGCTCTCGCCGTGGCCGAGGTCTCGGTCAACACCTATGAACATGGGGTCTGGTTCGTCGATTTGGCGCCGCTCGGCGACGCGCGGCTGGTCCCCACCGCCGTCGCGCGGGTGTTCGGTTTCGATATTCGCTCCGATGATCCGGTTCCGGGCCTGGTCGGTGGGCTCAGGGATCGCCGGCTGCTGCTGGTGCTCGACAATTGCGAGCACGTCATCGAGGCTGCCGCCACCCTCGCCGTGGCCATCCTCAGGGGTGCGGCAGGCATCCACATCCTGGCTACGAGCCGAGAGCCGTTACGGGTCGAAGGTGAACACGTGCAGCGGTTGCCGCCGCTGTCGAGCGGCTTCCCATCGGACCATCTCGACGCCACCGAAGCGCTTGCGTTTCCCGCGGTAGAGCTGTTTGTCGAGCGTGCGGCGGAGTGTATGGGGGAATTTGAACTCACCGACGAAGATGCTCTGGTCGTTGCCGAGATCTGCCGGAAGCTCGATGGAATACCGCTGGCGATCGAATTGGCGGCGGCCCGGGTCGAGACCTTTGGGGTGCGGAGGCTCGCGGCCCGCCTCGACGACCGTTTTCGCTTGCTGACCAGCGGCCGCAGGTCGGGTCCGCCGAGGCATCGGACGCTGAGAGCGGCCCTCGACTGGAGCTACGAGGTGCTCTCCGAACCCGAGCGTGCCGCGCTGCGCCGCTTGGGGATCTTTATGGGCGGCTTCACGCTCGATGCAGCCTGCGCAGTCGTCTCCGATCCTGGCCTTCTCAAGGGCGACGTCATCGACGCCGTCGCGGAATTGGTAGAAAAATCGCTCGCCGCCGCGGAAACGACCGAGACCGAGCCGCGCCTGCGGCTGCTCGAAATCACCCGCGCCTATGCGCTTGAAAGGCTCGCCGAAAGCGGCGAGCGGGAAGCGGTCGCGCACCACCACGCCGAGTACTACCGTAATCTTTTCGAACGCGCCGAGGGTGAAGCGGCGGCGCGGCCTGCGGACGAATGGCTGGCCGATTATGCTCGGGAAATCGATAACGTTCGCGCCGCGCTCGACTGGGCCTTTTCGCCCGGCGGCGATGGATCAATCGGGGTAGCGCTGACCGCCGCTACGGTCGTCCTCTGGATGCGCTTGTCGCTGCCGGATGAGTGCCGCGGCCGCGCCGAGCGAGCGCTCGCCGCTCTCGGGGTCGGAGCGAGCCGGGATGCGCGCCACGAGATGAAGCTCCACGCCGCAGTGGCTGCATCGCTGATTTATAGCAGGGGTGCGGCCAGCCCCGAGGCCAGCATGGCCTACACCAGGGCCCTTGAGATTGCGGAGAGCCTTGACGATGCCGAGTACCGGTTGCGGTCGCTGTGGGGCCTGTGGGCTTATCACAACGCCAGCGGCCGGCTTCGCGTTGCTCTCGAACTAGCGCAAAGGTTCCATGCGTCGGCCGCGGAGCGACCCGACCCGAACGATCGGCTGGTCGGCGAGGGAATGATCGGCGTCACGCAGCTTTATCTCGGCGATCTGCCCAGCGCGCGGCACCATCTGGAACACGTGCTTGTTGGTTACGTCACTCCGGATCAAATGTCGCACATCATTCGCTTTCGGACCGACCAACGGCTCTTGATGAGAGTCTTCCTTGTGCGGGTTCTATGGCTGCAGGGATTTCCGTATCAGGCGACGCGCGCCGCCCACAACATCGTGGAGGACGCTCACGCAGCCAACCATACAATCTCATTATGTGTGGCTCTCGCTCATGCGGCGTGTCCGCTCGCTCTGTTGACCGGTGATCTGGCTGCAGCGGAACACTGCAGCACAATGCTGCTCGACCATTCGACAAGGCATGTACTGGCCCTTTGGCGCGCCTATGGCCGCGGCTTTCAGGGAGTGCTCGTCATCCAGCGCGGCGATGTCATCACCGGATTGCGGCTGGTGCGCGCCGGCTTCGACGAATTCGGCGAGGCCGGATCCGCCATCGTCAGGCTCATCGCGATCCTGATGGCGGAGGCTTTAGGCCGTGCCGGGCACATCGCCGAAGGGCTCGCCGCGATCGAGGAGGCGATCTCGCGCGCCGAGCGCATCGAAGAGCGCTGGGCAATGGCCGAATTACTGCGCGTCAAGGGCGAGCTCCTGCTGTTGCAGGGCGCGCCCGAAGCCGCGGCGGCGGCCGAGGATCACTTCCGGCAAGCGCTCGACTGGGCGCGCCGACAAGGTGCGTGGTCCTGGGAACTCCGCGCTGCCACAAGCCTCGCCCACCTGTTGCGCGACCGGGACCGCATCGGTGAGGCGCGCGATCTGCTGGCGCCGATTTATGACCGCTTCACCGAAGGATTTGGTACCGCCGATTTGCAGTCGGCGAAGCGACTGCTGGACGAATTCCTGAACCGATAACTTCACCCCGGTCTCAATCCATATCAATCGGCCGGGGCGGCGGCGCGCGCATAAACTCTGTTCGCCTCACCACAACTGACCGGGACTCACCGGGCTTCACTCGGCTTGGCGCGCGGCGGGGTCATATAAGGCCTGGTGATCCTGCCATGCCGGAAGCTTGCTGAAGCTGGCAGGGGTGGAGGAGGAGGCCGGTCGGTCGGAAGCGCGGTCCGCTCCAAGCTGATTAGGTCACCTCAGGTGGGAGAGTCGACAGCACCTGAGCCGAACTGAGAAGTCTTCCGCCACTTGGCTCCCGGAATACCAAATGGGCCACGCATGTCCTCGTGAAAGGGAAAGCCCGAATTCGCTGTTTGCCCCAGTTGTGTCTTCACCGATTTCAACGGCCTTCGAAAGATCGCATTGAGGAGTAATGAAGAAGTGCCGGGCCCCGAGACGACAGTAGCTTCGATCCCCAGTGACAACGCCATCTTCAGTGAAGAGCGCAGAGTTGCGAGGGCTGCCCAGTGCGTCAGCCAGGTCCGCCGGGCCACGCGTGGGTGCAAGACGGTCGAATGGAGCGGGTATGTGCCGGCTGTGACCGACCCCCCACAGCAGATCGAGCAGCTGGAATTGTGCGAAGCCGAACGAGCGATCACGTCGCTACAAGAAGAGCAATGGTCGGCTATCCACCTCGTCGGTCTGACGCGGGCAAATTACGATCAAATTGCATCGGCCTGCGATTTGGCGCTCGGCACGATCCGGTCTTGGCTCTCTCGCGGCCGTAAGACCTTACGCAAGCTGACGGGCGTTGCCCCTCCGCAGCATAATCGTGCGTCGAGGCCCAGGCGACTCGCGGCGGCAGCAACAATACGTCTAGGCAGAAGGCTTCCTGCTGATTGTCGATCCAATATCGCGAAGGACGTCACGAGCCAAACCCGCCGTCTCGCCGCGATCCTCGCCGCCGATGTGGCGGGCTACTCGCGCCTGATGGGGGCGGATGAAGAGGGGACGCTCGCCGCGCTGAAGCAACTGCGGAGCAATCTCGCCGATCCCAAGATCGAGGAACATCATGGGCGCATCGTCAAGACGACGGGCGACGGCCTGCTGGTGGAGTTTCCCAGCGTCGTGGATGCGGTGCGCTGCGCAGTCGAAGTGCAGTGTGAAATGGCCGAAGGTAACATCGGAGTGCCTGTCGAGAAGCGCATCGAGTTCCGCATCGGCATCAATGTCGGCGACATCATCATCGATGACGACGACATCTTTGGCGACGGCGTCAACGTCGCTGCGCGCCTCGAAGCCCTGGCCGAGCCCGGTGGGATCTGCGTTAGCCGGGCAGTGCACGACCAAGTGCGCGACAAACTCGACTTCGCTTTCGAGGACCAGGGCAAGCAGCAGGTCAAGAACATCGCTCGCCCAGTGCATTTCTATCGCATTGCGATCTCAGAGAATGCCCAGGCGAGGGCGCCGCTACCGCTGCCCGACAAGCCGTCGATCGCGGTCCTGCCCTTTGCCAATATGAGCGGCGACCCGGAGCAGGAGTATTTCGCCGACGGCATGGTCGAGGAGATCATCACCGCGCTCTGCCGCATTCGTTGGCTCTTCGTTATCGCGCGCAATTCGAGCTTCACCTACAAGGGGCAAGCCATTGACGTGAAGCAGGTCGGGCAAGAGCTGGGTGTCCGCTACCTCCTGGAGGGATCGGTGCGCAAGACCGGCCAGCGCGTACGCATCACTGCGCAGCTGATCGAGGCCGCCACCGGTGCACATCTCTGGGCCGATCACTTCGATGGATTGTTCGAAGAGGTTTTCGAGCTGCAAGACCAGGTCGCGGTCAGCGCCGCCGGCGTCATCGAGCCGACTTTGCAGGCCAGCGAGGTCCGCCGATCCTCCGCGTGTCAGACGTGCGATCTGACCGCCTACGACTTCTACTTACCTGCGCTGGCGAAATTTCCCTGGATGCGGAAGGAGCAGCTCCTAGAGGCGCTCGACCTATTTGGGCGGGCGATCGCGCGTGATCCGCGTTACGGCGCGGCCCTCGCCTGGGCCGCCATATGCCACCATCGGTTATGCGTAGACGGCTGGGTGGAAGATCCGGAGGTCAGTCGCCGCAAGGCCCTCGGCCTCGCCGAGGAGGCACTGGCGCTCGCCGATGGCGATCCCGTCGTTCTTGCCAATGCCGCATACGTGCTTGGAACTTGGGGTGAGGACATCAATACAGCGATGGCACTAGTCGACCGTTGCGTTTCGCTCAACCCGAGCTACGCCCGCGGTTGGTATGTCAGCGGGATGCTCCGAGTTCGCGCCGGCCAATACGATGCCGCGATAGAGCAGCTGGCAATGTCTCTGCGGCTCGACCCGCGCGGATATCTTGCTACCCCGCGGTTTCACCTCGGCTTGGCTCACTTCTTCAGTCGGCGTTTCGATCAGGCCGCGGAGTTGCTTGCCCTGTCGACGCACGAATTTGCCGGCTTGCCCCAAGGTTATCGCGCTCTCGCGTCGTGTTACGCGCATATGGGACGGCTGGAAGAAGCCCGCGCCGTCGTCGAGCGACTGCGGGCGGTGACGCCTAGCGTGATACCGAGCTTTCTTCCCTATCCGAACCCGGAGCAGCGCGAGCTGTTCTTGTCGGGCCTCCGCTTGGCGATGGGCGAGCAAACATGACCGCCACGCGCCCAGTCGCCGCCATCCGAGCCGCCGATGAGGCGGGTCACCCAGGTCGTGCGCGACCAGGTGCGCGACAGTCTCGACCTCGTATTCGAGGTTGAGGAGCAGCGGGTCAAGAAGATCGTCCGCCGGGTGCATGTCTATTACCCCGGATCCACCCAGTATAGGAGTATTTCCCATGATGCGACGTACCCTTCTGACCACCGCCGTGGTCCTGATCACCGGTGCATTCGCACCCGCACCCGCGATTCCCGCTGGGGCCGGTGGGGATCCAGCTACGTTCATCAACAATCTCAGCAACCAGGTCCACGTGTTGGTCAGAAACACCTCCCCAGAGCAGAAGCTGGCGGGATTCCGCGAGTTGTTCCGCGAGTACTTCGATGTCCCCGGCCTCGGCCGGTTTGTACTCGGCCGATTTTGGCGCGTCCTCACCCCGTCGGAGCAGCAGGAGTTCCTGGGGCTGTTCGAGAATTACATTGTGCACACCTATAGTGAAAGATTGTCGGAGTACGACAGCGACGGCGGCGCCCTCAGGGTAACCGGCAGCCGTCCCGATCCGGACGGAGCGATCGTCTCCAGCGAGATCATTCGCGGGTCCGGGCGGGGCCAGCCGATCAAGGTCGATTGGCGCCTGACCGCGTGCAATGGCGGGTACAAAATCAGCGACGTCATCATCGATGGCATCAGTATGGCGGTGACCGGGCGCTCCGAACTCGCGGGTGTGGCTGAGCGCAATGGCGGGCAGCCGCGGGCTATTCTCGCGGTCATGCGGCAAGAATCCGCAAACGCTACTCTCCGCCAGATCGCGGCGTCGCCTTGACCGGTTATTACCGTCTCTTGCCCAGTTAAGCCGGACGGTGTCGACGAGGGTCTTTCGGTGACCGATGAGGCGCGACGGCTCGTCGAACGGAAGAAAGAATCGTCTTGCAAGAGTGCTGCGCGTCAAACGCGAGCCCTTGCTGTTGCAGAATGAATTGATTTCCTTCGTTGCGGAGGACGGAGAAAGGGCGAGAGGTGCTGCTGGCCGCTTACGCCCATTTTACGGAAGGGCTGGACACTGCTGACCTGAAGCGGGCTCGTCGCTTGCTCGAGGAACTCGGCAGACCGCGCCTACTGGACGCCGGCTCAGCTTGATTTCGAAGCGCCCTAGAGACGCGAATTGCTCGAATAGCCGAACCCTTCGCTTTGCAAAAGTCAATCGGGCTTTGATCTAAATTAAATCCTCGCGGGTCGCTTTAGAGGTATCAGGCCTCTCATATGCGAGCACCGTCGCCTAGCCGATCCGGGCGCAGGTGACCTTGGGCGTCAATTGAGCTACGCCAGTTGGCGGCTTTGGGCAAAGGAGACTCGAAACACATGCAATGGATCATCGACCATTGGTTCGAACTTGCTACCACAGCGCTACTCGGCGTCATCGCCATCAACACCTTCGACAGCAACTGGAATAATTCCACGATGGTCGAGCAGCTCAACGACATCATTCGCGGCTTCTCTTCACTCGCCCGGCGAGACGCCGCGTCCCGCCGCAACCTCGGGCGATAGAAGCTCGACCGCCTTCGGGAGGCCTAATGAGAAGTAATGAAGAAATGGTGCGCCAGGAGACGACGGCGGTAGCAGTCCCCAATGACAGTGCCGTCGCCGGTCGAGAGTGCGGAGCCGCGAAGGCCGTTCTGGACCGGTGTATCGAAGCCTTGCTGCCGAACCTTCGACGGTATGCGCGAAGCCTGACTCACGAGGCGTCCGCTGGTGACGATCTCGTCCAGGAGTGCGTCGCTCGGGCCCTCGCGAATCTCCATCTCTGGAGGGCGGGCACGGACCTGAGAGCCTGGTTGTTCACGATCCTGCACAACCAGTATGTCAGCCAAGTCCGCCGGGCCAGGCGTGAGGGCACGATGGTCGAATGGAGCAACTGTTCGCCGACCTTAACCTGCGCGCCCGGCCAGATCGAGCACTTGGAAATCCGTGACCTGGTACGAGCGCTGACATCGCTGCCCGAAGAACAACGCACGGCGGTCCTGATGATCGGTTTGGCAAAGGGCGATTATTACGAGGTCGCGTCGACGTGCAAAGTCCCCGTCGGCACCATACGATCTCGCCTTTCGCGCGGCCGGAAGACCCTCCGCGCGCTAATGAGCGTGGCTCCTTTGGAGCCGCACGTCGCCAACCATTGCGCGAGGGAGGACCGCTTAAAGAGTCGCCGACGCCATTGTGTGATTTAGGACGATGAGCTCTGCTCGTCTTATGGTCCTGCGGGCGATTCTCGCAGCCCCTGTCCTTTTTGCTGGTGCTTCCAAAGCCTCCGCGGGGGAGGCGGACAGGATCGAGGCGCGCATTGAGATCTTCGGTCTTGCCGGCTTGCACGTATTGACCAACCGCACCACGGTCGAGGAAGCGGGAGATCGATATTCGATCGCGATGGATCTCGACACCCGCGGGCTCGCGAGAGTGTTCGTCGATCTGACTAGCCATTCCGAGGTCCATGGACGCCTCGCCAGAGACACGGCCCGTCCCGATGCCTACCGAGCCGAGGTGCGTCGCAACGGCATCGATCGTGCGTACGGCGTCGATTATCGCAGCGACGGCGCCGCGATTAACGCGTCTACGCCTCCCTCACCCGGGTGGTCCTTATCGGTGCCAGCGGAGCTGATCCGCGGCACCGTCGACCAGCTGACGGCCTATTTTTTGCTGGAACACCAGCTGGCCCAGCGAGGGACTTGCGCGCTCGACGTTCCGGTGTTCGACGGCAGTGCCCTCTATAATGTTCGCTTTACTGATTTTACTGATATTAAATCCGAGGCGCTCTCGGCCGACGGCTACCAGAACTTCGCCGGCCCGACCCAGCTCTGCCAGATAATTCGCGAGGAGATCCGCCGCAATCCGGGTCAGGGTGAGGACACGTATCAACGAGGGCGGGTCTGGTATGCCCGCCTCGCGGCAGGCGATCTGATGCTGCCGGTGCGGATGGAATTCGAGACTGCTTTCGGTACCGTGAGAGGTTACCTGGCGGAATTACGCGGGCACGGTGTGCACCTCCATCTGATGCGGGAGTGAGCAATTACTGAAGGGTGGCTCCCCGTGGGGCGTATTCATGTTTCGATCTGCGGCATCTTGGACGCCGGTCTCCCCGTTTTAATGCAGGTTAAAGCCGCCCGGCTCCCGTTGTGTCTTGTGGACGCCGGCACGGCATCAGGGAGATGGTGAATTGGTATGGGGACGGGCAGAACAGCAGCCGAAGGGGTGAGTAAAGGAGTGAGTAAATGGCGGTACACGCGATCGCCGTGATCGGGGCCGGAGCGATGGGAAGCGGCATCGCTCAAGTGGCCGCTGCAGCCGGCCTCGGCGTGACCCTGATCGAGGTCAGCGAGGCGGCGGTCGAGAAAGGCCTCGAAGTGATCAGGGGCAATCTTCAGAAATTGGTCGCCCAGGGCAAAATGACCCAGGCGGATAAGGAGACTGCACTCGGATCGATCCGCGGAACGACCGCGCTCGAGGACGTGGCGCCCGCCGATGTCGTGATCGAGGCGGTGACCGAGAATTTCAACGTCAAGTTGGATCTCCTGCAACGGGTCGATGCACTGGTGCGTCCCGAAACGACCATCGCGTCCAACACGTCCTCGATTTCGATCACCAGACTCGCAGCGGCGATATCGCATCCGGACCGCTTCATCGGGATGCACTTCTTCAACCCGGTGCCGGTCATGGCTCTGGTCGAGATCGTCCGCGGCTTGCAGACCACCGATGTGACGCATGATATGGCCGAAGCACTCGCGCTCCAACTGGGCAAATCGCCGATCACCGTCAAAAGCGGGCCAGGATTCCTCGTCAACCGCATTCTGCTACCGATGATCAACGAGGCTTTCTTCGTGCTCGCGGAGGGGGATGCCAGCGCGACGGAAATCGACGAGGGCATGACGCTCGGTTGCAATCACCCGATGGGCCCGCTGGCGCTGGCCGACCTGATCGGGCTCGATGTGCTGCTGGCGGTCATGCAGACCATTCACGACGAGTTCGGCGATTCGAAATACCGGCCCTGCCCGCTGCTCAGAGAGATGGTTGCCGCGGGTTACCTCGGCCGTAAAACGCGTCGTGGTGTCTACCGGTACTGACGTTGCTGTGAGGACCGCTCTCACCACAACTCACCGGTATTAACGCCACCTCACTCGACTATTGCGCAAAGCGGTGCAATGTGATCAGGCCATACCACCGGGTATGGCGCACCTGTCGAGGAGTCGTGAAATGGCGAAACTCAGGTTCGATCCTGTCACTTACCAGTTCTATTATCAGTGTCCTCCGCAGGAAGGCGCTCCGGCAAAAGCTGCGGGGTTTGGGTGGGACCCAATCCGACGCCGGTACTATACCGAGGATCCCAGCATAGCCGTGAATTTCGAGGCCTGCGCCGACAGCTACGCAAAGCTCTTATTAGCGGATATTCTCAGCGCCGCACCCTCGCACAAGCATCAGGAACGCAGTCGCGAAGCATCGGCGTGGATGGTCCGACCAAAGGCGGCCGCCATCTCGTCACCCGCCTTCCACTAATGGCATGGATGCCGCACCGGGCGATCGACCAACCACAAATGCAAGGGGTGAGGGACCGAATCATGAGCAAGCCTATTACACCTTTTCCTCGGACCGGCAAAATCGCAGGCCTCAGCCTTGCCCTATTGCTCGCGACGGGGATGTCCGCCGTGGTTCCTGCGGCGCTTCCAATGAACCCGCAAGATAGTGTGCGCAGCCTTTACGACACATTGCTGACCACAATGAAAGACGGTCGAACGCTCGGACAGAGCGGACGTTATGCGAGGCTGGCGCCCGTCGTCGGCAGGTTGTTCGACGTTCCGTTGATGGCCCGGCTCGCCGTCGGTCCGTCATGGGCAACGCTCTCACCGGCTCAGCAACAACAAGTGACTGACGCGTTCGCACATTACATTTCTGCGACTTATGCCGATCGGTTCGACAGCTACTCCGGCGAGCAATTGCAGATCATCGGCGAGCAACCGTACGGTGCGGAGATCACCGTCAAAACCAAGATCATCAAATCTAATGGTGAGACTGTGAGTCTCGATTATCACATGCGCGAGAACGCGGGCTCGTGGCTAATCTCAGATGTGTACATGGACGGATCAATCAGCCAGCTGGCGACACAGCGCTCGGAATTCCACTCGATCCTTCAGCGCGAAGGCATCGACGGTCTGATCATAGCACTGAATCGCAAAGTCGACTTACTGACCCGGAACGTGGCCAAAGCGTCATAATCCGCACTTTGGTTTCAATGTGACTTCTTCACTTTCTGAGACAGGGGTCCTCCGGGCGGCGCAGCTCACGCCGCATTCCCGAGCCCTGACAGATTGGCGAGTGATCGTGGATCCCGAGCTGGAGGACACGCCAATCTCATTAGAGCATCTTGCGACGCAAGGAATTGCGCCATACGCCGACAATCGACCGACCCGGTTGGGGCCGCCACATGATGTCGTGCCCGGGCAATGTCCTCGGCGGCACGACAGGCCCGCCAGCATCCACGCCGCGCTTTACCCATACCGGAAGAAGCCGTTCCCCGGGACCAACTCGATTCCGTGGATTTTCGCGGCCAAGACGACGGCGTCGGGGCTGATCGTTCTGCTTGTCGCGTTCACCTTCAACCTTGACCAACCCTATTGGGCGCTGCTCACTGTCTTCATCGTCTCGCAGCCGCTGCAGAGCGGGCAGGTGCTGGCGAAGAGCTTATATCGCATCATCGGGACGGTGATCGGCGCCGGCGTGGCGCTTCTCTTTGTCGCCCTTTTCGCCCAGGAGCGCGTCCTCTTCCTCGGAGCGCTCGCGTTGTGGATCGGCCTCTGCGCCTTCGGCTCGCAATACGCGAGAAACTTTGCCGCCTACAGCTTTGTCCTGTCCGGTTACACCGTGGCAATCGTCGGCATTCCCGGCGCGCTCGACGCGGGCAACGCCTTTTACATCGCCACGGGGCGAGTCACCGAGGTCTGCCTGGGCATTCTCGTGGCAGCGACGGTCAACCACATCATCCTGCCGAGCTCGCTCGGGCCGCAACTATGGCGAGCGATAGCCGGCGCGCGCGACGCGCTCGCTGACTACGCCCTTGCCCTCTTGGAGCGCCACGGCAACAGCGCACCGTCGCTTACGAAACTGCTGGGTCAGGCGATCGCCATCGAGAATCTACGGGCTTCGGCGATATTCGAGGATCGCGAGATCCGCGACCGCAGTGACCGGCTCCGGCTTCTGGACACGGCTTTGATCGACGCGATCGGCGTTGCGCAACCCCTCGGCCCGCAGCTCGACGCTATGGAGCGACGCGCGTCCAACGAAACGGGGCTCGATGATGCCATTGCCGACGCGACTGCTGCGATCAGGGCATGGCGCACCACCGCAATGGACGCAGACGCCCTTAGCCGAGGTCTGCTGCGGGCGCAGGCTCACTTGCCTCTTCTGCGGCTGCTGTGCCGTGACCCGTCAATGCCGGACGAGGAGGTGATCCGGCGCATTGCGATGATCACCAGACTGGGCGAATTTTTTGCAGCATTGACCGCCTATGCCGAGGCTTACGAAGCCTTCATTTCGGCACCGAGAACAGCCTCGCGCCGGATCTGCTTCACCCACGCAAACGACCCGGTTGGGGCGTTGTGGACGGGACTGCGCGCCGCACTGGCAGTCTTCTTTGTCAGCGGGTTCTGGATCCTCGCCAATTGGGCGCACGGGCCGACTGCAGCGATCCTTGGCGCCGTGGCGACCGCGCGACTTGCAACCATGACGCCCGCCGTACCGATTGCCGTCGTCGCTACGTTGACCTTCAGCCTCTCGACCATCCCTGCCTTCATCGTCATCGACGTATTGCTGCCTCTCGCCCAGGGGTTCGCGCCGTTCGCCATTGCCGTCGCGCCGATGCTGTTTGTGTGCGTGCTTTTGATGGCGCACAAAAAGACCATGCTGATCGGATACTACTCGGCGCTGCTGTTTGCCTCGGCCGGCGAGTTCCAGAACCAGATGACTTACGACCCGGTGGGCCTCATCAACACCTCCATTGCCGCCGTCATTGCTGCGGCAGCTGCCATGGTGCTGTGGGCCATCCTGGCGCCGCAGACACCGGAAGCGGCGCGCCGGAGGTTTGTGCGCGCGGCGCACCGAGCGCTCGCAAGAATTGTGGCGCCGCAGCCGCGCATCGGCCTCGCCGAGTTCGAAACGGCGATGACCGAGGCTCTCGACCAGCTTCGGGGCTCTCTCCGCGACGATAATCCAGATGATGTTGAGAGTTTCGAGGCCGGCATCGCCCTCCTCGGCGTTGGTCGCGAACTGATTTGGATACGCGAAAGCCCCTACTCTTCGGCCGCAGTCGATTTCGAACTCCAGATCGCCAAGCTCGCCGGCCATCGGCGGGCGGAGCGGCTCGATCTCCTTCGCCGGATTGCCCAAGAAGCAGCCGCAAAATGCCTCGCCGAACTGCGCGAGGACGAGTTCGGGCCGAAGCAGGCGCAGGCCGCAGCCCGCAATCTGGGCGCCTTCGCGGCGATGGGTGAGGAGCTTGAGCGCGGCGGCGCGCCGCTCACTCATGAAAAGTATGCAAGAGTGCAATCCGATGCTGCGTGAAATCGCCCTTTTTGGGGCCGGCGTGCCCTCAGCGCTGCTTTATTTCTTCGCGGCGGTCGCGCTGTTCCTCGCGGTTGATCAGCTGGCAAAGCCGCTAGGTTTTTACCGTCTGGTCTGGCATCCGCCGCTGGTGCGGCTCGCCCTCTTCGTCTGCCTCTTTGCCGGCCTCGTTCTGTTCACCAGACCGTGAGGACGCTCGATGAAAACCGCCGCACGCATTTTGGTCACCCTGATCCTCGTCGCTGCCGCCTGCGTCGGCGGATACGAGCTGTGGGATTACTACATGTTCTCGCCGTGGACCCGCGATGCCCGGGTCCAGGCCGACGTCGTCTCTATCGCACCCGATGTTTCTGGCTTCGTCGACGAAGTGCGGGTCAAGGACAATCAGTTCGTGCACAAGGGCGACATCTTGGTCGCCCTCGATCGCGAACGCTACCGCCGCGCGCTCGCCACCGCCGCGGCCAATGTCGCGGCTCTCAAGGCGCAGATGGATATGCGCCAGCACGAAGCCGCGCGGCGCGTAAAGCTAACGACGATTGCGATTTCAGACGAGGCGCGTGAGGATGCGGTACTGACCGCCAACTCGGCCGCAGCATCCTATCAGCAGGCAGTCGCCGACCGTTCGACGGCTCAGCTCAACCTCGACAGGACCATCCTGCGCGCGCCGGTCAATGGGTTTATCACTAATCTCACCCTCGAAGTCGGTCAGTATGCTTCGGTCGGCACAAAGATCATGGCGCTGATCGACAGCGACTCCTATCGGGTTACGGCGTATTTCGAGGAAACCAAGATCCCCGCCATGCATCCCGGAGTAGCGGCCAAAATCTATCTCCTCGACGGCAGCCCTGCACTGCGCGGGCATGTCCACAGTATTGCCCGCGGCATCACCGATCGCGACAACACCGGCGGCCCCGAACTTCTCGTCAATCCCAATCCGACCTTCGAGTGGGTCCGGCTTTCTCAACGGATTCCGGTGCGCATTCACATCGACGAGGTACCTGAGCGTGTACTGATCAGCTCGGGCATGACGTGCACAGTCGTCGTCGAAGCGTCGCCGCGCCAATGGGCGGTGCTCGCGGCGCTGCGCGAATGGCGAGCCGCAGCGCCGTAGGCCAACGGCTCTCTCAACGCTAGTCAGCGGCGCTGCATTGGTAAAACTCCGAGTGAGTATATATTCTCCGAATTGCCCCAGGTAGCGGACATTGTCAGGAGCGCGTTTCACCATTCAGCGAACCCACTCGTATTGCGGATCACTGCGTTCTGGGTCCGAGCAATTTTAGGTGAGGTGGACGAGCAATACGACGCTGGATGATGGCTCTGATCTGTATGTCGCCAATCAGGGGACAATACGATCGTTCGCATGCGGCAGGACGGCACGGTCCTCGCGATCCGCCGAGTTACGACAGGAGGCGCGGCGCTGGCTGGGAATACCTCCACGTCTGCATTGATGATGCCTCGCGTTTGGCGAGGTGCTTGCGCGACGAGCGCAAGGAAAGCACGGTGCCGTTTCTCGAACGCGCGCTCGCCTGGTCCGCCAACCATGGCGTCACCGTCGAGCGCGTCATGACCGACAACGGCTCAGCTTATCGCAGCACACCATTGGCGGCAGGCTTGCGGGAGCCCATAGCAAGCGCGTCCGCTGAAGGCCAACTCTTTCAAGGCGGGCGGCCTCTGCGGTTCGAGGCAATTGCCCCCCGCGATCTCGTTCTTGCCGAGACTCATCCACTGAGGTACCGATGGTTTGCGGACTCTCCGGTGGAGGGAGATGGATTCGAACTTTCAGTTCCTGATCGCAAGAGGGTGCGTCCCTTTCGGTGATAGGTCCCTTCCGACGGGACTTCCAAAGGCGACGGAGAAAGGGCCGAAGCCTCCGAAACCATAGCCTATCTCGCGCGGAACCGACGGTCCGAGCCCCGGAGCACCACAACGCCCACCCTGCAAGATGACAGCCTCCGCATTTCCTAAGACCAACCGCGAACGCGACGCTGAACAGAAAATTAACGACGATCGCCGGGTCTTTAACGAATACAGGTTAATAGTCAGAGGCATTCGGCAAATCGTAGATGAGTTCGCTGGGTGTGAATGATCGACCGAATATTTTAGCCGCGGGCGGGGTCCATTCCTCCTCCAGGCCCCGCCCGCAAATTTAGACTTTGCCGTCCACCTCGCGCCGCACCTCTCGCGCGGGCTTGTCCTCCCGCAGCCCCTCGTAGACGACTTGGCGCAGCAGATTGTCCTCGGTCCAGGCGAGGAACTTGACCTCGGCGACGAGTTCGGGCCGCACCCAGTGCACGCGGCTGAGCACCAGCGGCGAACCAAAGCGGGCGCCGCGCGGCGGCGGCACGTCGAGCGGCATCTTGTCGGTCGTGAACGGCTGCAGCCGCCGCCACAGCCGTTCGAGTTCGGCGTTGTCGATGCCGGTGCCAACGCGGCCCGCGTAGATCAGCCTGCCGTCCGGATCGTAATAGCCGAGCAGCAGGGCGCCAAGGTAAGGTCGCCTTCCTTCAGGTTCGGTCCAGCCGACGACAACGAATTCCGCGCGGTTGAGGCACTTGACCTTGCGCCACAGGCCGCGGTTGCCGGGCGGGTAGGGCGCATCGACGCGCTTAGAGACGATGCCCTCCGCACGCATCGCGCAGGCTCTCTCGTAAAAGGCCGGCCCCTGCCCGACGACGTGGTCGCTGTAGCGCAGGGAGGGCGGGGCGTTCGCGAGCAGAGTTCCAAGCCGCTCCTTGCGCCCGATCAGCGGGCGCTCGCGCAGGTCCTCGCCGTCGAAGTGGAGGAGGTCGAACAGCAAGAAGACGAGTGCCGCGGCGTTCCCGCTGTCCGAAGCGAGCTGGACGATGTTGAACGAGATGACTCCGTCGGCGCCCACGCCGCACAGCTCGCCGTCGAGGTAGGCCTCGCGCGCGTCGAGCTCCGCGACGGCTTTGGCGATCGCCGGATACTTGTGGGTCCAGTCGAGGCCCGTTCGGGTTAGCAGCTTGACGGCGCCACGGTCGAGCCGCGCATGCATGCGGTAGCCGTCGTACTTGATTTCGTGCAGCCAACCGTCACCTTCCGGCGCCGTGTCGACCAGCTGCGTGAGCTGCGGCGCGACCCATTCCGGCAGCGCGACCGCATTGGTGCGCGGCCGGTCTACCGTGCGCGCCATGACGGCGGCATAAGACGTTTAACCGGCCCGCGCATGCGCCTCCTCCTTTAGTTCTCAATAAAAGTGCGGGGGTCCGCTGTCGCCGAAGGCAGCGAGTTCAGACAACAAGTTTGCCAGACTATAGGCCGGCTTGTAGCCCAGCCAGCGGACCGTCTCGGAGATATCGAGCTTGGTTGGTTTTGATGCCGGATCGAGCCCGTAAAAGAGCGCCAGATCGTGATATTCGGGATAGTTCTTCCGGAAGGTCGAACCCGGTCCTTCCTCATCGCAACGATCGAGATCGGCGTCCGTGTATTCATAGGCGCTGTCGAGGGTGAGGACGAGCTGCTGGTCGAGTTGCCGCCGCGATAAGAGATCGAGGCTCAGGGCCACTGCGCTGGCAACATCATCGATGTGCACCGCGCCCTTCCAGAACCAGCGCGCCCAGTTGCTGTATCTGGCGTACACCGCGCGGTCCCAATACGGAATAAACCCCCGCGGTCGCAGCGTAACGACGTTCATATCGCGGTGCTTTCGGTAATCCTCTGCGATCAGTTCAGCGAGAACCTTGCTGCTGCCGTACCGTGTATTCGGCCTGTGAACGCTTGTGGTGGAGATGAATATGACCTTATCGATGCCGGCGGAAGCGGCGGCTTCGAAAACCTCGAAGGTGCCGCGCACATTGAGGTCGAAGAAATCGTAAGCGTCTCTCTCGCCGCGATCTTCGTGGATGCCGTGCCAGGCGGCGATGTGGACGACGCAATCGCAGCCGCGAGATATCTCCGTCAACTTCGAGCGGTCCAGAACGGACCCATCGATGAACACGGCTCCCTCGTTCAAACGCCGTGGCGCGCGGACATCGAGAATGACCGGCGCATCACCTTTGTCGAGCAGCTTGGGTACGAGGGTCTGCCCGAGATTCCCCGATCCTCCGGTCAGCAGCACCCTCATGGTCTCTTCCTCGACTTTCGCCATTCCAACACGCAATAGGCGGGCAGGCCCGACCGTTTACCGGCATAGAATACAGAAATAATGTGTCCTGCACCCTGACCGACGAGGAGGAAACGGAATGGCTAGCCGCAGTCTGCCTCGGAGAGTCGAGTAATTCGAGCCGGTCCCGCCGCCCCTCGCCCGCAACACCGTCATCGAGTCGCACCATCGAGAACGACCGCGACTGGCTTGACCTTGAAGGGTACGGTGGTAAAGACGTCTGCCATCCGACGACGGCAACTACTCGCTTCCGTCGTCGGACACGGAGCAAGCCGTGCAGGATGTGGCACTTCAGGTCAGTCGAGCAGGGGTTCGGCTTGCATTCGTTCTGGGCCGGACACTTGGTGCATCACCGTAGCTTTTCCTTAACTTCGGCTGGGGAGCCCACATGACGATCAACGCCACTGTCGGCTACGCCCGTGTTCCCGCCATCCTCAGCTTCCCCGATACAACGAGATTCGCCGAGACGTACGGATTCGGCGCCGCCTCCGGCAGAGTGTGGCTCGAGGGTCAATACCTAGTCCCGAGCGAGCGCGCGTCGAAGACGCTCTACCTGTTCATGCACCCCTCCTCAACCCTGCATTTGTTGCCAATGCCGGCGGCGCTCGTCGGCGCCGGCTTGCACGTCCTGTGCGCCGCGAGCCGCTATCCGAAGAACGACAGCGGACTCATCATGGAAAAGGTCGCGATCGACATGGCGGCGTGGGTCAAGGACGCACGCGCCCGCGGCTATGAAAAGGTGATCCTCGTTGGCTGGTCGGGCGGCGGCTCGCTGTCGCTGTTCTATCAGGCGGAGGCTGAAGCGCCGTCGATCACCGCGACACCGGCGGGCGACGCGTTAGACCTGACGCAGGCCGGTCTGGAACCGGCCGATGGCGTTATCTTCATCGCCGCGCATCTGTCCCGCGCCGAGACCTTGACCGAATGGCTTGATCCCTCGGTAACCGACGAGCTTGACCCGGATCGGCGCGAATTGGCATTCGACATCCACGACAGCGCCTGCCCGCATCAACCGCCTTACACTGACGAGTTCGTCCAGCACTTTCGGGCGGCCCAGATCGCACGCAACCGCAAAATCACGGAGTGGTGCCAAGAGCGGCTCGACACGTTGCGTGGGCGGCGAACGAGCGAGGTCGAGC
>Ga0306925_10000380_pt1 | contig 31412 bp, 29 predicted proteins | sample flu12Cox44000176_FD_203755 | JGI IMG/M metagenome (GOLD analysis project Ga0306925, IMG submission 203755) | Lab enrichment of tropical soil microbial communities from Luquillo Experimental Forest, Puerto Rico - flux8day.12C.oxic.44.000.176 (v2)... | ecosystem: Environmental > Terrestrial >... | reverse complement strand
GACACACGAGCCAGTGGGCGACGCCCAGCAAGAGAGGAGATAGCTATGAAAAAGACTGTTGTGCTCGGAGCCGCTCTAGGCCTGATGATCACATTTGCCTCTCTCGATAGTCAGGCGTTTCCCGCGTTCGGCGGCTCGAAGCTGTCACAGCCATCCGACTTGATGACCGTTCTCGGAGGCTGCGGGCTGGGATTTTACCGGACTCCGGCGGGCGGCTGCGTTCCCAATTACAATCCTGCCCAGCAGCGATGCTTTTGGCGCTACGGCCGGCGCATTTGCCGCTGGTGATGGATGGTGGCGTGGATGCATCTGGACTGTGAACGCCCAGCGGTGATCTGCCGGGCGGGTCCGGTCTGATTGAGCATCACGCACCTGGGCTGTAAAACCTATGTCACAAACCAACGCAAATCATATTGAGTATCGAGGATACACCTTGGACGCTGTCCAGCACGGGCCCGGTTGGCGGGTGCATATATGGCCAGGCCCTCAATTCTTGCGAACACAGCCTGATCACGTCTCGGCTGCTACAAAGGAGGAGGCGTTTACGAAAGCACGGGCCATTGTCGATCACCACCTCTTGGGTTGAGAAAAGCGCCGCCACTGGCGCGCGTGATTGGATCACGCGCATTAAACCCCCCGTGCCTACGCGTGGATCTTCGCCGCTCGCCGGGCACCGAGCCGAAGGATCAATGTTACTCGTGCCGAGTTGAATGGAACGGGAGGCCCCCGTCTGTGAGGAGATTGCAAATGCAAAAGCACGTTCTGGCGATAATGACGTCTGCATTCATTCTGGCGTGTGGCGCTTTCCCAACGACTGCCCAGCAAAGCCCCGGTGGTTCGATGATCCAGCAGCCACAGGTCCTGCAGCAGCAACGGGATCAAGATGACACGCATGGCAGGATGATGGATCGGGGCGGAATGATGGGCAGAGGGGGCATGATGGGCCGAGGGGGCATGATGGGCGGAGGCGGCATGATGCATCCCGAGAGCATGGGTCACGAGATGATGATGCGGATACTCTTCGCTCTGATGGACAGTGATGGTGATGGCGCCATCTCGTTGCAGGAGTTTCAGGCAGCTCACGAGCGAATCTTCAGGGCAATGGACGCCAATAAAGATGGCCGCCTCACCCTCGAGGAAATCCAGGCGTTCATGCATGGGGCGAGGACGCCAGTTCCGCGGCATTAGAGCTGCTTTCCCCACCGGGCTGCCGGCTGGTGACGACCGAGCCGGGGACCGTCGTCGGCTCTAGAAGTCCATTGCGGTTAGCCTCGGCGTTCGCCGCGTAGGCTCGCCGGCTTCCGGACGGAGCATTTCGCTCGTCTTTGGCGGCAAACAGTTCGGCCCACACTCGGCGAGCAAAGTCGCGGCTGAGGATTACAAGGTTATGGCGGTCTGCCGGGTGCCCCTCTACCGTCAGAGTAGAAATCAACTCATACCCGGCGTAGCAGGTCTCGGAAATCAATGCGACAGTGCAGAAAGTCGCCGCCCTTGGCCTCGTACTATTCGCTGGCCGTTCACCTCTTGAAGACAGAGGATATCCGCCCGCAGGCGAAAGAGTGCGGGCCGCAGCCCTGCGACTCTTGCACTAAGTTCCTTGTCTCGAGACTCTCGAGGTTGAATGTAGCAATCCGAAGCAGCTGTCCCGACATCCGTAATCCTTAGATGTCCTCTCGCGTCAAGGTGATACACAACATGTACGAGCACATTTTAATCCCTACCGACGGCTCCGATTTGTCTAACAAAGCGATCGAGCATGGCCTGGAGTTGGCGAAAGCGCTTGGCGCAAAGATTACTGCGCTCACAGTCTCCGAGCCATTCTATGTCTCTGCATTTGAGCCGAGCATGGCTGAACAGTATAAGAAGCATGTCGCCGCACTTGCTACAAAGCATCTCGATGTCGCAAAGTATGCGGCAAGCGCATCAAATGTAGCCTGTGAAGCGGTACGTGTTGAACATGAACGTCCCTACCAAGCGATTATTGATACGGCGAAAGAGCGGGGATGTGACGCGATTGTCATGGCTTCTCACGGCCGCCGCGGCGTTTCCGCGATTGTGCTCGGTAGCGAAACCGTGAAAGTGCTGACCCACAGCACAGTTCCGGTTATCGTGGTTCGAGGCCAAAATGCGTCGAAATATTTCGCCGCCTCGTAATCCGTACCGGTGCAGGGTGGCGGGCGTCACGGTGCATAAGGCCGTCCATTACTTGCGAACTCGCATACCGTCTAATGGACCAGCTTGAGCATTACAACGCAGGTGTCGGGGTCGCGTGGGTCGGAGGCGATCGAGAAGCCCAGTTCCCGGCACATCGTCAGCATCGCCGTATTTTCGCTCAGCACCTGTCCTTCGATGACCTTCAATGCTTCCGCACGGCTGTATTCGATGATCAGCTGCATGAGCAGATAGCCGAGCCCGCGTCCTTTGACATCTGAGCGCACGAGAATGGCGTACTCGCCACGCTCGTAGTTGGCATCGGCGTGCAGGCGCACCACCCCGAGCAGGTTGCCGGACGATTGCTCAATGGCGATGAACGCCATGGCGCGCGCGTAATCGATCTGCGTGAACCGCGCGACGAAGGCGTGGCCAAATTCCTTCACCGGCGCGAAGAAGCGCAGGCGCAAATCCTGCGCCGTCACCACGGCGAAAAACGGCCCGTACAGCGGCTCGTCCTCCGGCCGTACCGGCCGGATGAAAATTTTTGTGCCGTCGCGCAGCGCCGCGGGGCGCTCCCACTCCTTGGGATAGGGCCTGATGGCAAAGCGTGCATGCCCGGAGGGACCGCGCCGTGCGGCGTCGAGCGGCGCTACTGTGATACGTGCATCGACGGCGAGTAGGCCGTGCTCGTCCGCGAGCACCGGGTTGAGATCGAGCTCGCGCAACTCCGGGAGGTCGGCGGCGAGTTGCGCGAGCTTGACCAGCAGCAGCGCGACCCCGTTCACGTCCGCGGCCGGAACGTCGCGGTACGCCTTAAGCACGCGCGACACGCGCGTGCGCACGATCAGGTCACGCGCCAGGGCAAGGTCGAGCGGCGGCAGCGCCAGCGCCTTATCGCCGATCACCTCGACCGCGGTCCCGCCGCGGCCGAACACAATGACCGGACCGAAGGTGGGATCGTCGGCGATCCCGGCGATCAGTTCGCGTGCCTTGGCGCGCACGATCATGGGATGGATCGTCACGCCGGTGATGCGGGCGTCGGGTCGCGCTGCCCGCGCGCGCGCAAGAATGTCGGCCGTGGCCTCGCGCGCTGCGCGCTCGCTGGTGAGGTTGAGCTTGACACCGCCGACTTCGGATTTGTGGACGATGTCCGGCGAGAGAATTTTCACCACCACGCCCGATCCTTGCGCCAGGAACGGCGCAGCCGCGGCAACCGCTTCGTCGGCATTGCGGGCGAGCAGCGCGGGCGCGATGGGAATCGCGTAGGCCGCGAGCAGCCGCGTGCACTCGATCGGATCGAGCCAGGCGCGCCCGCTTTGCACCGCTTTCTCGACGACTGCGCGCGCGGCGGCGGCGTCTGGCTGGAAATCCTGCGGCAGGCTTGGCGGTGTTGCCATTAGCGTGTCGAGCGCCTGCCGATAGCGGACAAGATGCATGAAGCCACGCACCGCATCGGATTCGGTTGCGTAGCTTGGAATGCCGGCCGCTTCGAACGCCGGAGTCGTGGCGTCGCTGCTGCCGACCCAGGCGGCGAAAACCGGTTTGGGCCGGACGCGGCTGTCGCGATGTCTCTGCGCCGTAGCGGCCACTGACTTGGCCGCATCCTGCGCCGATGCGAGTGCGGTGGGCACATTCATTACCAGGACAGCGTCACTCTCCCGATCCTCGAGCAGTGCTGCGAGTGCGGCGGCGTAGCGCGCCGCATCGGCGTCACCGGCGATGTCGATCGGATTGGTGCGCGACCAGATCGGCGGCAGCGCCGTATCGAGCTTCGCCATCGTGTCCGCGGAAATGACGGCGAGGGTGCCGCCGAGGTCGACGAGCCGGTCCACGGCGAGCACCCCGATACCGCCGCCGTTCGTCAGGATTGCGAGCCGATTGCCAGCGAACGGCCGCACCCGTCCGAGCGTCTCCGCCGCAGCGAACAACTCATCGAGATCGAGCACGCGCAACAGCCCGGCCCGGCGAAACGCCGCGTCGTACACCGCGTCCGAACCCGCGAGCGCGCCGGTGTGGGTCGCCGCCGCCTTGGCGCCCTGGGCGTGGCGGCCGGACTTGACTACCACGACCGGTTTGGTGCGCGCAGCGGCCCGCGCCGCTGACATGAATTTGCGCGCGTTGTTGACCGACTCGACGTAGAGCAGGATCGCGCGCGTTGTGCCGTCGAGCGCGAAGAAGTCGAGCAGGTCGCCGAAATCGACATCGATCTGGTCGCCGAGCGAGACCGCCGCCGAAAATCCGATATCGTGCACGACTGACCATTCCAGCAGCCCGGCAGCGATGGCACCGGATTGCGAGACGAGCGCGAGGTCGCCGTAAGGCGGCATGCGCGCCGCGAAGCTGGCGTTGAGCTTGGCGCGTGACGACAACACGCCGAGGCAATTCGGGCCGAGTAATCGCAGACCGGTTGCGCGCGCCGCCCACTCGCAGGCCTCCGCGAGCGAGCCTTTCCCGTGACCGAGCCCGGCGGTGATGATGATCGCAGCCGCCACGCCCTTTGCGCCGGCAGCCGCGACGACGGCGGGCACTGAAGCCGCCGGCGCCGCGATGACGACGAGGTCCGGCATTTGCGGCAACGCTTCGAGGCCCTTGACCGCTTTGATCTCCTCGATCGCATCGTAGTGCGGGTTGACGAGGCTGATCGCTCCTTGAAAACCGCCGCTGCGCAGGTTGCGCAAAACCGCTCGGCCTGGCGATGTTTCGCGCGGGCTCGCGCCGACCACCGTCACCGAGCGCGGTGCAAAGAGCTTATCGAGGCGATAAGTCGACATCGCGTGGAATCACACATTAGTCGGAAAAAAGATCGCCGAGGTGGCAGGCTATCCTACCAAGGTTTGTTCCAGTTCGCTTGATGGCTGAGAGCAACCACCCACAGCCCCGCGCGCATGCATTCTGCGCGTCCGTGCCCTCATTGCCATTTTGATCAAGATCAAAATGGCCACCGCGGCTTGCCGCATGATGACGCTGGTAAACCGATAGGAGCCTTGCAAATGACCACAGACACGATCGTGGTCCTCATGATCGCGATGGCCTTCGGAATTTTTGCCGGCACATTGTACTGGGCCGACTTGCACACGCGTTCGCTAATCAAGTAGCCGGCCGGCACGCGTCACAACTCCATGCCGGCGCAGCCGCACCCCCCCGTTCGCCACTGCCCGCTGTGCGGATTTGCAATGGTAGGCAGCAGGTCGGACGAAAACAGTGCGCAGGTTGACACGTTTTCCTGTCTCAATTGCCAAACTGTGATCACGCTTGCTCCTCCACCGCAAAGGCCCAAGCCCGAGCCGTGAGTGGGGCAACGCGCGCTTTACGAGACACAGCGCCCTGCGATTTCCGCCAACCGAGAATGCGTCAGAGAACTCGCCAGCGGCTCGCAGCCGTGCGGCAAACCGCCACGGAAAGCCGGAGTGTGTGGGGCGTTGACTTGCGGCGCCGGGTCAATGGCCTTTCCGCTGGATGCTGGGATGAGCGGAAACCGATCGCCCTTGTGTGTGCGATCTACGATTTGTGCAGTCGCCACCAGGCCCGATGAAGCCGCGCCCCCCGACCCTTCGGTCGTGATGGCCATGGAGGCGAGCGCCAGGAGCACGCTGCAGCACGCGATCACATATCGAGCAGTCCCACCTACCGCACGAAATGCCTCCCTTCGGAGTGAGGTTTTCGGCGACATCATATGATCCCGCGCATGGTGCGACCTTACGAGGAATGCGCAGGACGAAAAATTCCGATAGAATCCTTCCGGGAACTTCCGGAGGGCGCGTCCGCCGCTACTTTGCAAGCGTGTTGATGTAGGCCGCGATATCCTGCGCCTCTCCGGGCGTCAGCGCCACGTTCATCCTGGAGGTGCGGATCAAGGATTGCGAAGGCAAGCGCCTCGGGATTCGACGCAAATTTTCTCGCGATCAGCTCGAATGGCGGCGCATCGGTGACGTCGCGGCGTTGGCTCGGCGCCACAATGTGGCATGTGACGCAGCGCGTTTCGGCGACGCGTTTGCCGTTGTCGGCGTCTGCGGCCCAATGCAGGTAATGCGCCCAGCATCGCGAGAACTATAAGTATCAAGTTATAGCGAGCTCCGGCAGACTCCCCCGAATTTGACTTACATCAACACACCTTCTGCCGCGGCGTGCAGGCTCGCCGCCGATCAAGGAGTACCAGCCCGGAATGCTCGACACCAAAGCCGTTGTTCGTTTGCTTCGTTCGGAGGTGCAACGAACAGGAGGTCAGCCGTCCTGGGCAAGGCGACAAGGCATTGACCGCACGATGCTCAACCGAGTTCTGCGGGGTCGCAGGGTGCCGACCGAGGAGATCATCAAGGCGCTCAAGCTCTGCAATGTCTATGCATGCAACGCGAAGCAGTCCGCCGAATAACGCCAGGCAAACCGCGCAAACGGAAGGTGATCCCCACCATGACCAAACCCATTCCCGACAAGGCCGAAGTAGCCCTCGAATATCCGGACAAGCTCTACATCGGCACCTTCGAACAAACCGCGCGCTTCGACGCGCATCTCGACGAGACCGGAATTTCGCTCAGCCTGCATCGCACCGGCGCCATCGACCTGCGCAAGACCATCCGCATGCATTTCCATTACGCGCTGTTTGCAGAAATCCTGCGCGATTTGGCGAAAACCGTATCCGCCCTGCCGCCCGCCGACGTTGCGCATCGGGAGGCTCTGCGCGAGGGAGCAATTGCGCTCTATCGCGCGCTTGAGACAGGTGCGGCCGCGGCACCCGGAAAACGGGAGCCCCGCGCTGGCGCGCGAGAGGATGAGACCGATCTCGCAAACATGACTCCCGAAGAGGAAGTCCTGCTGCTGCACGTCATGGAATAATCGGCGTGGCGCCGCACGCGCGTGTCGCAGGCAGATTCAGCGAAGCGTGAGGATGTAGGCGATGATGTCGGCCTGCTCGTCGGGTTGCAGCAGGATGTTGGGCATCGAGTGATGCGACGTGTTGAGCGCGGCCGATAACGCGATCGACCGCGGCAAAACGGGGCGCATGCCGGTTGGGAGAGCGCGCTGCTGCTTTTCCACGGCGTGACATTCGCTGCAGAGCCGCTGGGCAAGGGCGAGCCCGCGGCTCGGCTGTCCGATCTCCTGCGCTGCGGCGCGGCCGCTCGACATCGCCAACGCGATTGCAGCTGCCAGCAAAACGTTACCTCCCCGCATCTGAAATCTCCGTCGCCAATTGGCGCCAGCGAACCGGAAAAAACAGCGCGCGATTCTTGACCTAGGTCAAAGCAAGGTTGCCAGAACGGTGGAAGCTCGGCGCACGATGGATTGTTGTCACAATAAGGAGAAGTGACATGGCTGAAACTGCAACCAAACTGTCCGTGCGAAACGAAGACAAGAGCACCGATCGTCCGGCAGAGTGGCGGCCGTTCGAGAACTTGCGGCGCGAGGTCGACCGCCTGTTCGAGGATTTCCAGCTGGGCCCCTGGCGCTCGCCATTCGGCCGCAGCGCATTCGTACTGCAGCCGTTCTGGCCGAGCGAGACCGCTTGGAGCAAGGCGCCAGCCGTCGATATCGCCGAGAAGGAGAAAGCCTACGAGATCACGGCGGAGCTGCCGGGAATGGATGAGAGCAACATCGACGTCAAGTTTTCCGACGGCACCCTGACCATCACGGGCGAGAAGCGCGACGACAAGGAAGAGAAGAAGAAGGACTATTATCTTTCCGAACGTCGCTATGGCTCGTTCCAGCGCTCGTTCGGCGTGCCGGACGGCGTCGATGCCGACAAGATCGAGGCAAATTTCAAGAACGGCGTGCTCACCGTCACGCTGCCGAAGTCGCCGCAGGCGCAGAAAAGCGAGAAGAAGATCGCGATCAAGAAGGCCTGAACGCCGAGCCGATTGGGCTGCGGGTGGAGTAAGCCAGTCATGGTTAGCAGCCCGGAGGGCCGCTTGCGAAACGCGGGCGGCCCTTGTTTCACAGCGCCGGCGATGTTTTGCGGGCCGCAAAAGGTAAAAGCTATGCCATATGCTTCGAACGATGATCTGCCGGCTTCGGTACAAGCACATCTGCCGCCGCACGCCCAGGACATCTATCGCGAAGCTTTCAATCATGCCTTCGCCGCGCATGGCGGCGATCCGCGCCAGGAGGAAGCGGCGCACCGCATCGCCTGGGCGGCGGTCAAACGCTCCTTCGTTAAGGTCGGCGGCAGCTGGATCGCCCGCGGCAGTCGGCCTTGAGCTATCGCAAAATCGTCTTTCTGCCATGGCCTATCGTAGCGACACGCGACAGGCTTGAGGATTGCGAGACATGTCATATGCGGCACTGATGGTGCACGTCGATGTGGACAGCGAGTTGAGCGCGCGCGTCCGCGTGGCCGCCGATCTTGCCGACCGTTTTCGCGCGCACTTGATCGGGATCGCCGGCTGGGCGCCGAGCTCGTTGTTTCCGCGCAGAAACGCGCCACTTGATCCGGGCACCGATCGGCGCCTGCAGGACATGAAGGCGGCGCTCGATCAAAAGGGAAAAGAGTTTTGCAGCGCAGTGGGGACGGCCAAGCGTCAGGTGGAGTGGCGCTCCGTCCTTGATGCGCCGGTCGAAGCGGTCGCGCGGGAAGCGCGAGCCGCCGATCTCGTCATCGTCGGCAATACGCGCGAGAACATGGATCCGCACCGTGCGCTCGATCCCAACGTGCTTGTGCTGAAAATCGGCCGTCCGGTGTTGGTCGTGCCCGGCGCCGCCACGTCGCTGCCGCTCAAGCGCATTGCCGTGGCATGGAAAGACACTCGTGAGGCGCGCCGCGCCGTTAGTGATGCGCTGCCGCTGCTGCAGCAGGCCGAGAGCGTCATGATCGTCGAGATGCCCGAGCCCGGCGACACAGATGACCAGGCAGCTTATCGCATCAAAGATGTCGCCCAATACCTGGGGCGGCACGGCATCGACATCGTCGCGGAGCGCGTGCGACCCGCCGATGTAACCGCGGCAAATTCTCTGCTGCGGTTGGTTCAGGAGGAAAACATCGATCTGATCGTCGCCGGAGCCTGGGGACATTCGCGGCTGGGCGAATGGGCCTATGGCGGCATGACCCACGACCTGATGGCGGAAAGCAAGGTCTGCTGTCTGTTCTCGCACTGAGTAGGACGATGGGTGCGGCGCCGAACCGGTTGCTGCAACCGGTTTGATGTACATCAAAAAGCGTCGGGAGATGCCGGTTAGGCTTGCGCCAATCGCAATGGAGTGGCGCCATGAAAGCCAAAGACGTGATGACATCTCCCGTCGTCTCGGTGGAACCGGATGCGTCGATCTGGCAGGCCGTGCGCATCATGCTGCAACGGCACATCAGCGGCTTGCCGGTGATCGACCAGCACGGCCGGCTCGTCGGCATCGTCAGCGAAGGCGACTTCCTGCGCCGCGCGGAAACCGGGACGCAGCGCCGCAGGCCATCTTGGCTCGAATTTCTGGTCGGGCCGGGGCGGCTGGCCGACGAATACACCCGCACGCATGGACGCAAAGTCAGGGAGGTCATGACCCCCGATCCGCTGACCGTGCGCGAGGAAACGCCGCTCGACGAGGTCGTCCGCACGATGGAGAAGCGCCGGATCAAGCGGCTGCCCGTTGTGCGCGGAGACAAGGTGCTCGGCATCGTCACGCGAGCCAATCTGGTTCACGCGCTGGCCGGCGTCGCGCGCGAGCTCAAGCCGACCGCGGTCAGCGATCGGGAAATTCGCGAACGGCTGCTCAAGGAGTTGGCAAGCGAGCCGTGGGCGCCGGTCGGCCTCATCGACGTCAGCGTGCGCGACGGTGCGGTCGAGCTGTGGGGCACCATCACCGAGGAGCGCCAGCGCCAAGCGCTGGTCGCTGCCGCCGAGAATGTGCCGGGGGTCAGGAGCGTCAAGGAGCATCTGGGTTGGGTCGACGTGATGTCGGGCATGGTGCTTAGTCAGGCCGATGAGGAGCCGGTTGCAGCGAAGGCATCCTGAATTTCCTGCGGAAGGCTACGCCGATGGACATTCATCCCGAGATTCCGCACCGCGACATCGTCGCCATCGGCGCCTCGAGCGGCGGCGTTGAGGCGCTCGGAGCGCTGCTCGCAGCGCTTCCCGATCTCGGCGCCATCGTCTTGGTCGTGTTGCACCGTCCCGCCAATCGCGCCAGCTATTTGCGCGAGATCCTCGCGCGCAAGTGCGCGATGCCGGTCGAGGTGGCAAAGCATGGCGAACTGCTGCGCCATGGCGTGTGCTACATCGGCGAGCCGTCGCAACATCTGATGGTCCGGCCCGATCTGCACGCAAGCCTGTTGCCCGATCACCGTTACACCACGCGCAACGTCGATCCGCTGTTCGTTTCGCTGGCGCGCCACTTCGGCCCGCGTAGCATTGGCGTCATCCTTTGCGGCCAGCTTGACGATGGAACGCGCGGGCTCGAGGTGCTCAAGAAGGCCGGCGGAATTGCTTTGGTGCAGAGTCTGAAGGAGGCCAAATATCCTGGAATGCCGCAGAGCGCGATTGCCGGCGACGGGCCGATCGATCTGATCGCGCCGGTTTCCGAGCTTGCCCACGAAATCGTGCGGCGCGTCGAGGAGCAGACGGTCCCGCGGATGGCGGCGAGCCCGTAGATCGGAGCAGCGATTGACATCGCAGCGGCAGCGGGACGCGTTCACGGCGGTGAGCGGACCGCTGGCGTCCGAAGTCATGGCGCCCAATTGGCCCGACCAGAAGGAGCGCGCGCGGATTGATGCGAGCAGCCGGCCCCGGACGCTCCCGTCGTTAACCGCGGACCTCGATCGTGCCGTGCGTGCCGGCATCGCGCATCTCACGGCAGGCCTTGCTCCCAGCGCCCTTGCCGGCGCCTTCTTCGACTGGGCTGTGCACCTCGCGGCTTCGCCGGGCAAGCAGTTGGACCTCGCCAGTCAGGTCATGACCGCCGCGGCGGAAAACAACGCATTCGGCTTCCGCTGCGCGGCGGGGGTGGCGGATGATCCTTGCCGCTGCGCATTGCCCCAGGACAACCGCTTTCGTTTCACCGACTGGCAAGCCTTTCCGTTCAACGCCTATGCCCACGCGTTTCTCTCGATTGAGCGCTGGTGGGAAAAGGCGACGAGCGGTGTGCGAGGGGTCAGTCAGCAGCATGAAAACGCCGTGACATTTGCCGCCCGGCAGATACTCGACACGGCTGCGCCGTCGAATTTTCTCTGGACCAACCCGACGGCGCTGCATCGGACCAGGTCGGAGCGCGGCGCAAATCTTTTGCGCGGTATGTCACATTTCCTTGAGGACTTCCGGCGCACAGCGGTCGGCGAACGACCTGCCGGATACGAGCGGTTCAAGGTCGGCAAAACGGTGGCCGTGACGCCCGGCAAGGTCGTCCATCGCACTCCGCTCGCAGAAATCATTCAGTATCATCCAGCAACGGATCGCGTGCGACCGGAGCCGATCGTGATCGTTCCCGCCTGGATCATGAAATATTACATTCTCGATCTTTCCCCGGTGAATTCGCTGGTCAAGTTCCTGACCGAGCAGGGCTTCACGGTGTTCATGATCTCCTGGAAAAATCCAGGCGCGGAAGATCGCAATGTTGCGTTCGACGATTATCGCAGGCAGGGCATTCTACCGGCGATCGAGACAGCGACCGCCGTCACGGGCGCACAGCGGGTGCATGCGGTCGGCTATTGTCTGGGTGGAACTCTGTTGGCAACCGCTGCAGCTGCGATGGCGCGCGATCATGACGAGCGGCTGGCGAGCTTGACATTTCTTGCTGCGCAAATCGATTTCACCGAAGCCGGCGAGCTGATGCTGTTCATCAACGATAGCCAAGTCGCCTTCATCGAGGACATGATGTGGGAGCAGGGCTACCTCGACTCCAAACAGATGGCCGGCGCGTTTCAGCTGTTACGCTCCAATGACCTGGTTTGGTCACGCATGGTGCACGATTATCTGATGGGAGAGCGATCGGCACCGATCGACATCATGGCGTGGAATGCCGATGCGACCCGGATGCCTTACCGGATGCATTCAGAATATCTGCGATCGTTGCTGCTCGACAACGATTTGGCGGAAGGTCGCTTCAAGGTCGCCGGTCGACCGATCACGATCCATGATATTCGCATTCCCATATTCTGCGTCAGTACCGAACAGGATCACATCGCGCCCTGGCGCTCCGTGTTCAAATTCCACGTTCTCGCGGATGCCGAAGTCACTTTTGTGCTGACCAACGGTGGGCACAATGCCGGCATCGTGTGCGAACCGGGCCATCCGAATCGACACTTTCGGATCGCCTTGCATCGGCATGATGAGCACTACATCGATCCCGATAGTTGGCTGGCAACGAACGCGCCGCGCGAGGGATCGTGGTGGCCGGCCTGGACCGCGTGGCTCGTCGAGAGATCCGGCGCCCCCACCATGCCGCCGTCGCTTGGCCGCCCGAGCGGCAAGTTCGCGCCATTGGAGGATGCACCCGGCCATTACGTCCTTATGCAATGAGACAGATAAAAGGATCGTACCCATCAGCGCCGGCGCAACGCGGAAGCCATCCAAATGTGGCTTTCAGAAACGTCTATGGGCTGAATAGTTCGCCGTTCGCTTCGCTCGCTTTCCTATGGCCAGCGCTGGTCGCCGAGTCCGCGAGCGAGATTGCGTCGGCCGCGGCGCGTGAATTCGCCAATCTGGCGGTCGGGCCGCAACCCGAGGAAAGCGAGCGGCAACCCGAATGGACTACCGCAAATCGCGTCGCGCTGGAATTGCCTACGCTACGCCTTCGGGATTTCGCGGCCGGATCCGATGTCCCTACCCTGATCTGCGCACCGTTCGCCCTGCACGGCGCCACGATTACGGATTTTGCTCCGCACCACAGCCTCGTGGCGGCGCTGCTAGCCGCCGGGCTCGGTCGCGTCTTCGCCACGGACTGGCGCTCCGCCAGCCCCGACATGCGCTTTCTCTCGATCGACAGTTATCTGGCCGACCTCAATGTTGCGGTGGATGAGCTGGGCGGCCGCGTACATCTCGTCGGCCTGTGTCAGGGCGGCTGGATGGCGTTGATCTACGTGGCGCGCTTTCCCGGCAAGATCGCCAAGCTGGTGCTCGCGGGCGCACCGATCGATCTTGCTGCCGGCAATTCCAAACTTTCCGAGCTCGCGCGCGAGACGCCGGTCGCGATCTTCCGCGAGCTGGTCGAGCTTGGCGGCGGCCGCCTGCTCGGGCGGCACGCGCTGCGGTTTTGGGCTCCGGATTTTCCCGACCCGAACGCGATTCGCGAATTGTTGCAGTCGTCCCACCCGACGACCTCGGCGGCGTTTCGCCCGCTGGAATCGCGCTTCCGCGAGTGGTTCGCGGCGACGCTCGATTTGCCCGGAACGTATTATCTGCAAGTGGTCGAGCACTTGTTCAAGGAAAATCGCCTCGCCAAGGGGCGCTTCGTGGCGCTCGGCCGCAAAGTCGATCTGTTCGATCTGCGCTGCCCGATATTCCTGCTCGCGGCACGCGAGGACGATGTCGTCGCGCCCGCGCAGATATTTGCGACCGAGCATCTCGTCAACGCTCGCCATTGCCCGGTCGAGAAGGCCGTGACGCCATGCGGGCATCTCGGCTTATTCATGGGCAGGCAGATTCTAACCGACGTTTGGCCGAATATTGCGCGCTGGCTCCTGCGCTAAGCAACGCCGCGACGCGGATTTCGAAGCACGTCTTGCCTCAAACCCGCCGCCCGAACAGCGCGATCGCCGCGAGCGGAACCGCGAATCCGCTCTTTGATTACCCCACGCCACTCTCTTGCTGCGCTCTCTTGCGCTGCTTCCGAGCGCTTTTAACAGGTCTGCGCCATCACTTGCGCGTCAACGGACCAAACTCGTTCACCGCGTCGCCTGTTTCGGACAGGGGAATTCGCTGCGGTACGCATCGAGGATCAACGCGGTCGCCGAGAGTTTCAGCTGGTCCGTGTGCGCCCTGAGACGCTTGATCACCAGATTGATCAGCCGTTTGCTGGAGACGCCTGCCGGCTCGCAGGCCGCACTCCTTCGCCGGCATATCTGCGACGGCCGCATACGGAAATACGGCGACGGCCGCGGCAATCAGCAGTTTTTCTCATGGCTCGCTCCTTTGAGCACATGACAATCGATGTCGGCACCGCGTTTATTGATCGAGATCAAAATACGGAACTTGTCGTCGAGCGGCCGACTAGGCGCTTGGCCAACTCCGCGCACGCCAAATACACCATGATAATAACGACGATCGTGGCAATCAGCGCGCCCGGCACCGGAACAAAGCCGAGACTTGCTGCGAGCGGCGAAACCACGAGAAGCGGGGCGGCAGCGAGCGCCGTCAGCGAGCTGGCGATCAGCACGGGATGGGGGCGGGTCGTCCAGACCGGTGCGTAGGTTCGAATGACGAATATTACGAGGATTTGCGTCGCAATCGATTCGAGGAACCACGCGGTCCGAAATAATTCCGGCGGCGCGGCGAACCCGAATATGAGAATTGCGAACGTCGCCATGTCGAACACCGACGACAGGGTTCCCATCACCGCCGTGAAGCGCAGGATTTCACCCATGTCCCAGGCGCGCGGGCGCGCGACCTCCGCGGCTTCGACCCGGTCGAACGGAATGCCGATCTCGGAGAGATCGTACATCAGGTTGTTGAGCAGAACCTGGATCGGCGTGAGCGGCAGGAATGGAAGAAAGATCGATGCCAGCGCCATCGACAGCATGTTGCCGAAGTTCGAGCTCGTCGCCATGCGCACGTATTTGAGGATATTGGCGAACGTGCGCCGGCCTTCTTCCACGCCGTCGGCCAACACGTCGAGATCGCGGACCAGCATGATCATGTCGGCCGCTTCGCGCGCGACGTCGGTCGCACCCTCGACGGACAGGCCTACATCGGCGGCGTGGATGGCGGGCGCATCGTTGACGCCGTCCCCCAGGAATCCGACGGTGCGGCCGCGCTGCCGCAGCGCCAGCACGATGCGTGTCTTCTGGTCCGGCGCGATGCGAGCGTAGAGATCGACCTCTTCCATGCGCGCCGCGAGCGCGGCATCGCTGAGCTCCGCTACCTCGGCGCCGGTGATCAGCCCGCGTGCCGGCACGCGCAGCACGTCGGCGAGATGCCGCACGACCGCGGCGCCGTCGCCCGAGAGAATCTTGATGCGCACGCCCAAATTGGCGAGCCGTGCGAGAGCTTCCGCCGCATCCGATTTGGGCGGATCGATGAAAACACAAAAGCCGGAAACGGTCAGATCACATTCGTCCTCAGGCAGCAGCTGGGCGCGGTCCACCGGCATCGGCTTCCACGCCACCGCAAGCACACGATTGCCCTGCGCCGCTTCCTCGCGCTCGATCTCCTGTAGCGCTGTGCGTCTCGCATCGTCGAGCGGCAGAACGCAGCCATTGGCGCCCTCTACCGATCGCGCGCGCGCCAGAATTTCCTCCGCCGCGCCTTTCACGATCAGCATGCGCGCGCGATCTTTTTCGGCCAGCACAGAAACGCGCCGACGCTCGAAATCGAACGGCAGCTCGTCAATCTTGGTCCAGACTGCGAATGCGATTTTCGCGGCATGCCTGGCGATCGCTTCGTCGAGCGGACTGCGGATGCCGGTCTCGAGCCGGCTGTTCAGCGCCGCCAGCATCAAGGTCCGCTCGCTGTCAACGCGATCCAGGCCGGGATGCCTGAGCAGCGCGATCCGCGCCTCGGTCAACGTCCCGGTCTTGTCGGTGCAAAGTACGTCCATGGCGCCGAGGTCGTGGATGGCGGCCAGCTTTTTGACGATTACGCGTTTGCGCGCCATGCGCAGCGCCCCGCGCGCAAGCGTCACCGTAATGATCATCGGCAAGAGTTCGGGCGTGAGCCCCACCGCCAGCGCGACCGCGAACAGAAACGATTCGAGCACCGGCCTGGCAAACGCCAGATTCATCAGCAGCACGAACAGCGTGAGAAAGATCGTGAGCCGCAGGATCATGAGACCGAGGCGATGGATGCTGCGCTCGAACGCGGTCGGCGGCTCGCGGCCCGCGAGCGCGGCCGCAATGCCGCCGAAACGCGTCGCCTTGCCGGTCGCCACCACGAGCATGACCGCCTCCCCGCTGACGAGCGAGGTGCCGGCAAACAGCGCATCGAACGCATCGGACGGCGTGGTCGCTTCGCAAGCTCCCGGACGCTTGTCCACGGGATAGGGCTCGCCCGTCATCAACGCTTCGTTGGCATGGGCATTGCGGCTTTCCAGCACGATGCCATCGGCGGGAACGAGATCCCCGGCTCTGAGCTCGACCACGTCGCCGGGCACCAGTTGATCGACGGGTATGGAAGCAACGGAGCCGTCGCGACGAACATCCGCATGCACCGCGACGGACCGCTTCAACGCTTCGGCCGCGCGCTCGGCCCGGTGCTCTTGAATGAGATCGAGCGTGATCGAAAGAACGATTACGGTGACGATGATGGCGAAGCTGCCGAGATCGCCCGTCGCTCCCGAGATTGCGGCAGCGACCAGCAGGATGGCGACCAGGGGCTCGGCAAAGCGACGGCCGATCTTGCGCACGATGTCGAGGCGCGGAGCCTCAGCCACGCTGTTGTGACCGTAGCGGGCGAACCGTTCCTTGGCCTCGCTCCGCGATAGCCCGGCCGGACGCGTCGACAGGCGGTCGCACAGCGTTTGCGCGGAGAGCGTCCAGAACCGGTCAATCAGACCATCGATCATGAGCGGACTAACGGAGCTGTGCCAGCGCAATGGACCCTAGCTTCGCGCGTAGGCGCGCGGTCGATTCGAGTATTTGACAAATATCAAAGTATTAATCGGTCGGTCTGCCAATTTCCGTGGTGGGATTTCCCCATCCACACGAAAGGAGTTATCCCGTGTCTTTGCCTCACGTGCTCAAGCGCATTCGCCTCGAACTCGCTCGCTCCAAGGAGTTCCCCATGGGTTCGGCGAGCCACGGCTACGAATTCGTGGCCCCGCTCGACAGCAAGGCGCATATCGATCCGCACCTGTGGCAGAGGTACCGGCAGCACTGCGGCGTTCGCCGGTTTTGGAACGGAGCGGACGATGAAATCGGACGCCTCGTCCACAAGCCGGGAGGCGCCGAACACGCACGCTGGGTGTTCGATTATGATCCCGACCGGACCGATGACGACGAATCCGGGTACCGGTTCGGCGCGCACGCCTTTACGCCCGGCGAGTATGTTTCGATCCGCGGCGAGGAGGGCGAAGCGCACACCTTCAGAGTGGTGTCCGTCGAGCCGGCGACCTGATCGGCCAGGGTGATGGCCCCATTGCGAAACTCAGCTACGGCGCGACAAATGCGCCAAACCGACAAGACGCTGCGCCACCGGCTCTACGAAATCCTGGAGCACGGGACCATCGAAGACCACGCCGGCCGCGTCGTCAGCCGTCTCATCGTCAGCCTTATCATTGTCAATCTCGTCGCAGTCACCGCCCAGTCGGTGCCCGCGTTGCAAGCGCAATACGCCCCGGTATTTACGATAGTTGAGCTGGTATCGCTTGTGGTTTTCAGCGTCGAATACGGGCTACGCGTCTGGGTGGCAGCCGAGCACGCGCCGCACCGTCAGGCGACCGAGCGCAAGGCGCGCTGGAAGTTCGTCACAAACCCGCCTGGGATCATCGACCTGGTCGCGGTGCTGCCGTTCTGGTTCGCCTTCGTACTGCCGGCCGATCTGCGGATGCTGCAGGTGTTTCGCGTCGTGCGCTTTCTTAAGCTCACGCGTTATTCGCCCGCCATGCGTTCGCTATTGGACGTTCTCTACCGGGAGCGCCGCGCTTTATTCGGATGCTTCGTGATATTGATCGGCGCGACGCTGATCTGCGCCAGCATCATGCATGTGATCGAGCATCACGCCCAACCCGACAAATTCGGCACCATTCCCGACGCGATGTGGTGGGCTATCGTCACGCTAAGCACAATCGGTTACGGCGACGTGATTCCCGTGACTCTCCTGGGACGGGTGGTCGGAACGGTCACGATCTTCATCGGGCTGATCATGGTGGCGCTGCCGATCGGCATCGTCGCTACCGCGTTCGCGGATGAGATTCATCGACGCGATTTCGTTGTCACCTGGGGCATGGTGGCGCGCGTCCCGTTGTTTGCGGAGCTGCAAGCCACGGACATCGCCGACATCATGCGCCTGTTGCGCGCACAGCAGGTCGAGGCCGGCGCCATCATCGCCCGACGCGGCGAGCCGGCCCATTCCATGTATTTCGTCGCCGCCGGAGAGGTGGAGATCGAGCTCAAGCACGAGCGCGTGCGCATCGGCGCCGGCCACTTCTTCGGCGAGATTGCTGCGCTGCGCCGGGCGCGCCGCTCTGCCACCGCGATTGCCATCACGCGCGCGAGCCTGCTGGTGCTCGATGCCCACGACCTGCACGCGCTGATGGAGCGGGAACCACGCATCGCCGCGCACATCCGCGAAGTGGCGCGTAGCCGGCTCGGCCACGACGTCGTTACGCCGCAGGGCGACCTTGTGGTCGAGGAGCTGGAAGATGGGGACAGCAGAGACGGCAAGTAGTCGCAACCGCTCGTAATGGGGGGCCATGTGGCCGCCGTTCTTCTGAGCGGCGCGACCTCTCTGATCCTACTCAAAGTCCAAAAGGATAAGTATCCGGCAGATCCTCAAGCGTTTTCGTCTCGAACGGGGTGATCGCGCGGGTCTCGTCGAACCAAATGAATTCGTCGAACTGTTCGGGTAGAACCGCCTGGAAGTAGTGGCTGGCGAGCTCGGTTTCCGGCCGGTAGATCACGCCGATGGCGCGCTCGAGTCGCGGATTGCGGAACTCTCTCTCCCCCGATTCCAAGCGGAGATTCAACAGGAACGACCGTTTTCCGGTCTGATGGCAGACGTCCTCGTAGCTGCCGGAAATTGCCGGCAAAACTCGCTTGATCTCCATCGGACCATCCCAGTTCGACGCTGCCGCGACCGTGCCGCGGTGCGTGCCGAATCCGATGGCGTAGGTCGAATTGCCGAATTCTTTTCGACAGAGATGGCCGAGATTGTACTCGCCCCGGGAAAACATTTCGGTCGCAGCAGCATTGCCGATATGGGAATTGTGCGCCCAAACGATCGCCCTGGTGTTGGGCCCGTAGAAAGCAAGCAATGTCTTCAACGTTTCGAACATGTGGCTGTCGCGGAGATTCCACGAGGCGCGCGAGCCATAATACATAATTCGATAGTAGCGCTCGGCGTTAGCAACCAGCCGCGCGTTTTGCACCGCATCCATGAACCTCTCACCGTCGCGCTCCGCGTAATCGCGGCGCTTGTGCAAGAGGTCGGTCAAGACGCGGGCCACATCGGACTCGCAGGTCGGATAAGATCCCGTAAGCGCCGCATGGCCGTAAGTGGCGGGGTCAGACTGCCAAGGCGTCAGGCAGCCATATCGTTCACGTGCGACCTGTGCGGTGGCCGGGTCGACGCTTTCGAGGTATTTGAGAACGGCGCGGATCGAATCATACAGGCTGTACAAATCGAGCCCGTGAAACGCGACGCGCGATGTACCCTTGAGTGGCGCATTGTACTCGCGCAGCCAATCGATGAATGCGCGCATCTCGTTGTTGCGCCACATCCAAACCGGGAAGCGGGCAAAGGCGGTCCACTCGGACGGCGGATATTCCAAGTGGCGCACGTAATGATCAACCCGCGCCGCGTCCGGCCAGTCCCCCTCGATGGCGACAAACCGGAAGCCTTTTTTGGCTATCAGTTCGCGCGAAATGCACTCGCGCATCCGGTAGAATTCCGACGTGCCGTGCGACGCCTCGCCGAGCAGCACGATTTTGGCGGCGTCGGTGCGCGCCAGAAGGCGATCCAGCGGTGCGGTTTCGATCGACTCGAATGGCTCGCAGTCATCGGCGACCATTTCCGCCAATGTCTTCTTCGGCCACCGCTTGATCGGGCGTGCCGGCGGTACCGCAGTCGCCCCTCGATCGGCCGGCATCCATCCTTCGTGCCCGATGAGCGGCACAAAGCGCACATCGGCCAGATCTTCGCGCTGGAACCTAGTTTCGGAAATCCGCGTGACGCGAACGAGCTCTTGGATTTTCAGATCACGCCCCACCGGAATCACCAGCCGACCGCCGATCTTGAGCTGCTCCTTCAGCGCATCGGGAATTTTTGGACCGCCGGCTGCGACGATAATGCCATCATAGGGCGCATGGTCCGGCCAGCCCTTGGTCCCGTCCCCGTGCAGCACGTGCACGTTGTCATAGCCGAGGTCGGCGAGCGTGACGGCCGCCTTTTCCGCCAACTGACCGATGCGTTCGACCGTGTACACCTCGCCGGCGATCTCAGCGAGCACAGCCGCCGCGTAACCCGAGCCGGTTCCGATCTCGAGCACTTTTTCGCCGCCCTCGAGCGCCAAGGCCTCGGTCATGAACGCGACGATATAGGGCTGCGAGATCGTCTGGGCTTCCTCGATGGGCAGCGGCGAGTCGACATAGGCGAATTCGCACAGCGCATGCGGCAGGAACGCCTCCCGCGGCACGCGGCCCATCGCGGCGAGAACCAGCTCGGAGCGAACGCCGCGGGCACGGATGGCCCGCTCGACCATTTCGGCACGCAGCTGGGCAAACGCTTCGGGAGTCGCCGACGAGTGGGGAAGCAGAGGTCGTAATTGTGATTGTGGCATGTTCGTAAGTCACCAATCCGTCCAGTGATGGCTAGAAAAAATCGCTAATACTTTGCCGAGGAAACTTGATCTTGATCAAAATGCGAGCTTATCGAACGCTCAAATATTCCAAAGGCGTGGAGCCATGCAGGAGGGGTTCCCTCTGCCTGCATGGAGACTTGGGGATTGGAATATTGCATCGGCTTTTGCGATCTCGACGAGGATGAGGTCGCTGTGATCACGAGCACATTCCCGAAATAGCTGCTGGCGGCTTGGCGAATTATTTGTTGAAGCAGCCGCACGGCTGCGACGCCATCCGAACCATGATCGTGGACGCTGTCGGCGAGCCGGATCAGACATACTGCAGAGCTGGTCATGACGCTGCGGCACTTCCTCGAACAATATCCTGAAGCTCGGGCCGGATTGGCCGCCGAATAATCGGCACTTTTTCCGACCCGGCCACTGCGCGCATGGCCCAGGGGTGAAGTATGAGCAGCATCCCCAAAAATTCGCGTCGCGAATTTTGGGTGCCCGGCCGGCCTCACCCTTCGAGACGGCCCTTCGGGCCTCCTCAAGACGAGGGCGGATCAGAGGACTGATCGAGAATCCCCGCGACCAGTGCCATGCGCACAAGTTCAGACAGGCTCGCCGCCTGCATCTTACTCATAAGACCGCACAATAGTCCTCGACGGGTCGCGGACGAGCGCGGTTGAGTGTACGTCGCATCTCCTGCATCGCGCAGGAGTGCATCCTCTTCGCCCGGTGGTGGTCAGACGCCCGTTGCGAACCGGGCCATGACGATGATCGTCACGATTTGCATCAGGCCCTGCAACGCCACGGCGAAAAAATAACGATTGGTCAGCGCCGAAAGCCTCGCGCTGTCCGGATTATCCTTTTGCAGTTCCAAACAGGCGCGGAAGTTTGTGGGCAATAAATAACCGATTCCCTGAACGGTCATGAGCACGACCAGCACGAGCGCTGACGCCACCCACCCGTATTGCGGCCAGTTCATTGCGACGACCCGCAGGATGGGACCGAGCACGAAGCCCATGAACAGGTCGATTCCCGTCCACAACAGGCCGCAGAATACGTGGAGAAAATTCAGCGACCAGAGATGATGGCTGCCTATCACCGCGACCATGACGACGAGCGCCAGCGCGACATACCAGAGATAATGCCAACGAATGAGATTGATCGGCGCGGTCTCGGGCATCTCGGTGCGGATCACTGTGTTTAGCAGCTCGTACCTTGCCCGCAGAGCGCCATCGTTACCAGGCACGTGGAGGGATCGTGCGGATCGGCCGCGATTTCAAAGCCAAGCTCACGGCACATCGTGAGCATCGCTGTATTTTCGCTCAGCACCTGCCCCTCGATAACCTTGAGCCCTTCCGCGCGGGCGTATTCGACGATCAGCTGACTGCGGCGACGATGCCGGGCACGGCAGGCGCCGGCGCCGCGATCACCACGAGGTCCGGTACCTGCGGCAGCGCTTCGATCGTCTTGAACGCTTCGATCCCCTCGATTGCGTCATAGTGCGAATTGACGAGGCCTATCGATCCCTCGAACCTGGCGCTGCGCAGATTTCTCAGCACGGCCCGGCCGGGTGACGTTTCGCGCGGGCTCGCGCCGACCACCGTCACCGAGCGCGGCGCAAACAGCTTGTCGAGGCGGTAGGTGGACATCGACCAGATCCAAGGAAGCGTTTTTCTTCTTGATTTCGGCGGCGGCGTTAGTCGGTTTGATCACGATCTCGTTCACAATCCCTGTGACGCCCGACAGTTTTCCAATAGCGTCCTCGGCGGCCTTTCTTTGAAATTGCCAGGCCACTTCGCCGGTGAGCGTGATCCTACCATTTTCTACGGTAACTTTGACGGCCTCTGGCGGAATGGTGGCCTGCCATTTGAGCACGTTAAGGGCGCGTCTCGCGATCTCATCGTCCGATGTTGTACCGGCAGAACGAACTTCGATTTCCTCGAAGCGCTGGAGACAGTTTTTTGGGGGCGATGATTTGGAGCCTCAGGTCCGGTCACGCCCTTGAAACGGCATTCCAATATGGCGTGGCGGCAGGATCCGCGACATTGCTTATGCCCGGAACGGAACTATGCCGGCAGGAGGATGTCGAACGTCTGGTCAAGGAGGTTAGGCTAGATGCAATTTGAGCGCAATAGCAATTGGATGAAGCGCTCAAGCCGCGGTCGCGTGTAATCATTCAAAGCATAGACGACCGATCCGGCCGCCGTTGGTCCGAGTCAACGCCAAACGTGTGTTGATGGAGCCCATATCTCCGGCGACCCACCGCTGCCGTCATGCGCCCGCTATTTTGCGTCCAGCGGCGTGCCTCTTGCCTTCTGCGGCGGCAACGCATCGTTTCACGGCAACGAAGCTGTCGGGGCTGACGGAGATGGAATCGATCCCGCACGCGACCAGGAATTCTGCAAATTCCGGATGATCGCTCGGTGCTTGGCCACACAGGCCAACCTTGGCACCGGCCTTTTGCGCCTCGCGAATGACGCACTCGATCATCCACTTCACCGCCGGATCTTGCTCGTCGAACAGTTCGGCCAGCTCTCCAGCATCCCGGTCGATACCGAGCGTGAGCTGGGTGAGATCATTACTGCCGATCGAGAACCCGTCGAACCGTTCGGCAAATGCCTTCGCCAGAATCACGTTCGATGGAATTTCACACATCACATAGACTTCTAGACCCCTTTCGCCACGTCGCAACCCGTTGTCCGCCATCACCTCCAGCACTCGGTCCGCTTCCTTGGTCGATCGACAAAACGGGATCATGATAAGGACGTTTCGAAACCCCATCTCTTCACGCAGACGGCGGATTGCGCGGCACTCGAGCGCAAAGCCATCGCGGTAACGCGGCGAGTAGTAACGCGACGCGCCGCGGAACCCGAGCATGGGATTCTCCTCCGTCGGCTCAAACGTGGCACCGCCTATGAGATTGGCATATTCGTTGGTCTTGAAGTCACTCATGCGCACGATCACCGGTTTCGGATGATATGCCGCGGCGATTCGGGCCAGTCCGCGGGCGAGCCGATCGACGAAGTATTCGCTCTTGTCCTTATAACCTTCGGTCAGCTCGACGATTGCGCGTTTGGCGTCCTCGTCCTTCAGGGTCTCGTAGCGCAGCAAGGCCATCGGATGGATCTTTATATGGTTGCTCACCACGAATTCCATGCGGGCGAGCCCGACACCGTCAGCGGGGATCCTCCACCAACGGAAGGCCGCGGCGGGATTGGCCAGATTGAGCATCACCTCGGTCTTGGTCGCGGCAATCCCTGCCACATCGAGGTCTTCGACCTCATAGTCGGCGAATCCCTCGTAGACAAAGCCCTGATCACCTTCGGCGCAAGATACCGTTATCTCTTGCTCGTCGTGCAGGACTTGCGTCGCCTGTCCGGCACCCACAATCGCGGGCAGGCCGAGCTCGCGACTCACGATCGCCGCGTGCGACGTACGTCCACCATGATCTGTGACGATTGCCGCCGCACGCTTCATGATCGGCATCCAATCCGGGTCGGTCGTTTGCGCCACAAGGATCGCGCCCGGGACGAAACGGTCGATTGCGCGCGGACTTTCGATCAGGCAGACGCGCCCGGTCACGATCGCGTCGCCGATGCTGAGGCCGGAGACCAGCAGCCGTCCCTTTGACCCGATGCGGTAGGACTTGAACGCGCTCACTTCGCGGCGCGACTGCACAGTCTCGGGCCGCGCTTGCACGACGAACAATTCGCCGCTCTCGCCGTCCTTGGCCCACTCCATGTCCATCGGGCAGCCGTAATGACTTTCAATGGCACAGGACCAGCGCGCCAGCGTCAGGATCTCCTCGTCCCCCAGCACAAATGCGGCGCGTTCCGCCTTGGAGGTTGGCACGTTGCGCGTCGGGTGGTCGCCGTCCTTCGCATAGATCAATTTTTGCGCCTTCTCGCCGAGGGTCTTCTCGACGATCGGCGTGAGTGAATGTTCGGACAACAGCGGTTTGTAGACTTGGTATTCGTCCGGGTCGACCGTGCCTTGGACGACGTTTTCGCCCAGTCCCCAGGCGGCATTGACCACGACAACTCGGTCGAAGCCGGTCTCTGGGTCGATGGAGAACATGACACCCGCGCTGCCAAGGTCGGAGCGCACCATGCCCTGAACGCCGACTGAAAGCGCAAGTTTGAGATGGTCGAAGCCCTTGCCCTGTCGATAAACGATGGCACGATCCGTAAACAAGGACGCGTAACAGCGACGGCAGGCGTCGAGGACAGCTGCCTCGCCGCGGATGTTCAGATAGCTCTCGTGTTGGCCGGCAAAGCTGGCGTCCGGAAGGTCCTCGGCAGTGGCGCTCGATCGCACCGCGACATCAGCCGTTGCCTTGCCCAATCGGCGACAAAGCTCGCGATAAGAAGATGCAATCGCCTCGCGGAGATCTGGCGGCCACGTACCGCGAAGAAATGCACGGCGAATCGCGGCGGCGACCTCGGCCAGCGATGACTTTTCGGTGGTTAGCTCGGTGAGCAGGGCAGCGATGGTTTGCTTGAGTCCATTTGATTCAACGAATTCCCAATATGCTTGTGCCGTGGTTGCGAAGCCGGTGGGCACGCGGACGCCCGCTTGTCCGAGATGCTGAACCATTTCACCGAGCGAGGCATTCTTCCCGCCGACAAGAGCCACGTCTCCGCGTCCAAACTCCTCAAACCACATCACGAAGGCTGGCTCTGCAGACATGGTTCTGGCGCCCTGGGAACGATTTCGGCGGAGCAATTTCAGGTCCAACCCATTCGGGAATCTTTGACATAGATCATGTCCGCGTTTCAAAAAGCGAAACAAATACATTCGAGGCAGCGGCGTGTCGGTTTACGAAATTCGGATGCGACTCCCTACTTTGCCGACGCAGCACAGCACCTCGAGACAAATCGCCTTGCGTCAACCCATGGTCCGAACGTTCAGGCTCAGCATCTACGCCCCTGGTTGGCGAGTGATACGATGAGCTTCGGGGTTTTGACGCTCAATTTGTGGAACATCAATGAGCCTCTCGATGCGCGTTATGTCGCGCTTGAAGTCGGCCTGAACGTAGCGTCGATTGGCAATATCAGAAAAAGCTTGCTGAAGAAGACGTTCGAAAGCTGTCCGGCGTACATGGGGTGATAAACGACATCGAAATCATACCTAGCGTTCAGGCCAATGACGTCAAACAAAGAATCGAGCAAGCTTTGAAGCGGCGCGCCGGAATCGACCCAAACGCTATTCGGGTCTCAGTACCGGAGAGATATAAGGTAGTCCTTGAAGGAAACGTTGGTAGCTGGGATGAAAGGTATGCAGTGGAAAACGCTGCTTGGTCCGCACCCGGTGTCAAGTCGGTCGAGGATCGGATGATAGGTCCATTCGTGTACGACGAGAAACGACGACGATTAAACGTACTCGCACCTCAACGCGCCAACTCCAGATTTCCAGCCGAGGTTGCACCGGGAACAGGTAGTATGGCCTGCTGCAAAGTTGATTTAGATCAACGAATTGCCTTCGAAGAAGACTCAGGGACACTGACCGTCACTGTCACGCTCTTTCCTGTCTTATCTGCGTTGCTGCCGCTTTACCGAGCGAGCTGAACGTGTAGCGGAGCGAGGCGCAGTGGCATGACGCGAGCTCATATATTTGAGTTATGTCAATTTCTAACCGACAAAGTAAAATTTCCGTCAATTTAGACTTTCACGAAGACCAAATCGGCCAAGCCATTTGGGCGCGGGTAGTTGGGAGGTATCAAAATCGACCATGATCAAAGATGTGGTTGTCAATTTGTCGGCCGGCATGGATCGCGACCCAGTTGGCGAGTACGCAATATCGCTGGCGCATGCCTTCGGCGCCCACCTTGCCGCAATTGCCTTCGCCTATGATCCAATCGTCCAGCCGGTTATCGGTGCCGGCGAGGCAATGGCTCCAGAGTGGTTTGACGCTCAGCGGGCCAAGGCAACAGACGCTGCGAAGGTCAGAAACGTGAAATTTGAAGAGAACGCACGCCGTGTCGGGGTTTCTGCAGAATCCCGCGTGCTCAACACGGACGCCGCTCAAGCTGCCGAGCTATTCGGGCGGATCGCGCGACATTTCGATTTCTCGCTCGTGCGACAGAACGAACCCGACAAGCCGGCGTACGACGATTTGATCGTCGAAGCCGCTCTCTTCGATTCGGGCCGACCGGTGCTTATTGTGCCTTACATTCAGACGGAAAATTTTAAGCCCGATCGTGTCCTGGTCTGTTGGGACGGCAGTCGCAATGCGGCGCGCGCTGTCGGCGACGCGCTGCCGTTCCTTGCGCGCGCAAAAGCCATCGAGGTTCTGACGGTCGGGACCGAAGTCAAGAGCGGCGAAATTCCGGGCGCTGATATTGCGCACCACCTCGCCCGCCATGGGTTGAGCGTCCAGCTCCAGAACGTCGCTGCTTCTGATCTGGACGTCCCGAACACGATCTTATCCCATGCGGCAGATGTCTCGGCGACTCTCATCGTGATGGGCGGATACGGTCACTCGAGATTGCGTGAATTCGTCCTTGGCGGGGCCACTCGCGGCATTCTCGCCACGATGACGGTTCCAACCTTCATGTCGCATTGAATGGCTTTGCCGCTCGTGCGAACTAACAGCTTCCGGGGCGCGATAAAAGACTTGGACCGGGCTAATGCGCCAACAGTACGGCGATGCTGGCGTGTTGCATCACGTGTCGGGTCACGCCTCCAAACAGGAATTGCCGGTAGTGCCCGTGCGTGTAGGCGCCCATGACGATGAGGCCTGCTTTTTTTACTTTGGCTTGTGCAAGCAGACTCACGCCGATCGGGCGCGACTCTTCGACCGAAATGCGCTCCGCGGTGATCCCGTGCCACCGCAAGTAACGCAGCAACTCTCCGGTTGCAGTATGGTGCTTGGGTTCGGGAGCGGCGAAGACGTCGACGCCAACCTCGCATTCGGTGAGGAACGGCAAGGCAAAACCGACCGCCCGTGCCGCCTCAAGGCTGCCGTTCCATGCGATGAGAGGGCGATGGAAGAGATTTGCGGGTTCGCTGTTTGGCACCATCAAGACCGGTCGGCAGGTGTCAAACAAGGCTGTTTCAAGTGCCATTACTGAGGAGCTGGTGGAGCGTTCGTTTGGCCGTGCGATCACGAGGAGATCGCAAAGTCGGCCCAACCGCGCGACAACTTCGTTCTCGTATCCGACGATTTCGCGCCACAGGGTGGAGGGGGTCGGGATCGCTAGTCCGCTCTCGCGCAGCGGCAGGTTGTGTTGGAATTGCCATTCCTCAAAGTGGCGATGAGCGTGCCTGGCCGCTTCGGCGATTACGCGCTCAACGGGGATGTCAAGGAGATGATCGACGTATCGCTCGTATCGGGTGCCCGCGGAGACGCCGTGGACATCGAACCGAACGTGCAAGACGTCGATGTGGCTGACAAAGCGCTGTGCAAGCTGCAGCGCATGGTCCAGAACGGCCGAGTCGTTTTCGGTCCCGTCAATATAGGCAAGGATATGCTTGATACCCGTGTACCGTGCGGGCGTTACGTTGGACTCCGCAGATAGATCGGGACACGCTGACGTATGGCTGCGCCCTGAAAGGTCGGCACGAATTAAGGCCATAACGCTTTCTTTCATTAAGCAACCGATATCTTTCGATCCCTCCCGTTTCCGCGCTTTGCGCTAGATCAAAAACCGGTGATTTGGCGCGAAATCGCGCATGCCCAATTTGACTTACATCACGAAAAGCTAGCGATCCTGCGACACACTAAAAGCTTACGAGGCGGTGCCTAGATGGACCAAACGGATCAGATCGCTGCCGATAGAGTGCACATTGCCTAATCCCGGCAACGCGTTGATCCGAAAAAGGAATTGAAAGCGCAGCCGATTTGCTGCGCCGGTCGCAAACGCTACTGCTCCGGGCCCGCAAGGCTTTATTACGGCTGAGCCATGCTGCATCGGAACCCGCTCCGCCAGCTGATCAGCCTGTCACTGGCCAATCTCCGGGACGATTGCCCGGCGACACGAACTGCTGGTCAAGCCAGATTGTACTGCGAAATGGGAAGACGGCGGGAGAGCAGGCATGTCCACGATCAGTCCGGTCAGAACAGGTTTAGTGCTCGGCGTGGTGTTCGGGCTATGGCATTTGTGCTGGTCGGTGCTTGTGGCGATTGGTTGGGCGCAGCCGTTCATCGATTTCGTATTTTGGATGCATTTCATAAAGCCCGTTTACGCTATCCAGAACTTCAATGAGATAACGGCGGTCATCCTCATCGTCGTGACGACACTTCTTGGATTTGTCGTCGGCAGTGTCTTCGCGCTGCTGTGGAATTGGATTCACAGAGCTTAGTCACCCGACCACTCCGGCCTGTGCAGAATCTGAGTTGCGCCGGGAATGCCTTTAGAGACAATCGATGTGAAAACCGCCATCGAGATAATGCAACTGACATTTCTCGGCACTCGCGGCGAAATCAAGATCCGTTCGCGCCGGCACCAACGCCATAGTTTTCTCTGCTTGTTCAGCGCGGTAAGAACCACATTATGATCGACTGCGGCGCGGATTGGTTGGGACGGCTGCGCGCGATTGCACCGACTGCGATACTACTGACGCACGCACATCCCGACCATGCCGCAGGTCTCGCCGAAGGCGCTCCGTGCCCGGTGTATGCGCCCAAGGAAACATTGGATTTGCTGCATCGCTATCCGATTCACGAACGACATAGGCTTCTGCCGCGAAAAGCCGCGATAATTGGTGGAGTAACATTCGAGACGTTCCCGGTGCGCCATTCGATTCGCGCGCCGGCGGTCGGATATCGGGTGTCGATAGGCAACTTCCGCTTCTTCTATTTGCCTGACGTCGCCGCGCTCCCTAATGCTTCCAGGGCACTTCGCGGTATCGACGTCTACATCGGCGATGGAGCGACCGTGCGACGTTCGATGGTGCGCAAAAAGGATGGAACCTGGATCGGGCATGCTCCAATCACTTATCAACTCGGTTGGTGTCAAAAGGCAAACGTTCGCTCTGCCATCTTCACCCACTGTGGCTCGCCGATTGTGCGCGGCGACCCACGTCGAGTCGAAGCAATTGTGAGGCGGCTTGGTTTCGAACGTGGCGTTGAGGCACGCATCGCCTACGACGGGCTCACGCTGCCAATTGAAAGCTCGAAAACGAAAAGAACTTGATCTGGACCCGAATCTGGATGACCAGATTTGATTGGGGGTCAATTCCACGATACATCTACGGGTCCAAGATTTTCATTCTTCGAATACCGGTGCCTCCCGGTCATCCGGTTCAATACGTTCGATCGCCGGGGTGTCTTCTGAGGGGATTTCTCTTTCGATCTCCACGGCTTCCTGTTCGAGAAGCTTTGCCGGTTCGTCGACGCTCTCATCGTAAGAGTGATGTTTTTGCCGTTTTTTCGGAGCGACGCAAACTCCCTTACTGTCTCTTTCCGCCGCGCTGATTGCTTGGAGGGCAAGTCCATCGCGTTTTGTATCCGCGAACTTTGCGCTAGATCAATGTTGGTCGAAGGCCGAGGGGGTGTGATGAAAAATTGGACACAAACCCGAGGGTCATGTCGGCTTTGGTGCGTCGTTCCCAGGATCACATCTCGGAGAGTTTAGTGCCGTTCAAGGATCGGTCGGATGCAGGGTGCAAGCTGGCTGCAGCCCTGGCGAAATACAAAGACCAGCAACCAGTTATACTGGCGCTTCCGCGCGGTGGCGTGCCCGTTGCCGCCGAAGTGGCGGGTGCACTGAACGCGCCACTTGATCTCATCCTCGTGCGCAAAATTGGCGTGCCCTTTCAGCCCGAGTTGGCGATGGGTGCCATCGTCGATGGCGGCGCGCCGCTCATAGTCCGAAACGAGGATGTGATTCGGCTTGCCCGTATCGAGGAGGCAGATTTCAAAGCTGTCTGCGACCGGGAGCTTGTCGAGATCGAGCGGCGGCGTCAGCATTATCTGGGTTGCCGCGAACGCGTGGAGGTCGCGGACCGAACCGCGATCATTATCGACGATGGCATTGCGACGGGTGCGACGATCCGTGCGGCCCTGCAAGCGACCCGAAGGCGCAATCCAAAGAAACTTGTTCTGGCGGTGCCGGCAGCGCCGACCGATAGCATCGCTGTGATGCGAGGGGAGGCCGATGACGTCGTCTGCCTCGAGGATCACCCGGACTTCGGGGCGATCAGCTTATACTATTACGACTTTCGGCAGATTTCAGACGACGAAGTAATCGAAATTCTCCGCCGTGTTCCTGGCAAAGAGTGTGGCCAGGCACGCCAGCCCGCTGCCTGAAGAGTCTCCGAATGCCAGATCCCTTGAGAGAAGGGAGGGTTCCGTGAAGGCCTTAATCATCATCAACGATCCGCCCTACGGCACGGAGCGTACCTACAATGCTCTTAGGCTAGCGCATGCCCTCCTCAAGCGAGCAGAATCCACCGAAGTGACGATTTTCTTGATGGCGGACGCGGTACTCGCGGCTAAGGCGCAGCAGAAAACGCCTGAAGGCTATTACAACCTTGAGCGCATGCTCAGGCGGGTGCTCACCAGCAAAGGAGCGGTGCTTCTGTGCGGCACGTGCATGGACGCACGCGGCATGAGCGAATTTAATGGACGGTGCACGCCGTAGCACCATGGACCAGCTGGCAAATTCAACGGCTGAAGCCGACAAGGTGCTGGTATTCTAACGATGCCAAAAGACCCCGGGCTGGTGATCCGGCGCGGGAAATCGG
>Ga0306925_10000378_pt1 | contig 31516 bp, 32 predicted proteins | sample flu12Cox44000176_FD_203755 | JGI IMG/M metagenome (GOLD analysis project Ga0306925, IMG submission 203755) | Lab enrichment of tropical soil microbial communities from Luquillo Experimental Forest, Puerto Rico - flux8day.12C.oxic.44.000.176 (v2)... | ecosystem: Environmental > Terrestrial >... | reverse complement strand
GCGCTCGCGCTGGCCTCGGCAGTCGCGGGCGAAGAATTGAACTATAAGGAGCCGGTATTTCCCCATGATCCAGCCACCGAAGCGTGGGCCGACAGGTTTTGCATGTCCATCGGGTTTGCGCCCTTGGCGGTGATGAATCCGGGCGCCGGATGGGGAGCCAAGTGCTGGCCGGCGAAGTCGTATGGCGAAGTGGCGAAAGCGCTGACCGACCGAGGCATGGCAGTGATGGTGAATTACGGTCCGCAGGAAGAATCGCTGGCGCAGACGGTGCGCGAAGCCAGCGACGAGCTGGCGCGTCCTGTGCCCTGTTCGGTGAGTCAGCTCATTGCCCTGACGCGTCGCGCCGGTCTGTTTGTAGGCGGGGATACCGGTCCCATGCACCTGGCGGCAGCGTTAGGAGTGCCGATTGTAGCGCTGTTCGGGCCGACCCGCCCCGAGCGCAACGGCCCCTATGGAACGGGATCAGTTGTGCTGCGCAGCCCTGACAGCGCCGACAACAGCTCGCATGACGACGCACCTGATGCAGCCCTGCAGTCCATCACAGCCGACGAAGTGATCGCCGCCGCGGACTCGCTGTTGAAGGAGCAGAATGACTGAGGCCGCTGTGCCGGGCAGTTGGAAAACCATCGCTCGTCGCATTCGCGTACCCCTGGGATTCTTGTTCGCCGTTTTCTACTTGTGGCGGGCACAGCCGAACTGGCTTTCGTTGGCCGTAGGAGGGGCAGTTGCAGTCATCGGTATTTTCTTGCGAGCCGTTGCCTCAGGTCACGTAAATAAGAACGAAGTGCTGGCCACCACCGGGCCTTACGCCTACTGTCGTAATCCTCTGTACCTCGGTTCCATCATCATTGCCATCGGATTCGCCATCGCCGCGCGCGATGTGTGGATTGCGCTGGGCATCGTCGTGCTATTCGTTCTCATTTATCTGCCGGTAATTCACTCGGAAGAGGCATTTCTACGCGCGCGCTTTGCCGAATACGACGATTATGCGCGACGCGTGCCGCGCCTCATTCCGCACTCAATCTGGTTCTCGGGTCTTACTACGGGATTCTCGTCCAAGCTCTATCTGCAGCATGGCGAGTACAATGCAAGTATCGGGGCCGCCGTAATGTTGGCGGCCCTTGTTGTGAGGATGCTCAGGTTCTCTCATACATGGTGAAGTCACTTAGTCGCACCATTGCATTTTTTTTGATATTTGCGATCAGCGTGGTGGCGCCCGGAACAAGTGCCCCGGTGGCGATCGCCCAAGGTACCTCGACGGGCACGGCCCAAACCGGCGCCTCCATTGGAGTAGAGGCGCGAATCCAGCCGCTCCGTGCGGGATTCGAATTTCCACGCGAGAGCCTGCGCTACGAAGCGGAATACCGCTTTGTCACCGCGGGCTTTGCCACCTTGCGCGTCGAGCGGGAAGGCAATCAGGAGCACGTCAGCGGTGCTGCCGATTCCACGGGCGTCGTTGCGCTATTGTTCCACGTGCACGACCGTTTCAATTCCTACTTCGACGCCCAGAGTCTCTGCTCGAACAAGCTCATCAAGCACACCGAAGAAGGATCGCATTGGCGCGACACCACGGTTACGTTCGATTACAAAATCGGCAAGGCGGTGTTGCAAGAAAAGAACCTGAAGACTGGGCAATCAAAGCGTACTGAGAACGAGATCCCGAGTTGCGTCACCGATGTAATGTCGGGAATCCTGTACCTCTCAACACTGCCGCTTCAAAAAGACGCTGCCTACAGCTTTCCACTGAACGACGGCGGTAAAACAGTCACGATTCGCGCCCACGTGGAAGGCAAGGAGCAGCTTAAGACACCGGCAGGCACCTTCCAGACAGTTCGCGTCGGCCCGGAAGGCGACTACAGCGCGCTGAAGAACCGTGGGAGAGTCCAGATCTGGTACAGCGATGACGCGCGACACCTGCCCATACAGATGCAGGCAAGAATGACCTGGGGCACGCTGACCGTTTATCTCGCGGCGATGGAACAATAGGAGGCCTGTCTCGGCAGAAATGCAGTCCTCAGGCGACTATTGCAGCCTAAATCGTTCTGCCATCAGCCGCTGCAAACGAGGCTTGTACAGGATGTCGTAGGCGAACTCCTTGTCGGGGAACATGCTCAGCGCGGCACGCTTGGCGTTGGCCACCAGCTCCGAGGCTTCTTCGACGGAGAGGTCGGGGTCCTGGCTGATGACGGACATCACCATGCTCATCATGATCTGGAGGCGGCGTAGTTTGCGGCGTTCTTCTTCCTGCTCAAGAAGCAGAGCAGAATTGGCTTCATTGGAGGTCGATTTCTCAGGTTCGGATTGTTCCATTGACTCCCTCTTTGCCGCCGGCGCCAAACCAGGCTGCTCGAACGGCGCAGCGGAAAACTTGATTACAATTGGATGCTTGCCACCATCCCGTGGTTTGACCATTTGGTGCCGGCATCATACAACGAATTGCAGGAACCTCGCGGACAAATTCAGGGGACGGAACAAAGACCGTAATCGATACGCGACGGAGGGATCATGTCGGATACGCCGGAAACACAGGAAAAGCTGGTAAAAGTCTTTGATACGGACGTGGAGTCGGAAGCGATGGTCGTGCACGGACTGCTTCAGTCAGGAGGCATCGAATCCATCATCGCCAACCGCGAAGCTCCGCAAGACATTCTGCCCGGCGTCGGCGGAGTGGTGATCCTCGTTCGCGAAGAGCAGGCGGAGGATGCCAAGGCAATGATCGAGGTCTTTCGCGCCGAGCCGGCGACCGTGGAAGACGAGAAGCTCAGCGAGGAACCGGCTGGGCCGAAACCGTAGCAGTGTCGAGATTCAGCGACGCCCCACCTGCCAGATCGGTGCGATACCTGCGCACCGGCTGGGTAAAGCGGTGCATAACTTAGGTGAGGGTGCGGAAACTGTTGTAGTAGGCTGCCGAGACCTCGGCGAATTGCGGGCCGACTGCGTCGAGAAACTCCGGCGTTCTGGAAGTGAGACTGCCGTGATACCCGATTTTCACAGGTTTGCCCGCGGCTGTTCCCGCTGCAAAGTCTCTTCCATGCGGCGATGTGAGTCCCCCACCAGAAGTGCTTGCGTCTGCCCGAATTGAAGATCGAGTACCACATCCTGTGTGCGATCCGTCGCAATTTCGCCGGCCTGTGGATTGAAGACACGAATATCAACGCCTCCCAATCGAAGGCATCACCGGCATTGTGGGGCTTCGTTTGACGCTGAAAGCCTTTGCGGCCGTCACCAGCTCGGCAAACTCCGGCGTGGGTAAATCGAGGCCCGTACCTCAGCTCTTTCGCTCGGAAATTTGCAATCACGCTGCCCATGCCGCCCGACGTGATCGGAGTGCGGATGCCGACTTGGGGAGCACGCCAGGCAAGATTGCCGACAATAGTGCCTGCGCTGAATGCAACGGCAGCTAGAAACAAAGGTTCGCGGCCGCTGGAATAGGCGTGGGCGCACGTGGGGAAACAGGCGCTCCATCTGGAGAAGGAGTGGATGATGGCAAGTCCGCTTACAAGCGGTCCAGTTCCTCGGCGCCAATCGTCGGGGCCCAGGGCCACAATTCATATTGCGCGAGCCCGAACCGGGTGAACGGGTCGTTGTCGCGGATACTGTCGAGCGTCGCCTGGGCTTCGTTGTCGGGAACTCGCAGCAACAGTGCACCACCACTGCGCGGGACGATGGGGCCGGACGCAATCAGCAAACCTTCCTGCTTTAAACCGGCAAGATAGGCGCGGTGCGAATCGATATGCTTCAGGACGTCTTCCAGAGGCTTGCGGTAACGAAGTATGGCGATCGCGTACATAGCTTGTCCAGAGGAGATCAGCGCACCAGGCGCAACACAGTTTCTATGTGGGCCGTCTGGGGAAAGAGATCGAATAAGTGCGCCTGCTCCACCTTAAAGCCCGATTCTAGCAGCAGCCGTAGATCCCGTGACAAGGTTGCTGGATCGCAAGAAACGAAAGTAACCACCTTTGCTGCGATGCTGCATAAAGCCGCCGCAGCCTTTTCCCCCAATCCGGCACGCGGCGGGTCGAGCAATATGAAGTCAGGTTTGAACTGCGCGGCCTGTTTCTGGAGAAAAGCCTCCGTGGTTGCGCAGACAGTCTTCACGTTCGCGGGAGAGTTGTGCTGCAGATCTGCGATCGCCTGGGGTGACGCCTCGACGGCGATGATCTCAGTAAACTTTGCGGCTAGCGGCTCAGTAAATAGCCCAACCCCGGCATAGAGATCAAAAGCGGTTTGGCCTGCGGCACCAGCGGTCGTAATATTCACCAGCTCGTCGACCAGGTGCCGATTGGTCTGGAAAAAGGAACCGCCGCTGACCCGGTACTCGCGTCCCACAGCGTGATAGATCAAGTGATCTTCGCCGATAGCAGTCGACACCCCGCTGTGAATCGACGAGAGCGGCGCTAGCTGCCGCGACTCGTCTTCGACAGGGGAGGTCTCAAAGAGGATCACTCCGCTGATCGCGTTGAACCGAGCCATCAGCGAGTGGGCGAACTCCGAGAGCTTTTTCTGATCGGCTTGGGATCGTACATACAGCTCGAGCAGCATCGCCTTGTCGTTATGGTTCGCAAGGAATTGCAAACCGTGGACAGTAGCGGGAATCTCACCGCTCCTGCCTAGCTGCCAAACTACGGCGATCCCGTGGTTGATAAGCGGTGAGCTGATGGGACAGCTTTCGACCGGCATCAACTCGTGCGAGTTGGCGCGTAAGTAGCCAAGCGCGAACTCCGGCGAGTGCCGGAGCTGCATGCGCGTTCGATTGCGATATTGCCATGGATGCGACGAGTGCGTCTGTATTTCCACGCCAAGTTCAAGCTTCCCTGTGCGGCGAAGGGTTTCCCGCAGAATTCCCACTTTGTAGCGCAGCTGCGCTTCGTAGGCGATGTGCTGATACTGGCAACCGCCGCAACGGCCGAAGTACGGGCATTCGGCAATAACGCGCGCCGGTGAAGCCGTTAGCACCTTATTCAGCTTGGCGCGCGCGAAGCCAGTACGGCTCTGTAGCAGGGTGGCATCCACTTGCTCACCGGGCAGAACATAGGGGAGAAACACGGTCTTGCCACCCCCGTGTTCCTCCGCAGGCAGGCGGGCGAGTCCGTCGCCACCATAAACGAGCTTTTCGATCGTCAGCTGCAACTCTGTCCCTTATCCCAAGCGGCGCTTACTGCATATAGAACAGACTGAGGCGGGGAAGATTGTACTGCTCAATGATCCTTTTGTGGATGTATTGCCGGTGCAGCTGCTCGATCTGTGGTGCTGACATTCGGCTCCGATACGGCGCGAGCTCACGGTCGGCATCCGTCCGGACCTGCAGGACTGCCGATTCCGGTGTGGCGGCTAGCAGCGCGGCGAACAGTTTTTCGTCCATGACTGTCAGGCGACGTTCCAGGTCTTCCATTCTCGGTGTAGCAGGCGCAGCCATCGAGCTGGCAATCTCGTATAAGCCGGTAGCGATATCCCTCGGAACGCGCTGCGCCGGTTCGGGTAGCAACGACTGCTCGAGCAGTTTCGCATTACGAATCAGGAACGCACGCACAGTTTCTGCATCCAGTCCTGTGTCAGCCTTCTCCGCCGTCACAGCGCCTACTGATGCTTCCTTCATCTCTTCAGCGGCGGCGAGCACCTCCTGTGCTGAGTACGCCAGGCTGTTGATTTTGCGCGTCCGCTTGCGACGTTTTTCCCATTTGTCGAAAGATGCGTCGATGCCACGCAACACAGCTTCCAGTGGGATGCCGGCATCCTTCCAGATCTCCATCAGCGCCCAGTCAAGCGGCGACAGCAACGTCAGCGTGCCACGTCGCCGCTGAAAGTGCTCTTCGATTTCGGTGAAGTAGTTGAAATAATTTTCCACAAATCGACTGGAGGGCATTTTATGCGGGTTCTGTCGAACTTTTACTGCACACTTGCTGCACACTGCTCGTAGGCTTGCTCCAAACGGGCCATGGCGTCAACCTTGGTGCCCTCTTGTTCCAAGCGGATGTAATGCCGACGCACAACTTCGGCGGAGTTGCGAAGAATCAGGCAAGCCTGCTCCGGACGCATTCCACATCGATACAGATTCGTTGCCAGTCCGCGGCGGAAGGCATACCAGCCCCTCCACGCTAGGTTAGTGCCCTTAATCTTCTTGCGGATTTCGTATTCCGCACGACGCAGGTTGATTTGCTCCCACCCATCAGAGAGCAGCTTGACCAGCGGCGCCACCACCGGGAGCCATTCATCGTTGCCTGTTTTGGTGGCCCTATGGATGCGTATCTTTCCTCGCCCCTGGTCGTAGTCATCCGGCAGGAGCGCCTCCACTTCCGGTCTGCGGAGCGCTAGGAAGGCGTTGATGCCTATGGCGACCGCTACGGGGCCTGCCGGGAACAGCTTCAGGAATTGCTTGACCTCGTCCAATGTGTATGCGCCGTTTTCGCGGTGATTAGTGTGACCATAACCGCGAACTGTAGTGCCATCCTCGGGATTGGGGCCGGGGTGATGGCCTAGACGAAGGGCGTGGGAAAAGATGGCCGAGCAGGTCACCTTGCAGTGTATGTACGAATTATGACCGAGTTTCTCGCCGCGCTCCGCGTGGATCTGGTCCAGCGCCCTTTGAACATCGCACACCCGCACATCGCGCAAGCGCAGATAGCCAAGATGTAGCTCTAACCGCCGCCAGGCCTGCTCGTAGAGCAATACTGTGTTCCTGGATAGGCGCTCCCGTGATTTTGGCAAGAATGCTCCGTTAACGAATTCCTTAACGCTCGCACCGGCTTCGACGGCCATGGTCTTCCGCACCGTCATCATGTAGGCTTCGGCTAGCGGCGTAATCTCAGATTCTTTCGGGTAATGCTTAACACTGCACAATTTGTGCGAGGGTTGGGTGCGTTTGCCGTCACGGTACTCTGACCACCGCACAAACCAACTTCCGTTGGACTTGAAAACCGAGTATCCCGTCATTTCTCCTCCTTTCGTTTCGTCGCCCAGCGAGCAAGTACCGATTTGCGCGCTGCCTCGCTGCGCTCTTGTTTAGTTCTGCGGGCAGCGGCTGCCTTGCCGCCCTTACGACCGAGTCTGACTGCTGCGGTGTCTTTGGATGTCATGGCTTATACGCAGCGCTGAGTATAGATGTCAAGCCAGAATTCTTTTACGAGGCGAAGCGCCGGGCGAGCCAAGCCATGAATGCTTTGGAGCCCCACGCGTAGCGACTATGCTTGCCGAATCGTATCGTCGGGATGGGATCGGAGGAGCGGGAAGGTTTCGTCTGTTCTACTATCCAAGACTCTCGCACCTTTAGCCTTGCGGCTAACTCGGCGGCCGTCAGTATTTCGATCTGGGAGAAGTCTTGCACTCACATTCCTGCCCAACCCTATGCGTATTGCGGTTACGGGAACCGCAGTTTGCTTCTATTGCCTTGACGGGCGCTCAATCTCTTGAACGCCCGCCTCTTGGGTGTGTGGTGGATTGGCTTACACCCTCGGCCTCGGCTCAGGCCGAAACACATGAAAGACAAAACGAATTAAAAGATCGACATTCATTCCCGGTATTGCTTTGTCGGCGCGCCTTTTAACCGCTGCCGATCTTGATTGTGTGATTTGGTGACTGATTGATCCGCCCGCCCGCCCGTTTCCCAGCGAACGATTTTCTTTACAACCGAGTATGGAACCGGACTCTTCTCGGGGTCCGTGGGGCCGACTTCCACCCTCGCGATTCGGCGGATGAACACCCGTGGTGATAAGCGGTCGCCTCGGGTCGGGGGAGCACCATTCGCCCTTACCCATTCGCGCAGGTATTTGCTCCGCTTCGAGGCGTGTGGCTTTTCCTTCCGGCCAATCGAGAGCCAGTACGGAACGGTCGCAATTACCGCCACGAGATCATCAGCAAGCACATCCCACTGCATCAGGCAGGTCCAGCGATGGAAGCCGGGATCGTGGTAGCTTTTGGCCGATCGGCAATAGGCCGGATATTCGCGGGCTTCAATGAGCGGATATTCCCGCCAATGTATCTCGGGCTCAGATGCAGCCTTCCGACGCGTCCTGCGGCTCAAAGTCCCCTCCCTGCCGAGGCTCGAAGCCATTCCAATTGCCGGTTGACTTGTGCTGGTGAGAGCTGGCGTTTGCGAATAATGCCTGCGGCCTTAATTGCAGCCCTGACCTGTTCTGCGTTAGCAGGGCCCAAGACAGCCGCACCCTCGCAGTCTGCATCCTGCACAACGAGGAACCCTAGAACCAGGAGCTCGCGACGCGTTAATCCCCAATATTTCATTCGGGGAATCCGTGGTACGACCGCCACACCGAGACGATGGTGGTCATACCGGTAAATGTGGCCGAGCTTACCCAGAATGATCAGCGTCCCGTCTGCGTCGATTTTTGTTTTGAGGCGATTGGTCTGCGCGAAACGCTGCACAACTGGATCGGAGGGCGGCTTCATTACTGCCCCCCATCGCGTTCGGGGTCATAGATGAGCCAGTAGCGGGCGTGTAAAACTCCGTCTATGCTCTCAAGTTCATTAATGACCTTGAATCCACGGTCACGGATTTCCTTCATGCGAGCGCCGTGCTGGGCGATGCCCAGCCGCATGATTTCGGGCAATTCGAGTGCCTTGCCCTCTTCAGGCCGCTCTCGCAGCTTCGCGATCAGCAGTTCTGTTTGTGTCGGCCGTTGCCAGAATCCGCCGTTCATTGATTACCTGCCTTTGCCACTGAACAAGCGACAGTTGAGACGGGAGCGCCAAGCTGTTGCAGTTCCCGAGCTAGGAACCGCAATCTGTTCTGGCTGTGACGGTCAGGGGCAGCCCGGGCGGCGAGTAGTAGTTCGTTTCCGAGGCGAACCGCCAGATCGGCGGCACCGCGGACGTGAAGGGTGGACGTCTGCTTCGTTGGGTTACAATGAGCGTGCAAGTTTTATGCTCCTGATGGCGTCCCGGCGCTCTCGTCGAAAGTGAGCCGCGACGCCATTTGCTTTTTTGATCAGCAGTTCTGATTTTCGAGGAACTGAACGCGCAGAATGGGTGTAATTGGGGCGTTAAATAGGCGTATTTGGGGCGTTGAACAGGGGCAGAATAGAGAACAGGTACAGGACGGATGTATTGGAAAGTTTAGGTGTTTTGTAAGCTCGGTAAATTGAGCTTATACATTCCTCGTCGTGAACCCTCTTCTCGGGTTATCAGTTTCTCCCAAATACTCCTACCATTCCCGGCCCTAAACGAATCCGAAATCTTTCCGCACTTAACTTCGCTTTTGATCTTCTTTCCGGATACGTATTCCGATCCAGTTGCTCTCGCTTCGTCTAGCAACTTCACTATTGAAGCTTGCTGCTCTGTTAGGAGGAAAGTTTCGCCGTTGTAGCTGACCTTGCGATAGTCATCCGAGTGCGACCAGAGATGATCTTTCTCTGCCCCCCGTGGGGCTCGGGTTACAACTCGTCTTGGGGGTGGAGTAACTTTGATCAGATCATTCCATTCGGCATCGTGGGAGGTAATCTCCTGTAGGCGTGTTTTCTTTGATTTCAACGACTCGATAGCGAAGCTAAGCTGCTTTTCTCTTACAAATTTGGAAGTTTCGTACTGCGAATGAGCACCGGCCGAGGTTGCGCTTCGGAGGTTGTGCTTGCAATCCTCGATCTGTCTCGGCAGATTGAACACTTCAACCCGAAGGCGGGATTTTTCGCATTCGCGCTGGTAATAGCGCCTGTATATCTCTATTGATTTGCCGGGTCCAAGTCCCGGGGCGTCAAGCTTCCTGAGGTTCTCCTGAGCGGCTTTTTCCTCACCAACGAGCTTTGCCAGCGACTCATTAAAAGCAAGTTCGGAGAGTAGCTGACTAAGCTCAGGGTCTGTTTTGACGCCAATTTTGGGGCGCTCGTCCTTCGTCATCTGTCACCTTCCCGTGACCCCCGTTTGTGGAGATCGGCAGGCGCGAGGGGAAGCCCGCGCCGTTCGGGAGCGACCCTAGCCGATTCAGGGCAAGATTAACGTAAATTCACCGAGGTGCGCTATCAGACGCGGAAGCAACGGTAGTTCGCCCCGCAGGCAGAACAGCGACGCATCCACGCGCTGTCAACGGGTCTTGCTGGGAAGGGTACGAAGCCAAGGCTGGTCCCGGGCCGCAGGCGACTCAACAGCGGGTCGTGCCTCTGGCTTCTGGGTCCTAGTTTTAGAGGGCACGGCGAGGGGACCTGCGGGGTGTGCGGTCGGCAGAATCCCGGCAATTTGGAAGAGCAGCCGTCGGTCGCGAGTCCCCTTGTCGGTCAGCGCACTCTTGACCATCGCCTTAGTTACTCCGGGCAGGTTGCCATAAAGTTCGATCTGCGTCTTCATCACAGAAATCTTCAATAGCCCATCCACGGCCAGTGTGAGCAGCCTCCAGGGATCAGTTCCGGAGGCGATACTGATTTCGTCAATGGAAAGGTAGGGCAGGTCGGCGGGAGCAACTGAGTCGTACTTCCGGAGGAAGGCATGGGCGGCCTCGCCCTCATGCGAGAAACGAAGGGCTTCGATGACGCTTTCGACACCACCCTCGACGCACTCCAAAATTGGAGCGATTCTCGGAACTCTCCGCATCTGTTCGGGAGTGATGCCTAGTCGATTCCGGGCTTCCTGGGCCCGTAGTTGCGAGTCGTTCAGGACGGCTAGAGTCCGCATTCGGTTGCGTGAGAGGTCGTTTCGCCGTTTCGCCATAGCTTGATTGAACCCCACCAGCGGGTGCCAGCCCCGTGCCCGGTACTTCCGTTGACAATGCACGCCCCCTTTTATTCGCCGCATCCGCTTACCCCAGGCAGAGCTGGGCGGGGTGGAGCGTCAATCGGCGGGCAACTCCCACCAAGATAGCGCGTCGCCAGGGCGGCAGATTCCCGGGCCCACTTTTCGCAAAGTTGCCGGAATTTCTCTTCTGCTTGTAAGCGTTGAATCAGCGGGAGATCACCGAAGGGATCACTCCCCTTAGGTTTGCGCGGGCCACGTCTCCGGAACATGCCAGGGTCACACTCTTGGGGCTCAAGCTGGGAGATCAGAAGTGGGACGAGGTTGCCCTCTGCGGCGCAGCGCTGCTTGAAGGATTGCCAAAGCCGGTCAGCGACCATCGAACCTGCCGACTCCGGAAGACTGCCCAACACGTGTTTCTTGATGGGAACTTTACGTATCGCAGACGCTCCCAAAGCCTTTCGTCGCCCAACGGATCGGTCTTCACGAGGCCATCGTAGCATCACCCCGAACTTGCCGTAGAGACATGAATCAATTTGACGCGGCTGGCCATCCCCAAAATACGTTGGACGGCTACTCTACGATAAGGCCAGGTCTTCGGCGCGATTGCAGAATACGACAAGGCCATGATCGTCAGCAAACTGCGCGGGGTGCGGGAGCGCATGCGAGCACTTGGTGAGCGTTGCGGAGGCCAGAAGCCGTTTGGCACTATGACGGTGAGGAGGCCATTCTCGTCCGCATGCGCGAGCTGCGCATGCCAAGGGTTGACCTATCGTACGATTGCCGAGCAGATGAACCTGGATGGCATTCCCACGCGCACACGCGGACGCTGGCATGCGATGGCAGTACACCGCATCTTGAAACGCACGATTTAATGAGTCACAATCGCGCTCTATGCCTGCCCGAAGCGAGGCAAATTGACAGTTGCCGAGATATTCAAGAGAGTAAACCTTTCGCCCTGCGGCCCGAAGCCGTGGCTTACATCGATACCCGAGGACGAGCCGGGCATTTACGTAGTCTCTCTGGCTGGAAAGCCTGAGCTGGGCTGTGACATCTCGGCCAATTACTTAGAGCCACTCGACCCGTCGGGATCTCCGCTTACCAGCGTTTTGACTGACGACACAGGCGGGTACCGGGTGTTCGGACTCGCAGCCGGCCGCTATTTGCTGCTGGGCAGGCGTCCCAGACAGGACGCGTCACCACTGTGTTCCGGGTGCACCGTGCAGCGATGGGCCGATCCCATCGAGATCGGTGCAGGCACTGAAGTATCCAGCATCGATCTCAGATTCGAACCGGAACCTGCGCAACACACAACGACCGGCGCCTCGCCGTTGGAGGAAGAGCCGCGTGGCTCGATCAGCGGACTGGTAATCTCGGCGCAAAGTGATACAGGGATCAAGAGCGCGACGGTGCGACTCACCAGCCTGCGGCAAGGTAAACTCCTCACCCTCTCGACCACAACCTTGTCTGGCGGCGTCTTTAAGTTCGACCATCTCGAGGCTGGCTCGTATGGATTATTCGTCCAGAAGGCGGGCTACGAACCAAAGTCCTTGCCGCGCCAGATCCCCCTGATCGAGAATCAGAGTCGAACCGGCGTGGATGTCAGGCTAAACCGCGCTCCCACCATTTCGGGGGGTGTTTCGGGCTTGGATGGCAATCCCGTGGCCGGCGCCGAAGTGTCGGTGTACCGTTTGCTATGGCGCAACGCTCGCCCCGTTGCGGTCAAGAGCGCGACTGCCAGGACCGACGACCGGGGAGTATACCGGTTAGCCGAGCTGCCAGTCGGAGGCTACCTCCTGGCTGCATCACTACCAGCACTGGCGAATACGACACCGCAAGGGAACCTTGATTTTGGGACCGGAAGGGTCTTTTATCCATCTGCCAGGTCTCCGTCACAGGCCCAAACTCTCAATGTTAGCTATGGCCAGGAACTGACCGAGATTAATGTCTCGCTGTTTGCGCAGGAAACCTTTTCCGTCTCTGGCGTGGTGACCGATGCCGAAACTGGCGAGGCGTGCGTGAGCTGCGCGATCCGCGCGGTGAACCTGGACGAGTCCTACAACCTGGTGCAGGCGCAAGCGGACGTGGCGCGGGGCGGTAGCTTTAACGTGCGAGGATTGGTGGCAGGCAGCTACAGAATTGTCGCGGAGAAGAATTCTGATGGTCGCCGGCTGCTTTCGTCGCAAATCGTTGTAATTGCCGATCGCGATCTGAAGGGGATTCATTTGCGGGCGGGTGTCCCGCATGCGCTCGCCGGACGAGTGGTGCTGGAATCGCCGCCGCCAGATCCAAAGGCACACAAAGTCGAATTGCACGTGCAATTTTCTATCGCCGATGGAATCGGCCCGGTGGAGAGTGTGCCCGTGGAAAGTGACGGAAGTTTTGCTGTATCCAACCTGTCCAACGAAACCTATCGGCTTCGGATTGAAGGGTTGCCGGAAGGGGGCTACCTGCGAGCGGTGCAGTCAGCTGGCCGGGAACTTCCTGGCCCGGTGATCTCGGAGGACGCATCGCTCCCAACTCTCGAGTTAATAGTATCGTTTAAGTCGGCTAATCTCGCTGGTCAGGTGAAGGCGACCAAGGAAGCAAGCGCTGAGCGTACACCAGCCACGGCGGAGGTAATCCTTGTTCCGCGGGACAACGAATCTCCCTATCTAACCAGCGTCCACGCGCGAACTCATCCAGATGGGGCCTTCAAACTGACCAGTGTGCCGCCGGGCTCCTATACAGCCTTCGCGTTTTCCGGTGACAGCAAGTTGGATTGGGAGGACCCGAAAGTTCGTCAGCGTCTTCAGAGTTACGGAAGGAACGTCACACTGGAGGCGGGAAAAAGCGAAGTAGTGGAGCTGCCCCTGGCGCCAGAGGACCAGGACTAAAAGTTGAAGTTCAGTATCAAAGGTGAACATCACTCCTGACGCGGGCAGCGGGCGCCCCCATCCTTTCTCGCCCTCTTTTGACATCATGAGCACCACCAAACGACCGAACTTGACATCCGGCGTTGGGGAAACGTTGCGAACTGGGCATGTTCTACCGGCCATCGGTTCCGAGTTCGATACTCAACCCGGCGTGGTGCCTGATGGCTTGCCCGGTTTCACGCGGAATATTGGCACGGAGGACGTCTAGGCCCTGACAGTGAAATGGCCATGACGCTGTTTGCCGAAGGCAAAACGTAGGTGAGAGCTATACACCCGCTGATTTGGCAATCTGCAATGGTTCAAGAACGATGCCGAGGTTTCGCCCGGACGATTTAACTGTGTAGCGCGTCAGTGAAGTCGCGAGTCCGTATTACGGACAATTCCTGGCCTATGCTGGACATCTCTCCCCCATAGACGTAACCACGCGCGCGTGTCATAGTCTGCGCGTGCTGGCATGGTCCCGTACCGTGGAGGGTGTTGGTTGCTGATCAGCCGCTAATTGGCTGCTTGCGCGGATTCCGAGCTGGGAGCAGGCAGAACGGGATCGCGGCGTTGCTGCTCTTTTGGAAGTTCCTCGTCCTCAAAAAGCAGCGGGGCCCAGACTCGTCGCAAATGCCATTCCACGTAGTAGGCCAACAGGCAGAGGAAAATATGCGCCGGCACCCGCTCTTCGGTGCGATGGCGAATGGGACGAATCAACAGAAACTCTCTAGCCTCGGTGAGAATGCCGTCGGAACCGTCTTCCGGCACCGACCGCAAACCTGGATCACCTTCTCTTCGCACGACACTACTCTTATTCAGGAACGACTACGAAGCGAAAAGCGTGGCGCTCGGCTTGCTGATGAACGCTGGACGGTACTTCGTTCGCCTGGGTGGCAGCCCGACCTCGCTCTTGTGAGTCCGGCCCATTGCTTCGCACGGGAACTGCAACATACGCCGGTGAAGCGCCGGTTGTCGAATCGTATGCCTCACCGGCGATGCGCCCCGCATCAGTGATGTCGTTTGCGTAAAGCAGATATGGAGAGCCCGGCAATGTCAGCGTGTTTAGATCGGTGAACCCGCCGCTTTGCCAGAGTATGGCTCGAATACCAGTTGCTGCACGCGACAGACCAACAATCTGATCTCTTTCGTTGATGCCCAGCGCCTCGCTGCGGATATCGCCCATGGGCATACCGAGCTGCTGGATACCTTTGTTCCTTGTCCAGATGACCGCTACGAAATTCCTTGTGCCGTCCTGGCTTGCAGGAAGCGCAAAGCCCACGATGACGCCGTGGTTATTGATTGCAGTCGGTGTATTCCAGGAGTGTCCGCCAAGATCACCGAGATTAACCGGAACGCCATTCTCCCAGAGCACGGCATGAGCGGCACTCACCCCACCAACGGCGACTCCGCAGGCGCCCGAGATGCCTACAACTTCGCCCCAGTCGTTGATAGCGGTTGCGGCACTCGTGGAATCACCAGACAATGGCGGCAGTTCCTGCATCGTGCCATCTGGTTGCCAGATCACGGCCCTGAACTGCAAGACCTGAAATGCGGGGTCGCACGAGGGATCGTGAACTCCGTTCTCAGCCCAGCCCACGATTTGACCCCGATTATTTGCAGCCGTGGCATAGCTGTTGTAGCCGCCCGGGAATGGTGGTAACGGCAGCATGGTTCCGTTGGTCCAGCGAAATCCCTGACAGATTTTGTAGGTCGGCGCGCCGGGAGTGAAGAACGGCCAGCAGGAGAACGCCTCATCCAGGGGATTATTGTCGGCGGTATCGGAAATTCCAACCAGCAGTCCTTTGACGTCCTTGACTGGCCAAGCAATGGCGCTGTTGGCATCTTCACCTCCCAAGCTGCCGAGATCGATGGCATGGGTTGCACTTTTCCATAGCGCAGCGTGGCCGACAGTATTCCCTTGCAGGTTGGCAAGGCCGGCTGCCCAATTACGGTTGTTGATGCTGTTCGCCTGCCCGTCCGTTCCCCCGAGCGTCGGAAGGCTGATTACCCTATAGTTTGTTTGAGCGACCAACCAGACCGGAAACAGTGCCGCTGCAAACATGCACATGCGAATCGCGTACTTCATTGAGAAATCCTCCAATCTCCACATCGGGAGCATTCACCGGAATTGCGGCTTTCTCGCCTGCACTGACCCCACCGTAAGCCGAGGCAGGTTTTCAGTACTCGCCGCATTCGGACTCGACAACTACTATCGGGGCGTCGGAGTACGCCCGTTCCCAGGTTCTGGCTGCTAAAATCGCGGGAAAACGTGGACGTCTGAAAATGGCTAGTCGAGGGTCCGAGGTGAAGCTATCGTTGGCGATGATGGCAGAGATCATTGGTCTGAATGTTCGCGCTCTCGACCGCGCTCGTATGAGCCGTGACGCACGGTTTGACGGCAAGTTTTTTATCGCAATCACGTCCACCGGGATCTACTGCCGTCCGATATGTCCTTCACCCCACGCTAAGCGAAACCATGTTCGTTACTACCCAAGTGCGGCCGCTGCGGCGGCGGCAGGATATCGACCGTGCCTGCGGTGCCGTCCGGAAGCAGCACCGGGAACGCCAGCCTGGCTTGGCACATCAGCCTTGGTGCGGCGAGCGCTGCGACTGATCGACGAAGGCTTTTTAGACAGCAAGTCGGTGGACGAATTGGCCGAGCGGCTCGGAATCGGAGCGCGTCATTTGCACCGGCTTTTCCTGCAGCATGTGGGGGCGCCTCCGATCGCGATGGCGCAGACGCGACGGCTGCACTTTGCCAAGCGCATGATCGATGAGACGCCGTTGCCGATTACCGAGATTGCATTCGCAGCCGGTTTCCAGAGTATCCGCCGATTCAACAGCGCATTTCACGCGACCTTCGGGCGAGCACCACGCGATGTTCGCCGGCTGCGATGCCGGACCGAATTGGAAGATCAAGATGAGGTAATTTTGCAGCTCGCTTTTCGGCCGCCTTATGACTGGGAGCAAGTACGAGACTTCCTTGCCGCCCGCGCGATACCTGGTATTGAGTCTGTCGCGCATGGATATACGCGGACCGTCAGCACCGGCAAGGGACACGCCATCATTTCTGTTTGGCCGATCGATGGAGAGAACGCGCTCGCGCTCCGAGTACGCGGTGCCGAGCCAGGATCACTGATGCAACTGTTCTCGGCAGCGAGACGGGTCTTCGACGTCGCTTTTGATCCAACTGTTATCGGCGCAGCATTCCGTTCCGACCCGCTCCTCGGCCCATTGGTGAAGCGGAGTCCTGGACTGCGCATGCCCGGAGTCTGGACTGCGTTCGAATGCGCCGTACGCGCAATCGTGGGACAGCAAATCAGTGTGGCTGCAGCGCGCACCTTCGCGTCGCGGCTCGTGTTGCGGGCCGGCCGCTCCATACCCACCGGTGCGGCCGGCCTGACGCACGTGTTTCCTACCGCCAGTGAACTGGCGCTTGCGGACCTGGATGGCTTGGGACTCACAAAAGCACGCATCGCAACCTTGAAAACTCTGGCGCACGCAGTGAACGCCGGTGATGTGGACTTTGAGGCAGATACGGAACAGGTCTGTGCGGCACTTACCGTTTTGCCTGGAGTAGGCGAATGGACTGCACAGTACACTGCCCTTCGCGCGCTCGGAGAACCCGATGCGTTTCCCGCGTCGGATTTGGTGCTGCGACGTATGGCCTCTGTCAACGGTAGCCCACTGACGTCGAGCGGTCTGCAAGACAAAGCGAAGGCGTGGCGTCCCTGGCGCGCCTACGCGGCTATGCACCTCTGGCGTGCCGCGACCGATGAAAGTCGGATTCGTGCAAGGACACCCTGCCTCGCGTCAGGCCCCTGCGCGAAGAACACGAGGTTGTTGGGTGGGGCGTTCCAGACCTGACGCCAGGAATCCCCCACCCAGCATACTGATTGCATCTACCTAAGCGCCCTTTCGTTCGCGAGTGAGAATGTGGATCGACTGCCAGTGGCCCTTTGTTCAGCCTTAAAAAAGCGCTCTGCGCGAGAGTCTGGCGGACCCCGCGATTTTGGAGGGTTTGGCGTTTTAGATGGGCAAGCGAGGCGTCGACGGCGCACCTTCTCAGATCTCGGACAACTATTTCGCTTGCCCGAAGTTTCGGAGAGCTTTAAGGGGCATTGCTTCGAAGTTGTGCCCTGCCATTCTCGGACAATTCTGGAAGGCTGCCAAATTTACTGGCCGGGGTCACAACTCATCGCCTGCCGCCGTATTTGGCGAAAACATCGCTAAGGACTAATTTGGCGGTTTCTGTCCGGTGTAATGAAAGAAAGCCGAGCGCATTAGTTTTCGCCTTCACCAGTTCCTTGTTGACGTGGGCGGCGTAGGCTTCCATCAACGACGCCCACATGGCATCGTCTGGAACTCCGGAGATGCCCTCTCTTTTTAGCCACTCCTGACCTGTCATTGGCCCCCTCTCTTCCATCAGTGATGAGACACCCAATCTTCCTTTGGTTACTTCTTCGCCCAAGAAAGTTTGCCCCATCAAGCCCGTTGCTTCCATTTTGGTTTCCCACTGACGGCCTCGCCTCTGCGCGACTGGCCTGCTTCCTTCGCATACGCCTTGCCCGGCTACCACCAGATCACGTCGTCATTGATTGGCACGATGAGATCGCAACGCTTGCACTGCTAGATCGGTAGTTGTACCACAATACACGTTGCCAGATATGTTCACAGCGCCCAGGAATGACGAATAAGACTACGACCGCTCCACAAAAGTCATAGCGATCCAGCGGCGAGACAATATGTTAGCTCGACAATAGTGGTATCGTCCGCTAGCGATACCTGTCCTCTGTAAGCTGCGACCGCCTCCTCGAGAGCGGCAAATCCTAGAGGACAGTAGCCCTCCAATCGTTCATCCCCGAAGAAGTCTCCGGACGCATCTTCAGCTTCGGTTACCCCGTCGGTAACAATCACTATACGGTCCCCTGATCGCAGTTGGAGCCGCGTTGAGGCAAATTCTGTATCCAGAATCAGTCCCACGGGCAAACATGCCCCTTCCTGTATTCTGGCCACTGTCTCGCCGGAAATGAGAACCGGGCACACATGGCCGCAGTTAACTAGTTCTACCTCACCAGTTGGTAGAAGGACGAGCATGACGATCGTAGCGTATCGCTCACCTAACAGCTGATCGACTACGAAACGGTTGACTGTTGTGGCTATCTGGATTAATGGCATTCGCGATGTGAGCAGGCCGTAGATCATTCCTTGGAGGGTCGATGCCAGTAGTGCGGCAGAAATTCCTTTCCCGCTAATGTCCGCCAGCACAATAACCAATCCGTCTTCCGTTTTGACTACGTCGAAGAAGTCTCCACCAACATCGCGAGATGCCCGGGTGACGGCAGCAATCTTTGCATAGTCAAGGTCAGGCAATTTGACCGTTGACAGGCGCTGTTGGATCGAGAACGCGATCGACAGTTCATGCTCGTAACGTCGGGCTGAGTCTTCTGCCTCTACGATTGCAGTCTCAGTAGGTTCAAATAGTGCAGTGGCACCCTTCGCCACTGCGCTGAGGTGGAGGCCCCGCCAACACCATACGGCCAGAGCCCTGAAAATAGGACGACAGTTCAGGTAAAGAAGTGCTTTTACTCAACCCCTCTGCGAAGGCGCCGCTATGACAGCAGTCTAAGAGGATGACTTGGCGTCGCGAGCGGCTGCGCTGCATGGCTGCCTTAACGAAGTCTTCCGCGACTGCCGTAGCTCGTCGGACGCTGTGGTGAACGAGTTGAGTATCAACAGTGGTGAGATAGAGCCGCCCGCCCTCATCGGTAACTCCATGGCCGGAGAAATACAACAAGAGAAAGTCCTCCGGCCTGGCATCTGAGAAAACGAAGAAATCTTCAATTGCTCGGCAGACTGCGCCCAATGGTTCATTGATGAGAGTCTCGACCTCGAAGTTGCCGATGGCAGGGTTCCTGAGTCCGCGAACGAATCGCTGGCGCCCGTGGCGGACAATTCCTCAACAAAAAGCGAACAAGGGCAAGGAAAAAGCGAAAATCCCGGAATAATTCCCGCGGGGAATTCAGTTGCGAATTGCTGGCTAGACTAGTCGCCTGCTAATTAATCGCCGATTCGGGAATATCGGATTACCGGAAATTGCCGGACATTGGAGCCCGGATAATCGCGCGCGAATCGTTGGCGAAATTGAAATTCGGAGAGGCTTTAACGAGGATGTGGGGCGCGCGCTTCTCAGATCTAGGACAACTATTTCGCTTGCGTGAAGTTCCGGAGGGCTTTAACGGGTGCAAAGCCGACTACTTCGTCGTCAGTGAGTGTGAGAAGAATCGACGAAGACAGAATCTCATCTCTGCTGTCACGTGCCCGGACGAGCTATCTCAATTTCGCGTATTCGAATCTAGCTTCCTTGTAGATCGGAATGTCGGGGTCGGCATCCTTCCAGAAAGTCAGAAACTGCTGGTAAGCCGCCTTTGCTTCCGCTGGGCTCCCCTGCATCACGTACGCGCGTGCCAGTTGCAGACGGGCCACGGCGCCGATCGGATCGCTAACTACTATGCCGACGTGGTCGAGAATCTTCTGGAACTCGGCAGAGGCTTCCTTGCCCCTGTGCGCAGCAAGGTACGCTTCGCCGCGCATATACACCGGGTACAGCGCTCCGAAATTCGCATGAAGAGCGGTGCGGGGAGAACCCAACTCGTTCGCCGACGAAACGTTCAACAACTCAATCGCTTTTACCGGGTCGCCGTGGTTCAGGGCCAGCCGCGCACGAAGCACAGGAAGGTAGCTAAAGCGAACAGATGTGTCCTCCGGAAAACGCTTCTCCAGATCATCCGCGAGCTTCTGCGCGCGGGCGCTCTCACCCGACAGCGCAAGAGCAAGAGCGGCGCCATATTCCACTCCGCGATCGTTGGACAACGCAAGCGCCGCGTTAGCGGAAAGCTTCGCTTCCTTGTCCTTGCCGAAAAAGCCTTCCCAGAGCGCCTCCCCGTCTTTGTAGAGGGCCGCGGCCTCGCGATGGCCGCTTCGCTCCGCCAGTTCGACCGCATGCTGCTTTACCTTCCTCGCTTCCTGCAAGCGGCCGGTGTATGCCAGCACAAACGCTCGATGGTCCGAGACCCATTCGTCGGCGGAAGCGTTCCCATTCGAGGTGGCGGCGATTTCTTCCATCGCCTTCTGGTCACCTCTTAGGAACGCGAGATCGTAGCGAGCCAGCGGGAAGTCCGGAATGTTTAGCTTTCGCTCGGACGCCCGCTGCAGGGCTTTCCCGGCTTCCTCGAAGCGGCCAAGCTCCTGGTTCCTCCAAGCCAGGAGAAAGTAACTGATGGGGAAGTCAGGATCGACCTCGATAGCTTTCCCCGCCTGCTCGACTGCTTCTTCGTATTTCCCGAATACGGGATAAATAATGCCCGCCAGAAAATCATGCGCGTTCACTTCCCGCGGATAAGCTTGCGCCCACATCTCGCAGCTTTGTTGTGCTCTCTCCAGATTCTCGGTTACCTGCGTGTCGTAGGCTGCAGTGATCCAGAACTTCTCCTGATCGGTGGTGCGCTCGCGCAAAGCATAGGCTTTGCTGGTGCTCTCTGCTGAGAGCGCGGCCTCTCCCAGGTCGCCGTAGATACGGCCCATCCAGGCGTAGGCCATGGCGAAGCTTGGGTCAATGCCGATGGCGCGCTCGAACCAGGGCAGCCCGGCAGTATCACCCTGTGACAACAGAAGCTTCAGCCCGATGCTGTAAGCCTGCAAAGCCTCGAGTGACGGGGTGGTTGCCGTCGCGAGAGGCACACTGTGCTGCTCGATGGTGGCGAGTGACTCGCCCAGCCGACTTCTGACCTTGCCTGTCATTCCGCTCAAGACGTTCAGCAGGTCTTCTTTCCTCGTCGCTTGTACCTGCTCGTCGGCCAGCATTTCGCCGCTTTGGCAGCTCCTGGCGCGGAGCCCCAAAACATATTGATTGCCCAGGCTGGCGATGGAGCCTTCCACTAGGGCGGCGCTTCCGGTGCGCTCGCAGACTTCGCGGGCGAGCTCGGGAGTTAGCCGCGCGTCGGCCGGCTTCTCCATCAAACGGAGCGTCTGCTGGATTCGCTTGTCGGAAACTAGCTGTAAAAATGGCGACTGCTCAAGCTGGACCGCCAGTCCCTGCCGCAGCGTGTCGTCAAAAACGGCATCGCCGGTGGTGTTGGCGAAGTCGGCGATTACGACCGTATCTTTCACCGTCAGTCCTGCCGGTTGTCGCTTACGCATAAGGAATACTGCTCCGGCCGCAAGCAGGGCGAGAACGGCTCCAATTACAATCCAGTACCTGCGCCCGAGGCTTTCCTTCGGCGGCGGGAGCGCCGGCACTGCTTCTGCCGGGGCGCGATCCGTAGGCTCCAAAACCACCTCAGCGCGTGACCGGCTGGCGATCAGCACGTCGTCGCCATCCTGGGTTAACGTCCTGACCTCGGCAGTAAAGCGATAACCCTTGCCGGGCATCGTCACAATATAACGGCGGGCTTCGGGCGAATCCCCCAGCGCCTTCCGCAACATGAAGATGTTCTGGCTAAGATTGCCTTCCTCTACGAAGGAGTCCGGCCAGAGTTCCTTCATCAAGTCGTCCTTGGAGACGACCTCACGGCTGTGGCGGACCAAGATAAGTAGTGTTTCGAAGGTCTTAGGAGCAACCGGAACGGGCTGGGCATCGCGCAGCAAGACCTGCTTCTCGGGATCCATCCGAAAAGGTCCGAACTCGTACAGAACCTTGGGACTTGCGCCCATGCTTAATCCGTTCTTGGAGGCTGCTCGCTTACCGGCGGGACTCGACGGCAGCGTTTTCACCGCACTCTACCACGAAGTTTTATGAAGACAAATAAAACTGACCATGAACCACCGCCGCTCTCGGCACGGGTGGTCACTGCTTTGTTCTTTGGAAGTCGTTTGTTTCCAGAAACAAGCAGGGCCTTGAGAACTCTTGAGAAAGTCTGAGGCCGTTTCTAAAGACATCTGAACGTGTCCGCATGCAGGATGCCCCAGTACGCGGCAGATTGCAGCAGCGCCGTGTACGCAACCGAGGAGCGGTCATGGTGCAGAGAATCACCAGAATCACCGTAGAAACGGACACATTCTTGCTGGTTCGCCGTGCCAAAGCAGCCCTGACATGGTGCCCCGCATGCGGCGCCGAGGTGGACGTAATCACGCTCACCCCGGAGAGCCTCACCGACCCGGCCACGGCGGTCCAAGTCGAGGACTGGCTCGCCACTGGCAAGCTGCACTACTGGCGCACCGCCGAAGAAGCCTTTCAGATTTGCGTGCCATCGCTGCTGCAAAGCTCCGCTTAGGAGGGAGACCGAGGGTCCAGTCTTCCATAACATTCACCCAATGCAACTCAGGAGGAGATCGATGAAACCCTTTGCTTTGAACAGCCGGCGCTCTCAGTACGCGGCCTTGCTGCTTGCTTTGCTTCTGCCAGCCGCAGCGGCCACGGCCCAAAATCTGGTTTACGTAGTCGACTTCAACAATCAATTCGGCACGGTAAGTCTTTCGACTGGCGCCTTCAATCCGATTGGGCCTCCTACGCCGGAGCCCTTGGCCAACCTTGTATGGGCTCGGGACGGATCCCTGCTGAGCCTCTCGGCTTCCGGCAATTTGGACAAGATCGATCCGCTCAACGGCGAAACTAAGGCCATCGGGCAAACCGGTCTGGGTTACAACGCCTTCGATCTCGCCGGAGTTCGTGGAAAGCTGTATGCGACCGACTTCAGCAACAACATCTATTCTGTTGATCCGCAAACCGGCGTTGCCAGCTTTATGCGGGCGACCGGCATACCACCCGATCCGGAAGTTCCGTTCTCACAGAATTCGGACGGCACGATCAATCTCTGCGACGAGACCCTGTACGGCTGGGGCGGCAAGCTATACGCGACCTTCGATTCGTTCAAGGTTGACCCAAACACCCTCGTCACTACTCCGTGGGTGAAACCTGCCCTTTACGAAATCGATCCGGCAACAGGCGAAGCGAAGCTGATCGGCCCCACCCTCTTGGGCTTGGGCGCGACCGTCGTAGCCAATGACGGAAAGTTCTACGCCATTGAATCCGATATCGTCGGCTGGACCCAATACGGCCCTGTCGCACAAAACAAGTTGTACACTCTGGATTTGAGGACCGGCGCGACCGAGTATGTACGGGACCTCGGTTCCTCCGAAGGCGCAATCTTCGGTGCAGCGCCCGCGCGTATGCTGCGTGGGCACGCGGGGTGGCAGCCACCCGACCCGTGCATCAACGTAGGAACGTCAGGCTGCAAGGCGGCGTACCAACCGCCTGATCCCTGTAAGACCGCTTGCAAGCCGAACTAACTCGCCGACTGCCAAAGGGCAGGCAAAGTCCTGCCCATTTGGTCTATTAACAATTCAAACCACCAGCTCTCATGAAGGCAGTGAAGTCGCGTCAGTGAAGTCGCGAGCGCGTCTTACGGACAATTCCTGTCAATGGCTAGGACATCGCCAGCCCAAAAGTACCAGGATCATGCTGGCGCCGGCAGGATGGGCGGGTTGGGATCGTCCGCTATTCCCCTGCGAATCGGTTGCGAGTATCCGAATAACGGATTATCGCCAATCACGCGACAAGGCTCGGAGAATTTTACGCACATTGCCGGGCAGTAGTAGACAGACGCCCAAGGGCACAGACGCGTCCTAGGGCATCCTGGCGCGATTTTCGCGGATGAATTGCGCGGAGAGGATGTGGGGGCGTCGGTGAAGTCGCGAAACGCGGTTACGGACAATTCTCGGAAAACCCTCGGACTATACCCTCGCGCGATTTTCCTTCCCGCCTGCACCGAGTTTGCTTGGTTCCGAATCGTCCGCGAATCCTCCGCGAATCGGTTGCTAATCGCTGGAAAATTCACTCGTGGAAAATCATCCGCCAATTGACGGCCGATTATTTGCCGGCGAACCAGGACCAGGGCCAGGGCGAATTCGCGCGCGCGGGGAATTTATTTTCTCGCGGAGGGCTCTAACGGGAAGCTTTTGAAAAGTCGATCTTAATCAACTTCGGCCCAAAAGGTTCGCCCGCAGACCATCGGCGCGGTTGACCTGCTTTCACAGGCCGTGGGTTGACGTGCTTTTGCCGGGGCGGGGACACCTGCACCTTACGGAGTAAGTCGTCCTGAACCGAAGAAGTCGCCCAGCGCGGCCTTTCTCAGGTAGTCACTTATGCTGAGGCCGAGCGAATTAACGTATATACTCGATGCGCTTAAATTCTGACTCAGTTACCCTAAACAACGGTATTACACACGTCCGAGCTTGGCCTTCTGGAAGCTTGGGTCTCCCCCGTTTCGGCTTCTGGATTCCGTCGTCATTTCCGAACTTGCGGTTGAGCAAATCTCCCTTTCGGCTGACAGTAACGATGCGCTTGAATTCTGACTCAGTTACCCTAACCGCTGGCATCGCATGGGTCCGAGCTTGGCCCTCTGGAAGCTTGGGTCTCCCCCGTTTCGGCTTCTGGATTCCGTCGTCATTTCCGAACTTGCGGTTGAGCAAAACTCTCATTCGGCTGACAGCATCATGCTCCCACAGCCACGGCACCTCGAACTCGGCGATGCGGAGCGTCGGACAGAACCCTTTTACCAACGGCAATATGTCGGCTAGCGCATCGCGAAATGCTCGTTGGCGGTGACGTCCTCCGGGGCCGGGAAAAAGCGGGGGTTTGGGTTTTGCCCAACCTCCTGATTTCGGCCGCGGTTCCCCCTGTGAATGTTCGAGCCAGATTTTGCGGTCGAAGGCTAAAGACAATCCAGCGGGATAGCGCCTAAGCGTTGTCGCTCGATGCCAATTGAAGTGTTGCATTTCGTCCGCTTCAACGATGCGCGGTCTAAAGTTTGGAATCCTTAAGATGCCGTCGATTTTGCGCCACTCGTCCGACGGCATCACCTCAGGTAGTTCCAAATCAGACTCTAGCGCCCGATATATCGCACAGATGAGCGGCCATCGCTGACCGCACTCAACTCGACCGGGACGCATCAGCCAATCTGGCGTGACATTCTTGCCCTCGTCGACCGGGCAACCTGTTGCTTGGCGGACAAGATAAAGTACTCTTTTCTGGAAATCTAACGCCATGTGACACCACTAACTGGCACTTTGGCCATCAAGGTCAGAAGCAAGCAAAGTCCGACGCTTAAACGCAACTTGCTCATGGTATTAGTGTGAAGCACGGTGCCAACACTATGAATACCGCCTTCGTTGTATGCGTGTGCTCAGCGCCCCTTCTTCTTTGGCATGGGCTGGAAATCGTCCAAGAACTTCCATTGCGGCACCGTGCCAGCGAATGGGCCATCGACTGCGGCGTAGGACACGTCGCGGTCAGTCCGCGAGTGAGGTCGCAAACGCCTGTGACGGACAATTCCTGAAGAAAACGCGAACAAAGGGCAGCGAAAAAACGGAAACCCCTCGAATATCTCGCGAGAAAAATCAATTGCGAATTTCCAGCTATTCGAGTGCTAATTATTCGCCAATCGCGGGAAAATCAATATACCGAATATCCCTTGAGCGGTCCGGAATATCGCTGGCGAATCAGGCGCGAGTGCGAGCCCTGGGCTCGAATCTAGGGGGCTCCGCAACTTTGGCGCGCGCGAGAATTAATTCCGGAGGGGATTCGAGGCGTTCCTGCCCCCACCATTTACTTGCAGCATTCTTCCGACGGCGACGCGCTGGCGGCGCGCCGATAGGCGATCACTCGCTCGTTCTATGCAACTAAGCCGATAGAGATCGTACCGGGGGAATTACCGGGGACCCTGTGCAGAAGATCGCAGCATTCCACAGAGATGCCAGAACGTCGGAATGCCGCAGAAACCGCGTTCCTGGAACAGGGAAAGCAGTCGATAGTAATTGGCAGAAGTCGGCTGATTCCTACTGTTACCGGAGGGTTGTAGGTTCGAGTCCTACCTGAGGAGCTTCGGGGATAGTTAACACAAACGGAGTTTGCGCGATTCTTCAAAGCATCCGGGGGCACTGCACAATCTGCTGCACACTTGTTGTACGCCAATACCCTGTACCGTCCCTAGACACGCCCCTAAGTCCTTGAATACACAACAACATGCCCTCCAAACCGATTGGTTGAAATAGTTTTCCACGGTGCAGAGAGCTACCGCCGGCGCAGATTGCGCTCGTAGATGATTCGCAAGCCCTCAAGCGTCAACAGATCGTCCACTTCGCGGATGTATTTTGAACCACTGCCCATCAACGAAGCTAGTCCGCCCGTCGCGACGACTCTGACGTCGCCGCCGAGCTCCGCCATCAGACGCTCCAGGATGCCGTCGATCAGGCCGAGGTAGCCGTAATACAGCCCGGCCTGAAGGCTGTTCACAGTGTTCGTGGCAATCACGCTGGGCGGCTTGCGTATATCCACGCGCGGAAGCCGCGCAGTCCGCTCGAATAGTGCATCAGCCGATATGCCAATGCCGGGCGTGATCACGCCGCCCAGGTATTCGCCTTTGGGCGACACCACATCGAACGTGGTGGCCGTACCAAAATCCACCACGATGCACGGCCCGCCGAATTTTTCGTAAGCGGCAACGCCGTTGACGATGCGGTCAGCCCCCACCTCTGCTGGGTTGTCGTAATGGACAGGCATGCCGGTCTTCACGCCAGGCTCAATAAAAAGAGGCTTAAGTTGAAAATAGTGCTCGCAAACCTCACGCAAGGTGGAGTCGAGCGGCGGCACGACCGACGAGATCACGATTCCTTGTACGCCCCCGACCTCCATGTTGTTCATCGCGAATAGATTGCGGAACAGGACCCCGTATTCATCGACAGTCTGTGACTTGTTGGTAGCAACTCGCCAGTGCGCGATCAGCTTTCGTTGCTGGCCGGCCTCAGCAGCTTTGGGCTCGAAGACTCCAAGCACGGTGTTGGTATTACCCACATCGAGTACGAACAGCACGTCCTATCCTTCCAGTGCCGGTTTGGCGCGAACTAGCCCAGACAGTACGGTGCGAACTCCGCTCGGGGTTCGCACCAGCAGAAACCCGCGGCTATCCAGTCCTTCCGTCACACCATCATAGCCAGCCCCTTCGTCAACATGAACAAGGCGTGAGCGTGCATAGGAAGATCGTTGTTCGAAGGCTTCGGAAACTGCAGCACGCGCTTCGGCAGTGTTGCTGGAGAGCTGGCGATACCAGGTGTTGAGCGATTTTAACAAAGCAGCCGCAACCTGCACGCGCGACCACTCGTGTCCGCTCATAAGGCGAAGGGAAGTTGCAATTGGCTCGAGCTCCGGTGAGAACGACCGATGATTGACGTTGATACCGATACCCACCACCACATAGCGAACGCACGTGGCCTCTGCGTGCATTTCCGTCAAGATGCCGCAGAATTTCTTTTCACCCAGCAACACGTCGTTGGGCCAGCGCAGGTCAGGATGTAATCCAGTCGTCTGCTGAACCGATTCGGAAACCGCTATGCCGGCAATCAGCGACAGCAACAAAGCATCGGCAGGAGCAAGTTGCGGTCGCAAAATCACGGAGCAGTATATGCCGTCTGATGGCGCAGACTCCCACGTATTAGTGCCGCGCCCTCGCCCGGCGGTCTGCTCCTCGGCCAAGAAAACAGTTCCTTCTGGCTCTCCTTCAGCCGCCGCTGCCATTGCCGCAGTATTCGTGGAGCCGATGCGGAAATAGTGTCGAATTCGCGAGGCGAAAAGGGTTCCGTTCACCAGTCGGCCAATGATGTCAGGCAACAGCAGATCAGCTACCGACTCGAGCTGGTAACCGGTAGCGGGATGTCCCACAATGCGGACGCCCAGCTCCCGCAGATGCTGCACTGCGCGCCAGACCTCTGAGCGGGTGGTCCCAAGCTCCTCGGCAATCCGCGTGCCACTCACGACGAGGGTGGCGTTATCACTCAACAGGCGAACGATATGGCCGAGTCGCGCGTCGGTCAGGTCTTCGGACGAGGGAGCCTCAATTCGAGTTGTGTTTGATCGGCCGATAGGAAAATTATGCCCGTGAGGCTAGCAATTTGAACAGCGTACAGGCTTGCAATAGAAGTATTGCAGAGCAAAACAACTGGCCACTGACCACTAGCTACTGATTTGCTTACGCCGGCGCCAGCCGCATACTTAAGTCCACCGCCGGCACCGAGTGCGTCAACGCCCCAATCGAAATGAAGTTCACCCCAGCCTCCGCATATTCGCGGACATTCTCCAGCGTGATGCCGCCAGAGGCTTCCAGCGGAACTTTGCGGTCGAGCGTTGCGACGTACTCCACCGCCTCTCGGATCTGCGCGGGCGTCATATTGTCCAACAGCACGGCCTCTCCGCCGTGCTCGAGTGCCAGCTTCAGCTCATCGAGCGAGCGCACCTCGATCTCGATCAACTGATTCCCGCGGCGATTGCGAACAGCCCGCTCCAGAGACGGAACCACTCCTCCCGCCAGCGCAATGTGATTGTTCTTGATCAGCACACCGTCACTGAGGTCGAGGCGGTGATTCGTCCCCCCGCCGCAGCGCACCGCCCATTTATCCAAGGCGCGGAGCCCGGGTGCGGTCTTGCGAGTATCGAGTATCGTTGCGCCTGTGCCTGCGACCGCATCAACATACTTGCGCGTGAGCGTGGCAATGCCGCTCATGCGCTGCATGAGGTTCAGAATCACCCGCTCGCAGGAAAGAATCACCCGCGCGTTGTGCACGATAACTGCGATTGAGTTTCCCTTGCGCAGCCGTACGCCATCGAAGATTTCGGAGTTGCTGATCACCTCGGGATGCGAAGTGACCGTGCCATCGAGAGTGGCGAACACCTCGAGCACGCGCTTAATGCATCCCAGCCCAGCCAGAATACAATCCTGCTTGGCCAGAATCGTCGCCGAGGCACGCTGATTCACGTTAATACAAGCATAGGTGGTCGCATCGCTGGTGGCGCGATCTTCCTGCAAAGCAGCCTCGATAATGGCCGTGACTCTGCGGCTATTCCAGTCCACGATACGTCCTTAGCTCCCCACTGCGGCTACTGTAGTTCTCCCAGCGCCGACTTCGCTTTGGCGATCAGCATTTCCACTTCGCCTTTGCGCTGCTTCAGGCCATTGACGATCTTCTCCGGCGCCTTGGCAAGAAAATCCTCGTTTGACAATTGCGCGATGGCGCGCTCCATCTCGCCCGTTAATTTCGTCAGATCCTTGTTCAGCCGCTCCCGCTCGGCAGCAACGTCAATCTTGCGCTCATAGACCACGCGCACGTCGAACCGCGCTGTCGACCGCACCCCCGCCGCATTCGCCAGCGACTGCGGCACGAATGCCACTGACTCGACATTTGCCATGCGCTCCACCGCAGGTTGCTCGCGCTCAATGAGCTTTCCAATCTCGTCGTCGGCATGGACTTCGATGGCCAGCTTCTGTTTGGGCTCGATCTTTAGCTCGGCGCGGACATTGCGCACCGCGACGATCAGGTCTTGCAGGATCGCCATCGCGGTTTCCGCGACCGAGTCTACCTGCGCGGGATCACTTTTGGGGTATGCCGCCAGCGCAATCGACTTCTGCGGCGGATTCCCGTCATAGACGGCATGCCAGATTTCTTCGGTGATAAACGGCATGAACGGCGACAGCAGGCGCAGCGCTGCCTCAAAAATCCCGATCAGGTTGGCGTACGCCGCCCGCGCCATCTTGCGATCATTCGACGCCAGTCGCGGTTTGATGAGCTCCAGGTACCAGTCGCAATACTCCCCCCAGAAAAAGTGATAGACGACATGTGCCGCCTCATGGAAGCGGTAGGCCCCGAGCGCATCATGTACCTCGGCTGTCACGCGATTGAACCTGGACAGAATCCATCGATCTTCCAGCGCTGCCGTGCTGAAATCAGTCACAGGCGCCTTGAAATCACTCAGCGACCACGTCCCCGCCTCTTGCGCCCGGTCCACATTCATGAACAACAGCCGCGACGCGTTCCAGATCTTGTTGGCGAACGCGCGATAGCCATCAGTCTTTTCTTCGGAGAATGCGATGTCGGTTCCTGGTGCAGCCATCGACGCCAGCGTGAATCGCACCGCGTCCGTGCCAAACTTCTCGATGATCTCGATCGGATCGAGAACGTTGCCCTTGGTCTTCGACATCTTTTGCCGCTCAGCATCGCGCACCAGCGCGTGGATGTAGACCGTCCGGAACGGCACATCGCCATACTTGTGGCCGCGCATGAAGTGGCAGTTCATCATGATCATGCGCGCCACCCAGAAGAACAGGATGTCGAATCCCGTAATCAACAGCGAGGTTGGATAGAAGGCGTCCAGCTCGGGCGTTTGGTCCGGCCAGCCCAGTCCTGAGCACGGCAGCAATCCTGATGAAAACCACGTGTCGAGCACGTCCGTATCCTGCTCGAGCGTACCACCGCTGCATTTCGTGCACTTCGTAGGCGTCTCGCGCGCCACAACGATCTCGCCGCAATCCTTGCAGTACCACGCCGGAATGCGATGTCCCCACCACAACTGCCGCGAGATGCACCAGTCGTGGATATTGCGCATCCACTCGAAGTAGGTCTTAGTGACGTTCTCAGGGACGAATTTGATATCGCCCTTTTCGACCACCTCGACAGCGCGGTCGGCCAGCGGCTGGATCTTGACGAACCACTGCATCGAAAGGCGTGGCTCAATGATGGTTTTGCAACGCTGGCATTTGCCCAAAGGGACCACGTAATCTTTCGCGCCGAGTAGGAATCCGCCCTTGTCCAGGTCTTCCAGCACTTTCTGCCGAGCCTCGAAGCGGTCCAGACCGGCATATGGCCCGGCATCGGAGTTCATCTGCGCCACTTCGTTCATCACGTTGATCTGCGGCAGGGCGTTCCGCAGTCCCGCTTCGAAATCGTTGGGATCGTGTGCTGGTGTCACCTTCACCGCCCCCGTGCCAAACTCGGGGTTAGCGAGAATGTCGTCGGTGATGATGGGAATCTCGCGGTTCATCAGCGGCAGAATCACGTGCTTGCGGTGCAGATGCTTGTAACGCTCGTCCTGCGCGTTCACCGCAATCGCGGTGTCGCCGAGCATGGTT
>Ga0306925_10000377_pt1 | contig 31522 bp, 27 predicted proteins | sample flu12Cox44000176_FD_203755 | JGI IMG/M metagenome (GOLD analysis project Ga0306925, IMG submission 203755) | Lab enrichment of tropical soil microbial communities from Luquillo Experimental Forest, Puerto Rico - flux8day.12C.oxic.44.000.176 (v2)... | ecosystem: Environmental > Terrestrial >... | reverse complement strand
GTCCTTGTCGAGGCCGGCGAAGCGCGCGCGATAATAGGTGGTGCCACCCTTATCGATCGTTTCGGTGAAAGCTTCCGCGCCGGTGAGCATTTTCGACGCCTTGCTTTGGACGGTGGAGAGGCGCTGCTTGGCGGCCTGCTCGGCGGGATACGCGCCGACCTGAATCATCCAACCCGGTTTGTGCTGCGGCTTCGCCGCCGGCGCCGACGCCGGCCTTGCTGTCGGCATGGGCGCGGGCTTCGCTGCCGGCGCGGCGGGCGCGGGTGCTGCGGCGGCAGGCGATGCGCTCGCGATGCCCGGACCAGGCGGCTCTGCGGCCGGCTCGGGCTTTGCTGCGGCCACCGGCATGGGCGGCGGCGCTGCGGGCTCTACCTTCGCCGCAATTGCTGGCGTGGGCGGCGCCGCGGCCGGCTCAGGCTTCGTCGCGACCTCTGGCGCACGGGCGGGCTCAGGTTTTGCCGCAACGACGGGAGCGGGCGGCGGTGCTGGTGGCTCGGGCTTGGCCGCGGCCACGGGAGCGGCGGGTGGTGGCGACGGCTCGGGTGTCGCCGCGGTCACGGGAGCCGGCGGTGGTGCCGCCGCCTCAGGCTTCGCAGCCGCCACTGGTGTGGGCGCCGCGGCCGCGACCGGCTGAGGTTCGCCAGCCGGCGCGGCAACGTGAGATGCCCCGAGCGATGCAGTTCGCATGCCGGCTTTGACCGTCAGCGTCTTGACCAGCACCGGTCGGAGCGGTTCGGTCGAGCCGACAAGGCCGCGCGCTTGCGTCGGCGTCGCGGTGGCGGTCGGCTCCGATCGCATTGCCGCTGGCTCGGCCGGCGGGGCGGTAGGATTGAAGCGCACGGGCAGGCTCGTTGCGCTGGCGACGGCAAACCGCGGCTCGGCTTTGGCCTCAGCCTTCGGCGCCTCCTTCGGTTCGACCTTGGCCGCAGCAACTTTCGGCTCGGGCTTGGTCACGACCATGGGCTCGGGCTTGGGCTCGGTCTTAGCGGCCACCGTCGGCTCGGGCTTGGCCTCGGCCTTGGTCACAACCATCGGCTCGGGCTTGACGTCCGACGCCCCGGTTGCTTCGGCGACCATCGGCGCCGTGCGCTTGATCGATGCCAGCGCGATCTTCTCGCTGATCAGCTCGCGCATGCGCGCGTCCCGGCTGCCCCCGCTGCTGCCGCCCATGACGACGGCCACGAGATAGCGATTCCCGCGATGCACTGAAGTCACCAGATTGAATCCGGAGGCGTTGATATAGCCGGTCTTGATGCCGTCGACGCCCTCGACCTTTCCGAGCAGGTGGTTGTGGTTGGAGATCGACTCACCGCGGAAGGTGAACGAGCGGATCGAGAAATATTTGTAATAGCGCGGGAAGCGTTCCTGGATGGCGCGCCCGAGCATGGATTGATCGCGCGCCGTGGTGACTTGGTTGTCGTCGGGCAGGCCGGAGGCGTTCTTGTAGACGGTGTTCTTCATGTCCAGCGCTTGCGCCTTGCGCGTCATCAGTTTGGCGAAGTCGTCCTCGTTGCCCGCGATCGCCTCGGCGACCACCACGGCGGCGTCGTTCGCCGAACGTGTGACCATGCCCTTGATCGCATCTTCGACCGCAAGAGTGCTTCCGGGCTTGAGACCGAGCTTGGTGGGCGTCTGTCCGGCGGCTTCGGCGGACACTTTGAGTGGACTGTTGAGCTTGAGCTTGCCGGCGTCGAGCTGCTCGAACAGCAGATAGAGCGTCATGATTTTGGTGAGCGATGCCGGGTGGCGCCGCGCGTCCGGATTGGTCGCGTGCAGCACCGCGCCGGAATTGGCATCCACGACGATATCCGCGTAAGGCGCGGCCTGGGTTGGGTCGTTTGATAGCGTGAGAACAGCAGCAACAAAACCGCACAAACCCCAACGAAGCCCGTAACGGGCTCCGGTCCGGATCCGCAGCATGATATTTCCCCCGTCCTCGTTCCCCTTCGCGCTCTGTGCGAAGCGCTGACACCCCTGTCGTGCCGAGGTGAGGCGATTGGACGAGTCAAAAAGGGCGGTTTTCTGACTTTTGTTCCGACCTTTTTGGCGTCCTCCTGCGTGCGATTTTGAGCCAGACGGCTCTCCACCGCCGCCCGCCGCGGCACGGTCGCCACGCTAGGGGAGGCCGATTGCAAAAGCGTTAAGCCCCGGAGCGGACTACCATATTGCACTGCAAAATAAAGTCTTGACATTTTTGTGCAATGCAATATATGCGGAGTAATCCGGCTCGCTGGCTGGAGACATGTGGGAAAAGTCACACGCAATCGGCGACGCCGCCGGGAGGTACGACATGGTCAGGAATATCGACGAGATGCAGAAGCTGGGGAAGGACAACATGGACGCGACGCTGAAGTCGTTCGGCGCGTTTTCGAAGAGTCTGCAGGCGATCACGGTCGAGATCGCGGACTACTCCAAGAAAGTGTTCGAGCAAAGCACCGCCGCGACCGAGAAACTCATTGGCGCGAAGTCGCTCGAAAAGGCGATCGAGGTGCAGACCGACTACGCCAAGAGCTCTTATGAGAGCTTCGTGGCGGAGGCGACCAAGCTCGGCGAGCTTTATGCCGACCTCGCCAGGGAGGCCTATAAGCCGTTCGAGAGCCAGTTCGGGAAAGTCGCCCCGGTGAAATAACGCGTCGCTTCGGCGCCGATGAAGAGCCCGGCCGTACGAGCCGGGCTTTGTTTTTGAACGAAGCTGCTTGCGCGCGCGAGGCGATAAGCCTGCGCCAAAAACGGCGCGCCAAAGGCGCCGGGCGATGGTCACGGCCGCCGCAGGCCGGCATTTGCCAGAATGTCGCTTCTATCGAAGCCACCGCCGCGCCGCGGTGGCTGCTGCTCCAGCTAGGCGCTTGAGGCTTAAGCTCGACATCAGAAAGCGCGTGCCGTCGGCGGCGCTTTGTGAGCGCACGGACCTTTGCAACGTTGCGAGAGGAATCCGCGGATTTCCGATGAATTTGCCCCGAATTGCCCGCAATTGAGTCGGTCGATCGAGCCCGCTACGGGCGGGCCGGCACGGGATTTGCAAAACAAAATACGTCGGAATTCCCGACGAATCGCGGGAATATGACAATCTGGAACCGGGGCGGCGACGTCCTTATTATGATGCAATCGATGGTCCGCTGTTTTTGCGCCCCAAAGCTGCCATGTCCTGACGCGTAAAGTACCCATGAGCCGAAGACCAACCGAAATGAATGCAAGCGTCGCAAACGGGCCGAATGCCCCGCGTCTAGGCGATGAGGACAACAACAAACGGCGAGGGGCGGGTGCGCCGGGCACCGCGGTCATCACCAAGACCAAGCCGCAGACCAAGCGGCCCAATCTCTACCGCGTGTTGCTGTTGAACGACGACTACACGCCCATGGAGTTCGTGGTCCATGTGCTCGAGCGCTTCTTCAACAAGGATCACGGGACCGCCCACCGAATCATGATGCACGTGCACCAGCACGGCATCGGCGAGTGCGGGATCTATACCTACGAGGTGGCCGAGACCAAGGTGACGCAGGTTATGGACTTTGCCCGCAAACACCAGCATCCTCTGCAGTGCGTGATGGAAAAAAAGTAACGACGATGGAAAAACGGGAACGCCGGGGCCATATAACGCGTTGACACGAGAGCTGACATGCCGACGTTTTCACGCAATCTCGAACAATCTCTGCACCGCGCCCTGGCGCTTGCCAATGAGCGCCATCACGAATACGCCACGCTCGAACACCTTCTGCTGGCGCTGATCGACGATCAGGACGCCGCCGCGGTCATGCGCGCGTGCAATGTCGACCTCGACAAGCTGCGACGCAGCCTCACCGCCTATCTCGAGAGCGAGCTCGAAAACCTGGTCAGCGACGGCAACGAGGATTCCAAGCCGACCGCCGGCTTCCAGCGCGTCATCCAGCGTGCCGTCATCCACGTGCAGTCGTCGGGCCGCGAGGAGGTGACCGGCGCCAATGTGCTGGTCGCGATTTTCGCCGAGCGCGAGAGCCACGCCGCGTATTTCCTGCAAGAGCAGGACATGACCCGCTACGACGCCGTCAATTACATCAGCCACGGCATCGCCAAGCGGCCCGGGATGTCGGAAGCGCGCCCGGTGCGCGGTGCCGAGGAGGACACCGACACCAAGACCGGCGACGAGACCAAGAAGAAGGGCGACGCGCTCGAGGCCTATTGCATCAACCTCAACAAGAAGGCGCGCGAGGGCAGGATCGACCCGCTGATCGGGCGCTCGGCCGAGATCAACCGCACCATCCAGGTGCTGTGCCGCCGGCAGAAGAACAACCCGCTGTTCGTCGGCGACGCCGGCGTCGGCAAGACCGCGATCGCCGAGGGCCTGGCGCGGCGCATCGTGCACGGCGAGGTCCCCGACGTGCTCAGGAACGCGACCGTGTTCGCGCTCGACATGGGCACGCTGCTCGCGGGCACGCGCTATCGCGGCGACTTCGAGGAGCGTCTCAAGCAGGTGATCAAGGAGCTCGAGGCCTATCCCGGCGCGATCATGTTCATCGACGAGATCCACACCGTGATCGGCGCCGGCGCGACCTCCGGCGGCGCGATGGACGCCTCGAACCTGCTCAAGCCGGCGCTGGCCTCGGGCACGCTGCGCTGCATCGGCTCGACCACCTACAAGGAGTACCGGCAGTATTTCGAAAAGGACCGCGCGCTCGTGCGCCGGTTCCAGAAGATCGACGTCAACGAGCCGACCGTCCCGGACACGATCGAAATTCTCAAAGGCCTCAAGCCCTATTTCGAGGACTACCACAAGCTCAAATACACCTCTGAGGCGATCAAGGCGGCGGTCGAGTTGTCCGCGCGCTACATCCACGACCGCAGGCTTCCGGACAAGGCCATCGACGTGATCGACGAATCGGGCGCGGCGCAGATGCTGTTGCCGGAGAGCCGGCGCAAGAAGACGATCGGCATCAAAGAGATCGAAACCACCATCGCCACCATGGCGCGGATTCCGCCGAAAACCGTGTCGAAGGACGATGCGGTGGTGCTGCAGCATCTCGACCAGACGCTGAAGCAGGTGGTGTACGGCCAGGACAAGGCGATCGGCGCGCTCTCCGCCTCGATCAAGCTCGCACGCGCGGGACTGCGCGAGCCGGAAAAGCCGATCGGCTGCTACCTGTTCTCGGGCCCGACCGGCGTCGGCAAGACCGAGGTGGCAAAGCAGCTCGCGATCGCGCTCGGCGTGGAAATGATCCGCTTCGACATGTCGGAATACATGGAGCGCCACACCGTCTCGCGGCTGATCGGCGCACCGCCCGGCTATGTGGGCTTCGACCAGGGCGGCTTGCTCACCGACGGCGTCGACCAGCATCCGCATTGCGTTCTTCTGCTCGACGAGGTCGAGAAGGCGCATCCGGATCTGTTCAACGTGCTGCTGCAGATCATGGATCACGGCAAGCTCACCGATCACAACGGCAAGCAGGTCGACTTCCGCAACGTGATCCTGATCATGACCACCAATGCCGGCGCGGCCGATCTCGCGCGGCAGGCCTATGGCTTTACCCGCATCAAGCGCGAGGGCGACGACGTCGAGGCGATCAACCGGCTGTTTGCGCCTGAATTCCGCAACCGGCTCGACGCCATCATCACCTTTGCGCATCTCACGCCCGAGATCATCGCCAAGGTGGTCGAGAAATTCGTGCTCCAGCTGGAGGCGCAGCTGGGTGACCGCGACGTCACCATCGAGCTGTCGGAAGAGGCCACCCAGTGGCTGATCAAGCACGGCTATGACGAGCAGATGGGGGCGCGGCCGATGGCGCGCCTCATCCAGGAGAACATCAAGAAGGCGCTCGCCGACGAAGTCCTGTTCGGCAAGCTCAAGGGCGGCGGCCACGTGCGCGTCATCGCGGGCAAGGACGAAGCGGGCGTCGAGAAGCTCGGCTTCGAATATCTCGACGGCCCGGTGACGCCGAAGCCCGAGAAGATTCCCGAGGCCAAGCCCAAGCGCCGCAGCCCCCGCCGCAAGCCGTCCGGTCCGAAAGGCGGCCCGGCGCCGCGCGGCTCGGTGCCGAAGGTGCCGCTGGTCAAGGTCTAGACGCGATCGGGCCGATCGTCACCCGGACTATCTTTGCTGTCGCCGGCGTGCATGGCTCGCAGAAGCCGGCGGCCGGTCGCTTCTCGCTCCGAGCCTAAACGCTACATTGCTGCGCTGCCTCCCCGACACAGCGCTGGGTGGGCGGTTGCGTCGGGCGGCGCGCTGGGGGACAAAGCGCATCGGGTCAACGTGCCGGGTCGTGTGATGCCCGCCTTCATCTGCGAGACCTGCGGCAGCCAATTTACGCCCTCGGACGCGCCGCCGCCGTCTTGCCCGATCTGTGAGGACGAGCGTCAATTCGTTCCTCCCGGCGGCCAGAGGTGGACCACCCTCGGAGCGCTCGCGCGCCGCCACTTCAATTGCTATCAGCAGCACGAGCCCGGCCTGATCGGGGTCGGGACGGTGCCGAAATTTTCCATCGGCCAGCGCGCGCTCATCCTGCGCGCGCCCGAAGGCAATATTCTGTGGGACTGCATCCCGTTCATCGATGCCGCCACCATCGAGATCGTGAAGGCGCTCGGCGGGCTTGCCGGCATCGCGATCTCCCACCCGCACTACTACGCCACGATGGTGGAATGGAGCCGCGTCTTCGGCGGCGCTCCCATCCATCTGCACGCCGCCGACCGGCAATGGATCATGCGGCCCGACCCCGTCATCAAGCTGTGGGAGGGCGATACTTTGCCGCTCGCGCGCGGGGTCACGCTCATTCGCTGCGGCGGCCATTTCGCCGGCGGAACGGTGCTGCACTGGGCGGCCGGCGGAGAAGGGCGGGGCGCGGTGCTGACCGGCGACATCGTGCAGTTGATTCCCGACCGCAAATACGTGAGCTTCATGCGCAGCTATCCCAACATCATTCCGCTCTCGGCTCCGGCGGTGGCGCGCATCGGCGCGATGCTCGAGCCGTGGTCGTTCGACGTGCTCTACGGCGCGTTCTTCGACCGCGTCATCCCGCGCGGCGGCAAGGAGGCGGTGAAACGTTCGGTCGAGCGCTACGTCGCGATCATCAAGGGCGACGGCACCGCGGAGCAGGTCTGACCGAAGCGCGATTGCGCCCGCGATCGCGCCGTGGGACAGGTCCGCGAGCCCATGCCCCCGCTGCCTCCCACCGACTCCCCGAAACGCTTGGCGATCGCCGTCGCTTTTGCCGGCTTTCGGGCCGCATGGCGGTCGGTTCTGGCCTATGTCGTGATCGGGACCTATGTCGGCATCGGCGCGCTGACGCATGACTTCGGCTTCGGCCTCTGGTGGGCCGTGGCCTCGACCGCGTTGGTATGGGCGGGACCGGCGCAGGTGATCCTGGTGTCGGCGCTCGGCGCCGGCGCCGCGCCGGTCGAGACTGCGCTGGCGGTGGGCGTGAGCAGCGCGCGTCTTCTTCCCATGGTGATCTCGTTGCTGCCGTTGATCAGGCGGCCGAAAACCCCGTTTCGCGCGCTCATTCTGCCCGCCCATCTCACCGCGGTGACCATGTGGATCGAGGCGCTGCGGCTGCTGCCGCAGGTGCCGCGCGAGGCCCGCATCCCATTCGCGAACGGCGTGGGCTTGGGCTTCATGAGCGCGGCGCAGGTGGGAACGTTGGTCGGCTACTACCTCGCCACCTCGCTGCCGCCGCTCTTGACCGCGGGGCTCCTCTTCCTCACGCCCATATCCTTCCTGATCTCCACCACGCGCAACTGCCGTCTCGTGTCGGACTGGCTGGCGCTCGTGCTCGGGCTCGTGCTCGGGCCGCTCATGGCCGCGTGGCAGATCGGACTTGATCTGCTCTGGACCGGGATCGTGGCCGGATCGCTCGCCTACGGTATCCACCGCCTGCGCGAGGCGTTCAGATGAGCGAGCTTCATGCCTATACGCTGCTGGTGCTGGTCGGCTTCCTGCCCAGTGAAATCTGGCGCGTGCTCGGGCTCGTTACCGCCCGCGGCATCGCCGATGAGTCCGAGCTGTTCATGTGGGTGCGGGCGGTCGCGATCGCGGTGCTCGCGGGCGTCATCGCCAAGATCATTCTGTTTCCGCCCGGGACGCTCGCGAGCGTGCCGCTGGTCATTCGGCTCTGCGCCATTGTCGGCGGGTTCGCCGCGTTCGTGATCGTGCGCCGATCGGTATTGGCGGGCGTGGTCGCCGGCGAGGTCGTGCTCACCGTGGGCGCGCTCGCGCAAGGGATTTGAGGCTCGCCCAAGCTCGCCAACGCCTACGTGGCATTGAAATCATCATCATTTGATGATAAATGCGTGCCTATGGAGGCCGCGATGCGCACGACGCTTGCTCTTGACGACGAATTGCTGGCCAAGGCTCAGGCTTTCACGGGTTTGCGCGAGAAATCTGCCCTCGTCCGTGAGGCGCTCAAGGCGCTGATCGAACGCGAGAGCGCGCGCAGACTGGCGCGTCTGGGCGGCAGCGAACCGCAGCTCAGACCGCCGCCGCGCCGGCGGTCGGGATCGGCATGATCCTGGTCGACACATCAGTGTGGGTCGACCATCTGCGAGCGGGCGACAGGACGCTTGCCGGCCTGCTCGACACGGGCAGCGTTCTCTCGCATGCGTTCGTGACCGGCGAACTTGCCCTGGGTGATTTGCGGCAACGCGATCTCGTTCTCGCGACCTTGCAGGACCTGCCCCAAGCCAGCGTCGCAACGGATCGGGAAGTCCTGCGCTTCATCGGTCAGCACGAGCTGTTTGGCTTGGGAATTGGGTATGTCGATGCGCACCTGCTTGCGGCCGTCCGGCTGACGGCCGGTGCCGCGCTATGGACGCGCGACAAGCGCCTGCTCGGCGTCGCCGAACGATTGGGCTTGGCAGCAGGTCGGTTGCATTAGCTCGCAGCACGCGTCGCGCGGATGACGCAGCGCCGAGGCTGTCATCCCCACGGTACGCGACGCGTTTCCAGTTCCTTTTCCGCCCACCTTCTGCTCACCCCAGCGCGGCCGCGAGCTGCTTGGCCTGCTCGGCGAGCACGTCCGGCGCCTCCTTCACGCTGGCGGGCGGCTTCAGCGCCACGCCGATCTTGCGCGGGATGACGTGGACGTGCAGGTGAAACACCACTTGGCCGCCGGCGCTTTCGTTGAACTGCTGGATGGTGACGCCGTCGGCGCCGAACACCTCGACGCTGGCCTTGGCGATCTTCTGCGCGACCTTGACGACGTGCGCGAGGTCGTCGGGAGAAGCATCGAGGATGTTGCGCGCGGGCGCTTTCGGCAGGACCAGCGCATGGCCGCTCGCGCGCGGCATGATGTCGAGAAAGGCGAACGCCTTGTCGTCCTCGTAGATCTTGTAGCACGGCAACTCGCCGCGCAGGATTTTGGCGAAGATATTGTTGGGATCGTAAGCCGGCATGATTTTTCCCTCTCCTTACTCCTTGCGGAACGGCGCGGCGTCCGCGAGCTCCGCGCCCGCCGCCGCCACATAGGCGCGCTCGCGCTTGAGGAAATCCTCGATCGCGCGCCGCAGCGCCGGATCGACGATGTAGTGCGCCGAATAGGTCGTCGTCGGCACGTAGCCGCGCGAAATCTTGTGCTCGCCCTGGGCGCCGGCCTCGACGCGGGCGAGCTTATGCTCGATGGCGTATTGGATGGCCTGATAGTAGCAGAGCTCGAAGTGCAGGAACGGATGGTGCTCGATTGCGCCCCAGTGGCGGCCGAACAGCGTGTCGGAGCCGATGAAGTTGATGGCGCCGGCGATCCAGCGCCGGTTGCGCTTGGCCATCACCAGCAGGATGCGGTCGCGCATCTTCTCGCCGATGAGCGAATAGAACTCCCGCGTCAGATAGGGGCGGCCCCATTTGCGCGACCCGGTTTCCATGTAGAAATCGAAGAAGGCGTCCCACACGCTTTCGGTGAGATCCGCGCCGGTGAGCCAATGCACGCTGATGCCGGCCGCGAGCGCGTCCGCGCGTTCGCGCCGGATGGTTTTGCGCTTGCGCGAGGCGAGCGCTGCCAGGAACGCGTCGAAGGTGGCGTAGCCGGCATTCTCCCAATGGAACTGCTGATGCGTGCGCCTGAGGTAGCCGCGCGCGGCGAGCAGATCCCATTCCGGCTCGGTTGGGAAGGTGACGTGAACCGAAGACGCGCCGGAGCGCCGGCAGATATCGGTGAGCGCGTCGGCGAGATGCGCGCGCACCGCTTCGGCCTGCGGCCCCGGGCGCGCGAGCAGTCGGCGGCCGGTCGCGGGCGTGAACGGCACGGAAACCTGCAGCTTCGGATAGTAGCTGCCCCCGGCGCGCTCATAGGCCTCCGCCCAGCCATGGTCGAAGACATATTCGCCGCGGGAATGGGATTTCACGTAGCAAGGGACGGCGCCGAAGAGGTTGCCCTGGGCGTCTTCGGCGATGAGGTGCATCGGCTGCCAACCGGCGCGGGCCCGGACCGATTGCGAGAGCTCGAGCGCGGACAGGAAATCGTGTGAGATAAACGGGTTATACCGATCTCCTAAGACGGAAGCTTGGACATCGGCTGGAGCCGGGCAGGGACTGCCCGCCCCATTCCCCCGGTCGGGCCATGACGGATTGGCGCAGGCGTCCCAGGCCTCAGCGGCCACGTCGCCGATGGAATTCGCCACTCGAAGGGTCAGTTCGATCATGGGGCTTCTTGATGCACGTTTACGTGATGCAAGTTTACGGCCGAAATCCCTCGAAGATCATCTGGTCGGCATAGCGCGCGGCCTTGCGCTGGTCATCCGCGCTGCGCACGGTCCAGGCGAGCAGCGGCAGGCGCAAGACGCTGCGTGCGACCGCGGGCCAAAGCGCCGGCAAGTCGCGCACCGCGTAGGCGATGAATTGCGGGCGCGCCGAGAGCACCTGCGCGAGGGTCGTGATCGCGCGCCTGGGCGCGGCCGCGACCTCGCCCCATCCCTGCTTTTCCGCGACCATGCCGCGCGGGAGCTTCGGCGCGATGGCGCGCAGATCCGCGATCGGCGCGGGATCGAACGACATCACCGCGGCCGGGCCGCGATAGCCCGACAGCACGCTGGCGGCGCGGCTGACGAGCCGCCGGTCGCCGCGGAAGCGGCTCTTCAGTTCGATGACCAGCGTGGTCCGGCCGGCGACCAAGTCGCACAATTCGCCAAGCGTGATCATGCGGTCGCGGGTCGCCTTGAAGGCAACGCGCTTGAGCTCGGCGGCGGTCGTCGCGTCGAGCCGGCCGTGGCCTTCGGTGAGGCGGCCAAGCGCATCGTCGTGGTACACCATGGCCTCGCCGTCCGCGCTGATCTGCAGATCGCATTCGATGCCGTAGCGCTCCGCGATGGCGGCGGCGAAGGCGGAGGGCGTGTTCTCGATGACGTTTTTTTGATCATGCAGCCCCCGGTGCGCCACGGGCCGTGCGATCAGCCAATCGAGATCGGCCATGGACGGCGCGTCAGCCGACCTCGAAAATGCCTTCGACCTCGACCGCGGCGTCTCCCGGCAGCACGGCGACGCCGACCGTCGTTCGCGCATGCCGGCCTTTGTCGCCGAGCGCCGCGACCATGAGGTCGGAGGCGCCGTTCATCACCTTGGGACCGTCGAGAAAGGCCGGATCGGAATTGATGAAGCCGCCCAAGCGGACCACCTGCTTGACCTTGTCGAGATCGCCGAGCGCCGCCTTGACCTGCGCCAGCACGTTGACCGCGCAGGCGCGTGCCGCTTTTTGGCCGTCCTCGAGGGATACGCCATTGCCGAGCTTACCCTTGGCGACGAGCTTGCCGCTCGCATCGAGGCAGATCTGGCCTGAAACGAACAGCAGCGTGCCCACGCGGACGAAAGGGATGTAGTTGGCGACGGGGCTTGCCGGTTTAGGGAGCGCAATTCCGAGCTCAGCGAGCTTTTTTTCAACCGTTCCGGCCATGACATCCTCCTGCTGCGCTTTAAGTCGGGTGCCATGTCTTCGCCGATCGGGCGCTGTCATGCAAGCCGCGCCCGCGCGGCGCGGGCGCATCCGGGACACACGACTCAAATGGCGGAAATGAACCGCGTTCCGGCAGTGCATGGTTGCAGGAGGCGAGCGGCATCCCTATGTTGCGCCGCAAGCCGGCGGCGCGGAGGCAAATTCCGATGACTAGTCTCGGCAGGTGCGTGCTCGGCACGGTCCTCGTGGCGGCGGCGGTCGCGTTGGCCGGTTTCGGCGCGCGGCATGCAACGGCGTTGACGCCGGCAAGCGAGCTTGCGTCCCACCGCGCGGTCTATGAACTCAAGCTCGCCCAAACGCGTGGCAATTCCCCGGCGGTGTCCGCGCGCGGGCGAATCCTCTACGATTTCTCCGGCAGTGCCTGCGAGGGTTATGCGCTGCAATTCCGTCAGGTATCCGAACTCGACAACGGGGAGGGCAAGGTCACGCTCAGCGACCTGCGCTCGACCACCTGGGAAGACCCCGCGGCCAAGAAGTTCATCTTCAAATCGCAGAGTTATCTCAACGAGACGCTGATCGATTCCGTCGACGGGCAAGCCGAACGCCAGCGCGACAAGGTCGCGGTCAGCCTGACCCAACCGGCCGCCAAGACGTTCGACCTCGAGGCGGGCATGGTATTTCCGACCGACCACATGCGGCGGATCATCGAGGCTGCGCGCGAAGGCAAGAACATTCTGGAACTGCCCGTCTATGACGGCTCGGAAAAGGGCGAGAAGGTGTACGATACGCTCACCGTCATCGGCGCCGTGATCGCGCCCAACGAGCGCGTCCCGAACGATGCCGCCGCGGGCAAACAGGCGCTTGCCGGCCTCAAGCGCTGGCCGGTCACGGTGAGCTATTTCGACAAGACGACGAGGAGTGGCGACCAGGCCCCGGTCTACGCCATCAAGTTCGAGGTCTACGAGAATGGCGTCTCGCGTGCGCTGGTGCTCGACTACAACGATTTCGCCATCAGCGGCGAGCTCACCGCGATCGAGCTCAGGGACACCGCGCCGTGCAAGTGACGGACTGCGCTAAGCTCGGCAGGCTCCTAACGCGTTGAGAGGGCCGGTATCCGCCGGCCCTCTCGTTTTGCAGCGTCGGCCGCTCAAGCGTGGACGTGCGGCGGTTTGCGATGCACCAGCCACAGTTCGATCGCGGCCAGCACGGCCACCACGACTCCGACCACAACGTGGTTGCCCGTCGCGCCCGCATTCTCCGTGAAAGCGAGCGCCCAGGGAGCGCCCAGGACCCAAAGGCCGAGCACGAGATTGATCCACTCCTCCCATTCCGCGAAGGCCGCGAGCGCTGCGATCGCAACCAGCGCGATCAACGCACCCATGATCCAGGCGTTCCAGCCGGCTGCGCCGCTGGCGAAGCCGTAAAGCCACGGCGCTGCGAACAGCCATGCGCCGAAGATCAAGTTGACCACGTCGACGAACGACTCATTTCTCCATCTCTGCATGATGATGACCTCCCTTTACGAAGGCCGGCCCCGTTTCTCAGACCCCGTTCCTCCTAAGTGGTGAAAGTGGAACTTTGTTTCAAGCTGGCGCTTGTGCAATGCGAAAAGGGCTGCCGTTGCTGACGGCAGCGCGGGAACTCATTCGGCCACAAGCGATTCCGTTCGCTATCGGATGCCCGCCACCGCCCGATCGTAAAATGACAGATCGACATATTTTTCCGGTGGCGGCGGATTTCCGCCCCACTGTCCTTCGATCTCGGCGCGCAGCTTGAGCACGTTCTTGAAGCCCTCCATGTCGAATTTCGCGTCCTTGGCGATGCTGTCGGGGGGATCGGTCGCCACCGCGTAGGATTGCGCCGCGACGTCCGGCGTGAGCTTGAGCCGATCGGCGATGAGCGCGATGGCTTCGACCTTGTTGGCGGGATCGAGCGCCCAGCGGCAGCCTTCGACATAGGCGCTGATGTAACGCACGAGCGTGTCGCTGTTGGCCTTCGCCCAGTCGCGCATGACGAAAGCGCCGCCGGCCTGATAGGCGCCGATCGCCTTCGCCGCCGCGCCCATGTCCTTCAAGCCGGCCTCCTTGGCGCGAAACGTATACGGCGGATTGAGCACGCCCGCGGCGTTGGCCTTGTCCTTGGTCATGGCGTCGAGGCGCGCCGTCGTGCCTCCGACCGGCTTGACCACGTAATCGCCTCTGTTGAGGCCGCTGTCTTTGAGCACCTTGTAAAGCAGCAGCGCATAAGCCGTGTTGGGCGCGTCCACCACGACCGTCTTGCCGCGAAGTTCGGTGTAGGCGTTGATCTCCGGCTGCACGAAGATGCGGTTGAAGCCGTTGTCGCCGCCGGTCACGATCGCGACGTCCGCCTTGGCGAGCTCAACCATCGCCACCGCGTTGTCGACGGCGGCGTGCGCGATCTGATGATCGCCTTTGGCCAGCCCGTTGCGGAGCACGTCGGAGTTCGGCGTGTTCAACAGCTCGATCGCGAGACCATGCTTGGCGAACAGATTTTTGTGTTGGGCCGCGAAAATCGGGACGTTGGAGAGGCCCGGGAAGACCATCACCTTGAGCTGGGTTTGGGCGGGCGCCGCACTGATCGTGCCCAACATCATCGCGCAAGCCAGCGTGCCGATCATCGAAACGCGCGTTGGTCGCATGGTCATTGCAGATCCTCCCGGCTTCGTTATCTCAGAGCTCAGATCCGAAGTCTAACACCGGTCGCGACGCATTCGTCCAGCCGATTGGCTCATTCGTCCTCGTCCGCGTCGTCGCCGTCGAGCGCAAGCCCCTTGATGACGGCTTCATCGCCGAACCTTTCTCGCAGCCGGTCGATGGCCTGCTCGGCCTCGGCGCTGCGGCGGTCGATGAGGTCGGCGAAATCGGCCCCGTCGGCGTCGCAGAGCGCCGAGAGGCCGATGCCGATCAGGCGAAACATGGTGCCGTCGGTTTCGCGCGCGAGCAGGTCGCGCCCGGCGGCGAAAATCCGCCCGGCCAGCTGGGTCGGGTGACTGAGCGACTGCGCCCGCGTGCGGATACGGAAGTCGGCGGTCTTGAGCTTCAGCGTCACGGTCGAGCCGGCGAGCGCATTGGCCTTGAGGCGGGCGGAGACTTTCTCGGCGAGGCGCCACAGCCGCAGCTCGAGCGGGCGGAAGTCGGCGATGTCGTGGTCGAAGGTGGTTTCCGCCGAAATGCTCTTGGCCTCGCGCTCGGCCCTGACCGGCCGATCGTCGAGACCGCGGGCGAGGTGAGCGAGTCTGGCGCCCTCGGCGCCGTAGCGCCGCCGCAAGTCGATCTCGCCGGCGCGCTGCAGATCTCCGATGGTGCGCAGGCCGTCGCGGGCGAGGCGCTGCTGCGCCATCTTGCCGACGCCGAAGATCAGCGTCACCGGCTTCGGCGCCAGGAAGGCGGCGGCCTCGTCGCCGCCGAGGACCGCAAAGCCGCGCGGCTTGTCGAGATCGGAGGCGATCTTGGCGAGAAACTTGTTGCAGGAGAGCCCGATCGACACGGTGATGCCGAGCGCGGTCTCGACCTCGCTGGCGAAACCCGCGAGCGCCTTGGCGGGCGACATCCCATGCAGGCGTGCGGTGCCGGACAGATCCATGAACGCCTCGTCGATCGACACCGGCTCGACCAGCGGCGTGAGCTTGAACATGAGCTCGCGCACCTGGCGTCCCACGCGCGCGTATTTCTCCATGTCCGGCCGAACGATGCTGGCGTGCGGGCACAGCCGCCGCGCCTCGAACATCGGCATGGCGGAGCGCACGCCGAACGTGCGCGCGACGTAGCAGGCGGTGAGCACGACGCCGCGCTGGCGGCCGCCGACGATCACCGGCTTGTCGGCGAGCGACGGATCGTCGCGTTTCTCGATGGTGGCGTAGAAGGCGTCGCAATCGACGTGGGCGATCGCCAGCGCCTCGATCTCCGGGTGGCGCAGCAGCCGCGGCGAGCCGCAGCCGGAGCAGCGCCCGGCGCGCTCCGGCACGTCGCGGCGGCAATCGCGGCAGAAGCCGGGCATGGTTCTCTCGCACGTTGCGCCGTCGTTCACAGCCGTCCGAAGATCACGGCGTGTCGCGCTCCCAACGGCGCCCGGCCATGGTATCACGCGCCTTGATCACCTCGCCGGGGTCGATGCCGTTTTCCGCTGCAAACGCGAGCAGCAGCGGCTCGTCGGCCGCGAGGTGGTCGAGCACGCCGAGGAGAAATCGCGGCTCGCGCGCGGCCGCGCGAATGGAATCGGGGCCGATTCCGGTCATTGCCAGGAAGCGGCCGAGCCGCTCGGGCTCGCCGGCGATGAAACCGAGCGCGGCAATGGCGAGATCTTCGGCCTCCGCGCGCCGGTCCTGGCGGCTTCCCGCCTGACGTCGATTCGTCATGGCAATCTCCGCAAACCCCGCGCTTCACGGGCGTGGCGGCCAGCAAACCCCCGTTGCAGCCTGCGAGCAAGGGCGGCCCCGCCCGTCGCCTCCATCCGGCGGGAGGCGCAAGATCAAGTCCCTCGACGCGAGGGTTGCATGTCGGCTAGGTGAGGAGGCTTTGATTTGCTCGAGGAGGCCACTATGCGCCAGGGCCGTCTATCCCTCGCCGGGTTGAGCGTTCTTTTCGCATTGGGCCTGGCGCTATGGGAGGTGTACTTCTTTTGGTTCGCAGGATCGTTCCCGAGCGTGAACGGGATCCTCGGCTTGTTCGCGGGGGAACGGTTGGGCTTCAACATGGCGTGGCTCGCCGCGATCTATCTCACGTTTCAGCTCACCTCGATTCCGTTCGCCTTGCCCTCGGCCACCGGCCGCTTCATCGGCGTGGTGGACGGCATGGCCTCCTTGGTGCCGCTCGCGGTCGTGCTCATTGCCGTGTTCGGAAAGCCGCACTTGATCGGCACCGAGCCGCGCTGGGAGGCGGCGTTCCTGCTCATCTTCATCACCTTGGTCGACCTGTTCGGCGGATACACGTTCAATATCGCACTCAGCCGCCGCACCATGGATGTCTCGCCGGTTGGGTCGGCCTGACATGGCCGCGGCCGCCCGTTTGCGTTTCCGTAACGTCTCGGCACTAGTACCCATTACCGCTGACGCGCGAGTCGCGATTTCTCGGAACCCAGCGATAACGCGGCAGCGAACTTGAGATATCCTCTCTCGCGCGCAAGTCGGGCGGATGCGTGCGAGCGGGCGGTCGAGCGTGACACTCGCGTTTAGTCAGTCGCACCGATTTGCGGTTCCGCTCGCCGGGGAAGGCGTTTGATTTCTGAAGGTCGGCAATGTCGAAGACCGTGATGATCGTGGAGGACAATGAGCTCAACATGAAGCTCTTCCACGATCTGTTGGAGGCTCACGGCTACCACACCATCGGCACGCGCAACGGCATCGAGGCGCTCGATCTCGCTCGCAAGCACCATCCCGACTTGATCCTGATGGACATTCAGCTGCCGGAAGTCTCCGGTCTCGAAGTGACCAAGTGGCTCAAGGAAGACCCCGAGCTCAAGGCCATTCCGGTGGTCGCGGTGACCGCCTTTGCGATGAAGGGCGACGAGGAGCGGATCCGCGAAGGCGGTTGCGAGGCCTATCTGTCGAAGCCGATCTCGGTGGCCAAGTTCATCGAAACCATCCGCCGCTTTCTCGGCTCGAACTGACGGAAGACGCGGCGAGGACCCGCGGCGTTCATTTTCGGCCCAAAACCACCGAGACCAAAATGCCGCGGTCAACCCCTGGTCGTTTAGGTTGACCAAATTCTCTTCATTATCCACAACCTAATTTGTTGATTTCCGAGGCGGTTGCGCTACGTTGCCCGAGGCGGTGGAAAGCGACTCTTGCCCCGGGTGGGGGTCCGGGCGCGGGGGCAATAGACATCGCCTATCGCATTGATAACCCTACGGAATGCTCAGGTCCGCCGCATCTCCTGGGTCCGTGGGGTTCGGCCGGTTCGGGGGCGGCACGAGTGGCCTCCTCATGACGCCGCTCCCGACCGGCCACCTTCGTCGCGGGTGTCGGGCAGCCGCCCAATTCACAGCTCAATTGCGCAAAATACGAAGGCGTCCGACGCGCGGACCGCCTGGCGAGGCGCCGTCACTTGATCTTGGATTCGCGGAATTCGACGTGCTTCTTGGCGACCGGGTCGTATTTCTTCTTCACCAGCTTGTCGGTCATGGTGCGCGAATTCTTGCGCGTCACGTAATAGAAGCCGGTGTCGGCGCTGGAAACCAGCTTCACCTTGATGGTGGTCGCTTTCGCCATGGCGAGCCTCGATCGCGTTGATGCGCGCGCAACCTAGCCGCCGGCGGGCCAATGTCAATGCGCGCGAGCCGCATCACAACATCTCCCGTCGGAAGCGTCCGCGCGGCATGCTGTAGAACGGAACCGGCAGGTCGTGCCCGAAGCCGTCGGCGATGCGCGCGTCGAGCTCTTCCATCATCACGCCGGTGACCGCCGGCATGTCGAGCGCTTTGGCGTCCGCAAGCGGCATCCACACGAGTTCCACCAATTCGGCGTCGGGGCCGGTCACGCCCTCGATGCGGTGCGCGATCGCGCTCGCATCCATGGTGAAGAAGCGTGCGTCGAACCGGCGCGGCCGGCCGGGCGGGGTGATGGCGCGGCCGATGAAGTGCAACGCGCCGAGATCGGGGAGGATGTCCGCCTCGGCGAACGCCGTCCACGGGCCGCGCGGAACCTTTGCCGTGGCGCGCTCGCGCACGCCGAGCAGCAGGCCCGTCTCCTCGAACGTCTCGCGGATGGCGGCGAGGGCGAACGCGCGCGCTTTTTCCGCGCTCGGGCGTTGCAGCCGCTTCATCAGGTGCGCTTGCGTCGCAGGATCCAGCGGCCGCGCCACCGGCATGCGCCGGTCGGCCGGATCGACCCGGCCGCCGGGAAAGACGAATTTCCCCGGCATGAATTTGTGGCCGTGATGGCGTTTGCCGAGCAGGACCTTGGGCACGCGGCCGGCGCGGTCGACCAGGATCAGCGTCGCCGCATCCTTGGGCCGCACGTACGGGGAGGAGAGGTCGCGCTCCACCTCGTTCATGCGCTTGACGAAGCGCTCCATGCGCTCGATGCGGTCCGCGAGGGCGTCGCTCATCGTTTCCTCATCCGCTGCCGCTGGGCACGGTTCGCGGACTGCGCGTGGGCTGCGCGCTCACGCTTCGCGCGCCGGCGCGCGTCGTTATAGCGGCCTTCGGATAGAAGTTCGAATCGCAGCGCGCCCGCGACCGGCGCGGCCTCGATGAGCCGCACCGTGACGCGATCGCCGAGGCGGTGGGTCTCGCCGCTCCTGGCGCCGATCAAGGCATGGCGGTCCTCGTGGTAGCGGAAATAATCCGCGCCGATGGTGCGCGCGGGGACGAATCCGTCCGCGCCGGTGTCGTCGAGCTTGACGAACAGGCCGGCGCGGGTGGCACCCGAGATGTGGCCCTCGAAGGTTGCGCCGATGCGATCGGCGAGGAAGTGGGCGAGCAGGCGATCGAAGGTCTCGCGTTCGGCTTTCATGGCGCGGCGCTCGGCAGCCGAGATTTGCGCGCCGATCTCGCCGAGCGCGGCGACGTCTTGCTCCTGCGGCAGTCCGCCGTCGCCGAGCCGCACGGCGCGGATGAGGCCGCGATGGACGATGAGGTCGGCGTAACGGCGGATGGGCGAGGTGAAATGGGCGTAGCGGCGCAGGTTGAGGCCGAAATGCCCGTAGTTCTCGGCGGCATATTCGGCCTGCGCCTGCGTGCGCAGCACCACCTCGTTGACGAGCTTTTCCACGTCGCGACCCTTCACGCGCTCGAGAATGCGGTTGAATTGCTCGGCCCGCAGCGCGCCGGCCTTGGGCAGCGAGATGTCGAGGCTTTGCAGGAATTCGCGCAGCGCGTTCACGCGCTCGGGGTCGGGCTCGTCGTGCACGCGATAGATCAGCGGCACGCGTGCGCGCTCCAGCGTCTCCGCCGCGGCCACATTGGCGAGGATCATGAATTCCTCGATCAGGCGATGGGCGTCGAGGCGCTCCGGCGTCATCACCCGATCGACCGTATTGTGGGCGGTCAACACGATCTTGCGTTCCGGAAGGTCGAGATCGAGCGGTGCGCGCGCGTCGCGGGCGCGCTTGACCGTACGATAGGCGGAGTAGAGCGGCTCGAGGATGGACGCCAGCAGCGGCCCGGTGGTTTCATCGGGCCAACCGTCGACCGCGGCCTGCGCCTGCACGTAGCTGAGCCGCGCCGCCGAGCGCATGAGCACGCGATGGAAACTGTGGGAGCGCTTGCGCCCGTCGGCGCCGACGACGAGACGCACCGCCAGCGCGGCGCGATCCTCCCCGGGCCTGAGCGAGCACAGGTCGTTGGAGATGCGCTCCGGCAGCATCGGCACGACCCGGTCGGGGAAGTAGACCGAATTGCCGCGCACAAGCGCCTCGCGGTCGAGCGCCGAGCCGGGCCGCACGTAGTGGGAGACGTCGGCGATGGCGACGCTGATCACGAAGCCGCCCGCGTTGTTGGGATCGCCGTCGCGCGCGGCGTAGACGGCGTCGTCATGGTCCTTGGCGTCGGCCGGATCGATGGTGACGAGCGCCAGCGCGCGCCAGTCCTCGCGGCCGGCAAGCCGCGCCGGCTTGGCGGCCTGTGCTTCCGCCGTCGCCGCGGCCGGAAACACGTGCGGGATCGAATGGGCGTGGATGGCGATGAGGCTGACCGCGCGCTCGCTCGCGAGCGAGCCCAGCTTTTCCGTCACGCGCGCGCTGGCGAGCCCAAAACCGCGCCTGCGCGGCGCGACCTCGACCGCCACCAGGTCGCCATCGCGCGCGTCTGCGCCGGCGCCCGCTGGGATCGAAAGCTCGTGGCCGAGCTGTTTCTTGTCGATCGGCGCGAGCCGCCCGCCGCCGCCCGGCGCCGCGCGGAAAATGCCGAGGACGCGCTGGCGGGCGCGGTCGATGAGCTTGATGACGCGCCCGGTGTGGCGGATCGGATCGTCCTTTTCGCCACTCTCCTCGACCCGCAGCAAAGCGCGGTCGCCGACGCCGGCGACCTCGTTCGGCCGCGCGCGGCGCGGAATGCGCACGCGGATCTTGGGGGCGGGGCCGTGCTCGGCCTCGTCCCACTCGGTGGGCAGCGCGATCAGCTCGCCGTCGGCATCGCGCGCGGTGATGTCGGTGACCACGACCGGGGGCAAGGTCCCGGGGTGATGCAACTTCTTGCGGCGACGCTCGACGCGGCCTTCGTCGGCGAGCTCGCGCAGCATGCGCTTGAGCGTGGCGCGGTCGGCGTTCTTCAAGCCGAAGGCGCGGGCGATCTCGCGGGTACCGATCTTGCCGGACTGCTGCCCGATGAAGGCGAGGAGGTCGTCTTTGGAGGGGAGGGAAGGTTTGGTATGGGGACGGGTCACGAAAATAAAATCCGCGAGCAAAACTCGCTTATGGGTTGAGATATGGGCACGGGCGACGGCTTTCGCCAGTCAGGCGTTCTGCCGGCGATCGGCCATCGAATGCGTAGGGTGGGCAAAATCGTTTGCTGAACGATGACGGTTCGCATTGATGTGCCGGGGGATGTTGCCGACGCGGACGGCCGAGATCGCGCAATGCCCACCCTACAGGTCTGATCACTGACCTCTGATCACTGATCCCTACCTTTGCGCGGCGGCTCCTTTGCCGGGCTCGCAGGCGGCTTCGGCTTGGCGGCAGCCTTCGGTTTTGCCGTTGCCTTGCGCGCGGCGCTGCGCGGCTTCGCGGCGGCGGGCTTCTTGCCGCCGCGCGCGCTTCTCGCCTCGATGAGGCCGACGGCTTCCTCCAGCGTGATCGTTTCCGGGGTCAGGTGGGACGGCAGCGTGGCGTTGACGCCGTCGTGGCTGGCATAGGGCCCGTACCGTCCGTTCTTCACCACGATGGGACCGCCTTTGTCGGGATGATCGCCGAGCGCGCGGCCGGGATCGGCGCCGCGGCGGCCCTTGTGCGCGCGCTTGGCGCGCTTCTCTTCGATCAGCGTCACGGCGCGGTTGAGCCCGACGGTGAGCACGTCGTCGCCCGTCGTCAGATTGGCGTAGGTCTTGCCGTGCTGCACGTAGGGCCCGAAGCGACCGACGCCGGCAACGATCGGCTCGCCATCGTCGGGATGCTTGCCGATCTCGCGCGGCAGCGAAAGCAGCCCGAGCGCGCGGTCGAGATCGACGTCGTCGGCGGAGAGGCCTTTCGGCAGGCTGGCGCGCTTGGGCTTCTCACCCTCGGTTGCTTCGCCGAGCTGGATGTACGGCCCGAAGCGACCCGAGCGCAGCGTCACTTCGAGCCTGCTCACCGGGTCCTCGCCGAGCTTTTTCATGCCGCCGTCGGGTCCGCCGTTGGCGCCGTTCCCGGGCGCGAGCTGGCGCGTATAGCGGCACTCGGGATAATTGGTGCAGCCGATGAAACCGCCGAACTTGCCGAGCTTGAGCGAGAGCCGGCCGGTGTCGCAATTCGGGCATTTGCGCGGATCGGCGCCGTCCGCGCGCGGCGGAAACAGGTGCGGCGCCAGCATCTCGTCGAGCGCGTCGATGACCTGCGCGACGCGCAGCTCCTTGATGTCGCCCACGGCGGCGGTGAATTCACGCCAGAAATCCCGCAGCAGATCGCGCCAAGCCATCTCGTTGTTGGAGATGCGGTCGAGCTGCTCCTCGAGGCCGGCGGTGAAATCGTATTCCACGTAGCGGGCGAAGAAGCTTTCGAGGAATGCGGTCAGCACTCGCCCTTTGTCCTCGGGCACCAGCCGCTTCTTCTCGATGCGCGTGTAGCCGCGGTCTTTCAGCACCTGCAGGATCGAGGCGTAGGTCGAGGGCCGGCCGATGCCGAGCTCCTCCATGCGCTTGACCAGCGAGGCTTCCGAGTAGCGCGGCGGCGGCTCGGTGAAATGCTGGCTGGCATCGATCTTGCGCTTGCTCAGGTTTTCGCCCGCGCTCATCTCGGGGAGACGGCGGCCTTCCTCGTCGGCCACGATGTCGTCCTCGCCCTCCTGATAGAGCGTGAGGAAGCCGTCGAACTTCACCACCGTGCCGGTGGCGCGCAGATCGATGACGCGGCCCGCGGCCTTGGCCGTGATATCCGCGGTGGTGCGCTCGAGCTCGGCGGATTCCATCTGGCTCGCGACCATGCGCAGCCAGATCAGCTCGTAGAGCCTCGCCTGGTCGTGATCGAGAAACGATTTCATCTCCCGCGGACGGCGCGCGGCATCGGTCGGCCGGATCGCCTCGTGCGCCTCCTGGGCGTTTTTTGCCTTGGTCTGGTACTGGCGCGGCGAGGGCGGCAGATAGTCCCGACCGTAATCGGCGCCGATCAGGCGGCGGGCGGCGGCGAGCGCCTCCTCCGCGACGTCGACGCCGTCGGTGCGCATATAGGTGATGAGGCCGATGGTCTCGCCATCGATGTCGACCCCTTCATAGAGCCGCTGCGCGACGCGCATGGTGTGGGCGGGCGCAAAGCCGAGCTTGCGGCTTGCTTCCTGCTGCAGCGTCGAGGTGGTGAACGGCGGCGGCGGGTTGCGCTTGGCGGGCTTGGCCTCGACGTTGGCCACCGTGAATGCCGCGCTCTCTAATGCCTGCTTGAAGGCATCGGCCTCGGCGGGGGTGCCGATGTCGAGGCGCTGGATTTTTTGGCCGTCGGCGCCGATAAGGCGCGCCTCGAACTCCTCTCCGCGCGGCGTGGCGAGCGTCGCTACCAGCGACCAGTATTCGCGCGGGACGAATTTTTCGATTTCGAGCTCGCGGTCGCAGACGAGCCGCAGCGCCACCGACTGCACCCGGCCGGCCGAGCGCGCGCCGGGGAGCTTGCGCCACAGCACCGGCGAGAGCGTGAACCCCACGAGGTAGTCGAGCGCGCGGCGGGCGAGATAGGCGTCGACGAGCGCGCCGTCGATCTTGCGGGGGTGCTTCATGGCGTCGAGCACCGCCTGCTTGGTGATGGCGTTGAACACCACCCGCTCGACCGCCTGCTTTTTGAGGGCGTGCTTCTCCTTCAGCACTTCCAGCACGTGCCAGGAAATCGCCTCGCCTTCGCGATCGGGGTCGGTGGCGAGGATGAGCTTGTTGGCCCCCTTCAGCGCGCGGGCGATGTCGTTGAGGCGCTTTTGGGACTTGTCATCGACCTCCCAGATCATGCGGAAATTGTGCTCGGGGTCGACGGAGCCGTCCTTGGCCGGGAGGTCCCGCACGTGCCCGAACGAGGCCAATACCTCGTAGCCGGAGCCAAGGTAACGGTTGATCGTTTTCGCCTTGGCCGGGGACTCGACAACAACTATGTTCATGCAATTCCAATAAGTTAGAGGGGGACGCAGGGCGCTGGCAGGGCAGAATCGGGCGCCCTTGTCGCGGCGAAAGATGGGGATGTCAACCCTCGCTGTCAAACCAAGGGATCGTGTTCGGTGCCGCGCCAAGGCCGGCGACAGCGGCTTGGCGGAACCCAAAGCCCGTGCGCCGGTCGGAAGTTTTCTAAAGCCGGACAAAGAGCTTGCAGGAGGACACCGAGATTATGGATCAGGAAGGGCGACGACCCTCGGTCACACCATTAACGACCTTCGACAAGAGCGCGCGCGATCGCTCCGCCGCGGGGTTGCCGGAAAGTCACACTTGAAGGATTTCCATCTAGACCGGTAGCAGAAGTCCCAATTCCACCCCCCTTGGCGCCAACAGTTCCAGCTTCGAACCCACAGCGCGTGGGTTGATCCGGGGGGATTGGGCTATGTGGATCATCTGGTACATCGGCATGATGGCATCGCTGCGGGCCATGGGACTTGCGCCGAGTCCGGTGCCAATAAGGACTGACGAAAATCGCAAGCCTTACGGCGACTTCTGAGTTGAACCAAGCTGCCACTGCACTCTGCGGGGCCCTCAGGCGCTGAAATTTCGGCGCTCGCACCGCCTACAGGAGCGACACCAGGGCGCCGCCGTGGCGCTCCAGCCGCCCCGCCAGCTCGAGTTCGAGCAAAACCACGCGCACGATCGCGGGCGAACTGCCGGACAGCCGAACGAGATCGTCGATCGGCACCGGCGTCGGTCCGAGCAATCCGACGATGCGCGCGCGCTCGCCGGCGCCGGGCTCGGCGCCCGGCCCGGAAGGGGCTTCCGGCTCTTCGACGCGCAATTCGACCGGCTTGCCCAGGATTGGGCGCAGCACCGCGCTGACGTCGGCGGCGTCCGTCACCAGCGTCGCGCCCTGCTTGATGAGCTCGTTCGTCCCTTCCGCGCGTGGGTCGAGCGGCGAGCCCGGCACCGCGAACACCTCGCGCCCCTGTTCAAGCGCGAAGCGGGCGGTGATCAGCGAGCCCGAGCGCTTGGCCGCCTCCACCACGACGATGCCCGCGCACAGCCCGGAAATGAGCCGGTTGCGGCGGGGGAAATCGCGCGCGCGGGGCTCGTGGCCGAACGGCATTTCCGAGACCAAGGCGCCTTGCGCCAGGATGGCGTCGGCAAGGTCGGCGTGTTCGCGCGGATAGATATGGTCGTGGCCGCCGGCGAGCACGGCGATGGTGCCGGTGGCGAGGCTCGCGCGATGGGCGGCGGCGTCGATGCCGCGCGCGAGGCCGGAGACGACGGCGAAGCCCGCGGCGCCGAGATCGCGCGCCAGCCGCTCGGCGAAACGCAGACCCGCGGCCGAGGCATTGCGCGCGCCGACGACGGCGACCGCCGGCAGATGCAGCACGGCGGTTTGGCCGCGCACGGCCAGAAGCGGCGGAGCGTCGTCGATCATCTGCAACCGGGGCGGATAATCGGGCTCCCCGAGCGCCACGAAGGCGACGCCGAGGGCTTTCGCCGCCTTGAGCTCACGCTCGGCGTCTTGGCGGGAATGGACGCGGGCGGCACGGCTCGCGCCGCCGCGGCGGGCGAGATCGGGCAGCGCCGCCAGCGCCGCGCGGGCGCCGCCGTAGTGGTTGACCAGCGCGCGGAAGGTGCGCGGGCCGACATTGTCGCTGCGGATGAGGCAAAGCCAATCGAGCCGCTGCTCCTCGCTCAGCCGCACGCCATCGCTGTCCTTGCTCACGGGATGATCCGCTTCGGATGGAGAACTCGCCTCGGCGTACTTTATGTGCGCACCACGGGCAACATGGCCGGGTGCGCAATTGAACGAGCTGCAATATCGGCGTAGCCTCTCTCTCAGCAGCCGGAATGGAGAGGACCAAGATGAAGCGCCCGGTCGCCGTGCTCGCGATCTCATCCACGGTCTTGTTGCTCGATCCGTCCTCAGGATTCGCTCAGCAAGCGGCGGTCTCCACAAACGCGGCCAGCCGGCAAACCCAGCCGTTTCAACCTTTTTTTCCTCCCCCCAGTCCAACCATAAGAGTCATCGGATCTCCGACGGTTCAATCGTCGCCCGGCACGAGACAAGAATGCACGCCGGTCCAACAAGACATCGCCGGATTCATTATTGGTCCCACCGACCTTTGCGACCGATAGGCGACGAAACAGCGGGTGTCAGGCACGCTGCGGCGGGTTTTGACGCGCACCTGGCGTGAGCGCGGCGGGAAGCTGCGGTAGCCGGCCTACGACGCGCGCTGTAGAAAGACCGGCAACCCCCGCTTGTTGGCATACATGGGACGGTATCGCTCCGTATTGTACATGGTGGCGACGTCCAGCTTGCGCGGCCCGAGCTTGGGATCAGGGATGGGCACCAGCTCGTAGCAGCCCTTCACCAGCGCCGACATCAGGCCGGTCTTGCCCTCCAGCATGGCGTCGTAGGCCAGGTTGCCGAACGTCAGGCCCACCAGCTTGTCGACGAAGTCCGGGTCGCCCGAGCGCAGATCATAGGTGAGGTCGGACGTCATCGTCTCCTCGCCGGTGCGCCGCTTGATCTCGTCGGCCAGCGACTCGGCGACGCTCGCCTTCTTACGGTGGCCGTACGCGTCGGCTTCGCCGTATTCGCGCACTTGATAGCCCTCCCATTCGGCGCCCTCGCTGAGCACGACCAGCGCATAGTTGCTCGGGTTTGCGCGCTTCTCCTCGATGAGCAGCCGGATGAGCTTGTCGAGGTTGACCTTGTATTCGGGGACGACGCAGCGGATCGAGGTGGTGTACGCCGTGTAGAGCGCCGTAAAGCCGGCATCGCGGCCGAAGACGCGGAAAATGCCGATGCGCTCGTGCGAGGCGACGGTGGTCCGCTGGCGCTGGATCGCGTCGCTGGCGCGGGTGATCGCGGTCGAGAAGCCGACGCAGTACTCGGTGTTGTGAACGTCGTTATCCATCGTCTTGGGGATGGCAATGATCTTGACGCCGAGCTCGTTGAGCTTGGCCGCGTAGCCGAGCGTGTCGTCACCGCCGATGGCAATGAGGTGCTCGATGCCCAGCGCCGAGAGGTTTGCCAGCACTTGCTTGGAGACGTCCCAGGTGTTGGCGGCGATGCCTTTGCTACTCACGGAGAGCGGAAAGTTCTTGCCGGCGAGGTGATCGGGCAGCTTCGTCATTTTGGCCGGGTTGGTGCGGCTCGAGTGCAACACGGTCCCGCCGCGCCGGTCGATGATGCGTGTGTTCTCGCGGTCGAGCGCCATCACGTAGCGCCGCCGGCTGTTCGGATCCTCGGGGTTGAGGTGCGTCAGCGCCTCCCAGCCGCGACGCAGGCCGACGACCTCGATATCGTTCTCGCTGCTGCGGTAGGTGACGGTTTTTATGACCGAGTTGAGGCCCGGGACGTCGCCGCCCCCAGTGAGGATGCCGATTCGCTTTTTCGCCATGACGACACCTCTACTTTCACGGACTGCTCCGTAACCGCTACGAGCGCCGGCTTGCGGCGCCAATTCCCGGCGGAGACAGGGCCGCACCTTTGCCGAGCCTCTTCACGATCTCCTCGACGATCTGGCGCGGATGCGGAACGATCGAAACCACGATCGGATGTTCGTCCGGCCGCGGCTCTTCCAGCGTCGCGAATTGGCTCTCCAGCAGCGAGGGCGGCATGAAATGCCCGTCGCGTGCCGCCAGCCGACGCGCGATCAGGTCGCGCCCGCCCTTGAGATAGACGATACGCACGTCGGGGCGCTCGCCGACCAGGATATCGCGATAGGCGCGTTTGAGCGCCGAGCACGCGACGGTGCCGTGATTGCCGACGCGGCGCGTCGCGTCGATCCAGGCGGCAATGCCATGCAGCCAGGGCCAGCGGTCCTCATCGGTGAGCGGCACGCCGTTATGCATCTTCTCGACGTTGGACGGCGGGTGGAACCAGTCGCCCTCCTCGAAGATCCAGTTCAGCCGGTGGGCGAGCATCGACGCAATCGTGCTCTTGCCGCAGCCCGAGACTCCCATCACCACGACGACGGACGGACTCCTTAGCGGCGAAGCGGGTTTATGTTCGGGTTGCGAGCCGCGCGTCTGGCGCGAGCGACGCGACGGCGACCTACGCCGCGGCGCAGCCGCAGATGTCCGCTTGTTACGACGCTTGATCATGAGCGTGCGACCTGTCGTTGCCCGCGACCGGAATGAGAAGGTCCGCTCCACCCAACAGGGGGAGCATAGCGCGGACGCTGGCGGTGTGAACGGGTCAATTTCGAGAACGCGGGCATCGCTCCATATGAGCGGCGCCCCGGTCTACGCCGGCAGACGTGCGAAACGTCACGCGCCCGAGGACGCGCCGATCTTGCCCTCGGTGCCGTTGAGGAGCCGCGCGATATTGGCGCGGTGCATGATCCACAGCAGCAGCGTCAGCAGCGCGAACAGCACCGTTTCCGGCCGATCGCCGATGAGCCATAGCGCGAACGGCGTCGCCGCGCTGGCAACGAGCGCGGCGAGCGAGGAGTAGCGAGTGAGCGCGGCGACCGCGAGCCAGATGAGGCAGAAGGCGATCGCCGCCGGCCACGCCAGCGCCAGCAGCAGGCCGATATAGGTGGCCACGCCCTTGCCGCCCTTGAAGCCGAGCCAAACCGGGAAGAGGTGGCCGAGGAAGGCGCCGGCCGCGGCCGGGAGCGCGAGCTCGTGGGCGAAATAGCGATATTCGCTGCCGTAATAGGAATAGACAAGCAGCACCGCGAATGTGCCCTTGAGCGCATCGGCGATGAGCGTCGCCGCGGCGAGCCCCTTGTGGCCGGTGCGCAGCACGTTGGTCGCGCCGATATTGCCGGAGCCGATGGCGCGGATGTCGGCGGTGCCGGCGAGCCGCGTCAGGATCAGCCCGAACGGGATCGAGCCGCAGAGATAGCCGAAAACAAGCGCCGCGGCGTAGGCCGGCAACAGCGACGGATCGAGCCATGGCGGCATGGATGTTTTCCGACAAGCGAATTCGTTTGACTCGTGTAACGAGAATCTTCCAGGATTCGCTATCGTCCAAATTTGCGCTGGAAGGGAGGCGCGCCGTCGCAGCGGTCGCCATGGTGCAAACACGCAGGAGTTGTAGGCCAAAGCCACGCTCCATGCGCTTCGGAGGCCTGAGGTAGAGGTGTCATGCTACCTCTTCCTGCTTTCCGTTTTGCTGATTTACAGGAATTTACAGAGCGGCGTGCCGGACAACGCGTTCTGCTACCTCGGATCGTAGAAACGCTGATCCAGCGGCACAGGGGCCAGGCTTACACGCACTGCGTGTAGTGCTTCACACATATTCGTATACGGTCCGGCCGGCGACGATGGTGCGCAGCACGCGCCCTTCGAGCTTGGCCTCGTCGAAGGGCGTGTTCTTGCACTTCGATTTGAGCTCGGCGGGGTCGAGCACCCAGGGCACGTCGGGATCGAGCACGATCACGTCCGCGGGGCTGCCTTGCCGCAGCGTTCCGGCCGCAAGCCCTAAGATTTTCGCCGGCGCGCTCGACATCGCCTTGAGCAAGGTCATGAGCGCAAGCTCGCCCGCGTGCACGAGGCGCAACCCCGCGGTGAGCATGGTCTCGAGCCCGATCGCACCGGGCGATGCCTCGGCAAACGGCAGGCGCTTGGTTTCCACGTCCTGTGGATTGTGATCGGACATGACGACGTCGATCAGGCCCGAGGCGAGCGCCGCCACCAGCGCCGCGCGATCCTCTTCCGCGCGCAGCGGGGGCTTGAGCTTGAGGAAGGTGCGGTAGGGCCCGACGTCGATCTCGTTGAGGGTGAGGTGGTTGATGGACGCGGAGGCGGTGACGTGGAGGCCTTGGTCCTTGGCCCGGCGCAGCACGTCGAGCGCCTCGCCGCAGGTGAGCGAGGCGGCGTGATAGCGGCTCTCGGTCAGCGCGACGAGCCGCATGTCGCGCTCGAGCATGATGGTCTCGGCCGCGGTGGGCACGCCGGCAAGCCCGAGCCGCGCGGCGAATTCGCCCTCGTTCATCACGCCTTCGCCGACGATGTCGGGATCTTCGGTGTGATGCACGACGAGCGCGTCGAAATCGCGCGCATAGGTCAGCGCGCGGCGCATGACCTGCGCGTTGGTCACGCTCTTGGCGCCGTCGGTGAAGGCAACGGCCCCCGCCGCCTTGAGCAGGCCGATCTCGGCCATTTCCTCCCCGCGCAGGCCCTTGGTCAGCGCCGCCATGGGCTGCACGTGCACGATCGAGGTGTCGCGCGCCCGCCGCAGCACGAAATCGACGATCGCGGGATCGTCGATCGCGGGCGAGGTGTCGGGCTGGGACACGATGGTGGTGACGCCGCCGGCGGCGGCGGCCTGGCTCGCCGACGCGATGGTTTCGCGATATTCCGCGCCGGGCTCGCCGACGAAGGCGCGCATGTCGACGAGGCCGGGCGCGACCAGCTTGCCTTTGCAGTCGATGACCTCGGTCGCCTCCGGCACGCCGGCGGCGCCGATGCCGCGCTTGGCTTCGCGGATCACGCCGTCGGCGATCAGGAGATCGCCGTCGATATCGAGATCGCGCGAGGGGTCGAGGATGCGCGCGTTGGCGAGCAGGATCGGGCGGCGCTCGGTGAGCATCATCATGGAGCGGCCTCAGGGCCAGCGAAGACGACAACGGCGGCGTCAGGCATTCGGCAGGTTCCGCGACAGCGCCTCGAGCACGGCCATGCGCACGGCGACCCCCATCTCCACCTGTTCGCGGATGAGCGACTGGGCGCCGTCGGCTACCGCGGTGTCGATCTCGACGCCGCGGTTCATCGGCCCCGGATGCATAACCAGCGCGTCCGGCTTGGCATAGGCGAGCTTCTTTTGATCGAGCCCGAAATAATGGAAGTATTCCTGCGTCGAGGGCACGAACGAGCCGTTCATGCGCTCGCGCTGCAGGCGCAGCATCATCACGATGTCGGCGTCACGCAGGCCCTCACGCATGTCGCGCGTGGCCTCGACCCCGAAGCGCTCGATGGCGGGCGGCAGCAGCGTCGACGGCGCGACCACGCGCACCCGCGCGCCCAGCGCATTGAGCAGAATGATGTTCGAGCGCGCGACGCGCGAGTGCAGAATGTCGCCGCAGATGGCCACGACCAGCCGCTCGATGCGGCCCTTGTTGCGGCGGATGGTGAGCGCATCGAGCAGCGCCTGGGTGGGATGCTCGTGCGACCCGTCGCCGGCATTGATCACCGAGCAGTCGACCTTCTTGGCCAGCAGCTCGACCGCGCCCGAGGCGTGATGGCGCACCACGATGATGTCCGGATGCATGGCGTTGAGCGTGATCGCGGTGTCGATCAGCGTCTCGCCCTTGCGCATGGAGGAGGAGCCGACCGACATGTTCATGACGTCGGCGCCGAGCCGTTTGCCCGCGAGCTCGAAGGAGGCCTGGGTGCGGGTCGAGACCTCGAAGAACAAGTTGATGAGCGTTCGCCCGCGCAGCGAAACCTGCTTCTTGTCGATCTGGCGGTTGAGGTCGACGAAGTGCTCGGCGAG
>Ga0306925_10000376_pt1 | contig 31523 bp, 38 predicted proteins | sample flu12Cox44000176_FD_203755 | JGI IMG/M metagenome (GOLD analysis project Ga0306925, IMG submission 203755) | Lab enrichment of tropical soil microbial communities from Luquillo Experimental Forest, Puerto Rico - flux8day.12C.oxic.44.000.176 (v2)... | ecosystem: Environmental > Terrestrial >... | reverse complement strand
AGCACTGTTTCGGGAACGTTCACCCGTTGATACGACCTCAGGATCGATTCTGTCAACCAATTTCCTGTATAACGGACAAGTCTTTAGCACGATTTTGTTTCAGTATTCCTTCGACTGTTGCGCTGATCCCACCAGTCTGCCGGTGAGCTACAACCTCCGTGTCGGAACCAGCAGTGCCCTCGTCCCCGCCTTGCACTTCGGCTTGCCCGGAACTACAGCCGTGGATTCGCTGGTCGGATACGCCGGAGGCAACGTCTGCTCCATTACCGCGCCCTGCGGTCCTGATAGCGATGGGAATTTCTGGGGATCGGTTTATCGCACTTCATCTGTGGCGCTCTCTTTGAACTTCGGTTCGGTGGCCCCCGTTCCCGAACCAGCGAGCTTGGCGTTATTGGGCTCGGGATTGACATTTGCCATCATGCGGCGAGTGACAGCGCGCCACCGCTGAACTCAGCGGACCAGTGACCCGCCCGCCGAACGCCGAACGAATGACGAACCACTCTCTCAAAGTCGTGACCCAGAAGAATCCACATGCGCACAGGGTAAGGGTGAGGTGTGCCTAAGATCGGACGCCTCATTGAAATTGCGGCCACCTGACAAAATCAGCGGCTCATGTAGGAAGGATCCGAAGGTCGCAAATACTGTTGCCTACGTTGCAACCGTTCTTTTGCGGGCGCATGAGCCGGATTCGACTCCCAGTGCGGATACCCCAGCCCAGCCATACGCGCCGCTCATCTATCGGTCACTGGTTTACCGGGACGGCAGGAAGCATGAGGCAGACGATGTGATAGACCTCGAAACGGGCGAGCGGGTTGCACTGCCAGCCGCCTACGTGCCCTGCGCGCTCCCAGCTCCTACTCGTTCGGCAGCCCATATAGAATAGAGACGTCACAGCCAAACGTCGAAGTCGAGGTGGAGATCCCGGACGACTAGACGGTTCCAGCCTGGGTTAGGCCCTTGCCACAGTAGCAGCGGCCGCCTTATGTAGCCTCAAGGCCCATATCTTTATTGTATTACAATAATGGCAGGCTTGTCAAGTGTCGTAGTCGCCACACGAACAATGGGTGTGCTCTCAAAGTTGGCATCGGAAAGAACTTATACGAGCGCTTAAATAAGCATCGAGCTTCGCTCGACAGTTGCTTGCTGCTTAAAACCGGAGGTACACGCGACAATCCTGACGACGTTCAATCTAAGGGATCAATCCTTGCAAAGCATCTTTACTATGACAGCTCAATCGCAAGTGGTTACGACCTCAAATCGGAAATAGGTCGTCGCAACGTTCTTCTCCATGAGTGCCACATCTTGTTTTGGGTCACCGGGACACTACAAGAAGCCCGTGAGATAGAGAAGAAGCGAGAAAGAGAAGGGCGGTTTAGGCACGTTGACCGTGTGGTGAAACGGTGAAACTACCGTTCAAGTGAAGGGCCCCGACTGCTTTGGTCCCGTAGGCTTTGCCCCCAAGGGAAGGGTTAATTAGCCATATCAGCACAGGGGTGTTCGCGGTAAGGTTCGCGGCGGTTAATTAGCCAACGTGGGAACAGGGAAAGGGTGAGGTGTGCCCGCGATCACCCCATTCGGCCTTCTCGGCGGATATTTCAACCTCGGCGCTAAGTTGTTAGGACGCGAAGAGGGCCAAACCTACATGAAGAGGGCTACAAACAATGTTGGCCTCTTCGGCCCGAATCACGTCCTGGGGGTTCTGAGGTGATTCGTGACGATTCGACCCCAGCAGACGCTCCACCCTACATGCGATTGAAACGCAAGGATGTTCACTCCGCGCTCCGCCAGAGCGAGGAAGCACTTCCCCAGGGCTCCAGGTTTGTCTGGGATCGTTACAGTAAACTCCTTCGCCTTCGGCATCTGACTTGACTCTCTTCCTTCCCATCTCTCACTTCAATAACAAAGTCTGCTCATGGCACTTTGAAAGTAGGAATACTATTGAATGTGCTCCGGCTTAACTTATCAATTCAATGCACGTCGTTGTATCTGTCGCCAGCTTCGGGGACTAGTCCACACCATTGAGGTGCTAAGGGAATACGGTACCGCAAATAATCAGCAAAAGAAGTATTGATTTGTAGGTTGACCTGGAATAAATGGGCTAAGATTAGGCCACGCAGGCAGCGTTTTGGACACGCTGCGAATCACATATAGGCGCTCGCGGGATTACAATGCGTAAATTGAGGAGTGGCCCATGAGAACCAAAATACTAGGCACTGCTTTGGCGACCCTGGTCCTGCTTGGGTCAGCATATGGCAATGCTATCTTCACGTTGGGTAACAACCCTCAACCCAATGAGGAGAACATATTATTCCAGACCGATCAAATGGGTAGTACGATCGACGCATTTACCAATCGCAGCGATACCATGGTTCAGTTCTCATCTACAACGGACACGTTGTTAGGGACTGGTGGACAGTCGGACCTTGATGCGAGCGATGGGCTTATCAATGACGTCACGATCACGGTGCCCGGGCTTACTTTTTTGGACCTGATTATCAATCCCTTCAAGCCAGTAAACAATAATGACCTGGTCGTCACGGTTATGACCAACACCGGACCCTTCATGTTTACGTACGGCGACAAACACGGCAACAACTTCCTGACCATAACGACAACCGGTGGGGAAGTAATCAACAGTGTGACGATCGATTCGCTAGGGGGCTTTGAGGACCTGAAGCAACCACGAATCTCTGGCATCTCTGGTGTAACGATAGTGCCCGAGCCGCCGTCGATGTTGCTGCTGGGCAGCGCCTTACTGGCGGTAGCAGGAATGATCCGTTGCACGTTGTCCTGAATCCACGGAAACCCTCGGACTTGGCCTGGGCGTTTGTTCCGGGCTTTTTTGTTGCCTCCACAGACTCCGGCTCAGCGCGCCGCGAACGGAGTTATCCTTCTCAGCCATTGCATTAGCAATACTGATGCATTGTACTCAACTATAAGTAAGCCTAAGGATAGTGTTATAGATAACCACCAAGTCAAAATGACGCCGCCGCCCATATGCCCCTCAGTGATGCTTCAGCGATAGGGCATCAAAAATGATGCAGTTCCCCAAGTCATTTGTTGACTATTTGTTGACTGCACAAATGGTTGTACATTTTTCGAGTGTCGAGAACCAGGTGCAGAAGTATAGGAAGAACACGGCAAGAAACTTGGGTCGCTTGCGGATTCGGGCGGCTGCTTGCTGATAGGGTTACTTGCGAGTACCCTGACGCGACTGACTTGCATCCCGACGGACTCGTCTTCTATGTTTCCTTAGCGTGTGCAACATTCCCATCGATCCCATAAAGAGTGCTGCCGCTACCAATACCGCCGAAGCGGCCAGCCGCAAACGATGTTCCGACTCAAGGAGGAGCACGGTGGTACATCCGACAGAGTCTCGTCTCACTAGAGTACGATTGCCCTGATCATCGACTGTGGAGTGGTAACAAATTGCCGTATTAAATGCGATATAAGCAAACTCAGAGATGGCCGGTACCCCTATGGCGAGAGAGAAGACCAGCAGTAGCAACCTGGCGAACTTCTTTCTGCGATAGGACGACCTGTGATGAGAGTGGCGTCGAGATCGTACCTTCAACTTTTCTAGCTCGACCACTTTTTGCCTGCGGATTGTCATGGTGGAATGATGCCGTTGCTTGTCTACAGCAGGCGGCTCCCTACAAGTCGCCCTGAGTAATTAGCGAAGCCGCCCTGTCCCGGCCTCAGATATTGACACAAAATCGCCCTATCGCAAGCATTGCCCATGCGGGATGGGCAGTCCTATTGACCTTCGGCCTGCCAGCATGGTGAGCCTTTACGGACAGCATTCGCCAGAACGGCCTTAAGAACTCAGCGGGAACGGCAGGTCGGTGCGGTGGGAGACAGGTCAGCCATCATCCGTGCCGCTGCCGGCGCAGTTGGCATGGTGTATTGGTTGGCTTTTTGTACCTGCAGCGATCTAAAAGAGTACGTCGCACATACGAAACTGAACCACACGTGATCTCGGACAACTATTCGCCGCACGAAGTTCCGAGCGCTTTAACGGCCTCGGAATGCCGCCTCCGCGCCAATCCTGGGCAATTCCGAGGCTTTTTTAGCGTACGAACCAAAGAGCATCCTGAGACCGCACGATCTCTGCGGCGGAGTGGAGTCGTCGCTGGCGTAAGCGAGTGGCACCAGCGCGACTACCAGAATCAACACTATGTTCCGACATGCCTACGTAGATTCATGTTCTTCCTCCTCGGTATAAATCCGAATCTGTGCTCCCATTGCGCGCCAACTACCGGATCCAGGGAAACCCATGTTTTACGAGCCCAGATTTTCCCCATATCAAAGACCGGCGCATGGTGTCGGAGGGCTCGAATGGTGTTGGCGAAGCTGTAGGTGAGCCTGTTCTGCCGCCGCCAGCACTGGGCGTCAGCAGGAATGCGTGCAAGTTGCCGTTGAGCAACCCGGTGCCGACGATCTGTCCCGTGTCATTAATGGAGGCCGACATCAGAAACCAACCGCTATTTGCCGGAATGAGGGTGTTGAGGTCATACATCACTCCTGAATCCCAGAGGAAGGCACGAGGCGAGAAGTTTGCATCAAACGACATGCCCGCCACCTGCCCGCGATTATTGATACTGCCTGCGCTACTGGCGACGTCGTTGCCCAGGGCGCCGAGATTGGTGAGTACTCCGTTCTTCCACATCACCGCGAAGAATGCGCTGTCGTCTGCCACAAAGGATTGCCCAACTACGGTCCCGTTGTTATTCACATGGATCGCCAAGCTGACCGAGCCGCCGAGATCCGGCAACCGCGTGAGCACGCCATTCACCCACATGGCCGGGTGTAGATCGGGCATGCCAAAGGCGCCGATGTTGAAGTCAACCTGCGACCAGCCCACGATCACGCCGTTGTCGTTAATGGAAATGGCGTGGCTGTTGGGGCCTCCCAGCGTTCCGAGATCCTGCAGTGTGCCGTCCACAGTCCTGAGAAACGCATGATTTTCGGTGGGGCCGATAGTGCCTGTCGGATCCGGGATCGTGGTGTCGGCGGCACCTACTGTCCATCCACGGTTGTTGATGCTGTTGGCTGTGCTGCTGTAACCGCCAAACGTACCCAGGTCGTGCATGACACCTTCGCTCCAAAAGAAGGCATGTTCCTGTTTCGGGGGCCCGGCGGCGGTGTCTGCCTTGCCCACGATGTCTCCCCGCGCGTTGATGCTGCGCGCTCCACCATTAGGGCCGCCGAAGGTGCCGAGATCGAAGATATTGCCCTTGATCCAGAGGAAGGGACGGTCGGGCCCGGCAGGCAGAAGTGCCTGCCCGACCACCATGCCGGCGTTATTGATGCAGGTTGCGCCAGGGGCTTCGTCGTTGAGGTCGTTGACCGGAGCAATGTCGGTGACCCTGTAGCGGGCCTGCGCGACCACGGTGCCCGACGGTATCAAGACCAGCAATAAAGTACCGATGAGCCCGATAACCCGGGTTGGCTTGTTGAATGTGCACGTTGTTGAACCTGTCATTGTTATGCTCCCCTTTATCGATGAACCGATTTTGTGAGCCCCACCAAGCGGCAGAGCATGCCTAGAACACCCACCGTTGTGCTGGTGTTGCATTTTTGTCATCCCCCGCAGGCCCAAGGGGTGGTACAGTCTTGACCTGCGGTCGGACTGTCAGCTGGGTGCCGGACAATGCCCGGAGCTTGCCCGAACCCACCCGCAGAAGTCGTTGAAGAAACCTGAAAATAGCTGAAAGATTGTGAAACTAGGATGGCTACCCTCGCTCAACAGCGGTTTTACGAGTTCGGCGAATTTCAACTAGATGCGCCTGTTGCTGCGAGCTGGCGACGTGGTTGCGCTTACCCCCAAAGCGTTCGACATCCTCCTTATCCTGGTGCGCAATCGTGGGCGGGTGGTGGAAAAAGACGAGCTCATGCGACTCGTCTGGCCCTGTACTGTCGTCGAAGAGAACAACCTCACCCGCAATATCTCGAGCCTTCGAAAGGCACTCGGTGAAGGTCCCAACGACCACCGTTTCATCGTGACCGTGCCGGGGCGTGGCTATCAGTTTGCCGCCGTGATCCCCCTTGCGATGCCGTTACCGGATGGCGCGGTCGAAGCCTCGGACCACTTGCAAGCCGCCAAAAGGGAAGAATCTGAAAGCAGCGTGGTCAGCGCAAGTGTCCTACACACTGGGATTCTGGCGGGCCGTCGGCGGACCGGAGGCTTGGGGCTTTATTTTGCGATCGCTGCCTGTGTGTTGGTGTCTGCCTCGGCCTGGCTGTACCTGTCGCGGCACTCTCCAGCCGCCCTGCCACCGCCGCGCGTGATTCCGGTTGTGGCACTTCAAGACATAGCGGAGTGCGCTAGCATCTCCCCGGATGGTAATTAGGTGGCGTTCGAGCGCCACAGTGAATCGCCGGGCCTGGCTGGAATATACCTCAAAGCAAATCGATAGCGAGCGGTATTTGCAGCTCACACGCGTTGCCCGAGATGCCTGTCCAGCCTGGTCGCCAGACGGTCGTTGGATCGCCTTTTCACGGTTCGCCGGAAGTGAGCGAACCATCTATCTCATGAGCGCACTGGGCGGGCCCGAGCGCGGGGTGTACTCCGGAAGACCGGTTTTACCAATCGTGGACTGGTCGCCCGACGGCAAATTCTTGGCTCTCTCGAGCCCCGATGCGACGCCCGGCACGTACTCCATTTCTTTACTCAACCTAGAAACTCTCGAAACCCACAAACTGACCGTCCCGCCGGCTGGTGACCAGGACGGCGCTCCCGCATATTCCCCCGACGGCAGGCGGCTGGCATTCATCCACCAGCAGCGAGATCTATGTCGTGGATGTTAGCGGGGGCACACCGCGTCGCCTAACCTCGGAAGGGTGGATAGCGAGCCCGCCGGTGTGGACCCGTAACGGCTAGTCGATCCTCTATTCGTCCGCACGCGCCGGCCTACCCACAATATGGAGGATCTCGACGGCGGGAGGAGCCCCCGAACAAGTTACTGTCCCCGGCATCAAGGCGTTCCGGCCCACGCTCTCTGCCAATGGACGCCGGCTGGCCTATCAACTAGAAACGTGCAGTTCAACCATCTGCAGCTTCGACCTGACAAAGCGCGGTTCCGCAGCTGGCAACCGCGATGTACTTTCGTCCAAGGGACTGAATGAGTGGGCAGAGATTTCTCCGGGGGCAATAAGATCGTCCTCGTGTCGGACCGTTCGGGTTCCCAGGAAATTTACATCTCTGCCGCGGATGGATCGAATCTCCTGCAAATCACCCATTTCGGCGTGGCCCACGCCCCCGAATCTCCCCGTTGGTCGCCCGACGGACAACAGATTGTTTTTGATGCTGTTGACCAGGGGCACACGACGATTTTTGCGCTTCAAGCTGACGGCGGAACTCCCCGTCGTCTCAGCGATTCATCCACCGATCACGTGAATCCGACTTGGTCCCGTGACGGCCAATGGCTGTACTTTGCTTCCAGCCGCAGCGGGCAGTGGCAGATGTGGAAGATGCCCAGCAGTGGGGGCGCGGCCGTCCAACTGACCCATCAGGGCGGCTTCGTCGGCTACGAATCGGCGGACGGAAAACGCCTGTACTATGCCAAAACTGCCTCTGAACCCGACATCTGGGTGCTAAACCTGGAGGACGATACAGAAGGCCCCGTGTCGCCGTCAGTGCACCTCGACCAGTCCACCGCTTGGTCAATGACGGATCACGGCATCCTCTTTATTCCGAAGAGTTCCGGGTCTCACGCAGGGCTGCGATACCTCGATCTTGCTAAGGGAAGAATCTCTGACCTGACCGTATTGCCAGAACAGTTTTGGCGCGCTTGGGTTTCCTCATCACGAAATGGGCGGATTGCGTTGTACGAGCGGATCGATTCCAGGACGAGCAACGTGGTAGTGGTTGACCATTTCCGCTAAATCAGCATTTCAAGTCTTGTATCCGAATTATTTCGGTCGGTCAGAACCTCATCGAGGTGACCTGCGAGCTTTGTGCCGAATGGAATAACGCAAGATCTGACGGGTGATCGTGTCAGGCCATTATCTTGCTCAAATTTCCCCACATTCACCGAGATTCGAACCCCCGACCTTCTGCGGGTGGTAGACCCGATATTCCGGTGTAAATGCGCCCCAATCATGTGTTTCCGAGGGTATGTCTGTGAAATGTCCTAAAGTGAAATAAGACATCGAGCCGAGCTTTTCACCCCCACTCCGCCGCGGTTGCCTCTTGTGAGAAACTGCAAGTAAATGGTGTTGGGCAGAATGCCGTTAAAGCCCTGCGGAACTTCGCGGCGCGCTCCACGATGCTCGGAATTGTCCAGGAATCGCAGAGATGCACGCTTCAAGGGTTGCCGTCCCTGGTTGTTTGGCAACATTCAAGTCTACAATTCGACTATTCTGCCTAACCGAGGCGTAGACCGTGCCTAGAGTCTTCATCAGCTATCGCCACGAAGACAGCGCAGCCTATGCAGGCCGCTTGTTCGACATCATCAGCACCGAGTTCGGCTCAGAAAACACGTTCATGGATGTCGACGACATTAAGGGTGGCGACAACTTCGTCGCGGTCATCGACCGGAGTCTTGACGTTTCGGATGCTCTCCTCGCCGTGATCGGCAGCCATTGGATAACGGTGACTGAGCAAGGTGGAGGACGCCGACTCGATAACCCAAATGATTTTGTGCGTGCGGAGATCGCGAAGGCTTTGGAGCGCGGTATTCGCGTGATTCCCGTGTTGGTTGGCGGAGCGACCTTACCCCACCCGGACGACCTGCCCGCCAACCTGCAACCCTTGTGCCAGAGGCAAGCCGTGGAAATCCGCGATACGAATTTCCATGCCGATGCAAAAGGCCTGACCGATGTCCTCCATGGCACGCTGCACGGTACCGGCTTTGTGCTCCAAGGGGCAAAGCTGAAGCGACTCTTGCCTGCCCTGCTAATTGGTCTTGTAGCCATAGCGAGTGTTCTTTGGCTGCTCGTTCAGCGGCACAAGGCTGGTACATCGGCGCCTGCTGCAAACGTCGCTGGTGAATGGGAGGCTACCGTGAAATACGATTGGGGAGATACCTACCACGACTGGTTTGATTTCCAAGTTGACGGCCAGGAACTATCTGGAACCGCCGGATTTCTCGGAACTCGTAAGGGGCACGGTCTGGCCATATGGGACGGTAAGATCGCAGGCGACCGAATCAGTTTCGTGACGAAGAGCGTGACGAGCATTTCGAGCGACGACAAAACTTACGAAGACAAGCACTACTACAAAGGCACCGTGAAAGGCGATGCCATCGACTTCACTATGGTGACCGACAGCAGCATTCAGACCCATTCGCCAATTCACTTCACCGCCAACCGAGTCAAGCAATAAGTGGATTTAATGCAGCTTTCCGATGGTCTTGCCGCCGCAAAGGCAGCAGTCGGAAAAGAACTGGGCATCAACGATGCCGAATAAAATGGCCTGGTTCAGCCCTCTTGTGGCTTCATTGGCCGCTGTGCCCAGCGTTAGGCTGGAGCGACATGGGGTACCTGTGCAAACCGTCCCGCTTTAAAGCTGTCTCCACAGAAAAACTCACTCCAATTTTGAGTGCTGTCTAGGGGCTTTCCCGTAACCAGCCTCGGAACGCTGAACTCCGCTCCGGGAAATGCTCATAATTGTCCGAGACACGGCACGTGTGGCTTGCCGTGCGCCGTTTAAAGTGCTCGGAACTTCGCGCGGCGAATAGTTGGCCGAGATTTGAGAAGCGCGCGCCGTGGACCCATTTTCTTGTGGCTACAGATGGCTCACGCTGTAGGGGTGACACCCCCTCCATGGAGCGCCAGGCCTTTGTCATCCCTCATCAGGCCCGGACGACTTCCAACCGGGCGGAATGTACCGGGCACTCACGGACATCCTTAATGCGCGAGGTGGTAATCGGGGTGCCATATGCGGGATGAGAAAACTCCAGGTGCATACCTCGTCCTACGAAACCACTCTTGAGCATGGACCCTCCCCAGGTGGAACCGGTGATTGCGACCAAAACAGGTTCAGGGCAGTATTCGGGATGCCCAGAAATCAGCACGGAGTTCTCGGCCACACGTACAGCCGTGTAATCGTGATGCTGCGTCTGAATCCGCAGCACAGTAGCAGGCGGAAGATCTGCGAGGAAGACTCCCCCTTCAATCTCTGATTGAATGATGTGGCAATTCACTGTTTCGGTGAGATTGGGATGCGGTGCGAACAATTGTAGGGTCTTGGCCATGCAAGTTTCGCCTTCAGATCAGAGTACACTCTTTAGATGATAGCTCGGACCAACAGCTATATCTGGAAACCTTCGCTACTGTATGGCCGAGCATAGAGTGTTTTCAACAGGCTCGAAAATCCAAGTTAACCCATTGAAAATACGTGGTCTTCTCTTAATCGGATTTTCATGAACTTTCGTGGGCCGCAGGCCCTGTACGACAGCCACGGCTGATTGCAACAATTGACGTAGCCTGCTTCCAATACCTGGCGATGGTCAGCGAAACGGGTGGCAAGGATTTGGGCGCCAGGGTGCGGTATCTGGTCAATGCGTAAACCCGTCGCTATCCCTGCGATGGGAAAACGCCCGTTAGCGCAATAATCCAGCTAAAGGTCAGGTACGGTTGGCGGATGTCAACCGGCTGTCCGCCTCCTGCGTGGCTAAGCGCATTGGCGTTGAGCTTGGAATCGGGCTTGGACGAAGAGTAGATGGACGCCTTGCCACTCGACGCCAGGTACTCGTTTGTCGGGTGTGAGCTGGTGGCCGCGCTGGATACCGTGTTGACGGCGTGATTGTGAGACGGCAGTTGATTGACTCCCAGAGTCGTGCTCTCAGCACCACCAGACTGGCCGAGAGCATAATTTTGCAGTCCCGGTCCTTGCCCAGCACCTGTCGGAACGCGTCCGCGCAAATCGGGCAGCGCAAAGGTAGCTACGCCATCACCTCCATAGGTGTTGCCGATCAGCGCAAACAGGGCCGTGTATTGTGAGATCGGCAATAGCTGCCCGTTACATAGCGCCCAGCCTGTGGGTGCGAAGTTGAAGGGCACGAGCAGGAGTGAACCGAGAAATTGCTCCATGACTCAGCTCCTTTCTGAAATTGCAAATACGAGAGGCGGTGCGGATATTACTACTTCGCCCCCTCCACTACAACTTACTTTGCTGATCGTTTTTGTGTTTACCAAAGTGTCAGCGGGAGAGCAGAATGCGACGCCAGAGTGCGGGAAAGCACCTAAAGTGATCGCGATCTCCGGCGCCGATGATTTCCGGGCGAAGCTCCAGTATGGATTCCGGCCGTTACCATTGGGAAGCTGCGCGATGACCCATTGCTGCTGTTCCAACGCATCGACTTGCAACCGGCGTGGCGCCGAGGCCATCGCCTTCCGGCAGGCACTCGGGCACACTAACACTTACCCTCTTCACATTTGGGGCATTACGCCGCGGCGAACCTTAGTCCAAGCTGCACGCTTCGATGCGCATTTGTTAACCGGAGGCGATTGCAGCTCAAGGGATACCAAAATCATGCGGGTCACGCCCCTGAGCCATCACCTCGCCTAGCCTTGTGATACTGAACAGGTCCTTGAGGAGTTTGTTCAGATTCGTAAGCTTCAGCTCGCAGTGTGCATTTTGCGCCGAAACGTACAGCCCGACGATGGTACCCAACCCGGAGCTGTCCATGTAGCTCACATTCTTCAAATCCAGCACAATGGTCTTGCTTTCCGATAACAGCGGTTTAACCGTCGTTTTTAACGACTGGGCAGTGTCCGAAGTTATCCTGCCAGAACAGTGGACGATTGTCTCGGTCGGTGTCTTGTCGGTCGTCAGATCCAGTTTTGGGAGGGGGACAGAACTCGCGGCCATGGCAGACTCCTCTCGCCTAAATGACCCTGCGTTTACCGTGGGAGGGATTCTAGCACTTGCTAGGTTCAGGCCCAACTATCGCCAACCAAGAATGTCGCCAACCAAGAAGTTCTACCGCAATGGCCGTCTGCCCGAAGAGAATCGTCTCGCTATCGGGTTGCCACTTGGGATCACCCTAGTCACTGGACGGCGATGTTTAGGTCAGCCCCGGCCTGAATCAGTGCCTCAGCGACCTGCGTTCTGCGCCACGGAATGGCGTAAATCAGAGGCGTCCGGCCGGTTTTGCTCGTCAGGTTTACATCCGCTCCAGCAGTAATGAGCGCTTCGACTCTAGTCGCATCGCCTGCTTTTGCTACATGCATGAGTTCGGTTTTACCGATGTAGTCCTGGTGATTTACCTCAGTTTGCGATTGCGCGAAAAGCAGCAGAATGAAGAAAACAGGCAGCAGTAAATATAGCGAGGCCCTTGCCACGAGTAGCAACAGTCGAGTGGTCATTGTGAGACTGATGTTATGCTGCTCCACGGAGATGAAGCAGTGACATGGGGACGTTCCTGGCGCCGCAAGGGGCTCCTGAGCGGATACCGTCTGCTTGCTCCAGCTAGGCTGCCTAAAGGCTTTTGGGCACACCTACCCCTAACCCCTTACGCCTTTTCACGTCGGGGCATTAGTTGGCGGCAGACCTTAATTGAGGGGGCGCCGCTTCCATTGCGTCGCGACGTGTGATACATATTTGCGGTTACTTCGGGAGATCTTCTTCAGGAGGGGTCGATGGCTTACCAGCTCGAAGGCAAGCTTCTGGAAGTCTGCAATTGCAATGTGCTTTGTCCTTGCTGGATCGGCGAGAATCCAGATAACGGTACGTGCGATACGGTTGTGGCGTATCACATCGACAAAGGTACGGTAGACGGGATGGATGTCTCGGGGCTGACTCTCGCGCTGGTTGCATTCATCCCAGAAAACGTGCTGAAGGAGGCAAGTTGGCGTGTCGCGGTATTTGTGGATGACAAAGCAACCCCGCAGCAGCAAGAGGCACTGCTCAACGTCTGGACGGGGAAGCTCGGCGGTCCGGTAGCTGATCTGGCGAAACTGGTGGGAGAAGTCGTGACTGTGCAGCGGGCGCCCATCACCTTTACGGTGAGCGAAGGCGAAGGGATTCTGAAAATCGGCGACGTCGTCGATACAGTCATGGCTCCGTACAAAGGAGGCACGGGGAACATCACGACGCTCAACGAAAGCGTGTTTTCGACTATTCCCGGTGCGCCGGCTTACGTCAGTAAAGCCTCCAAATACCGGCGAAACACCAAGCAGTACGGCCTTGCCGACGTGAACATGCAGAACAGCAATGCCATTCAAGGCGCATTCCGCTTCCAGACCTGAAGCCATACTGATCGGCCTGCTAACGGCACTGGTGCTGCTGGCCTGGTATGCAGTGTGGTTTTGGGGCAGGTCTCCATATGGTCACCTGCTCTTGCACGGGTCAGCGCATATGAATGTAGCAGCGCAGAGCCCCTGGCTGTTGGCGGCAATCTTTGTCACTGGATGGACGCTGATGACAGTGGCAATGATGCTGCCAACCAGCTTCCCGATGATTGTGCTGTTTCGCCGCATCATTGGCGACCGCGCAACAGCAGGCTGGCTGCTGATGCTGCTCATACTTGGCTACATCGCGATCTGGCTTCTGTGCGGGGCGCTTTTGCAAATTGTGAACTGGTTCTTGCACGCGGGAATTAGTCGGCTATCATGGCCCGCCAATGTTGGCTGGATTAGCGCCGCAGTCATTCTGACCTTCGCGGGCCTCTACCAGTTTTCGTCGCTCAAGTACGCTTGCCTCGACAAATGCCGTTCGCCGCTTTCCTTCCTCGTGTCTCGCTGGCAGGGCGGAAATGAATTTGCCCAGGCGTTGCGGATCGGTGTGGAACACGGTCTCTTCTGTGTCGGATGCTGCTGGTCGCTGATGCTGCTGATGTTCCTCGTGAATGCAGGAAGCCTGGTTTGGATGTTGCTCCTCGGGGTGGTTATGGCGCTCGAAAAGAACTTTCCTTGGGGTCGTCGCCTGAGCGCTCCGATTGGCGTGCTATTGTTCGTCGGGGCCATTGGGGTTGTGGTGGGTGGGATTCGCTCCTAGAGCCGGTAGACGGTCATCATGCAGTTAGCACATTCAAAATGGACACACCAAGCAACGGCTGGACAGGAACGATTCGAGGGATGCCTGCTACAGGCGCTCCAAGACCGTGGGTATTCGAGATATTAAGTTGTTCAGCGAAATCACTGGTGATCGTAGTCCCCTCCATTACGATGAGGCAGCGGCACGTGAATCACAATTCGGTGGTCTGACTGTGCAGGGTGGCTGACTTCCCGAATCTTAAATGCGATCGTGGCTGAAGACTTACCTGGCCCGGGGACGGTCTTTCTCGGAACGGAATTGAAGTTCATGAAGGCTGTTTACGTAGGAGACACCATTAGCGGACGGGTTGAGGTAACAAGCGTCAGACCAGATAAACCAATTTGCACTCTTGCTGTATCTGTTCGTAATCAGAAAGACGAAGTGTGTTTGAGCGGCACGGCAACAACCTACACTGCTCCGTTGAGCAGGCCCTGAGTTATACATTGCACGCCAGCACAAACCCTGACGGATCGAGTCAGTTTTCCAACTTGATCAACGTTCTGCGATCCAACCCGGTAGCGACGATCGCGATTGCGCAGTTGTTCGGCACCTCACTCTGGTTCAGCGCCAACAGTGCGGCCCCCGATCTCATGCGCGCATGGGGCATTGGCGTTTCCGGTATCGGACTCCTTACCAATGCGGTTCAACTCGGCTTCATTCTCGGAACCATGACCTTCGCCCTCAGCGGATTGGCCGATCGCTTTCCTGCCAGCAAGATCTTCGTCGTCAGCGCATGTTCAGGAGCGGCGTTCAACGCATGCTTTGTGTTTTTCTCGCACGGGTTGGTGAGTGCCGCCGTTTTCAGGTTTCTGGTAGGAATCTGTCTGGCTGGCATTTACCCGATTGGTATGAAGCTGGTCGTGAGTTGGGAGCCGAAGCGAACGGGCGCTGCCCTTGGCTACCTTGTAGGCATGCTCACGTTAGGCACGGCGCTTCCACAGGGCGTGAGGTTCCTCGGGGCGCAATGGAACTGGCGAGCTGTCATCCTCACGTCTTCCGGGATCGCGGTTGCAGGTGCGGTGTTGATCTTTTCTTTGGGCGACGGCCCTCACCTCGGAACCCGTCCACAGCTCTCCTTGAAGCGCCTTGGAGGTGTTCTCAGCGCATTCCGGTCGGAAAAACTTCGCGCCGCCGCTCTGGGCTACTTCGGCCATATGTGGGAGCTCTACACCTTCTGGACACTTGTTCCCCTGATCCTGACCACCGGTCTAGGGCCAAAGGTTCAACGACTTAGTGTTCCGGGTCTCGCGTTCCTTATCATCGCGATCGGCGCCCCAGGCTGCATTATCGGGGGTGTTTGGAGCCGCAAAATAGGTAGTGCGCGTGTCGCGGTTCTTGCCCTTGCAATTTCGGGACTCTGCTGTTTGATAGTTGCTGTTACTGGGGCAAAACTTTCCCCCGAGGCATTCCTAGCTATTCTGTCGGTGTGGGGAGCCGCAGTGGTTACAGATTCTCCGCAATTCTCCGCTTTATCAGCTCAGGCAGCTCCGCCTCACCAGGTAGGGGCTGTCTTAGCCATCCAGAACTCAGTCGGATTCGCCATTACGATCGCGTCGATAGCTCTTGCTACGTCGCTCTTCAATCGCTTAGGGTTGACGGTAGCCTGGGTTTTGCTGCCGGGTCCTTTATTGGGACTCATAGGCTTCTACCCAGCTTGGGGACGCCGGTCGAGCAGCCCATGAAATTTGGGCACGCCTACCCCTTACCCCTATCCACATTTGGGACATTAGGTCCTGAGAGAGCGCCAACCAATTCGGCAGCGGCATGCCGTTCTGCGGTTATAACCATGAATGGCCATTCTTTCTGTGCTCGCTTGCTTAGACTCACCAGCAACTAGGAGACTGTCGATTCTCTTTGCTTCGAGCTGCTCAGGAAGCCCACTCCCGCGCTAGGAACACTCAAAGAGTCTCGGATGACCTAGACCACGGATAAAACCGGAAATCACCCTCAGCTGTACTGAATCAGTCAGCCGCACCAGTGGCCGTCGGCTTCTGTTTCATCATCTCTTCCATGCCTTTCTTCATTTCTTTCGCCGAGGGTTCCGCTTTGTGGGTCCCAACCATCCAGCTGTAGCCATCGGGATCGACAACCGTGCCGCAGCGATCGCCCCAAAACATGTCCATTACCGGACCCTGAGGAGTAGCGCCAAGTTTCGTCGCTTTCTCAACCACTCTGTCGACGCTCTCGACGTATAGATAGAGAGTGGCAGGAGAGGCGCCGACGCTCTTCGCACTTCGCCTTCCCATCGCCGCATTCTCTGGGCTAAGCATCAGAGTTGTGCCCCGCAGTGTCAGTTCTGCGTGCATCGGCTTTCCGTCGGGGCCGTTCATGATGCCGCGCTTCGCGAACCCAAATGCCTTCTGGTAAAAGCTGACCGCGGCAGGAATATCTGCAACTGTAAGCGCAGCCGAGACCGCGCCATAGGCCTTCTTGTTCAACGGATCAATCTTCTTCTTTGCCATAGCGCTCCTTTCATACGGGAGGACATTGTAGCGAAAAGCAGGAAGTGCCGAATCCGGCGGAAGACAGGATTGAGCTAAGACCGTCAGGTAAGGATGGAGGCCCAACCAGGTCGCAGCCGACAACGGCTCGACGCCACAAACTCAGTATTCAGAGGTTCTGCTTTGACCAATCCGCTCGACCGACACCGACACCCTATTTTAAAGTGTCCAAGTTCACCCAAGTGTTGTCCTGCCACACCTCAATCTTTGTGATCGGGTGGATTTCCCAAAGCGTAGAACGAAAGCGATTTAGATGATTTCGGTGGTCAGGGTCAAGCATTAACCAACCGCTGATTCGAACCGGGCTGTCCGAATTGATCCAGGGCGACAACTTTGATTTCTTCCAATTGGGATGAGCCTTCAGGAAGCGTGGCGTGAATTCGACTACGACTGAGGTCTTCTCTGCCTCCCCCACACCTTCGACTAGTGCCATGTGCGTGTCAGTGTCAGCAGGCGCGTTGAAGTGACAATTGGTTCCCTCGCCGCTTCCACCGCTCTGCGGCTTAAAGGCGACGATATAGCCAATTGTTCTTATCGCCTCACCCTCAAATGGTGTGATCTCGGCGATTTGATCTGGGGTCCAGTTCTTCCTAAGCGGTTTGGCTACCGGGTAATTCAGCTTGGCGATGGCAGCCCAGGTCACATCGTGATACTGCACCCCGTCGTTCTCGGCAGTATCGGCACGGTTTTTGTTAACGAATGTGCCGGAATCACTGTTATCGCCGTTCCATGGGCAGTCTCCTTCCTGCCCGTGGAAGGTTGTCTTCTTGGGGGCAGGCTTCTCCCAAGTGCTGGAAAACTCTTCTGAAGGTTGGCCCGACGGAGCCGCGAGGTCGGTGCGGATCTTCTCCGCAGCCTGCTTTACCGTCACGTTCTTCGAGTAAGCGTAACCCTCCTCGCCGTCGAGTGTTCGGACATGGTAGTAGTTATCGCTCGCCTCAAGCTCGACAAGTTCCAACTCGTCGCCCGCTTTTAAGAGGAGGATCTTCTCGTCAGCACTGGATGGGCCCTTCCGAAGATACGTGTTCCGTTTCACGACGGCGTTTTGAGTCTGCGCAACGCAGACCACACCCCACAAGCAAACCAATAACACGACGAGTAAGCGCCTCATGATCTCTCCTAGCGATGTGAGCGTGGGGACAGCATACTACTGTGCAGGATGAACGCAAGAAGAATAAATTGCTCGTCCCGAAGGTCGACCGGTGGCGATCCGCTGCGATAATGGCTTTGGCGCAGTCGCATCGACGGCAGCGAAGATTGCAGCTGGGTTTTCTCCCTGGCTACGCTTAACGCGCTCGAAGAGCCCAAATCTAAAGGGCTGACTCCCCCATGTAGTCAGCCCTTCCTTCCCACTCATTCAGTTTGGTAGCGATTTGGTAGCAAATTGCGACGCTTATGCCAGTTACACCGGCTCAAAGGGGCAAAATTGGTCTCAAGTCATGAACAAAAGCTCGCCATGGCAGCCTTTGCAGCTCACGCCGCTTACGCTCTCAGCAGTGGTGGTAATGGAGCGGCCAACGATATTGGAAAGATGCTGAAGGAATCCGAGGTTGGAGAGAGCATTGAACTCTTTAGGCTAGCAGGGGAAGAATCCAGGATTGCACACTGCATGGCGTTTGACGTCGTCGAGCAGTCGCTCGCCGATACTCACTCCGGCGTAGACTTGCCGAAATCGCAAACCAGGAACGACGTTCATCTCCAACCCGAGTGAAAGTTGTCTTGCATTTCTACCGAAGTGAGAAGCCACGGCATTCCTCAACGTTTACAAAGGTGCCAAGCGCCGCGTTCAGACGGTCACAGCCGGCGAGGAGGAAGACCAAAAGAACCGTCGCAATCAGGCTTCCTCCAGCCAACCAATTGTTCAAAAGTGACCTCAGCTTTAACTAGCTAACACCATCGGGGAACCTTGGCATCCATGTCGTTCCATTGCCTCAAGCGGCAAAGCGTGCCTCCTGCCTTGCTTAGTTATTTCCCAGTCCCAGTCAGGCTCAGGATGACTGGATCGGAGCAGTGGTGAAGTGGAAACGGGTTGCATTCGGGATAGGTCTCAATCGTAATTGAGCCGTTAATCACACCTTTCTGTGTGGGCGTAAAACTAACTCTCATGGTACAGCTACCACCTTGCATGAGAAGACAGGGTTGCAAATTCCCACTTCCGCAAAGTCTCCACTGGTGGAGATGTCAAGTACTAACCCGCTCTGACAAAATGTCGCGCCTAACCCGCTGTCAAGCAAGCGGGCTATGGCCCTTGCCTATAGCGGAGAACTCTTCGCCCCAGTTGTGTACGAACACAAACGGATCCAACCCCGACACTGACAGCACTGTTCCCGATTCTGCCTGCTCTGCACCCGGCCTCAAAGATGAGGGGGCGGTGGCCTATGCTTATGGCCATTGCAGCGTGAGGGCGTAGATCTCTTGCGTGCCAATGTCGCGAGTGAAAATCGCTGAGCCGTCTGGAGCGACGCTAATCTGAGTATTTCCGTCTGGTCCCAAAGCGCGGCGAAGCTCCTTCAAGTTGGCTATATTTTCTATCTTGTGATCAGCAAGGCGGACCCGCATGGCCTTCGGTTCGACGCCTCCGGTTGTGTAGTACACATACTTGTAGTCCGGGGAATGGGCCCAGTTGACCACGCTGCCTGCCAATTTTCCCGGCACTAGGTCCGACCACTTTTGCGTTCTCACATCAAAGATCTCGAGCTTCGCGCTGTTCGTGGGGGCTGCCACCAGCGTGTCCTCGCTAACCCATTGTCCTCCGCCGAGATCTTGTGATCCAGGCACACTGGAACGCTTGCCCGTTCGTAGATCCAGAAGCTGCAACTCGGAATGTGCGGGGTCACGACCATTCGTGAAAACTAGCAGGTTCCGGTCAGGTGACCAATTTGCAGCAGTTGCGTCCTTCTCCACGATCCTCTGTGGCGACCCTCCGTCCATGCTGATGACGTAAATCTCTCCTTTAACATTCCCGTATGCAACCTGCTTCCCGTCCGGGGAAATGAAAGAGTAGCGCACCTGCATGGGAGGGTAAGTCAGTTGTAAGCGTTCCGATCCGTCGGGGCGGCTCCGCCACAATGTGTGATCCGGGTGGGAAGTGTAGGCGACCCAATGCCCGTCCCGAGAGAACGTAGGGTTGAATGCCGAGATTCCGGAGAGGAAAGGAACGAATTGATTCGCGCCGGCATCAAACCGGACGAGTTCGCCTCGCTCTTTGATGCCAAGAGCAAAAATTTGTTGTCCATCACGACTCACAGCTGGACGGATGTAGGACAGCGGACCGTTGGTAAGCTGAATCGGTTGATAAGTGCGTTGGAAGAACCCTGCTTTCGTCGGCAACAGCCAGAGGTCCCGCCGGCCTTCATGCCGTTTTTGAAACAGGATGTATTTCCACTGGGGGCAATAGACGTACCCGCTCTCACTGCTCTTCACAATCGTGTGGAGGCCCGAACCATCGGCCATTGATTCGACAATCGAGACGGGAATCATTTGAGCGCCTGCCCGAATATCAAACACAATTCGATGCCCGTCTGGCGAAACTCTTGGGTCCATAATGAAGCCGTTGACCTTAACCAGTTTGCGGGGATTGGAGCCATCTTTTTCGGCGAGGTAAAGCTCATCTTCTCGAGCGAAGAGTATGCGACCATCCGGGAAAAAACTCGCGTCCTGGGCTTCGACAGTGCCAACTTGGCGCGGTTCTCCTGTAGGCAGCGGAACTTGCCAGAACTTAGTTGGAAAGGAGTCGCCGCCTTGAGATACAAGCAGGGCAGAACCGTCAGGCGCCAGTCCCACGATCCTTGGATCGGCAACACTCGTCGGAACGGAGGCGACGGAACCGCCAGTCACCGCTACTTGTTCAATCTTGAGACTTCCTCTCGCACCTTCGTTGAAGTAAATGCGCAAACCGTCGGTCACTGTTTGGGTGAACAATGGCTTCGGCTCGCCGTCATCAGTCAGTTGCATTACGGCTTCCACCATAGGAACTGCCGACGGACGATTCCACCAAAGAAAGAGAACACCAGCGATTACTACAGCAAATACCGCGCTAGTGATCAATTGTTTGATTGAACCGCGCTCTGCCGGGACTGGGCTAGCGGACACGTTGCTTGTCAGCAAAGAAGCATCCGAAGCGGTCGCCGCGTCGGGAGTCGGCTGAGGGTGTTGCTCCGCGCCCTTTGCGCCTATCTCGCTGACAGGCGCAAGAAAGCGGTACCCCCGCTTGGAGAGCGTTTCGATGTAATGCGGATGATCTGCATCGTCTTTCAACGCCTGGCGCAGCTTGCGGATCGCTGAGTTGAGTCCGACGTCAAAGTCTACAAAGGTGTCGGAAGGCCACAATTTCTGGTGCAGATCTTCCCGCGATACCAGCTTGCCCGAGTTCGCGACTAGCTCTACTAGCACGCGGAAGGGCTGCTCTTGCAATTTGATTCGTACGCCGCTTTTGCGGAGTTCTCCCTCCCGCTCGGAGAGGTCGAAAGATCCGAAGCGAAAGACCCGGTCGCGTGAGACAGACGGCTCGGTGGGCACATACACCCCGCTGGTGCAGGTATGGTAACCCGACTTACGCTCTGCTGCCAGCGTGTTCCTTCTAGGAATAACCCAGGCAATCCCGCTTAAGGTCTGCCGCGACCTAATGCCCCAAAATCTGAATAGGGGAAAGGGGTAGGTGTGCCCAAAACCTAGCGTTTTGGTTTCTGTGGACGCTTCGAGGGCACGCTTCAGCGAATAGATTAATTGGAATTCGGAGGTTCGGCGACCCCACAGATGGCCGATTACATTTCGAGACCTCATCTCCCTCAACCCAGAGCTCTTAAAACGGTCTCAAGTACGTTCAGACCGTTACGAAACCCCCTTGTCAGACGCGCATAAACAGGGGTTGCGATAGGGCAAAGCTGGACAATGGCCCCATACCCTTACCCCAGCGGTTTCATTCCGCGTAAGGCCGGCCGTCCCGCCGCCCCAAGGGTTCAAGATCAAGATGATCGGGGTTACAAATGCCTAGTCCAGCACATCCGTCTGGTGATGGTAGATGATGTAAGATTCTCTGCCATCCTTCTGACGAAAGTTTACGTTTCACCGCTGGGAGTTCATCGGGTTCTACTGGTTCGATTTCCGAAAGCACAAGGAACAATCCGCATCTGCAAAACACTCCCACGGCTCGTTTATCGGGCATTTCGGCTCTCCATTTTCTCTCCGTTACGTACGTAAAGGATAGCACTGGGTAATGTCTGAAAACTGTGCTGGAACGGCAAATTGCTCCATTGTTGACGACGGCGTTACGCTGTCATCCGAAAGGCAGACGCCATGCCTCTGTCCAGGTGCTTGCCGAAAACATCGACTGAGCCGAGAGTCTTAGGACAAGAGAAAAATCGAAAAGAAGCCGCCCTCCGCAGGGGAACGGCGGCTCGAATTGCCTAGCCCAAGTCTCGAAGTGGCCCTGAGACAGGCAATATCTTAAATGTCGTCGGTTGTGTGCGACTTCGTCAATACTTCAATGAATACCTAATCGGCGGGTAAGCGCACCTGTCTGCTTAATGAGTTAGTATTCGACGATGGCCTGGTAGGATTGCGTGACTAAGGTCTGCCCCGGTGTAATGCACCAAGGTGTGAGATAGGGGTAAAGGGTTAGGTATGCCCAAAATCTGATCCCCCATCCGCCAATAACTCTCTAACAATGGCGGCTCCGTCAAGGTTTTTTGTGGGCATGCACTCGGACCTAGAATACGGTCGGGTTGCGGGGTACTCCTGTGTGTCGCGAGCTGCTATCGAAAGCCGCCGTCCGTACAGAGATACAAAGTATCGGCGTCCTGGTACAGGAAAACGGATATCACCCACACGTGGCCAGTCTCGTCGGCGTTGGGATCTTCGGAGTCGTATGCTTTTTCAGGGTGGATGCTCAACGAAGCCCGTATCTCATTGATTCGTTCGATCGCTAACTCAAGTGTTTTGAAACTTTCGACTTGCAATTCCCAATGGCTCCTTGTTGCGGGTTTCTGCGTTACTTAACCAACCAGTATGTAGGACTGTGTGCAGCACGGTCGTTGCCCATGAACAATGAAGACGCGAGTCGGACGCCCCTCAACGTTCTTGCCTGAAGCACGTTTCTGAAGCAAACAGTAACCGATGGAAAGCAGGCCGGATAAGAAAGCGAGATGTAGTTATATTGCGCGTCGCAAAAGGCTTTCGGGAGAGCTCAACAAGATCTTGCCGCGACTCTTTTGCAGGATGCCGGCGCGTTGCCATTCGTTTAACAGGCGACTCGTTGTGAACAGCGTAACGTTTGCTTCGTTCGCCAACTCTTCGTTCCTGATGTCTAGTTCAACGCCGCCGGCAACCTTGCGTCCAATTCCGCTTGCGATGGATGCCAACACTTGGGCTAATCGCTCCCGGGCGGCGCCGGAGATTAAAGCCCGGTGTGCGGCGAGGTAGGCAGCCATATAGTGAAGTTGTAGATAAAACGCATTCTCGAACAATTTGGGTTGTTGAGCAGCAAGGCCGCGAATCGTGGACCGGCCCCAAACCAGCATCGAGCTTTGTTGTGCTGTCTCTGTGTTGATGAAATAGTCAGTTGGCGATGAAAGCAAAGCCGTAGCGCCGAAGATTTCGCCAGGCGGAATCCAAAGAAGGATCACCTTCTGTCCCTTTTCTGTAACAAAAAAGTATCGGGCGCGACCGGTTAAGAGCAGGAACAAATGCTTGGCCGGTTGATCTTGGTGAATGATCACGGAATCTGCGGGGACCTTACGATACTCGGCGGCTTCCAAGACTGATTTCAGAGCCGACGGAGTAAGGCCCTCGAGGAATCGCGGCTTTAGATGTCGCAACATGGTTGGAACTCCACTTGCTGCGCCGGAGAGCGAACGCAGTGAACGAGTTCCGGGAACGCTGAGATTCAATGGCTTCAATCGGGTTGTTTCAGAAGTCGGGAACGAATCAACAGGTTGTTTCTTCACGAGAGCTCTCCGACGAAATCCGCGAGTTTCGGTCCCTGATGTAAGCGCTTTATGGGGGATCCTCCTTGCATGCCGACGGAAGGGCGTGCGGTGTTTCTGTCAACGACGAAATGGTGGCAATTAAAGAGTCAGCAGCCAGAAGTGATTTGGCTACAAAGATTACGCATTTCCGGGCTTCGCGGCAAGCTGATTTCTGGGCTTACTAACTGGTTGATCCAGACGCTGCCGAGGCTGAACGCGAGTTCTTGCCCTCTTTGTCGCCAAGAGCCGATCCAGCGTCCGTTCAGTCGGGAAGTCGGAAGCAATGCCCGGTTACTTACGATAAATCGTGTGGGTGTTGAAAAAGTCAGCTTGTGGCAGTCACGGATGATGCTAAACGTATCCCGATTTTGAGAAGAACGTTTATAGTGCATCTTCCTAGCGCGTCTTTTTTCTAAAAAAAGCCGCAATCGAGTTTTTCAACAGCCACTCGTCTTCCCGCGAGTAATTCCGCCAACAGTCGGACGACGGACAATCGGACAGTCCAAAATCACGGTGGCGCCCGCACTGCCCAAAGCTCTGATTCTGTGGAGAGCATTTGACGCTAATTCTGCTGCGTCGGAATCACATGGTTTTGATCCGGTAATACTAGATGCACGATAGGTACGGCGCTTGTCCAGCCACAATCCTTGCGGATCGGGTCCGGTCGCCTTTTCAAAGCAGGGTTCCTTCACCAGCCGAGATAGTTCCTGCGATTATCGCAGCTAAACTTAAGTCGAGGATACGAAGACAACGTCTTCAGAAAATCCAGCGTGCCGTCGTTCGCTTTGGTCATCTCGTCCCAGAAGCGGTCATTGCCGCCGCTCCAGGCAATACACATGTTGTGACCAGGTCTGAGTAGATCCTGCCCCGACCTGTATGCATAGGGTAAGGGGGTGAGCTGTGCCCGAAATCTCGCCCGGCTTGCTAAATCGGCTGAGGGCTGCGATGCCTCAGACGATGGCCTCGACCCCGCCCCTACGCAGCCACTTGAGTCATGTGAAACTCAATCCTTGTATTACCCCAATAGGCGCCAGCTCGCAGATAGAATGTTCAGCTTTGGGAAACTCGCCCGCAGCCAGGAGATCACCTTTTTCCGGTCTTCGGAGGGACAGGCATCGTCAATCAGGACGCAGGAGTATTCAGCAAATGATCTACATGCCATCACGCCGTCTGTACCGAGAACAGAGTCCACTTCATAGCCCGCTCGCACAAGCAACTGTTCGGATCTAACTAGTGTACTGGGGTCGTAGCTGACGTAGAGTATGCGAACGGCAGCCAATCCGCTAGCACCCTTGCTAAAACTCTCGACTCGCAATTCGCAGCGGCTCCTTGTTACGAGGTTGTGTGTTACTTAAGCAACCAATATGCAAGAGTGTGTCCAGCACGGTCGTTGCCCAAGAACAATGAAGATGCAGGTAGGTTAAGGTCTGCCGCAGCGCAATGCCCCAAATGTGAACAGGGGTAAGGGGTAAGTGTGCCCAAAATCTCTTAACCGAGGGTTATTGGAGCTATCTCAAGTGCGTTGCAGACCGGGACGAAACTACCCTCTCAGATCCGCATAAACAGAGGGGTTGCGAGGGGCACCTTAGAATCGCCCCATACCCTTACCCCGAGGTTTCGTCCCGCGTAAGGGCGGCTGCCCTCGCATATAGAAGGATGCCGCGGCACGTATGCGGGCGTATCGCGAAAGGTGGCCGTTGGGTATTCGTCCGCGGCATGGTACGGATGGCGGGAGCGGCCAAGAGGCAAAAGCGGCGGGGGCGAGGTGGAAGAAGTCAAAGTCATCACCAAGTTCTGGGTCAATGGAAAGCGAAACCGCGCAAGCGGTGAGCGCGCTACCCTCACCGTTTGGCCAACGAATTGCTCGTCGAAAATGTTGTTGACCGGTCGGAGCTGAGCAGTCATCCGATGTATGTGATGAATGAATGAGAATCGGTCGGCACTTTCGCGATTACCATTTGCTGCTCGATGAGCAGGGCGATCAAATCTTTGCCCGCAAAATACGTCCGCCAGAATGCCATTTATAGCTGCAGCGATATCCTTGACGCTGGCAGTACCCCACAAACCCGACTGTACTCTACGTCGGAGTCTCTTGGCCTTAGATCATAGTAAGTGGCCTTGACTTGAGTCTCGTAAATTGACGCTTGGGGTTCTCACGGGGGTACTTTAGTCAAGCTCCCGGCAACTTGCTAGTTCAGGTGACTCTCGAGAATCGCGCCTTATTCGCGGCGCGATTCCTTCGCAAAAGAACCGTCTTTTCGAATCTTTTTCCGCGCGCGCTTCCGCGCCAGAGCCTGTTTCACGCGGCGTTTTTCGCCTGGCTTTAAATAGTATGAGTGACGTTTCACTTCTTTAATAATGTCTTCCGTCTGAACCTTACGTTTGAATCGACGGAGCGCATTCTCTAAGGATTCGCCCTCTTGCAATCGAACTTCTGCCACACTCACCCTCCTACACTATGTTACTGGTATGCGCATCTCTAATGCGCCGACGTTTCGTTCCGAGAATTTGATTTCTAGGCACCGGCTCCAGCAACCTGCAATCACGCGTTACTCGCTGATGTGGCCACCGGGGGTGGACTCCTCCGCAATGTCCGCTTCCTCTACGCCAAGATTGAATAGCGCTGCCTGCTCTGCAGCATGTTCGCGCAATTCGGCCATCTCATCCACGCTGCCTGCAACAGCCTTCTGCTGTTTTCGCTGATTCTTGCGCTCTGCTTTGTCCCGTTGTCTCTGTTGCCGCGTGTGTTCCTTTTGGCGCTTTGTAAATGTTGATCGGCCTCTTGGCATATTTATCCCTTGTTATCTCTTGGTTCATCGCCGGCAGGCATTTCGCGGCCCGGTCGGACGCACTCCGTACATTCGAAAGACTACCAGCGCGGTTCGCGCGGCTGACGTGGGTGCCCACGGTAGTCGTCTCGCCCACGGCTGCCTCCACCGCCAAAACGATGGCCTCCGCCCCGGGGGCGTTCCGACTTAGGCCTAGCCTCGTTGATGGTCAAGGTTCGTCCCCCCAGATCAGTTCCGTTGAGTGCCACGGTCGCCTTATTCGCTTCACTGGCATCGGTCATTTCCACGAACGCGAAACCACGGGAGCGGCCCGTATCCCGGTCAGTCACGAGAGTTATCTTTTCTACTGCGCCGTGTGCCTCGAAGAGGTTTCGCAACTCGGCTTCGGTTGTGCTGTGAGGCAGATTCCCAACGTAAAGGTTCTTCATTGCACTTCCTCTCTCAGTAAATCATCCAGGCTGGTCGTTGTCGCGGTTCGTTTCGATGGACGTCCTTCAGAATCTCTCGGCGGAGTGGGCAGGGTGCACATCGCTCGGGTTCGGGCGAGAGACGCGGAGCGGACTGCAGAGATTCGCCGTGAAGCCTCCAGGATGCCCCAGTGCTGAGCTAAATCTCCACGATCGGCGGCGAAGGCGACTTTCAAGTTATCCACGATGTGATCGTCGGCCTTCGGCATCGGCGATTCCTCATCCGTATGGGGCGAATCGGCAAGATATTCAGGCTGGTCGACCAGGAACGCCAGCCGCTGCGGAGGACTGGCCGTGCGAACCTCATCACAAAATCTGTCGCGATGGCCTAGTCCCTTTTCCATATTGATCAAAACCAGGTCATACAACGCGGCTCTCCACCATGAACGAGCTTCCGCGGCGTCCGCGGCGCAATCAACGTCCATGCCGAGCTTTCTCATGATCTCAGCACGCAATTCGCGCTTCGCCTGAGAAGTGTCAACGCGCAGCACTCTCTTCGTCTTAACTGCGCGCGGGATGTCGGCGGAAGATGGTGGCGCCGGAGGCAGCGGGGTGGTCATGCAGACACCGAACGCGGCTGAGCGCGGACTTTGGTGTCCGCTGACTTGCGCCTCGGTGCTGCGCGCCCCAGCAGTTCGCGGGTGCGCTTCCGCCGAGCGATCTTCTGTTTGCGTTCCCGGTTAAATCTAGACTTGTCTCCATTCCGAGCTGACATCATTAACCCCTGACAGTGAAGATGATTTGCTCACGGCCAAGCTTCGCCGACGGTTTACGCCCAGCACCTGCCGTCAGCCGGGCAATCCGATTGACTAGCACGCAATTGTGTAGAGAAAAAGGCTGATGCAAAGATTGCGCCTCTCCATTTCTTAATCGCGAAGGCGCTAGGCTGCTTTGGGCGTGTCCTCGAGGTTAAGTGTTCTCAGTATATCGTATCTGAGATCATTCCTGCTAAGAGCGCGCCGGGTGTCGCTGATTTCTGAATGCCTCACTCGCTTTTGATGGTTAGGGGGCCTTACCTTTGCGGCCCTCCTGTGCCAGGATGAATACAGTGGCGCAGACCAAACCAACTAAGAAGAGTTGTGCGCCGAAGTCGGCAAGTTGCGCTCAACAGCCGCCCCGCCTGATAGAGCAAGCCTCTCGCCTTATGGAAAAGTGTGCCGAATTCGAAGACCTAATATCGCGTAGGACATCAGCAAGCGAATCTCTCCAGCGTAAATCAATTGAAAGGAACACCAGTACTAACTATCATGCGCGAAGCGGCTTAGGAAATTGCCATACCTCGCACCGGGAGAACCTGCGTGTGACCAGAGCCGATGCCTAAGCTTGGTTGCCTGCCCAACGCAATAGGGAATGTTATCGCGATAGAGCACGTACACGCTCGGTTCATTGACTAGATCATGTTTCGCCGGGCACTGCCAAGAGGCGCTTCTCGCGAATGCCTCGACCGCCTCTCTAACCGGCTTACGAAGATTGTTAGCGAAGCTCGCAAACTTCCCACGCCTACTAAGACCGAGCAGAGATTGGCCGGTTAAGCCGACAATCGCGTGGCAGCGCCAATGAAATGCCAAGCACGGCAGCATTTGCGGTACGGCGCGAACGCTGGAGGTTTCTGAGGAATTCCTTCAGGGCTATAATCCCAGCCAAGTATGGCGCTGGCGGCAGGGCAGGACACGGGCCCTACGAAATTCTCGCACCTCTGGGTGCTGGCGGAATGGGAGAGGCCTATCGTGCGCGCTGCGAACCCCGACACTGCAACGATTCAAAGAAACCTGGGGAATTCAGACTACGTCGCGCTCTATTTCCCGTGGATTTGGGTGTTCGACAGCGCAACCCAGGCCATGCATCCCGATGGTGACGGAGAGATTCCCTCTGCACCGAGTAGTCATATCGCGGGAATCTTCTCACGGGTTGACCACGAGCGCGGTGTCCACAAGGCCCCTGCCAACGAGGTCATCCGTGGAGCTCTCGATTTGGAGCGCCATGTGAGCCGAAGCATGCAGGACGGCCTCAATCCATATGGCATCCATTGCATTCGGCGTATCAACAACCAGATTACGGTCTGGGGTGCCAGAACCCTCGGCGGGGAATCAATCCAGTCGAGCGGCGCATACTTCAGCACACCCTCTCGAAATTACACAGCTAAGCGGCGGCACAAAGCCGTGACGCATGTCACGGAGAGCGGGTAGTTGATGAGAACAGGTCAGCATGACCTGCCCTGAGCGAAGTCGAAGGGTGCTTCTGCGGGATGCTTACAATTGTATTAGGAGGATTTGTGAAATTCTCAGTGATACTTCTAGCCCTAGCGACCGTTGCGTCAGCCGCTGCGCAGCAGAGTGGCGCAGGCGCGCCCCCAACACAGCCTGCCGACGTACACAACAGCCGGAATTCGCTTGATTGGGCGGGCACCTACGAAGGAGTCTTGCCCTGTAGCAACTGTCCGGGCACGAAGACCAGACTGACGCTCAACTACGATGGCTCCTACCAGCTGGTCAGCCAGGTCCAAGGATCGCAGAATGTGGAGAAGTCCGTGAGCGGCGTCTTCATGTGGCAGCCCAGTGGGAACGCCATTACCCTCGATGATCGCGGCGGCCGACAGCAGTTTTCCGTGGGCGAAGGGCGGCTCAAACCGCTTCGCCCGGAAGACGGTGCTTCACAGTCCCCTACAGCCAATCTGGTGCTGACGCTTGCCGCACCCGCGCCGCACAGTGGTGACTTGGAGCAACAACTTGGGCGCTATCGTTGGACGCTTGTCTCGGCCAGCGATGCCAACAATCGCCGCATCCCCAGTCTGCCTCCAGGCCAAGACCGTTCCGTCGTGCTGAGCTTCGCTGGATCGAGGCTGAGCGTCCAGGGTCCGTGCAACCGGTTCGTCGGCGGGTACCAGGTCACTTCCGCCAACCAGCTCACTGTCCACGCCGCCGCGTCCACCATGATGGCCTGCGATCCGGCCTTGATGCAGGCGGACTCCGCTCTGTCCAACCTGCTGGCAAAACCACTGCGAGTCGAGATGATCGGTCGCCCTTCCCCGGAGCTCCAGCTAGTGTCTCTTGGCAATGGCACACTAAACTTCACCGGCGAACCTACTCCGGAATCGCTCTATGGAGCCGGTACTACGGTCTTTCTCGAAATCGCCGCCCAATCGGTTGCCTGCCCGAGTCCGCCGTCGCCCAACACCCGCTGTCTGCAGTATCGCGAGCGGCACTATGACGACAAGGGGCTAGTGGTCGGAACTCCGGGCGAATGGAAGCCTCTGACCGTGAATATCGAGGGCTTCACCCATCGCGAAGGCGAACGCAATGTACTGCGGGTGAAGCAATTCCAACGTCCTGCAAGCGCTGGCGCCGCACCTTCCAACATCTATGTGCTCGACCTGGTGGTAGAGTCGGAAATCGTAAAGCCGTAGAGCGTGCTACGGCCCTCGCGGCCCAGGCGCCGTAACCTGGGGGATTAGAACACGCCGGACTCGACCTAGCTGACTGTGGCGAAATGTTATGCGTTAGTTAAGAACTCTGTTGTTTGGCGAGTGCGGACCGGCACAAGAGCACACCTGTGACTGGCTCTGTTCGATCGGGATGGTCGTCCCGAACCCTGGCAAATGGGATTTCTTTTCGAGCTTGGGGGATTTTCTCGGTCGCGCGGTCCCACCCTGACGTTATATAGCTGAGAACTGCTGCTTAAACACGCTGGAGAATTCCAAAACGCCTCAATTTGCCGGTTGTCCTTTGCGCGATCCGAATTTGTGGGAGTATGCCCATGTGAATTCCGCGCCAAATAAGAAGACCTGAGCAGAATAGTACACCCATAATAAAACCACGACGAGCGACCCGGCCGACCCAAAGCGAGAAGAGATCCCACTTCTTCCGAGGTATAGGCCAATAATAAATTTGCCGGTGATAAACAGCAGTGCCGTGACCCCCGCACCGATCCAGACGTCTCTCCAATCGATCTGTACCCGCGGCATCAACTTATAGATCATCGCAAATACTGCAGTCGACAGCATCAGGCTTGCAGTGAGGTTGATGATGAAGGCGACGGTGGCCCATCCATAAAATAGCGCATCCCACCATTTGCTCAACGCAGCCACACCAGCGCTGAACGTCAATGACACCATCAACAGAAAGCCAATGCCAAGAATCATGCCAAACGACAATAATCGCGCCCTTACCAGTCTCCACAGTCCAAAGGTGTTGACCCGCAGCGGCGCCCGCCAGATGCGATCGAGTGCATCTTGTAGCTCCGCAAAAACCGACGTCGCGCCGATGAACAGAAAGGCGCTTCCCACGGCGGCAGCCAGCACATTCCCGGTTGGCTTGATCGCGCTTTCCAGCAGACCTTGTACCGCCAGCGCCCCCTGCGTGCCGAGCATACTTTGCATTTGATTAAAAATTTCGCTCTTGGCAGCTCCCTCGCCAAAGAAAAATCCGGCGACAGCGGTAACGATCAACACAAACGGAGCGATGGAGAACATCGTATAAAAGGCCAAGGCCGCACCCATGCTCTGGGCATAGTCATCTACCCAGTGAACGGCGGCGGCCTTGAGCAGGTCCGATACTGGCTTGTAACTCATGGTTGTCGCCCAGGCTCGTTGATCATCATCGCGCTGTAACACACAACTCTTGCAAGTTCAAGAGTCGCATGGTTCGCGGAGCCATGCACAGTTGCCTTGGCCCTTACAGAGCCTTCCCGAGCCCCCCGACAGCTCATGGCTGTCCTAATGGCAGGGACGCTCGGATACGCTGGGAGAAATCTGCAGCGTCATCAGCCGCCCGAGCCGAGGCATCGATCCACGAGCGCCGCCGCAGTTCGGCAAAGGGCAG
>Ga0306925_10000375_pt1 | contig 31534 bp, 33 predicted proteins | sample flu12Cox44000176_FD_203755 | JGI IMG/M metagenome (GOLD analysis project Ga0306925, IMG submission 203755) | Lab enrichment of tropical soil microbial communities from Luquillo Experimental Forest, Puerto Rico - flux8day.12C.oxic.44.000.176 (v2)... | ecosystem: Environmental > Terrestrial >... | reverse complement strand
GCAAAATTTATGAAATCGTCGGCAAAGATATCGTCGAGCTCGTCGAGCGCGCCCGCGTTGGTAGCGTCATGATAGCGATGAAGCAATTCGAGCGCCTGCTGATTGTCCACCTACCACTCCTGCAGTTCTATTCGCGGTTTGTGTCGCCCATCATCGGCCTCGTAAGTCGAGTCCTCTTGACGGGAAGTCCTGCTGTGCGTGCCGGATGGTGATGCCGACGCACGCCGGCGCACCGAGTCGCTGCATGTCGCCCCTGGACGGTCATGGCAGTACTCAATTTTACGTAAGTTAAACGATCACGCCATGTACGCTTTGGGTCCGTCGCCTCGGATCGGCGCGCTCGCGAGGCGCGCCGCATGTCCGCTTTGCTGCAAAAACGACAGTTGGCGATCGAGATGCGAATCCGCCGCTTAGTGCCAATAATGCCATCGCACCTCCCACAGAGTCGTTCTGTCTAGAACCAGTTGTCCCGGTGCAGCTTGCCTCCGTCGACGTTCACCACTTCACCGCACACCCACGAGGCACGCTCGGACGCGAGGAAGAGAATCACATTGGCGATCTCCTCCGCCTTTCCAGCCCGGTTGAGCGGCTGATCGGGGTAGAGTACCTCGCGCCAGCGGCTTGCATCGCCGAGAATCTTTTCGGCACGCTTCATGTGGATGCCGCGCCAGCGTTCGGTTTCGACGGCGCCTGGGTTCACCCCAACCACCCGGATGCCGTCGTCGATGCTGCGGCCCCCGAGCGACTTGGTAAAGCCGTTCAGCGCTACGTTCGCGGCGTTGCCACACACGTAGCGCCATTGCGGACGCTCCGCTCCCATCCCCATGACGTTGATGATCACCTTGGGCGGCCGCCCGCGCATGCGCGCGTACATGGCGCGGCTCAGGTTCACAAAGCCGAAGACCTTGAGCTCCCAGGCCTCGCGCCAGCGCTTCTCGTCGATATCGAATATGTCGCCCGTCGGCACCGCGCCGGCGTTGTTGACCAGGATATCGGTATCCGGGAATTCATCCGCGAGCGCCGCCGCGACACCGGGTGCGGCGAGGTCGACTGATTTTGCGGCAATATGGTCCTTGCCGATCTCCGAGAGCCGAGCGGAGGCCTCGCGCAGCCGCGTCGGGTCGCGCGCAACGATGGTGACGTGCGCGCCCTCCTCGAGGAAACCCTTCGCCACCGCGTAGCCGATTCCCTGCGATCCACCGGTGACCAGCACGCGCCGGCCCTTCAATCCGAGATCCACCCCCTGCTCCCTGTCATTTGCAATGGTTACGCTGCCCGGCCCACGATTTTCCGGAAGGTGAGCTTGAAGACGCTGCGCTTGCCGGTGAGCGGGTTGACGATCTCCGGCGTTGTGATGGTCAACAGGTCGCCCTCGACTTTCCAGAAGCGTACCTGCTTCGAACCCGTCCAGGATTCGTTCCAGGTCGCCTCGAGGCGGTAGGTGACCTTGTTGCCTGCGAGTTCGTACGTGCCCGCATAGGCGATCATGCTGCGGTACAATGCCTCCGCCTCCGCCGCTGTGGCAACCTCGCCGGCGGGCTTCTTGCGCGCCGAATCCGTGCTGAGCAGGATGAGCCGGCCGTCGGCTGAGAAGTTCACGAAGCCGTTGGGTGCGGCGCTCAGATTGCTGCGCTCGGAGCTGGAGCCCTCTTCCACCATGGTGCCGGAGAGCTGTTTCCAGGTGCCGACCAAGGGCGACGCATCGCTGGACGCCATGGCTGGTTCCTCCCTTGAGTTGAATCAGGCAATGGCGGGAATGAACAGGTGCGAATCGTGCCGTTCGCCCGCGTGGATCACGCGCGTGCCCGCATACACGCCCAGCTTGCCCAGTTCGGCTACTGCGGCGCGATAGGCACGTAGCTGAACATCCGGTCCCAGTTTTCGCGCTGTGCGCGCATGAACTCAGTCAATGATTGCAGCGTCCCGGCGCCGGCGGTCATCATGCCCAAGCCGATAAGGCGTTGGATGAAATCCTGATCCTTGACGATGCGGTCGACCTCGCGATTGAGCCGCTGCAAAATCGCCGTGGGCGTCCCTGCAGGCGCCATCAAGATACCGATGCCGACGATATCGTATCCCGGGAGTGTTTCTGCGATAGTCGGGACCTGTTCCAATCCCGGGAACCGTTTGATTGAAGTCACCCCGAGAACGCGCAGCTTCTCTGCCCTGCGGAATGGTTCTACGGCCCCTATAGTCGTGAACAGCACTTGCGTCCTTCCGGCCACCGCGTCCTGCATCATCTGGGCAGAATTGTTGTAAGGGACTGCGACCAGCTCTGTGCCGGCCAATTTGTTAAACCACAGGCCTGGCATGGCGAGCACCCCTACGGTCCCAGTGCCGTAGCTCAGTTTTCCCGGTTGCGACTTCGCGAGTGTGATCAGCTCGGAGACCGATTTCGCCGGCACGTCCGGATGGACCGCGACGACAAACGCCGCGGAGTCGTAGATCATCGCCACCGGCACGAAATCGCGGTCAGGGTTGTAGGGAAGCGACTTGAACAGATGCCGGTCGGCGGCGATCACGCCGACGCCGCCCAGAAAGTAGGTATAGCCGTCGGGTTCCGCGCGCGCAGCGGTCTGCGCGGCGATGAGACCGCGGCCTCCGGGCATGTTCTCGACGATGAAGGAGCGGCCGAGGGACTGCGTCAGCCGATCGGCCACTAGGCGTACGGACGTGTCTTGCGTGGTGCCAGCGGACACGGGCAAGATGAACCGGGTAGTTTTTTCAGTCCATCCTTGTGCTGCTGCCGGACGCCACGCATACAACAAGACTGCGGCACAAAACACCAGCACGCCGAGCACGCTGGCCCGGAGCCTCGCTTCCATCGCGACTTCCTCCTCTTCGCGCCGCTGCCGCGGCGCCGAGAATGGTAATGAACTTGCGCCGCTTCATCCGCTGATCCCCAAGCCCAAGGATCATGGGCTACTATAGCAGGTCAGGGCCGTGCATCGCAGCAAAGCGGCGCTCATGTCCGCTTTCGGTCGATAGCGGCACAGCAATTAGGGCGAGGCAGCGGCGCGTGTCCGCTTCGCTCCCAACACCGGACGTGTCAATGCGCGGCAGCAGAACGCCGCTTTATGCCAAAACCGGACTTACGCACGGCAGCAAAAGCATCGCTATTCGATCACCCCACCGGCCGTCGAGGGCTGTCCCAATGAGGTTTCAGCGCCGCCTATGAAGGCGACGAAGCGGGCGGGTCCACCGTTCTGGCCAGAATGCCAGTACCGCCACGACAAGTACCAAAAGAAATAGCCCCACGGCCATTTGCACAAGTCCAAACTGCGGGGCGTCTTTTGCCACAAACCAGCTCGCGATAAATCCCGCCACGATAAGAAGCCCTCTGACAATCCAACCGAGCGTGATCCCCTCTCCTCGAATTCAGCACCGCCGAGCAACGTGATGAAGTCGCGGCCAGCGCGTATGTGCGGGCCGATCCGGGACGAGGCAATCTACACCGGCAGATAAAGGTTGCCTTGCCCATCAGCATCCGGCGCGCAGCCGCTCACGGCGCGCCAGCCACGAGGACAGTCAACGGGCGAAGAACCGGCACCGCACTCGCGTCGTTCATATTCTGATCGCTGCCGGCGTCCCCGGCGGCAGCGGGCGCGGGTCGACCTCGACCACGCCGAGCGCAAGGCGCACGCGGTAGGTGACGAGCTTCTCGGTGAAGGGCGGCGGCGCGCGGCCATCGGCCAAGCGGTACTGATAACCGTGCCACGGGCAGGTCACGCAGCCGTCGACGATGCACCCCTCGCCGATCGGCCCGTTCTGGTGGGCGCAAAGATTGCTCAGCGCGGCGATCTGCGCGCCATCGCGGAACACCGCGATGCGTTCGCCGCCGGGCGCCGCGACGATGCGCGCGCCCTTGTCCGGAATGGAAAGCGGCGGCCCGACCGTGAGCCAACGCTCGCCGGCGCGGACGCCGGCGCGATCGCCCGCCCGTTCGCGCCAGCCGGCCAGGAGATGGAGCAGCGTCACGCCGGCAAAGCCGCTTGCCAGCAGCGCCGGGATGAACGGATTGCGGTCGTTCTGCATGATGCCGAGCGCCACATGCATCACGACGAGCCCATAGGCGGCGTAAACCGCCATGTGCAGGCTCTTCCAAACCGATGGCGTCAGAAACACGAGCCAATAGTCGTGGCTGGTCGCCGCCATGAGAAACAGGATGATGAGCGCAACGAGGCCCACCGCCTTGAAGGGAAAGCCGATGAACTTGGCGTAATCGGCGATTCGGGTCAGCTCGTCGAACAGGCTCGGCAATGCGTTCTGCACCGCATACCATTCGACCATGAAGGAGGCGTGCATGAGCGCGACGAAGAAGGTCAACACGCCGAAGTGGCGGCGGTTGTAGAGCAGCGGCAGGAAGCGGCGGTCGAGCCGCGCCAGCGGTCCGATCGAGAGAATGATCGTGAGCATGAAAAAGGCGCAGGTGCCGAAGGCGCGGATGCACAGATCGATGGCAGCCGGCAGATCCCTGGGAGGGTCAACCGAATAAACCACAGTCAAATAAACACCGATGTAGAGCGTAACACCCCCAAGCAAGATACCGTCATAGATGAGCTTCGTCCGGTTCCACTGCACGGCGCGAAACGCGGTGCTCACGGATTGAGCTCCTGCGCCGCCTGTGGCGCTCCCGTATCGGGCGGCGGACGCAGCGCCAGTGCCATGGCAAAGCCCAAGGCGACTGCCACGGCGAGGACCGGCCAGAGCGCGCGGTGAACTGATCGCTGCGACCGCGTCATCGGGACGATTTCAGCCAACGGACCAGGACGTAGGGCCACAGCGCGAGAGCGCCGGGAAAGAGCAGGATGCGCGCGCCCAGCGTCACTGGCACCGGCGTGGCCAACACGCGGGTAACGCCGAACGCGAGGAATGCGGCCGCGATGACGGCACCCGTTGCCGCGTAGAGCACAACAGCCAGCACCACAATCATGATACCGGCTCCGCCGGGCGTTCTTTCACGAGAATTTCGTGCATCACGTCGAACACGCGCACGCCTACTTCTTTCGGCATCGGTGCGAGCCAGGGCGACGCAAACAGGGTGGTACGCGCATCCGCGTAGCCCTGCGCCCAGCGCGCATTCATCGTCGCGCGGCCGAATTCGTAATCCTTCGCCGCGCCCAGCGGGTCGCGCGGCCGGTAGATGAGCTGCACGATGTCCATCGTCGTGACGCATCCGAAATTGTAGAGCCATTTCGCTTGTGGCGTGTCCTTGATCTCCTGCGGCAGCATTTCGTGCAGAGCATTGATGTTGTGACGCACGTCATGCTTGAGCCGCAACGCTTCCGTGCCCGCGCGGGTGCGGCCGGAATAGCGGATGTCCTTCTCCCGCTCACTGACTTCCTCGAGGTTCGTCGGCACGCGGCCGTGTGCGTGAAACGGGTCGACTTGGAAGCTGAGACGGCTTCGGCGCGGGAGGTAATCAAGCACGTATTGCAGCGGAGTGTTGGACACGAGCCCGCCGTCCCAATATTGCTCGCCGTCGATCTCCACCGCCGGGAAGCCCGGGGGCAGCGCTCCGCTGGCCATCACATGCTCGGGACGGATGATGATCGAATCGTTGTCGAAAAAGGCGAGATTGCCGGTGCGCACATTCACCGCGCCTACGCTGAAACGCATGGCTTTGGCATTGATGCGATCGAAGTCGACCAGGCGCTCGAGTGTGCTCTTGAGCGAGGCAGTATCGTAGTAACTGATTAGATTGGGGAACGAGATCCAATCCAGCATCGAGCGGGGCGCGAAGAAACCGCGCTGACCGAACATCAAGGCGGCGAGCGAGCTTAACCGGCGCTCGCCTTCAGCAAATGGGCCGCCGAAGGCCAAGGGTCGCATCGAACTGCGGGAGGTGACCTCTTCCCAGAAGACTGCGCAGCCGCGCCACGCGGTCTTCGGGAGCATTCCGGCGATGATCGCGGCGTTGACGGCGCCGATGGAAATGCCCGCCACCCAATCCGGCACGTATTGCGAGGAAGCGAGGGCCTCATACACCCCGGCCTGGTAGCTGCCGAGGGCGCCGCCACCTTGCAGCACAAGCGCGACCTTCTTGTCATAAGAGGCCGGCCGAGCCGGCGGCACACCGTCACTCACGTTGTTGTGTCCTCCATGGCCATCAAGCTGAGATTGGAAGCGAAGGCGCTCGTTCGCCCTGGCATGCAGAGCCTCGCCCGCCCAGCGGCCATAACGATCCTTCGCATGAAAGCCTCATCGCCGTGCGCAACAGCCACTCGCAGAGACAAGACTGGATGCGGAAAGATTTATTCCCGACGGAATTTCGGGCTCCGCGTCTCATCACGGACCACCGCCGCGGCACCGCGCTCGAATGACGCGTGAGCTCTCCGGGAATTAAAGCCGACGCGCTCCGATCTATTCAGGAGAGCAACTTGAACAGCTCGAGGTACGACGATGTTCACCGCAACGAAATTTGCGCTGCGCCTGGCCGTCATTCTCGGCATGGCGATGACCCATGCCACGGCCAACGAGCCGGCCTACCGCCAGCTGCCACCGACGGCGCCGCGGGAATTGTCGAGTAACGGTCATGCAGGCATTGGCATCGCACATGGACCTGGGCAAATCACCCGCGCAGCGGCGGTATACTCCGAGGCCAAGTCAACGCCGTTCACAGCGTTCACATACAGTGCATCGGTTCAGTTGACTCCATCGACCTCGACACGGGTGTTGCAGGGGGAATTCAGGTTCCCGCTTTTCAGCGCGGCACCCAATGTATCGGTACAAATCGTTTCCTCGTTCGGCGCCGCTCCCATGCAAGTTCACGCCGTCAAAATCGAGGAAATTGCCGGGATGTCAGGCGCGAGCGAGACACAAATCATCGTCGAGGCGCAAACGATCTTCGATGTCCCCGCGAACGGGATCTACTACGCCAATCTCGTGGTGATCGGCGTGCCAGTCCCCTCATCGAAAGGCGCGTCCACCGAGCTGTTCCGGTGAGTCAGGGCAACGGTCCCGAGGCACCAATCACAATTAGTTCAACCGTGGAATACCGTTTCCCCGATGCGAGTCTGGATCACCCGTAGGCACCAAGCTCGTTCGACGACGACTCGGCGTGCCATGCATATCGCAACGGAGAAATGAGATGCGCATGTTTTCAAGAAGAGCCGTTGGCTATCTCGTTATGACTACCAGCTTGGCGTTGGCGCTGACTGGGCCATCTTTGGCGCAATCGCAGGGTCAAGAGAATGCGATCCGAGATGCCAAACAGCTGGTCGAGTCGCTGCGTTCGGGCGGCTACGTTGTCCTCGTCCGGCATGGCGCAACCTTCACGGATCAGGCGGATACCGACCCCCTTCAATTTCGATAACATCGCCAAGCAGCGAAACCTCAACGCGAAGGGCAAGGAGCTGGCCAAGGCGTTTGGCGGCGCAGTCCGCCAGGTCGGCATCCCCGCCGGCAAAGTCTACTCAAGCAATTTCAATCGTGCCTTCGAGACGGCGGTACTCGCCGGATTTAACGACATCGAAAAGACCGCCGACCTGACGGAGGGCGGGCTCGTCGTGTCACCCGACGAAAATAGCCGGCGCGCCGCGGCGCTTCGCAAGATGCTGGCGCAAGCGCCGGAACGGGGCAAAAACACGTTCCTCATCACGCACAAGCCCAACATCGTCGATGCCTTGGGCAAGGACTGGTTCGATGTGAAGGAAGGCGAAGCATCGATCTTCAAGCCCGAGGACGGCAAGTATCGGCTCGTGGCGCGCGTGCAAATGGAAGACTGGCCGAAGCTCGCTGCCGTCAAGTGACGTTTTGACTATCGCAGCAACTTCAAGAGGGCGCGGCCCGCGCTGGTGCGCAATTCCTTGGCGTCCAGTGTCCCGTCGTTGTCGGGATCAGCGGCTTTGAAACGCTGCTCGACGACGGCGAGATATTCATCCTTGGTCAGCGTTCCGTCCTTGTCCGGATCGGCGGCGGCAAATTCCTTGGCGCTCAACCTGCCGCGCAGTTCGCGCCGGTCGAGAGTGCCATCGTGATCACGATCGAGCTTGTCGAAAACGGCTCCGCCCGCCTTCTTGACCTCGCCAAGATCGAGGGTGCCGTCGTTGTCCGTGTCAAATTTTTGTATCGCGCCTGGACGTGGCGCTGCAAAGGCTGGCAAGCCGGCGCCGAGCACGCCACCGAGAACCAGGACGTTCAGAAGTGCTGTGCGTCGCGATATCATCTTGAGTTCCTCCTTGGACGATCTGACCGCATAGCGGCCATCCAGCCATTCCACTGCAGATAGGCGCGATGAACTCCCGCCGCCTCATGGCGTTCCCTGAGACAGAAAAATTACCGACTCAGTATAGCAAAGCCAGGGCCGTGCGCTCCCCCCGGTGCACACCGGTCGCAACCGAAGTATCTTGGCTCATCCGGTGCAGAATTGAGCCAACGACGATCCGGCCGTCCATGCCCAAGCATCGTAAGAAACGCGCGTCGGCAGCCGCGTCGCGGCCTCGGCGGTCTGCGCCGCCGCGCGCTCGCGAGCCGCAAGACCTGGGCGGCGAAAAAACCGCCACTGCCCTGCTCACGCGCGAATTGAAGGAAGCGCATCAGCAGCTCGCCGCCGCGGCCGAGGTGCTCAAGGTCATCAGCGGCGCGACATTCGATCTGCAGCCGGTTCTCGACACCGTGATCGAGCATGCAGCGCGGCTGTGCGACGCGCGGCGCGGGGTCATCTTGCGACGGGAGGGCGACTCCTATCACGGCGCGGCATTCTACAACGCTTCTCCGGAGCTCATCGAATTTGTCAGGCGCCACCCGGTAACGCTAGGGCGCCACGCCATCACGGCGCGGGTGGCATCGGAGCGACGCACGATCCATGTTGCCGACCTGCAGGCCGATCCCGAGTACCAGTACGCGTCGCGCGACATCGATCCGATCCGGACCGAGCTCGGAGTGCCCATGTTCCGCGGCGATGACATCCTCGGGGTCATCATCCTCTACAAGCTCGAAGTCCAGCCGTTTACCGAGAAGCAGATCAAGCTGGTCGAAATCTTCGCCGATCAGGCGGTCATCGCCATTGAGACTGCGCGGTTATTGAAAGAACTGCGCGAGAGAACCGAGCAGTTGGAAGCGCAGTCATTGCAGGTCGTCAAACTCAATCAGCAGCTCAAGCGGCGCGTCGCCGACCAGATTGGCGAGATCGAGCGGATGAGCAGGTTACGGCGCTTCCTGCCGCCGCAGGTTGCCGATCTGATCGTCGCGTCCGGAACGGAAAAGCAGCTGGAAAGCCATCGCCAGGAGATCAGCGCGCTGTTTTGCGACTTGCGCGGCTTTACCGGGTTTTCGGAAAGCGCGGACCCGGAAGACGTGATGGCGCTGCTGCGCGAGTATCATGCCGCCATCGGCGCGATCATCATCAAGTACAGCGGCACGCTGGAACGGTTTGCCGGCGACGGCGTGATGGTCGTTTTCAACGATCCGGTTCCGGTCGAAAATCCCGCGCTCCAGGCGGTCCTGATGGCGCTCGATATGCGCGCCGCAATTGGGGCTTTGATCGAGAAATGGCGCCGGCTCGGGCACGATCTCGGCTTCGGCATCGGCATCGCGCATGGCTTTGCCACGCTCGGCACGATCGGGTTTGAAGGGCGCTATGACTATGCCGCGATCGGGACCGTTGCCAATGTCGCCTCGCGGCTTTGCGATGAGGCCGAGCGCGGTCAAATCCTCATCAGTCCGCGCGTGCTGATGGCGGTCGAAAAAATCATAACCGTCGAGCCTGTCGGGGAGTTCACGCTGAAGGGCATTCGCCGGCCGATGGCGGCTTACAACGTGCTCAGTGCCGCAGGCGTGTCGTAACGAATTGCCGCGACGTGCCAGCAGCGGCGGCGCCGATGCGGCCGCTTCGCACCTCAATCGGACCTTGCGCCTCGATTATCGCAACTCGTAGGCCTCGGCCACGAAGGGTGCCGATCCCTTCATCATTTTGACCGAGAGCACAGCGCCGTAAGTTCGGTCCTTCTTCAGGCAAATCCGGCCGAAGCTGATGTGCGGTGCCCTGCCAAAAGCCGTCACGACTGCGAATTCCGTAACCTCGACCGAGACGTCGATCTCGGCGGGCGGCTTGGTCATGGCAAAATAGATCTTGCACTGTTCCGACGCGAACGCGATCGGCAATGCCTTGCGCTCCCCCATGCCCATCTCGCCGGTCGTCGATTCGAACAGCGCCAATCCCCCGGCGATCTTCGCGCGTGTTGCTTTGAGCACGGCGGAGAAATCGTCTGCCGTCCAGGCGCCGGGCCGCCACCACGGTTCCGCCGATTGCGTACGGTTTGCCTCCGATTGTGTGCGCTTTACCTGCGCGAAAACTCCCGCGGCGGCGAGCAGCAGTGAAACGCCCATGAACGCATAGATTGCGGCGAGCATCGAGGGCCGGGAACCGCGTAGCTTCTGCTCGGATCGCAAAAGCCGGAACGCCACGATCGCGAGTGCCAGGGAAAGCCCGATTGCGCCGTAGCCGAGCAGTTGGTCGAGATCAGCCATTTCAGGCAACCCGAGCAGGCTCGAGGGTTCGCCCTAGAACCGGAGGTAAAATCGCGAGATCGCTTCGCGCCGCCAAGTCCCCGCACGTGTGCGCAGCAGACACTGCACCGGCATCAACGAATCGGCGGGGCATAGAGGATGCCGCCCGCGTTCCACAACTGGTTCAGTCCGCGCGGGATGCCGAGCTTGGATTCGATTCCCACGTTGCGCTCGTACACCTCGCCGTAATTCCCCACGTGGCGCACGATGCGCGCCGCCCAATCCTTGCTCAGCCCGAGCTCCTCGCCGTATTCGCCCTCGGTGCCGACGAAGCGCATGACGTCCGGCTTCTTCGACTTGAGCGCGGCATCGATGTTGAGCGAGCTGATGCCGAGCTCTTCGGCATTGACCATGGCGAACAGCGTCCACTTCACGATCATGAGCCAATCGTCGTCCCGATGGCGCACGACCGGAGCGAGCGGCTCTTTCGAGATTACATCCGGCAAGATTACATGCTCGTCCGGCTTGGTCAGCTTCAGGCGCAGCGCGTAAAGCTGCGAGAGATCGGCAGTCAAGACGTCGCATTGCTTGGTATCGTATGACCGCAACGCATCATCCAGTTTCGCGAACTTCATCTCGTGGTATTTCATGTTATTGGCGCGGAAATAGTCCGCGAGATTGAGTTCCGTCGTGGTGTTCGACTGGACGCAGACTTTGCTTCCGCCAAGCTCCAGGCCGGAAGAGGCGTTGCGCGAATTGAGCACCATGAAACCTTGGCCGTCGTAGTAGGACACGGCGGCAAAATGCAATGCGTACTCGGTCTCGCGTGACATGGTCCACGTCGAGTTGCGCGCGAGCACGTCCACCTTGCGCTTCTGCAGTTCGATAAACCGTTCCTTGGCATCGAGCGGAACGAAGTTGACCCGCGTTGGATCGTCGAAAATTGCCGCCGCGATCGCACGGCAGAAGTCGACATCGAATCCCGACCAGTTTCCCTTTTCGTCGGTGTCGGAGAAACCGGGCAGTCCGCTGTTCACTCCGCAATGCACGGCGTTGCGGTTTACCGTTCGCTTCAGCGTCTTGGTGTCGTAGCGCTCGAAAGCAATGGCGCCCGCCGCAATGCCGGCCGCGATCACGCATCCGAGCAGGAGACCCGATCGAAAATTCAGGGTGAACCATTTTCGCATCGTCTGCCCCTTTTTCCTGCCTACATTCCAGCAACGGCCCGGATCGGCATTACAGTTCCGGCCGCTGGCGCACGATCACCTTGGTGCCGACCGGAATTCGCTCGTAGAGATCGATGACGTCGGGATTGACCAATCGAAAACATCCGGAAGACACGGCGCTTCCTATGGTCTGCGGCTGATTGGTGCCGTGGATTCGGTAAACCGTCGCGCCGAGATAAAGCGCGCGCGCCCCCATCGGATTCCCAGGGCCGCCCGCCATGAAGCGCGGCAGGTAGGGCTGGCGCTCGATCATCTCCGGCGGCGGCGTCCAGTCCGGCCACTCCTGCTTGCGCGTGATGTGCAACAGGCCCTGCCATTGAAAGCCCTCGCGGCCGACGCCGATCGCGTAGCGCAGGGCTCTGCCATTTGGCTGCACGACGTAGAGAAACCGCTCGGCGGTATGAACGATGATGGTGCCGGGCGGCTCGGTCGAGCGATAGAGCACGATTTGGCGCTGATATTGCGGCGGCAGCTGTTCATCGGCAGCATCGGGGACCAATCCCGGCTGATCGCCGATCGACATGTCGTAGCGTTGGGCAAAGGCCGGCGGCCCGGCCAGCGCAACGCATGCCAACAGCAGCATCGGGATGCAGCAGCGAAGATCAGGCAGCAGGATCGGAAATCTCACGGGGTCGGCGCGGCTGGGCAATGACGGGGCGACCATAAGAGCGATGACTTGGTTCGGTTTAAAGACCGACCTTGCCCGATTTTCGCCACAGAGCGCGAAACGCCGGCCCCCTTTTCGCCACAAGCTGCGAAACCAAAAGCTTTAGCGGCGAAATACGCGCGAAACGGGCGTGCGGTAGATGTTCAGCAACGAGACACTTCCAATCAGACGCGCTCAAGCGCGCCGGCAAAATCAAGGGAAGCGGTCATGATCGATACCCTGGCGTTCGCACTTGCGGCTGTTGCGGTGGGCATCCCAGCAATCATCACGGCGGCGAAGCTCGGCTCGAAGCTGGAATTTTATTGGTAGTGGCCGGCAACGCTGGACGTCGCTGACCATCTCGGCGCCGTGGTCTTCCGACCGGCTGCCAAGAAATCCCGTCATTTGGCATGGTAGACTGCTGAACGTCCGCTCCGAGCGGGCCGCGCGGTCCCCCCGCCCCTGCTGCCGAGACGCGCGATGAATTCCCGCCGGCTCATCTCCGGGCTGGGCTGAGGACAGCAGTGTTGAATCAGCGCACAGCGTTCGCCGCAGTCCTGTGGTCGTCGTGCCTCGCGATGCTCGCGGTCGGCACCAACAGCACGGCGATCATGGCCGCCCTGCCGAATATGCGCAGCGAGCTTTCGCTCAGCTCGGCCGGCGTGGAATGGGCGGTCAACGCCTATCTGGTCGTATCCGCGGCCTTCATCGTGCTTGGCGGCCACGCGGCTGATCGGTTCGGCGCACGGCCGGCGGCGATCGCCGGATTGGCGCTTTTCGCCGCCGCATCCTGCATCATCGCGGTCGCGGACACGCAAGCTGTGCTGCTGCTTGGACGCGCCCTGCAGGGATTCGCGGCCGCGGTCGCGGTACCCAGCACCTTGGCTGCGGTCGATACCTTGGCGGCTTCCGAGCGCAAAGCAGCAGCGATCGGCGCTTGGACCGGCTTCCTGATGCTTGGCTTTAGCATCGGGCCGCTGCTCGGCGGCGCGCTCACTCACCTAACCGGCTGGCGCGTGATCTTCTGGCTCAACGTGCTGCTCATGGCGACGGCGATTGCGGGGCTGGCGTTCGCAGGCCCAACGACCGCCCGCGCGCGTGAGGCCGAGACTCGGCGCGCGGATTGGATCGGATTTGTTTTGCTGGCCACCGTGATGGTGTCGCTGGTCTTTGCGCTCCACGCACTGCCGCATGCCGGTGCGGCGCCGCTCGCGGTTGTCGGCCCATTCGCGCTCGCGCTGGCGGCGTTCGTTCTGCTGCTCGCCGTGGAGTCGCGCGCCAAGTCGCCCCTTCTCGATTTGAGCTTCTTCGCGCGGCGCAGCTTCGTCATGGGCGTGGCCATCGGCGCGCTGTCGATGTTCAGCATCATGACGCTGCTGCTCTATTTCAACCTCTATGCGCAGAGCCCGGAAGGATTGGACTTCACGGCGCTGGAGGCCGGCGCGAGCCTGCTGCCGCTGAGCGCGGCACTGCTGGCGCTCGCTCTGTCGGCCCCCGCGCTGGCGGCACGGATCGGGCTGCGCAACGCCATGCGCGCGGGCATGGTGCTGATCGCGATCGCCAGCGCCATCCTCGGCATGGCGATCGCCGAGGGCGGGATGATCCTCCTGGCGATCGGGTTTTTCGCGATGGGCGCCGGCCTTGCCGTGCCTTATGCCTTGGCACCGCGGCTCGCGCTGTCGGCGCTTTCCCGCGCGCAATCCGGGCAGGGTTCCGGCATCGTCAACGCCTGCACGTTTCTCGGTGGCAGCTTCGGGGTTGCCGGCGGCGCCGCCGCCTCAGCGCTCGGCGGATTTTTCGCCGTGCTGACGATGGTCGCGCTCGCCGGCATTATTGGCGCCGCGTTGAGTCACTGGATTTCAGAGACGACGTAGGCGCTATCCGTCACCGGCACATCGTGCCGGCGCCGCAAGCTGGAGCCACAAGAAGCCACCTAGCCTTAACAAGCCTGTCCCCACGTCCTAACCAAAAGATTTTGCGCGTGTCGGGAACCCGACAATGATTTGCGCGTTGTCGACGGTTCAGGAGAGGAGGGAAACCATGTGGCTTGACCTTGCGGCCCTCTCACTGGCTGCCGGCGTCTTGTTTAGCGTCCTCGCGCTGGCAATGGAGTTTTGACAACTAAGCCAGTGGTTTGGTTCAGCTCGGGCACGCCCTGACTTTCAGGGAGGCGGCGCGTGCGTGCGGATAGGCGGGGGGCAACAGCTCCTCAGATATGGGAACAAATCCCTTGGCTCGCGGCGATCGGACAACAACTCCGCGAAGAGTACACGAGTGTTGGCGAAGCGCCTTTGCCGGAACATCTGACTAGACAGCTCGAACGGATTGAAGCGGGCACAACGCAGCCTGAGCCTGCGGCCGTGAGGCTGGCAATCATCAATGCCGTCGTCCGCGCATCCGTCGCACGTCGTACGCCGATCGCCATTTCATCGGCCCACGAAGGCAAACCTCGCGCGCCTGATATTCCATTGCCTTCGCGCCAAGCGAAGGCAGTTGGAAGGTTTGAGAAGCAAGTGCTGGACCTATTTGATTATCATCTGAGCGAGCCCGAACGCGGGGCCGCTGTCAGGATGTTTGTTGCTTACGTTAGGGTCTGTCACGCCATGCTCGACTTAGGTTTCATTAAGGAAAGCGAGCTCGCGCGCGTGGACTCCCCGTTTGATGGTGCCAGGATCGGGGCATTGCAACGAATATAAATGCCTGTCTCACATTCGGTGGCGCACCGATGTGAAATCACATCAAGGCGAGCCGGGGGTGGCTCCGATCACGACTGACTTTGGCATCGCAGCGAAATGTCGCTTTGTGCCAACGAGCGGACTCGTGCGCTGCAACAAAAACATTGTTCGATACGTCGTCGGCGAGCGCCCAAGCCATTGGAAGGTCGGCGGCGAGAGCGGTCGCTCCAATCGACTGCGCGTTGACGGTTGCAGCAGCTATCGAATGCAACCCAGCAGCGGTCAGCTTCCGCGGCGTTTTGCATTCTCAATGGTCGGGATCTTCGGCTAAATAATACGGCCGCAACGGGGGTAGGCGAGTGAGTAAGAGAACCCGTTGCGGCGCGTTGGGGGGCCCTGGAGTTCTCTCCCTACCGCCTCCAGGGCTCTCTCTGCGCACCCGGCCTTACCTGGGGTGGATTTCTAGGGAGATGGCGGGCCAGGTGGTCGCTGCGTCGATCGTGGGGTGCGAAACCACGATCGACGACAGCAACACACTAGTTCCTGCCTTGCTCTCGCGCTGTGATGGCGATCACAAAAATCGCCTTTGAATAATGCAGCGAGAGTGCGGGTGTGGTCGCGACGGCGCAGGGGCGTTTACGCGAAGAGGCAATGGCCGCATTCGAAAAGAGCTAGGAGCCGAGATAGCCGCATCACCGTGCGAGACCACAAATGAAATTCTTTAACTTTAAACGTCTGTTCGGTAGCCGAAAGCTTATGGCGGTAATGGACGGAGATCAGAAGCGCGAGCTCCTTGCTCAGGCTGAGGAAAACATCGCAGAGGCGAGATCGTACATATTGCGACAGCGTCTCACCATTGCGCGCCTATACCGCGAGGGCCAGGCGGTCACAGACGAGGTGAAAACACTGGAAGCGATGCAAACGTCGCTGCACACTTTGGAGAGTGTGCGGAAGCACCTCGAAATTGAACTCGAAAAGAACCGATGAACCCGCCTCGGCAGGCTCGACATGGTTCCGGACGCTCGCTTACGGCTATCACCGAGACCACAATCCGACTCACGGATATGAAGAGCTGCGAGCGCAGATAAAGAACCGAGATTAGCTAAGTCGCTCGCTGCCAGCGCTAGAGCCGCTCACGTCGCTTCGTTCGAGCCCGAGCTTGAATCGCGCATATCAAAGCACTTATACAAACTTCATGACCGAGCCTGTGCTCTCCGCTCCGATGATTTCTCTCAAAGTGCGGCGTCTGGAAACAAGCGATGCCCCGAACTATCGTGAACTGCGCCTTGAAAGCTTGAAAGCTCATCCAGAAGCCTTCGGGTCCTCATGGGAGTACGAGGCCGATAAGCCATCCTCGTGGTGGGCCGAGCGCCTGGAAACGAACACGGTCTTTGGAGGCTGGGTAAACAGTTCGCCACTCGTCGGCGTGGCGGGCTTCCAAGTGCACGGCGCCGCCAAGATGCGGCATAAGGGCGTTTTATGGGGGATGTACGTCCGGCCGGAGGCGCGCGGGACAGGATTGGCGCCCGTACTGCTGCAGCGGGTGGTGGAGCATGCCAGCACTCTGGTCGAAGAAGTTTGTTTGGGGGTGGTGACCGCAAACGCCGCTGCTTGTCGTCTTTACCGCGCGGCCGGTTTCAAGGAATACGGGCTGGAGCGGCGGTCCCTGAAAGTCGGAAGCGACTACTACGATCAAATGCTGATGGCCCTCCCCCTCCGGCCGCGCCCTGAACCCGCACCCCCTCAGTCCGTTCAGTTTCAGTAGGTTGATCGGGGGCCGGAGAGGATTCCCCGCCAGCGGGACCGGCCCGCTCCTGAACCTTTTTCGGCTCGACGCGACTAATGCTTGGGAGATCAAGGATATATTATGCATCGCCGCTTCTTTTTGCACCGCGCGGTTCTGCTCGGGACCGTTGCGACGCTGACTATATCGGTAATCGGACCGGCACGGGCACAGCTGCGGGGAGCCGTCGCAGCGCCATCCGCGCCAGCCGCGGCCCACCACTCGGCTGCTTGCACAGTGGCGGCCGATCAAGTCCGCCTTGATTTTCGGCTAGCCCGTACGGCGCGGCTTCTCGTGAGCGGTAACCCGATCAAGCTCGTGGCGCTCGGATCGTCCTCGACCTATGGCACAGGCGCCAGCACGCCGGCTGCCTCCTATCCGAGCCGCCTCGCCGAAGAACTTGTCCGCCTTTTCCCCGGGCACAAGTTCACCGTTTTGAACCGCGGTGTGGGTGGCGAGGACGTCAGCAACATGCTCACGCGTCTCGACACCGCGGTGATCAGGGAAAAGCCTGATCTCGTGCTCTGGCAAGTTGGCACCAATTCAGTGCTGCAAGACAAAGCCGTACAGCCGCAGGCCTCGCTGTTGCGCGAGGGATTGGCGCGTCTCAAAGCAACCGGCGCCGACGTCGTGTTGATTGATCCGCAATACGCGCCCAAGGTCATCGCCAAGCGAAACGCAGACGGCATGGTGTCGCTGATTGCCGCTACTGCGAAGATGGAGCGTGTTTCGCTTTTTCACCGCTTCGATCTGATGCGGCATTGGCACGAGAGCGAACAGTTGCCGTTCAAAGCGTTCGTGTCGGCCGATGGGCTGCACATGAACGACTGGAGCTACGCCTGCCTCGCCAAAGCGCTCGGCCTGGCGATTGCAGAGGCCGCGGAGCGTCCCACTGAGACCGCGATCGGACCGAGCGTCGCGCCGCGCACAGATTGACGGCAAGTTGCGAGGCTGCCGCAAGGTTGTGCGAACTTCGGAATCGGGACACTAGCGCAACCGCAGACAAAAGCCGGACTTACGGTCGCGCTTCGACTTTCTCATACTTCTCATCTGCGCATTTATCGTAAGTCGTGGCGCGGCGACGGTCGATCAGCTTTCCGTGTTCGATCAGAATAACCAACGTCGCCGGCTGCGGCGCGCCGTCGACCACACTGGGAACGAGCGCCTGCACGCAGGCGCTAAATCGTCCTGCGGTCAGGCGATGTGATTGCGATACCGAGACTGCGCTGGGAGAAGTGGTAAACAGCCCATCGGCAGCAGCGCGGACCAGCTCCTTGACATCAGGTTCGGCATCCGCTTGCGGAGGTCCCGGCACGGACGAATGTGAACCGGACAAGCCGCCGCATGCCGTCAGCGGCATCAGGGCGCCAGCAATCACGATCATCGCGATCTTCATCCGCAGGACCGTAGCACGGAAGGTATAACGCCGCGATAACAAGAGGCGAGGATGGCCAAGACGCAGCTTTGATTTTCTCGGTGCGACACGATGGCGGCGGCTGAGAAAATTTGCTGTCGCAGTTCGCGCTATCCGATACTCACCTCTTTCCGTATTCCGTGAAAACGTAATCGCGGTTCTTCACCAACGTGTGGCACGCGAACCCGCACTTCGCGTCGTTTTCCTGCGGCGGGGTATCCGCCACGGTGGCGGGGCTAAACGTATCGGACGCCGCATCATAATTGAACGCGCCCCACCCCCATCCGCCGCTGTCCGCGAACCTCTTGCTGTCCTTCACCATGAAATCAACGTCATGCTGACTACCTGGCACCGTTGGCTGACCGGGATACGTCTCTTGTTTTTTCGGGTTCCAATGGATCTTCGCCATCTTGGCGCCATCTGGGAACGGCTCACCGTTGCCAGGCACGCCTTTCTTATAGGCGTCGATCATTACCGGATTCCCCAGGATCACAGCGATCAAGCCTTGGTTCTCACTGATCGCGATCACCGGCCAGTCTTCGTATCCCCTGAACTCGGAGAATGCGAGCCCGTTCGGCACTTTGACGGTGTACCTGTCCTGAGCGGAGATAGCGCTGCTGCCGAAGATGGCGAGCAGTACCGCGACCGTCGCACCCGCTGCGGCGGACGTGGTCAGTACGCTACATGGGCTCGGGAACGCCAACGTTTTGGACATGGTCCGGTCTCCTCGGCTGGAGTGACTCTTCGGTCGCGCACGCATCGATAATATCTTGCTCGATGGTCGACTCGGCGCGGGGGCTGTGTCGGCGCCTCCAGCGTTTCCGACCGAAAGGATAGCACACCCCCGCTACGGCAGGAGCCTGCTTACAGAAGCAGTTCCGCTAGGCCCCCAATGATTTTCCTAAATTAGCCGCGGCGTGGCGCGCGGCGATGAAGCCGAAGGTCATGCCGGGTCCGATATTGATTCCCGGTCCGGGATAAGCGCCGGCGATGATCGAGGCCATGTCATTGCCGCAGGCGTAGAGCCCGGCAATCGGCGCGCCGTCCGCACGCAAGACTTGCCCGAATTGGTTGGTGCGCAGACCGCAGCTCGTGCCGATGTCGCTGGGATGGATGGCGAGCGCGTAGAATGGAGGTTTGTCAATCGGGCCGATGCAAGGATTGGGGCGGTTGCTCGGATCGCCGAGATTCTTCTGATAGGCGTCGCTGCCCTTGGCAAAGTCTTCGTCCACGCCGCTGCGCGCGAAGCCGTTGTGACGTGCGACGGTCAGGGTGAGGGATTCGGCAGAAACACCGATCGCTTGGGCAAGCGCCTCGAGCGTCTGGGCGCGCGTCACATAGCCGTCGGCCAGCGCCTGGCGCAGCTTGATCCGGTGCGGTCTGATCATGCCCAGTCCGTATCTGGCGATGAATGCGTCATCGCAGATGAGAAAGCATGGCTGGCCGGGAAAGCTCGCCAGCGCCGCCAGCATGGCCTCGGCAAACCGGTGATAATCGACGGCTTCGGAGACAAAACGGCGCCCGCGCGGGTCGACGGCGATGAGGCCGGGCTTGCCGCGATCGAGCACGAGGTGAGGAAACACGGCCATCGAGCCGTCGCGGCGGCGGCGCACCGACACGGGCGACCAGAAGCCATTGCTGATATCGCTGGCGCTCAGCTGCCCGCCGGCCTGCTCCCCAAGGGCGATGCCGTCGCCTTGCGCGGTTTCGGCAACAGGCGACCAGGCACTCACGCCGGGCGGCAGAAGGCGCGCCCGCATCTCCGCGTTGCGGGATAAGCCGCCGGTTGCCAGGACCACGCCGCCGCGACTGCGCACGGCGATGCGCGTGCCGCCTGACACGAGCAGCCCCCCGGTGATGCGCCCGTCGCTCTGCGTGAGCGACAACGCTTTGGTGGACAGCAGCAGCGGCACCCGCCGCTGCCGCAGCGAGTGGTAGAGGCGGCCGGCCAGCGCGTTACCCATTACGAGCCTGGCGCCACGCGCGAAGCGAATGCGATCGGTGCCATAGCGGGCAAAGAGCGCGAGGCTGTGGCGCAACGCCGCGAACGATCGGGTGGCGTCGAGGAGATGGCCGATGTCGGTGCGATCGACCATCATGCCGCCAAGCAGCATGAATTCGGGCAGCGGTGGGCGCAGCGTGGCGAAGTCGCGACCGAGGACGGAGGCGTCGAACGGCATCGGTTCGAGCGCGCGCCCGGATAGGGTGGCGCCCTCCGCAGTCGCCCGGTAGTCCGGGTGATGCGCATAGGCGCGGAAGGCGACCGCGCTGTTGTCCTCCAGAAACGCCACCATCTCCGGCGCCGCGGCGAGGAACGCGCGCACTCTCGGCTCGTCAAGCCGGTTGCCAAGAACAGCCCGCAGGTAGCGCAACGCGTTCTCCGGGGTATCCCCGCCCGGCGGGCTGTGGCGGGAATTCGGGACCCACACCGAGCCCGCGGAGCGCGCGGTCGTGCCGCCCACGACGTCCGCCTTCTCGACCAGCAGCACGTCGAGACCGAGCAGCGATGCGGTCAGCGCCGCGGTCATGCCGGCGGCGCCGCTGCCGAGCACGAGCAGGTCGGTGTGCCGGTCATGGCTCATGGCGTCGGCGGCTCGATGTGCGCTTCTGCTCCAACTCCTGACATGTCGGTGCGCAGTGAAACGCCGCATGTGCCACAAAGGGCACATATGCAGCGCAGCAAATTGCACTCTATTCGATCATCTCGTGGGCGGGAGTGAGTAGCGTGGACCGCGCATCGGTCCCGTATCCCCGATAAGGGATTTCCATCGCTCGAGTTGGACATTCAGCAGATCAGCGAGAGCTTGCGCATTGCGCTGAGCTCGTTCAGGTGTGCTGGTCCCCAAATCCAGCAGACGCTCGCGTAGCGTCGCGTCATCCAGTGCTTTGACGAGGGCGTCGTTAAGCTTGTGGACGATTGCAGTGGGAACCTCTTTCGGCGCGAACAGCCCTTGCCAGTTGGATACCTCGTACCCCGGCAATCCGGCTTCTGCCGTGGTGGGGACTTCCGGAAGGGCCGGGCTGCGCTGCGGTGCGGCTATGCCGTAGGCCTTGACCTTGCCGGCGCGCACCCAAGGGACGGAATCCGTTGTCGGGTTGCACATGTAATCGAGTCGGCCGGCGGCGAGCGCCGTCATGGCAGGGGCGCCGCCGTCGAATGATACGAGGCGCGGCCGCACGCCGAGAATGTGATCGAGCAGCAGACACGCTGCGTATGGAAAAGACCCAAACCCGGCATGTCCTTCGTCGAGTTTATACGCATTCGCCTTAACGTAGAGGATGAATTCGTTGAGGTCTTTCGGAGGGAAATCCCGCCTGCCCAGAATCAGAATGGGGGCCTGCGCAAGGATACCGATCGGTTGGAAACTGGTGCGCGGGTCGTATTCGAGCTGCGGGTGTAATGCCAGCGCGGCCGCGAGCGTTCCCATATTTCCCGTGAGCAGCGTATAGCCGTCCGGGAGAGCCCGCTTCGCGCGCAATACGGCGGTTGTGCCGCCAGAACCCACCACGTTCTGCACCAGAACTTTCTGGTGCAGAACGATGGACATCTGTTCGGTCACCATGCGCGTGACCACGTCGGTCGACCCGCCGGGAGCATATGGCACGAGCACACTTATTGGTCGTTTGGGATAGTCGACGTCATTCGTATTTGGCTCGGTCGCCAAAGCCAGTCCGCTCATGCCAAGAGCGAGAAACCCTGCCAAACTGCTGATTATGAGGTTCCGCATTGTTTGTCGTTCTACGTGCCGGCAACAATCGGTAAACCGGCAAATCCCACGATGAGTTGCACCCCCTCGCTCAACCGTTGGCATAATCTCTCATACCCAAGCTGCGTACTATTGGAAGATTCCAAATCCTTCGCGCCGCGCAATAGCATGCGGCACGTAACGTAGAACGCCGGATGGCTCACGGCATCACGATCAGGCGAAGCCGGATTTCTGACAACTTTTGCCACCTGCCGTGACAACGTGCGAAGGTCCGCTTGCGGCATTTGCCGACATGGGAGGTGCTTCCTGTCCAAGGAGGAGTCGGATGACCGTTCAATTTCAAAGGATCGTCGACATCAGTCTCGAGCTCGATCCGAAGAATTTCGCGATGCGCACGCCCGCGGGATTCAAAAAGGACATGCAGTTCGAGATGGAGGTCATCAAGGAGCATGATGCGCCGGGAGGCGCCGGCCAGATCGTGCGCGGCGTGCACATGCGGCTGCACGCTGGCAGTCACGTCGACGCGCCGGAGCACAATGTGCGCGGCGGCGCCCAGATCCACGAGCTGCCCCTCGACCTGTTCGTCGGCGACGCGATCATAGCCGACCTGCGCGACAAATTGCCGAGCAAGGCCATCACCAAGAAGGACCTGGAGCAACGGCTCGACAACCGCATTCGCAAGGGCGATCGCCTGCTGCTGCGAACCGACCATAACAACGCCTACGACGGCGGCAGCGAAAAATGGATGAAGGAATCGCCGTATCTCACCATCGGCGCGACGATGTGGTGCATCGAGAAGGGCGTGGTGATCGTCGGCTACGATTTCTACCACGGCAACGACGAGCCGGGCGCGCCGCGCGTGTTCCACAACTCGCGCACGCTCAGCGAGCACGGCGTCATAACCATGCCTTATCTGAAGAATCTCGACCAGATCGACAAGGATCGTTTCACGCTGGTGGGATTGCCGCTCAAGGTGATCGGCGCCGAGGCGTCGCCGATCCGTGCCGTGGCATTGGTCTAGCGGGGACCGATCATGAGATGTCGCGGGCTAATCGCGATCGCGGTTTCCGCGACGACGTGCCTGGGCGGTGCAACGCGCGCGCAGGATCAGTATCCCTCGCGCCTGATCACGCTGATCGCGCCGATCACGGCGGGGACGGCGATCGACATTCTGGCGCGGCTCTATGCCGACAAGCTGGCCAAGCAGTTTGGCCAGCAGGTCGTGGTCGCCAACCGCGCCGGGGCCGGCGGGCTGATCGGAGCGCAGGCCGTAGCCAATTCGGCCGCCGACGGCTACACGCTGCTGTTCGCCAATTCCGGGCACGCCATCCTCGGCACGCTCAACAAGAACCTGCCGTTCGATCCGGTTGCCGATTTTGCCGGCGTAGCGCTGGTCGGCGAAGCGCCCGCCATTGTCGTCGTGCCGCCATCGCTGGGGGTTGCCAATCTCAAGGAGTTCGTGGCCTTGGCGCGATCGAAGCCCGGCGAAATCAACCACGGATCCGCCGGCATCGGCACGTCCACGCACCTCGCCGGAACCTATTTCGCGCGGCAAGCCGGTATTGACCTCGTACACGTCCCCTACACGGTGAGCTCGACGATCATCGCCGACCTTTTGGGTGGGCGCATTCAGGCCTCGTTCGTGCCGAAGGCCTTCGTCTTGCCGCTGTTGCAGGACGGCCGCCTGCGCGCGCTTGGCGTCGCGGCGAGCGAGCCGATCACCGAGCCGATCGCGATCCCGACCGCCTTGTCCCAAGGCATCGATTACCAGTACGCCACCTGGTATGGCGTTCTCGCGCCGGGAAAGACGCCGAGGCGGGTGCTGAACACGCTCAGCAAAGCGATCGCAGACGCCGGCAGAGACCCCGAGCTGCAGGCGAAAGTTCGTATCCAAGGTATCGAGCCGCGAGAAATCGAGCTCGAGGCGTTCGATGCTCACATTCGCAACGATATGGCGCGTGTCGCCCCGCTCTTGCAATCGGTCGCGGAGAAGCGTTGACCAAGCGAGTTGCGAAATTCGCGCTAACGATAGACTCCCGCGATCGCCAAGAACTCGTCCGCCTTGAGACTCGCGCCGCCAACCAGCGCGCCGTCGACGTCGCCGGCATGCATCAGCGCGCGCGCGTTGGACGGCTTCACCGAGCCGCCGTAGAGGATGCGGATCCCCTCCCCGGCTGCGCCAAAGCGCGACGCGAGGCGCCGGCGGACGAAGCCGTGCATGGCGGCGACGTCCGCCGTTGTCGGCGTGAGCCCGGTGCCGATCGCCCAGACCGGTTCGTAGGCCACGACCAGATTTTGCGCCGTCGCGCCGTCGGGCAGCGAGCCGTCGAGTTGTTTCGCAACCACCTCCTCTGCCCGCCCCGCCTCGCGTTCCGCCCGCATCTCGCCGACGCAGACGATCGGCAACAGTCCGGCTCGATGCGACGCCAGCACTTTCGCCCGCACATCCGCGTCGCTTTCGTGATGCAAGCTGCGCCGCTCGGAATGGCCGACGATGACGGCGCTGGCGCCAGCATCCCTAAGCATCTCGGCGGAAATATCGCCGGTGAAGGCGCCGGAAGGCTCGGGGTAGCAATCCTGCGCGCCGAGCCGCACCGGACCACCCGCCGCAAGCGCCGCGAAGCGGACGAGCAAGGTCACGGGCGGACAAACGATGATGTCGACGTGGGCGCTCAGTTCGCGCGCGCCTTCCATCATCTTGGAAAATTCCGCCGCCGAAGCCGACAGCCCATTCATCTTCCAGTTGGCGGCAACCAACGGACGGCGCGCGTCAGGCATGTTTTGACTCCTGGATTTCGACTTTGCCACCGCCGTTAGCAGAGTGGCTCAGGGCGCGCCAGATTGCCCCTGCGCAACGCCGGTCGTCATTCCGGCCGAGCGAGCCATAAGCGCGTTTACGCGCGTCTTCGACGCGCTATGGCGAGCGAGAGCCGGAATCCAGTAATCACCCAACGAGAGGTTGCTGGCGACAGTGCCACATCGCACCGCCGGTGTTTACTGGGTCCCCGCTTCCGCGGGGACGACACTTCCGTAGTGCCGTTGCAGACGCCTGCCGCTCCGCGCCCCCAAGGTTGCGGCGCGGGGGGCGCCTTCGTATGATGCTTCGCCCCTGGCCGGCGGCGGCCGGGGCTTTTTTCAACCCGGATGGCGCATGCTTCGAGGTCTCCGCAAAGCCTCTTCCAACTGGCTCGGCAAGAGCATCTTGGCCGCGGTCGTCGGCTTTTTGATCATCAGCTTCGCGATCTGGGGAATCGGCGACATCTTCCGCGGCTTCGGTCGTTCCACGGTGGCCAAGATCGGCCGCATCGAACTCACGGTCGATCAGTTCCGCATGCTCTACAACGATCGCCTGCAGCAATTCGCGCGCCAGCTCGGCCGCCCCATCAGCGGCGATCAGGCGCGCGCCATGGGCATCGACCGGCTCGTGCTAAGCCAGATCGTCGCGGAATTTCTGCTCGACGAGCGCGCCCGCCAACTGGGCCTTGCGCTCTCCGACGCCGAGGTTTCCCGTTACATCACCAACGATCCGTCGTTCCGCGGGCCCAACGGCCAGTTCGACCGGTTTCGCTTCGAGCAGATCATCCGCAACGCCGGTTACACGGAAGCCCGTTACGTGGCCGAGCAGCGGCGCCGGCTGATGCGGCTTGAACTCGCCGGCACCATTGCGCAGGGATTGAATGCGCCAAAAGCGCTGCTCGCCGCCGCCGACCGCTATCAGAACGAGCAGCGCGCGATCGAATACGTGCTGCTCGACCGCGCACAAGCCGGCGATATTCCGCAGCCGATGCCAGAGGAGCTCGCGAAATATTTCGACGAGCGCAAGATCGCCTTCCGCGCTCCGGAATACCGCAAGGTGACGATCGTTTCGCTGATCCCGAGCGAGCAGGCGCATTGGATCGAGATTTCCGATGCCGATCTCAAACGCGCCTACGAGGAGCGCCGCGCGCGTTATGCCACGCCGGAGCGCCGGCACGTTCTGCAGATCGATTTTTCCAGCGTGGAGGCGGCGCAAGCGGCGGCGGACCGCGTCGCCAAGGGCGCGAGCTTCGTCGAGGTCGCGAAAGAGCTGGGCAAGACCGAAAAGGACATCGACCTCGGCACCGTGACGAAGAGCGCAATGATCGACAAGGCGGTGGCGGACGCCGCCTTCTCGCTGAAGGAAGGCGAGGTCAGCGCGCCGGTCCAGGGCCGGTTCGGCACGGTGCTGGTACAGGTGACCAAGGTCGAGCCGGAGCAGGTTCGTTCGTTCGAGGAAGTTGCGCCCGAGCTCAAGCAGGAGCTCGCAACCGCGCGCGCCAAGTCGGAGACGCTCGACATCTACAACAAGCTCGAAGATGCGCGTTCCGAGGGCAAGACCCTGACCGAGGCCGCGGAAAACCTGAAGCTGCCGGCGCGCACAATCGAGGCGGTCGATCGCTCGGGCCGCGATCCCAACGGCAACCCGGTCAATCTTCCCGACCAGCAGCCGCTGCTGCAGGGGATCTTCGCGACCGATATCGGCATCGAACGCGATCCGCTGCAATTCCAGGACGGCTATGTCTGGTACGACGTGACCGGCATCACGCCCTCGCGCGAACGCTCGCTCGACGAAGTCAAGGATCAGGTCGAGACGCGCTGGCGCGAGCAGGAAATCGGCAAGCGCCTCGCTGAGAAGGCGACGGCAATCCTGGACAAGGTGAAGGCCGGCGCGACGCTCGCCGAAGCCGCGGCGCCCGACCACCTGAAGGTCGAGACGCTTTCCGGCATCAAGCGCGGTCAGGGGACCGGGCCGCTTTCGGCAAGCGCCGTGGACGCCGTGTTCCGCACCGCCAAGGAGGCGGCGGGCAAGGCCGATGCCGCGACGCCGCCCGAGCAGGTCGTGTTTCGCGTCACCGACATCGTGGTGCCCAAGCTCGACCCGGAATCCCAGGACGCCAAGCGCATCGCCGAGACGCTCGATCGCGGCCTCTCCGAGGACCTCTACGCCGAATACATCGCCTACCTGGAACGCGAGATCGGCGTCACCATCAACCAGAGTGCGCTCAATCAGGTCGTCAGTGGCGGTGCCGGCACCGACCTCGACTGATTCCATGCAGATCGAGCCGCAAGCAACGGCGTTCGCCAAGCGCTACGCGCGCGGCGAGGCGCAGGTCGTGTGGACCACGCTGGTATCCGACCTGGAAACGCCGGTCTCGGCGTTCCTGAAAGTGGCGCACGGGCGGCCGAAGACCTTTTTGCTGGAATCGGTCGAAGGCGGGGCGCTGCGCGGGCGCTATTCCATCATCGGGCTTGATCCCGATCTGGTCTGGCGTTCCAGCGCCGGGCAAGCCGCGATCAATCGTACGGCGCGCGGCGGGCGTGACGGTTTCACGCCGTGCAACGAGGCTCCGCTCGCGGCGTTGCGGGCGCTGATCGCGGAAAGCCGCATCGAGCTGCCCGAAGCTCTGCCGCCGATGGCCGCCGGCATCTTCGGATATCTCGGCTACGACATGGTGCGGCTGATGGAGGAATTGCCGCCGCCCAATCCCGATCCGATCGGCATTCCCGACGCCATGCTGGTGCGTCCGACCATCGTCATGGTGTTCGATTCCGTCACCGACACGATCACCGTGGTCACGCCGGTGCGGCCGCAAGCCGGTGTTGCCGCCGAAACCGCGTTCGCGCGGGCGCGCGATCGTCTGTCCGAGATCGTCGCGGCGCTCGACGCGCCGCTTGTTCACGCCCCGCCCGATCTCAAGGCCGGCTCGCTTGCGGTGTGGCCCTCTTCCAACACCACGCCCGCCGAATACGAGCGCATGGTGAACGCCGCCAAGGAATACATCGCGGCCGGCGATATCTTTCAGGTGGTGCTGTCGCAGCGGTTCGAGGCGCCGTTCGAGCTGCCCGCCTTTGCGCTCTACCGGGCGCTGCGCCGGATCAATCCGGCGCCGTTCCTCTACTTCCTCAACTTCGACGACTTCGCCGTTGCCGGCTCCAGCCCGGAAATTCTGGTACGCGTGCGCGAAGGCACAGTGACGATCCGACCGCTCGCGGGAACGCGCGCGCGCGGCGCCACGCCGCAACAGGACAAGGCGCTGGAACGCGAGCTGCTCGCCGACGAGAAGGAGCGCGCCGAGCATTTGATGCTGCTCGATCTCGGCCGCAACGACGTGGGACGGGTGGCGCGCACCGCCACCGTCAAGGTGACCGACCAGTTCTTCATCGAGCGCTTCAGCCAGGTCATGCATATCGTTTCCAACGTGGAGGGGCAGCTCGACAGCAAATACGATTCGCTCGACGCGCTGGCGGCGGGCTTTCCTGCGGGAACCGTGTCCGGCGCGCCGAAGGTGCGGGCCATGGAAATCATCGACGAGTTGGAGAAGGAGAAGCGCGGGCTTTACGCGGGCGCAGTCGGCTATTTCTCCGCCGCCGGCGAGCTCGACAGCTGCATCGTGCTGCGCACCGCGCTGATTAGGAACGGCAAGATGTACGTTCAGGCCGGCGCCGGCATCGTCGCCGATTCCAATCCGAAATCCGAGCAGCAGGAATGCGTCGACAAGGCCAAGGCGCTGTTTCGCGCCGCGGAAGAGGCGAAACGGTTTGCCAGCGCGGCGCAGCGGCGGCAGTAATTTGTAGCAAGGCGACAACATCGGAGATCTTGCCGTATATTGCGTCAAGCTCCATGTGAATGAGGTCATCGGAACGCGGCTGCCAATTCTCGCGGTTGTCGTCCCCGCGAAAGCGGGGACCCAGTAATCACGGACCCTTCTGTGATTACTGGATTCCGGCTCTCGCTCGCCATAGCGCGTCGAAGACGCGCGTCAACGCGCTTTAAGCTCGCTCGGCCGGAAGGACACCTGAACTGATCAGTCCGATTTCGTGTTCCTCATGAGGAGCCACATATGAACAAGCCCGTTCAGCCCGAACCGAAATGGAAGCACGACGGCGTGCGCGTCATTCCAGCCTCCTCGCTCGATCCCAACACGGCGCAGACCCCGGGCATGGACCGCAAGGCCGCCGTCAACTTCGCGCGGGCCGGCGCCCAGAAGATCTGGGCCGGCACGGTCAACATTCATCCCAATGCGAAGACCGGCGCCCACCACCACGGCGAGCTCGAAAGCGTCATTTACGTCGTGCGCGGGCGGGCGCGCATGCGCTGGGGCGAGCACTTGGAATTCATGGCGGAAGCCGGTCCCGGCGATTTCATCTTCGTGCCGCCGTTCGTACCGCACCAGGAGATCAATGCCAGCGCGAGCGAACCATTGGAATGCGTGGTGGTGCGCAGCGACAACGAAGCGGTGGTGGTCAATCTCGACATCGAGCCGGTCGAGAAGCCGGACGAGGTTTTGTGGATCGATCCGATCCATAAGTGATGATTAATTTACCTGACCAGGCTGGAGTCGTGTCGCTCGACGAGGACGATGAGGAGCGCGCTGCCACCTCTACCGCCGACGAGATGCGCGAGCGCATCGCGCGCCTCGAAGCGCGGATCGAGGAGCTGACCCAGTCGATCGAAGGTTGCCGCAAGATCGCCCTGGCATCGAAAGGTCTAATTGCCGGCGGAGTGATCCTGCTTGTGATAATCATCATCGGCGCTATCCGGCCGGACCTGCTCGCTTTGAGCGCGGCGATCGCAGCAGTTCTCGGCGGTATCGTGCTGTTCGGCTCGAACAACAGCACCTCCAAGCAGAAAAACGCCGCCTTGCGCGCTGCCGAGGCGGAGCGAGCCGATCTGATCGGTAAGATCGGCCTGACGCTTGTAGGAGAGCGTGGCGCTGGAAGCCTGGCTCGCCCGAGTTGATTGATAGCGCGGCTGAGTTTTGCAAGCTGGTGCGTCTCAATACGGGACGCGCGCTCGGTCTTTGACAAGGCCGCCTCGAGCGCCGATCATCCGCGGGCGCAAGCACAGGGAGGATCAAATGTACAAACAAAATCGTTGGTCGCTGTTCGCGGCTGCCGCACTGCTTGTCGCGGCGGTCGTACCGATCGCTACCGCGCAGGCGCCGGCTCCTTCTGCCACCGCGTCGGCGCCGCCGCTGCCCAAGATGCCGCCGTCACTGACCCCAGCGCACGTGGTCGACTTGATGACGCAGGAAGGATCGGCGGTTTTCGGCGCCCAATGGAGGACCATCGAGGCGAAGATCGTCGAAGGCGCGGCGATACCCAATGCCATGCCCGAATACAAGACGGCGTATGACATCCATCCCCATGCCGGCGAGAGCGGCTTTGACGATTCATCGTGGCCGACGATCAACGCCAAGGGGCTCGCCGCGCGGCGCGGCGGCGGCAAGGTTTCCTTCATCTGGTATCGAGCGAACCTGACCATGCCCGCGAGAATTGGAGAGTTCGAGACTTCGGGCGCGATGGCGGTACTCAAGGCGTATGTGGACGATTACGCCGAAGTGTGGGTCAACGGGCAGATGCCGCGGCGTAGCGGCTACCCCAGTCCGGCCACCATCCAAGGGCTGAACATGCCCAATCGCGTCGTGCTCACCGACGCGGTTACCCCCGGCGAGAAATTCCTGATCGCCGTGTTCGGAATTAACGGTCCAATTTCGGTAGCGCCGACGAACTTCGTCTGGTTCCGCGAGGCCAAAGTCGAATTCTTCCGCTAGCCCTCCCTATGAACGCAGCGAGCGTCCGCGCCACCTTAAAACGCGCCTCTAAGAGCTTGCGCGGGCACACGCAAACCGTGATCGTCCTGGCCAAAGCAGGATGATGCGAATTATCCGAATGTGACGACGCTGCGGATCGCTTTGCCGTCGCGCAGCGCGGAAAAGCCCTGGTTGATCGCATCGAGGCGGATCCGCTGCGTGATCAGCTCGTCCAGCATCAGGCGCCCGTCGAGATAGGCTTGCGCCAGCATGGGAAAGTCGCGCGCCGGCCGCGCGTCGCCGTAGCTCGAGCGCCGGATGCGCTTCTCCTGCATCAGCAGCACCACATTGATTTCTGAAATCGGCTCAATGGATTAATGTTGGTCGGGTTGGGCTTAGATACCGCATAGCTATCACAATGGCGCGCTAATGAGTAGTGGCGCGCCTCACTTCGGCGCGTGGCTCTGGGGCTCGTCAAGGGTGCTTGCTATCCACCACAACCGACACCCGCCACATACTGTCGCCACCGCAACAGTTAACGATCTTTTAACCATGTTTAGCGCTGATAACCTGGGCGTTCGCAGATACGACCTCGGATAGGAGTGCGCTGCGGACACGGTCTGGCACTATCCAGCCTACCGATCAGGGCCGCTCATTTAGGGCGGCCCTTTCCTTCAGAGGGCATCAATTCGAAGGATGCTTCGGACTGTGCGCTGCTTGATGGGCTGGCACATCCGGCGGGACGGAGCACCAATGCTTGTGCGGCCTCTCGGGCGCCATCCGCGTTGCGGGCAATCTCCTCCAAGTAGGGCCGAATGGCGCGCCCGAGCCCCGTCAAGGCAATCGAAGGTTTGCGGAGAAAAAGTGCTCCGCCCAGGTTCTGCTCAAGTGCGCTGATGGCGTTGGATAGCGAGGGTTGTGAGATGCCGCAGCGGCGGGCTGCGCGCCTAAAACTGAGCTCCTTGCACACCGCCAAGAAGTAAAGGACCTGGTGCATCTCCATCGATCCTTTACATACGTTTGCCCCCGTCCGGAGACTTGTTGCTCTCTGCCGAACATTTGCTCCGAGACGCCAATCGCAC
>Ga0306925_10000374_pt1 | contig 31551 bp, 30 predicted proteins | sample flu12Cox44000176_FD_203755 | JGI IMG/M metagenome (GOLD analysis project Ga0306925, IMG submission 203755) | Lab enrichment of tropical soil microbial communities from Luquillo Experimental Forest, Puerto Rico - flux8day.12C.oxic.44.000.176 (v2)... | ecosystem: Environmental > Terrestrial >... | reverse complement strand
AAAACTACACACGCTGGCGCACCGAGAACGAGCATTGCCAAGGTGAGCGCCAGCGCAACACCCCCTGGCACCCAGGTGTCCAGTTTCATCGTAAATTCGAGCTTTTTGCGACAATGGGGAGTGCATGGAAAAGGCGCGCCCAGCGCGCCTTTTCCGTTCTCGGTGCTTTTTTGTGCTCGTTGGACAGGCTCAAGGCGTGCGTCCGGGGCGCCACTTAAGCCGCTTAGGGTGAGTATTCGATCTGGCTTTCCCTGACGACCCGTTCGAAGGCCTCCTTCGGGTTCTTGATCCGATATTGGAAATCGGCGCCATCGGAAGGAAGCAGCCTCACCACCTCATAGGTGCTGTTCGCGATCATGTGGCCGATGGGCCGGGAGGTGAAATAGACGGACTGACCAAGACGGAACTTGTGTTCTTTCAACGCGATTCTCCTGGACGCGATTGACACGGAATTGGCTTTTTTCCGTGCGGACACACCCCACCGATCGGGGCCAATATAGCGCAAAAACCCACAATTGCCGCAAGAATTCCTTTTTTGGTGCCAAATTGTCCTGTCGCCCATCAAAATTGCATATTATCGCGCTATTTCATATGGTTACAAGAATACATTGGAGTGAAATCGCAGTACTCCCGTTCCCTCATGCCCGGTATATCCGTCATGTGGCAAAACGCGCAGCCGACGACTTTCCGACCTGAACTCTACGCATGGTGCGCGTCGATAGAAACACACTCGTGCCGCCTTCATCGCATATGCCCCCGGCCAAGCCGAACGGTAGCGGGGAGAGTCACATGCGTCTCATTCTGGGGATCATCATCGGCTGCGCCATCACGGTTGGCGCCGCGTATGTGGCAGATTCCATGTCTTCGTCCGCCCCAGAAGCCAAGGAGCAAATGGTGAATTGGGACGTCGTCGGCAAACGTGTCGACAGCTTTAGCGCTCTGGTGCGCGCAGGCTGGAAGAGGATCGCGGGCTGACCCTCAAGCCGCGAACCGAGCGTATATGCTCAGGCGCGTACTTCCTGACGCTGGAAGACCATATAGCCGATGGTGAACAGGACAATCGTCCCCGCCACCAATCCGACAATGTCCGGCCACGCTATGATCAGGCTCTGGCCGAGCGGCAATGCTCCGCGCGCGGCGCCCTGCAACTGCACCAGATATATGGTCCCAAGCGCACGCGCACTTACATCGTCCGGATTGAGCAGCACAAACGCGATCTCTCCGAAGAGGGTGCTCGGCGACAGGCGAGACAGGATCTGTCCCCATTCGACATTTTCGGGAGTGGGAAGGCCGAGCGCCGTATAGCCAGGATCCGGCGGCGATATCACGGCCGCCACCATCTGCGCCAGGACCGAGGGCCACAGGAAAGTCAAAAACAGCCAGAGCCCGAATGTCACGAGAGCCGCCGTCGCGGCGGATCGGAACACGATCGAGAACAGAAGCGCGAGCGCAAGCCAGACGCCGGCATAGGCAATGGTGACCAGCAGGAAAATGAACGCGCGCGCCGTTTCTTCGGCATTGGGAGGCACGCCCAGCAGCACCAGACCAAGCCCGATCACGAGCAGCCACAGCGCGACCAGGCTAATGGAGATGGTGAATAATCCGGCGATGAACTTTCCGAACAGCAGCGCGTCCCGGTAGATCGGCTGGGCCAGAATGCGCGACAGAGTGCGGCGATTGTACTCGCTGTTCACGGCGTCGAACCCCAGTCCGATAGCCATCACCGGAACGAGGATGCTCAGGAATGCGACGAAGGTGATGGGGATGCCTTCACGCGCTCGTGTGAACAGCCGCAGCAGCAGGAACGGATCTTCCGCCGTCGTGTCCTTCACCTGCTGGATCGCGAGGTAGAGGGCGGCCAGAGCGAACAGCACCACCAGCCATTCGAGCACCCGCATGCGCACGCTGGTGAGGTGGTCGCTCAATTCCTTGAGGATCACGACCCCGAGCCCGTTCAAAGCCGAACCTTCACGCCGCATGGCGCTCTCCTTCGTGGGGATGCTCGTGGAAGTAGCGCTGGTAGATTGCCTCGAGGCTCGGCTCCTCCACGGCAAGGCGCAGGAGACGGCCGCCCGCCCCCACCACGGCCGCCGCCGCTTCCGGACGCACATCGCGCTGTGCAAGCAGCAGGAGCCGGTTCGCTCCCGCGCTCTCCACCCGCTGCACGCCCGGCACCTTGGCAAGGTGGGCTTCGAGCCCCTGCCCTTCGGCCTCAACCTCCACCCGGAACCCGCCGCCCAGCACCTGGCGCCCAAGCTCGGACACGGTCCCCATCAGCGCGATGTTGCCTTCGTTGAACAGTGCCACCCGGTCGCAGACGCTTTGCACGCGCGCGAGCAGATGGGATGAGAGCAGCACGCTTACGCCGCGCTGCTTGAGATCGCGAATGATGTCGAGCAGCTCGACCGTGACCTGCGGGTCGAGGCCCGATGTCGGCTCATCGAGTATGGCGACCTGGGCATCCTTCATCAGGATCTCGGCGAGCCCGAGCCGCTGACGCATGCCGCGGGAGAACGTTCCCACGCGCTTGTCAATGACATCCGCGAGCCCGACATGGGCAAGAGCGGCGACGATCTTCTCCTGGCGCTCCTCGCGGGAGAGTCCGATCAGCCGCGCAATGTAGCGCAGATTATCGGCGGCAGTCAGATTGTCATAGAAGCCGACCTGATCGGGCAGATATCCGACCCGCCGCTTCACCGCCAACGGCTCGCGCACGGGATCGTGATCGAGCACGCGCGCCGTTCCGTCCGAGATGTCGCTCAGGCCCAGGAGCATCAGAATGGTGGTGGTCTTGCCGGCACCGTTGGGTCCAAGCAGGCCGAAAATCTCCCCACGCGCCACCGCGAACGAGATGCCCTTGACGACGGTTGCGCTGCCGTAGCGCTTGGTGAGGTTTTTTGCCTCAATGACGGTGTCGCTCATCGGCGTCCGAACCATGCAACCGCGCCGACCAGAACGAGAAGCGCAATCCCGATCAGGGCGACACCAACGATCCCCCACATGGTCGAGGTCTGCACCGCGACCCGGAAGGTCTGCGACGCCGATTCGCCGCGCGCCGAGGCGCGCAGGGTCGTGACGTAGTCTCCCGCGATCGCCTTTGACGGTGGCGTGATCAGCGCCTGCACATCCTTGCTCTCGTTCGGTGCGATGCGATCGACGGTCTTGGGCTCGAAATTGACCTTCCAGCCGCTCGGCCCGGACCCGGACAATTCAACCTGGTCTGCCGCCGCCGTGCCGGAATTGGTAATGACCACCGCAATGGAGCTCTCCTTGCCCGCCTCCGCGCGCGCGCTGAGCAAGCCTTCACGTCCGGCGATGTCGATTTTCGGCTGGCCTGTAATGTCGAGCACCAAATCGCCCGTGGCGGAGGCATCCTCGGCCGAGACTTTCGCCATCACCTTGTATTTGCCGGCGGCGACCGTGTTCGGCGGACGAATCTTGAGCTTCACATCTTTCGACTGGCCGGCATCGAGCGGAAGCGCGTTGAGCTCCTGGCTGCCGTATTGCTCGGTGAAGGTGGCATCGAAATTCTGCGGCGCCTGCGCGGACAGGCTGGCGACGACTTTCTTGCCGCTTTCATTCTTGATGCCGAGCTGGAATTCGAAGCTCGATTTCGAGGTCCCGCGCAATTCCGGCAGCTGCGGCGTGAGCGTAAGCTTGGCCGGCAGATCGGTCGCCAGCGTCACCGCAACCGGCAGCGACGTGCTGGTCGCCGGACCCTTGGCATTCACGGTCAGATTGGTGGTGCCGGTCGGGGCATCCTTGGGCACATCCAGACGAAGCTCCAGCGAGACGCTGCTGTTGGTCGCCGGCAGCGCTGCGGCAATTGGCTGACCGCCGCCCATCAACGTTGCCGTCCAGCCTTTCGGCACCCCGTCCACCGACAGATTGAGCCGCTCGGGGGGCAAGTCATAGTTCTGCAGCCGCAGATTCACGGACGAGGTCGTTCCCGGACGCAAGGTGACCGCCGGATAATCGGTCAGCAGAAACAATCCCTTGACGTCGTTCTTGGTCTCTTCCGCGCTTGCGGCGATGCAGACCGCTGCGAGAATGGAAATGACAGCCGAAAACAGCACAGTAGCGCGACATCGCATGATGGGAGCTCCAGACGGTCAGCGAGACGGTTGGTCAAACAATTCTCCCACCGGCAACCAGGCGGCGTGGGGTGGGCTCGGGCAGCAAATATTTCTTTCGTTCTTGCGCGGGAATCAATAGACCCCCGGCGAGATTTCTTGACGCGTCGCCCTTGCGTCCTTCATAGCCGACGGACGACCGGCCAGTCCACCTCGTCCTCCGGCAGAATCCACGCCTCGTCGAGCGCCGCCGCGCGCCATTCGTCCCAGGCCCGCAGGTCCATCATGGCCTGCATATAGGCCCGGCCTTGCGAACCAACCGCGACATCATAGGTGTAAAAGCGGGACACGATCGGCGCATACATGGCATCGGCAGCCCCGAAGCGGCCGAACAGAAAGGGGCCGTCGGGCGCGAATTCCGTGCGACAATTCGTCCATATGGACTCGATGCGCTGGACGTTCTTTTGCGCCTCGGCATTGAGCTCCCGAGGCACCACCGGCCGACGCATGTTCATAGGCAAATGGCGGCGCAGCGCAGCGAATCCGGCATGCATCTCGGCGGCGATGACGCGCGCCCTGGCCCGCACCGCCGGAGTCTCCGGCCAAAGATTCGCGCTGGGAAACTTCTCCGCGAGATATTCCAGAATCGCAAGCGACTCCCAGACGCGGGTACCCCCGTCGATGAGCGCCGGCACCTTCCCGCTGTCCGAGACGGCGCCCACGCGCTCCTTGAAGTCGCTTGCGTCGAGCGAGATGACTTCTTCCTCGAACGGGATACCTGCCACTTTCATGGCGAGCCACGGCCGCATCGACCATGATGAGTAGTTCTTGTTGCCGATGATGAGCCGCAGCGCCATCTGCCCGCTAGCTCTTCGGTTTCTCGGCCGGCATCTCGATTGGGCCGCCGGCCGTCTTCCAGGCTCCAAAGCCGCCGGCGATGTGCGCGACCGGGGTAAGGCCCATGCGCTGAGCCGTTTGAGTTGCCAGCGCCGAGCGCTGGCCTGCCGCGCAGAAGAATATAAACTGCTTGTCCTCGGCGAAAACGTCCTTGTGATACTTGCTTTCGGGATCAATCCAGAATTCCAGCATTCCGCGCGGGCAGTGGAAAGCGCCCGGCACGCGCCCCTCGCGCTGGAGCTCGCGAACATCGCGCAAGTCCACAAAGATCACATCACTGCGACCGTGCAACGCCATGGCGTCACCGGCCGAGAGGCTCTTGATCTCCCGTTCGGCGGCCTCGACCAGGGCGCCCACTGAAAGCGTGATCTTCTGAGGCATGCTTCAATCCTGGTAAAGCAGGGGAACAATTGCACCAGCGGGTCTGCCGGCTCGAACACAAGCTCTTCCACCAAACTTGCGCCGCGTGTAACCGGCTACCCCGTCAGCCCCATCTGCGCGAGCACTGCGCGGCCGAGCAGCCCGTAGGGATTGCCCAGAGTCTCCAGCATCTCGAAATGATTGTAACCCTCGCCAATGAGCATCTCGGCGGGCTTACCGGCAGCCTTCACCGCAGCGTAAAAATCGCGTGTCTGGCGCTGGAATTCCGGCGTCTCGCAGGTGCCGTGGGCGAGGATGATGGGCGCATGCAGCTGGTCAAGATGGCGCAACGGACTCAGCGCCTCTTCCATTTGATCGGTGAACTTGACGTATTTGGAGCGTTTCGACAGCCGCACCGGATGAAGATCATACATGCCGCTGCCGAGCATCGCGCCCTTGATGATGCCGAGGGGGAGGTTCTCCTTGCGCCAGTCGTGCGTTACCGTACAGCCTGCAAGATGAGAGCCGGAGGAGTGCGAGGTCAGATAGAGGCGGGAGGGATCCCCGCCGAAGCTTTCGGCGTTGTTGTAGACCCAGGCAACGGCCCGGCGCACCTGCTCAACCATGGGAAAGAGGTCGCCGGCGGCATCGTCGACGTTGGTAAAGTCAGGGATGACGTAATGGGCACCCGCATTGACGAACGGCTCGGCCAGGAACGCGTAGTCCGCCGCTCGGTTGGCACGCCAGGCGCCCCCATGAACGAAGATGTTGACCGGTGCGTTCGCGCGAGCGGCGCGGTAGATATCGAGCTTCTCGATATCGCTCGGACCGTAGGCGACGCGCTGCGGCGCGCCCAGGATCGTGCGCGCACGCTCGCTGTTGACAATGCGCCGCTTGCCCACCTGGTCACGATTGGGCGCGTAGACCAGCTGGTCGTAGGCATCATCGAGCGCCTGCTGATCCATATCCAGCCACACGAGCGGACCCTTCCCGCGTGAAGGCCGCGCGAGCGCGCTTGTCGCGCCCGCCGCCGCGAGCACGGCCGATTGCGTACCGTTGCGATCGTATTGCATGGTCGTTGGCTCTCCCCCGTCCGCTTCACATGCTGGCGTGGTTGATGAACTTCTCCGGCGGCCGCTCGCCCCACTGCGAGGTGAGTGCCTCGTCGGCCGGCACTAGATTCGAGCCGTTCGCGAGGTTGAGGCGGTCACTGTCCGCCCAATGCTCATGCACGCGCCCCCAAGGATCGGCCCAGTAGTCGTAGACCTGGCTGCCGAGCACGTGCCGGCCGAGCCCCCACATGTGCTCATACTTGCCGAACGAAGCGAGGTAATCGTGACCCATGGCCACGTCGTCGATGTCCTGCACCTCGAACGAGAGGTGATTAAGCCCGGTCTTTGGGTGATTAAGACAAAAGAAGACGTGATGGTCGACATAAGTGTCGCCGCGATCGCAGCGGTTGAAGGAGCCGATCAGGTTGTTCTGCTCGCCGACATAGACGTCGTCCGAGCAGACGAAACCCAGCGTGTCGCGGAACCAGTCTACCGTCTCGCGGAATTTCGGGGTCATCATCACGCCGTGCCCGATCCGCTTCACATGTGAGGGACCTTTGGGCAGCCGCATCAGCTCTCCCGCGCGCGAGAGCGGGGCTTCGCCGGTATTGAGCTTCTGCCGCCTGGTCGCAATCGGCGCAACCGGCGCAATCCCGTGCACGACCTCGATCTGATAGCCGTTGGGCTCGGTAAGCCGCACGCGCTTGCCGCCGCCGGGCTCGTCGATTTCCTCCACCGCGGAGGCGCCCGGGACCTTGGCGAGGCGCTTGAGATCGTCCTCGCTCGGCGCGTAGTAGCCAAAGCCCACGAATTTCGGATCGCCTTTCTCCGTCACATGGATGTGATGGGTCGGATCGGTGCCGCGCATATAGAGCGCGGTCGGCGTCCGATCGGAGCGCGACATTCCGAAGCGCGTGAGGAATTCCTCCATGACGTCAAGATCGGGGGCCCGCAGCCGCCCGAACGCCATGTCGGTCACCTTGATCTGAGGCATGGTCGTTTCCCTTAAGTTTCGACAGCATCGGGCGCCAGCATTGCACAAAACGGTCGACGGCGTCACTTCACCCGAGATTGAGCTCTTTGAAGAAATCATTTCCCTTGTCGTCGATGACGACGAAGGCGGGGAAGTTCTCCACTTCGATCCGCCAGATCGCCTCCATGCCGAGCTCGGGGTACTCGACCGTCTCGACTTTCTTGATGCAGTGCTCCGCGAGATTGGCCGCCGAGCCTCCGATGGAAGCAAGATAGAAACCCCCATGCTTGCGGCAGGCTTCGCGCACCGCTCCCGAGCGGTTGCCCTTGGCCAGCATCACCATGGAGCCGCCGGCGGCCTGGAAGTCGGCCACGAAGGAATCCATACGTCCCGCCGTGGTCGGTCCGAATGCGCCGGAAGCATAGCCCTGCGGCGTCTTCGCCGGTCCGGCGTAATAGACCGGGTGATTCTTGAAATAGTCGGGCAGCCCCTGCCCGCGCTCGAGCCGCTCACGCAGCTTCGCATGCGCCAGATCACGCGCGACGATCATCGGCCCACTGAGCGAGAGCCGGGTCTTGATCGGATGCTTAGTGAGCTGAGCCAGGATTTCCTTCATCGGCTTCTTCAGGTCGATGCGGACCACTTCGCCGCCGAGCCTGGAAGCATCCACATCGGGCAGGTATTGCGCCGGGTTGTGCTCGAGCTCCTCGAGAAAAACGCCTTCGCGGGTGATCTTCCCCAGCGCCTGGCGGTCGGCCGAGCAGGAGACACCGAGCCCGATCGGCAGCGAGGCGCCATGGCGCGGCAGGCGAATGACGCGCACGTCATGGCAGAAATACTTGCCGCCGAACTGCGCGCCCACCCCCAGCGACTGGGTGAGCTTGTGCACCTCCTGCTCCATGGCGAGATCGCGGAAAGCATGGCCGTCCTCCGACCCCTGCGCCGGCAGTTCGTCGAGGTAACGGCAGGAGGCAAGCTTCACCGTCTTCATCGTGAGCTCAGCCGAGGTGCCGCCGATGACAATAGCGAGGTGATAGGGCGGGCAGGCTGCAGTGCCCAGCGTGAGCACCTTCTCCCTGAGAAATGCCATCATGCGGTCATGAGTGAGGATCGACGGCGTTGCCTGGAACAGGAACGACTTGTTGGCCGAGCCGCCGCCCTTGGCGATGAACAGGAGCTTGTAGGCCTCGTCGTTCTCGCCCTGCCCTTCGGCATAGATCTCGACCTGCGCCGGCATGTTCGATTTGGTGTTCTTCTCCTCAAACATGGAGATGGGGGCGAGCTGCGAATAGCGCAGGTTGCGCTTGAGGTAGGCGTCGCGCGCCCCCTCGGCGAGCGCCGCCTCGTCGTCGCCGGCGGTGAAGACGAGTCTGCCCTTCTTGCCCATGATGATGGCGGTGCCGGTGTCCTGGCACATGGGAAGCACGCCGCCCGCCGCGATATTGGCGTTCTTCAAAAAGTCATAGGCGACGAACTTGTCGTTGTCGCTCGCCTGCGGGTCATCCAGGATGGCGCGCAGCTGCTTGAGGTGAGAGGGCCGCAGCAGATGGTTGATGTCGGTAAAGGCGGCCTCCGCCATCATGCGCAGCGCCTCACGCTCGACGACGAGAATGTCGCGCGCCATCATCTTCTCGACCCGCACGCCTTGCGCGGTAAGCTTGCGGTAGGGGCTTGCGTCGTTTCCCAGCGGAAAGAGCGGCGTATGCCGGTAGGGCGGCAACACGGCGGCGGGGGCGTTCATGCTCTACTCCTTGATGCGAATCCCGGTATATCTCGCGCATGCCCCGCAAGAAACCCTTCCGCATCGGTCGTTCGCGCACCGGGCTCGGCCTGTTTGCGACCGAGCTGATCAAGAAGCGCACCTTCATCGTGGAATACAAGGGGCCTTGGCTGACCAACGAGATAGCCGAGAAGCTCGAGGCGCGCGGCAACCGCTACCTCTACGAGGTCAACAGCCGCTGGACCATCGACGGATCGAGCCGCAGGAATATCGGGCGCTATGCCAATCATTCGTGTCGGCCGAACGCGGAATCCCATTACTTGAACGGCAAGATCATCCTGCGCGCGATCAAGATCATCAGGCCGGGCGACGAGATCACCTACGATTACGGGACCGACTATTATCGCAACGTGATCACCCCGCGCGGCTGCAAATGCGTGAAATGCCGGCAGAAGCGGCGCGATGCGCGGCGTGCCCAGCGCGTCGCGAAAGCTCGCCGCTTGGCGAGGCTGCGCGCCAAATCGCGCAAACCAGGCTAATGGAATTGAGTTGGCCGCAGCGATCGGGGCGATTGCGGCAGGCGGGCCTCACTCCTGATTGTTCCAGTACGTCAGCGCGACGCCGGAGGCGGCGCCGCCAATGACGCAGGGAATGCCGATCTCGACCTGCCCGACGGCGGCCGCGGCAATGCAGCCAATCGCGAGGGCGCCCTGCCCGATCATTCCCCAGGTTGACATGTCGCGTTTGGAGCCGGGGCCCTTGCGCTTGAGCTCCTCGATGGATGCCAGCGCATCCTTGCGCAGCCGCGTCGTTTCCACGCTTTCGGCGGCGTCGATCACCTCGTTGAGCACCGTCTTTGTTTTCTGCGGCTCCGTGCCCACGTCGGCCTTGAGCGTCGCAAGCAGCTCCGCATCGCGCGCCGCGTTGCTGGCGAGCGTGTATTTCGCCATGTTGCCCATGGTAAGCTTGTCAACGCTGTCACGCTCCTTCGACCAAGGCAGGAGCGTGATGATGCGCTTGATAGGCGCCGCCGAGTGGCTGGCGAAATAGTAGCCCCATAGCGTGTCGAGCAATTCAGGGCTCCGGTCGAGCGTGAGGCCTGCGGGTTTGACCGTCCAGCCGGTGACGAAATTACCGCGCACTTTGTCCCAGAAGCTCGGTTCCACCCGCTCGAGCCCGACCTCGTCGAGGGTCTGGAGCCTGCCGTCGAGGTATTTATCGATCATTGCTGCGCGGGTCGGCATCTGATCCTTGAACTTGCGGAGCCAGTGCATCCAGTTCGGGTGACCCGAATAAGCGATCGCGCGCGCGACCACCCATTGGTCCACCGGCGTCACCCCGAGCAGCATCTTCGCAATCAGGTCCTCGGCCTTTCCGGGATTAGCGCCGAGGACGCCGGCAATGAAGCCGACATAGACGCCCGCACCTTCCGGCTCCTTGAAGGCGCCGAGGGCACTAAGCGCGCGCACGACCGCCGGCAGTCGGCTCGGATTGGGTTTCGCCCAATAGCCCGCCATCCATTTGCCCACCGCATCGGTCGTGGGGAACTCGGCATTTTCCGGCAACGCAGCGGCGGCGGGCGCCGGCGCGGCAAATACCCCGATGACGATTAGCAACATGATCACGCGGCGCATGATGCCTCCCGATCAAGTCCATGTCCGGCGGGTCGAGGGACTGCTTAGGGCGCGCGCCACCGGTTGCCTCTTCGCGCAAACTGCGCAGGCTCGCGGCGCCGCCACGAACGACCCTCCTGCCGAACGCGTTTGCCGGCGAATTGATCAAGCCGACGCGACAATTTGCGGGCGGTGATGTGCGAAAGTGATGGCGCGTAATACGATGAAGTGGGGCAATCTGCCGAATTGGTTGATGCCCATTTAAGCCTTTGCTGCGGATTTGGGAATTTGTTAACTACAATTTTTAGGTGCCATGATACGGAACCCCCTACCCCGTTACCAACGACCCGGAAGAAGAAGGAAATATGTCGGCAAAATTCAGAGGCGTCATGCAAAGCCCGGTGACGCCGCTGAAGGCTGATTTCAGCCTTGATTTGCCAACATTCGAGCGGCTGCTCGATTTCCACGTGCGAACCAGTGCGACTGCTATTTCCTGGCCGCATCACAAGGGAGAATCGCTCAATCTGACCATTTCCGAACGCAAGTTGTTCGCCGAGGCGGCGGTACGCGTGGTGAACGGGCGCATCCCGGTAACGATCCATGTCAGCGCGCTGGCAGGTGAGGAAACATTCGAGCTTGCGCGCCATGCGCAGCAGATCGGTGCCGACGGCATTCTCGCGATTACGCCCTATTTCTGGAACCCGTCGCTCGAAGCGATCGAGGCTTTTTTCGTGCGGCTGTGCAGCGCGGTCGACCTGCCGGTTCTTTCCTACAACTCGCCGAGCTACCTTGCCGGCGTGGAGATCACCGGCGAGCTGATGGCGCGCCTGATCGAGCGGCTGCCGAATTTCGTCGGCGTGAAGGAGGCAAGCTTCAACAGCGAAAAATTCCTGGAGATCTCGCGTGCGGCGCTGGCGCTGCGGCCGGATTTCGCGATGCTGACCGGGGTCGAATACCTGCTGCCCTCGGTGCCGGTCGGGGGAGTGGGCTCCTACTCGGCCGCCGGCTCGATCTGCCCCAACCTGTGCGCGGCGTTGTTCGACGCCTGCATGCGGGGCGACTGGCCGCGCGCACGCGAGCTGCAATACAAGGTGTCGTGGCTCTGGCTGCTGTTCCGCGACCAGTATCCCTCCTCGCTCAAGGGCGGCATGGTGATGATGGGAAGGCCGGTCGGACCGACGAGAGCACCGTTGCCCACCGCGACCAAGGAGCGTCAGGGTCACATCCGCAACGAGCTCGAGCGGCTCGGCATCCTCGACAGCGAGCCGCACGGCTGGTGATGCAGACCAACGCGCCCGCCCTTGCGCCAGGCCTGGTGCACACGCCAGCGACGCCGTTCTCGCACGAGGGAGCGATCGACTTCGAACTCTACGGCAGGCTGATCGATTTCCACATCGAAAACGGCGCGCAGTCGCTAGCATTGCCGATGCACGCGGGCGAATCGGTGAGCCTGCGCGATGACGAGCGCCGCCGCCTCGTTGAGTTCGCAATCGCGCATGTCAAAGGCCGCCGACCCGTCATCGCGCACGTGAGCGAGGCCGGCACCAGCATGGCCGCAGCGCTCGCGCGCCATGCGCGGGAGGCGGGCGCAGCGGCCGTGGTCGCGACAACGCCCTACTACTGGACGCCGTCTGCCGCGATGGTGATCGAGCATTTCTCGCAGATCGGCGCGGCCGCCGAGCTTCCGCTCTTCGTCTACAACGCGCCCGAGGAGATGCAGGGCACAAGGGTGACGGCCGAGCTCTGCCGCACGCTCACCGCCAAGCTCCCCAATTTTGCAGGGGTGGTGGACCTCAGTCTCGACTGGCAGTTCATGATCGAGCTGATGACGGATGCGGCACAGCTCAGCCCCGGCTTCCAGCTCATCAGCGGGACGGAGCTGATGGTCTCTTCTGTCGCCATCGGCGCAACCGGCATGTTCGCGCCGCTTGCCGGCATTGCGCCGTTGCTGGTGGACAAGCTTTACACGCTCTGTGCTGGGCAGAAGCTGTTCGAGGCGCGCCACCTGCAGGAGCAACTGGCGGCGCTGCGCCAGGCGGTGAAGGCCGGAGGCGTCGCGGCGCTCAAGGCCGCGATCGGCGCCATGGGACGCGATTGCGGAGCGCCGCGTCCGCCGCTCTTGCCGCTTGATCCCGCGCGCTATCAGCGCCTGGTCAGCGAGATGGATGCCATTGCCTCGCTGCGCGCCGAGCCGCGGGGCTGGTGAGCGCTCAGGCGGCGGTCATCCCGCCATCGAGCACAAGGGTGTGTCCGGTGATGGAGGCCGCATTGTCGCCGGCGAGAAAGCATACCGCGGCGGCGACTTCTTCGGCCGTGGTCAGCCGGTGAAGCGGAACGCGCGCGCGCATGGCCTTGAGATATTCCGGGTCGCCCGTTCGCTCGGCGCGCGCGGCCGAGGCGGTGTCCAGCCGTCCTGGCGCCACCGCGTTCACGCGGATGCCGTGCGGCGCCCACTCGATCGCCAGCATCCGCGTCATCTGGATGAGCGCGCCTTTCGATATGCCGTAGACCGAGCGCTCGGCGAAGCCGATGAGCCCATGGGTCGAAGCAATATTGACGACCGCGCCGCCCCCGCCATCTGCGACCCGATGGCGGCCGAAGTGCTGCGTCAGGAAGAAGGTGCCGCGCAGATTGGTGGCCATGACCTCGTCCCATTCCTGCACAGTCACATCGAGCGCAGGCTTGCGCAGAAAGGCCGCCGCATTGTTGACCAGCATGTCGAGACGTCCGAACCGCAATACGAGTTCCCCCATTGCTCCCGCGATGCTTTCCGGCTCGCGCAGGTCGAGCGTCAGCGGCAGCGCCTTGGCGCCGGCCACATCGAGTTTCGCCAGCGTCGCCTTGAGATGGTCGGCGCGGGTCGCGGAAACTGCGACTTCGAAGCCATCACGCGCGAGCGCCAGAGCAGTCCCCGCGCCGACCCCGTATGATCCGCCGGTCACGAAGGCGGTTCGCTTGCTTTTCGGCGCGGCCATGATCCCACGGTGTTGACGACCCGCTACTATGAGATCAGGGAAGCGGGAAAATCGAGCGGAGATTTCATGCGGTCTGAAGCCTGGATTGCTGCTGCCACCGCGGTCGCAATGATGTCAAGCGCGACGGCGCCGGCGCAGACGAAAGTGCGGGTGGGCCAGCCGCAGGCGGGAACGTTCCAGTTCGTCCCGCTGCAGGTCGCAGGCGAGGCCGGCATCTTCAAGCGCAACGGCATCGATGTCGACGTGATCAGTTTCGGCGGCGGACCGCGCGTGCAGCAGGCGCTCGCCGCCGGTTCGATCGACATCGGCATCGGCTCCGGACCGGAGCTGGCCTTCGTGGCCAAGGGCGCGCCCGAGATTGCCATTGCCGCCATTGCCGACGCGCCATACTCGGTCGTGCTGGCGGTGCTGCGGGATTCTCCGATCAGGACGGCAGAGGATCTCAGGGGCAGGACCATCAGCATTTCCAGCAAGGGATCGCTGACCGACTGGCTGGGGCGCGAACTCTCCCGCCAGCTCGGCTGGGGATCGAACGGGATCAATCTCGCGCCGCTCGGCACCACCGCCGCGCAGCTCGCTGCGCTCAAGACGCACCAGATCGACGGCATGATTGTCGAGGCCAATGCCGGCTACCGGCTGGAGGAAGACGGCAGCGGCCGCGTGGTCGTTCAGTTCGGCGACCGCATCAAGACCTTCCACATTTATGTGCTCTACGCGCGCCGCGACTTCCTGCAGGACAGCCCGCAGGCGGTGCGCGCGTTCCTGGCGAGCTGGTTTCAAAGCATCGCCTATATGGGCGCGCATCGTGCCGAAACCATCGACATGGTGCGTGAAACCACCGGTATCTCGCATGGCATCGCCAGCCGCGACTATGACGAGCTCATGGGGATGTTCAACCGCAGCGGCAGGTTCGATGCGCAAGCGCTTGCGGTGCTTGCGCGCTCGTTCGTAGAGATGGGCCTGCTGGCGCAGGCCCCCGACATGCGCGCGCTCGTCACCGAGGCGTATTTGCCGTAAGCTTGCGTCAAGCGGCGCGCCGCGCGCCCTGCCGGCCTGACGACAACGGGCATTTTCAGGCGGAAGCGGCGAGGACATATCGGGAGGGAAATCAAGATGGGCGAGCAAGGCTCCGGTTCACACGATCTGCGCCGGCGTGATTTTCTCAAAGGGGCGGTCGTCGGCGGGGCGGCCGCGACGACGCCAGCGCTCCCGGAAAGCGCGCAGGCGCAGGCAAGCGGCGCCGCGCCGTCCGCGGCCGGCTACATGCTCCTGAACATTGAGGAAGCGGCCTTCATCGAGACGCTGGTCGATCACATGGTGCCGGCCGACGATCTCAGCCCGAAGGGGACCGACATCGGCATCAACATCTATATCGACCGCGCGCTTGCAGGCGGCTGGGGCAAAGGCGAGCGTCTTTACATGCAGGGGCCGTGGAAACCGGGCACTCCCAGCCAGGGTTACCAATTGCCGCTCACCCCAGCGCAGCTCTACCGCGCGGGCATCGAGGCGACCAACGCGCATTGCCGCAAGACCTACGGCAAGACCTTCGATCGCCTCGACGAGCCCCAGCGTGAGGAAGTGCTGCTTGCGCTTTCTTCCGGCAAGCTCGCCTTCGAGAACGGACTTCCCGCGCGCGCGTTCTGGAGCACGGTCTATCAGACCGTGATGGAGGGCATGTTCTCGGACCCGATCTATGGCGGCAACCGCGACAAGGCGGGCTGGCGCCTGATCGGCTTTCCCGGCGTGATCGCGGTCAACCGCGAGAATGTCGAGAAATTTCGCGACAGGAAATTTCCGTCCGACCCCGTTGGCATTGCAGACATGAGCTGAGGGGGACGAGATGGCGACGAAACTCAGGGAAGTCGATGTGGTGGTGGTCGGGCTGGGCTGGACCGGCGGGATTCTGGGAAAGGAGCTGGCGGAGGCAGGCCTCAAGGTGATCGCGCTCGAGCGCGGCGGAATGCGCACGAGCGACAAGGACTATGCGCTGCCCGGAATCCGCGACGAGCTGCGCTACGTCATCCGCCACGACCTGATGCAGAACACCGCGCGCGATACGCTCACCATCCGCAACAATCCGAGCCAGGAGGCGCTGCCCATGCGGCGGCTGGGCTCGTTCCTGCCGGGTGAAGGGGTCGGCGGCTCGGGTGTGCACTGGAGCGGGCACACCTGGCGCTGGACCGACATGGAGTTCAAGGTGCGCTCGCTCTACGAGGAGCGCTACGGCAAGAACTTCATTCCCGCCGACATGACAATCCGGGACTGGGGCATCACCTATGCCGAGCTCGAGCCCTATTATGACAAGTTCGAGTACACGGCGGGGGTTTCGGGTAGGGCCGGCAACCTGCGCGGCGAGATCAAGCCCGGTGGCAATCCGTTCGAGGCGCCGCGCCAGCGCGAGTATCCGCTGCCGCCGCTCACCACGCTGCTTGCCGGCGAGATGTTCTCCGCCGCCGCGCGCGAGAGCGGCTATCACCCGTTCCCGCGACCGTCCGCCAACACTTCGCGCGCCTATACCAATCCCGACGGCGCGCGGTTCGGCGCCTGCCAGTACTGCGGCTACTGCCAGCGCTTCGGCTGCGAGGCAAACGCCAAGGGCAGCCCGCACATGACGGTGATCCCGTTCGCGCTGCGCAATTCGAACTTCGAGCTGCGCACCCATTCCTGGGTCACGAAGGTGATCAAGGATTCCGATGGCAAACGGGTGACCGGCGTCGCCTATACCAACGTGCTCAACGGCGAGGAATTCGAGCAGCCCGCCGGCCTTGTGCTGCTGTGCGCCTACGCCATCAACAATGTGCACCTGATGCTGCTTTCGCAGATCGGGAAGCCCTACGATCCGGTGACCGAAACCGGCGTCATCGGCAGGAACTACTGCTATCAGACCGGCACAGGGGCTACCCTCTTCTTCGAAGGCCGGCACTTCAATCCTTTCATGAGCGCTGGCGGAAGCATCACGACCATTGATGATTTCAACATCAACTGGGAGTTTGACCGCGCTCCGCACGGTTTCGTCGGCGGCTACAACGTCTCCGCCGGCTTCAACTCCGCCCTGCCCATCGGGTATCGTCCCGTGCCCGCGGGCACGCCGCAATGGGGTAAAGCGTGGAAGGCGGCGACCGCGAGATGGTACCAGGCGGCAATGACGATCGGCGCCAGCGGCAGCGTCATGGCGAACCGCTACAACTATTACGACCTCGATCCGACCTACCGCAACGCGTTCGGCCAGCCCTTGATGCGCATGACCTTCGACTACAAGGAGAACGAGCACCGGATGGGGCGACATGCTGCCCAGCTCATCAACAACCTGGCCAGCAGCATGAACCCGACCAAACTCAACCCGGCGGTCGCCCGCACCCAACCGTGGACGGTGGTGCCCTACCAGAGCACGCACAACACTGGAGGTACCGTCATGGGCAGCAATCCGCGCGAGGCGGCCGTCAACAAGTATCTGCAAAGCTGGGATTGCCACAATCTGTTTGTGATCGGCGCGAACGTGTTCCCGCATAACGCATCCTACAACCCGACCGGCCCGGTGGGCGCGCTCGCCTACTGGACGGCGGACGCGATCAAGAACCGCTATCTCAGGAACCCCGGTCCGCTGGTGCAGGCATGAACGCTCGGACAGCCGGAGCGGGCGCGCTCCTGTGCGCGACGGCGCTGGTCGCGGCAGCGGTCAGCACCGCCCTTGCGGACGGCGATGCTGCGCGTGGCGAAAAGCGCTTCGAAGAATGCGCCGCCTGTCATTCCGTCGAGCGCGGCAGCAACGGGATCGGTCCGAGCCTGCACGGCGTATTCGGACGCAAGGCGGGCGCGATCCCGGAGTTCCGGTACTCGCCTGCGCTTCGGCGCAGCGGCATCACCTGGACGCGCGAGAGCCTCGATTCCTACATTGCCGACCCGCAGAAGGCGGTGCCGGCCAACCGCATGCCCTATGCCGGCATGCTCGGCGCTGCCGACCGCGCCGATCTTATCGCGTACCTGGAGAGGGCGACGAAGTAGCCCTTCTCGTAGCCCGCGTTGAGCGTAGCGAAACGCGGGAGTGGAGGTTCGGATTACGCCGGGATTTCACTCGGAGGCCGGCAATTCTCGCGACCTCTTCGTTCAACCCGGGCTACATTCGTGCCCAATCAAAACAGCTCGAAATATTCCCGCTGCTCCCATTCCGTCACCTCGGATTGGAAGCGCGCGACCTCGGCTTCCTTGATGCGCAGATAATAATCAATGAAATCTTGACCGAAGCCCTCGGCAAGGCAGGCGTCGTCGCGCAACGCGCGCAGCGCTTCCCCGAGGCTTTTCGGCAGCAGCGGTGCGGGCATCTCGTAGGGGGTGTCCGCGGACGGGCCGGGCTCGAGCACGCGCGCGATGCCATCGAGCCCGGTGAAGATCTGCGACGCCATATAGAGATAAGGATTGGCCGCAGGCTCCCCGACCCGGTTCTCGAGCCGAACGGCGTCCTCGCCTGCGGCGCCCAGCACCCTCACCATGACGCCGCGGTTATCGCGACCCCAGATCGCCCGGTCGGGAGCGAGCGAATAGCCGCGATAGCGCTTGTAGCCGTTGATGGTGGGCGTGGTGAAGGCGGCCGCCGCGCGCGCGTGCGCGAGCAGCCCGGCGAGAAAACCGCGGCCCGCAGGCGACAGCAGCTCATTATCCCGCGCGGCGAAGGCATTCGCATTGGAGCGCCGGTCGATCAGCGACTGGTGCAGATGCCAGCCGCTCGACATGACATTCGCGACCTTCGGCCGGCACATGAAGCTCGCGTGATAGCCCTGCCGCCGGCAGATCTGCTTCACGGCACTACGAAACAGCATCATGCCATCCGCCGGCACAAGTCCGTTCTGTGGTCGAAAGGTGAACTCGCACTGGCTTGGACCAAGCTCGATCTCGACCGAGCGCAGCGGCAATCCGAGCGCGATGACGTCGCGACGCAGATGCTCGACAATCGGCTCCATCTGGTCGAAACGGGTCTCGGTGAGATAGGCGTAGCCTTGGGAGAGCAGGCTCACCTCGGGCGCAGCACCAGGCCAGGTGGCGTCGTCCGGATCGAGGCGCGGATTTTCGAGCTTGAAGACATGAAACTCGACTTCGAGCCCTGCACGGTAATCAAACCCGGTATCGGCAAGCTTTGCCAACGCATGCCGATAGAGCGCACGGGTCGAAAACGGCACCGGGCGGCCATTCCCGAAATACATGTCGCACAGCATCCAGCCCGTGCGCGGCGCCCATGGCAGCACACGGAACGTCGAGGGATCGGCGACCATGAGAAAATCGCCGGCGCCTTCCATCTCCGGCATGCCGAATCCGCCGCCGGGGGTGAAGACGGGAAACACGGTCTTGTGCGCGGTGTCCTTGGCAAGGAGCGTGGTGGTGATGGAGCAGCCGTTGCGCATGGCATGCGCGGCCTCGCCGGCCATCACGGTCTTGCCGCGCAGGATGCCGTGCTGGTCGGCAAACGACAGACGCACGACTTCCAGCGCGTTCTGCTCGATCGATCTGTCGACGTCGGCCGCTGCAGCGAACTGTTCGTCGCTCCACAGGCCATGGCGCTCGACGAAGCTGCGCGCAGTCCGCTCCTGGGAAGACGACACGGAGATTTACCTCAGTGCAGGCTCGTCGCCTTGTCCTGCAAGTTCGCGAGGAGATCGCTCGAGCCCTGAACGGCAAGGCGCTGGTGATAGAAGCGAAGCCCGTATGCGCCGCCGAGCTCCTCTCCCGCCCCGGCGCGACCGGGCCCGCCGTGATTACATTGCGGCATGACAATGCCATGGCCCGTGTGCGCAGCCGCAATGGCGGGATCGACGGCGAGGATGCGTCCGTGGCCGGGGCCGAGCTCGCTCACCATGCGCAGCAAAAATGCAGGCTCGTCGGCGTAGACGGATGCCACCAGCGAGCCCCCTCCCCGCGCAATCAGCACGCTCGCCTCCCCCTCATCGCGATAAGCCACGAGGGTCGCTGCCGGACCAAACACTTCGACCTCGTGCACCGCGCGCGCGCTCCCCGCATCCTTTGCCCGCAGCAAGGTTGGCGCAACGAATGCCGCTTTGTTTCCATCGATCCCGTCGAGGACGGGCGCCTCCTCGCCGCCGCACAGGATCGACGCCTCCCTTGCCAGCTGCCGGATGCCCTCGAACGCGGCCGCTTGCTGGGCTCGCGTCACCAGGGGTCCCATGCGGGTGGCTGCGTCGCGCGGGTCGCCGACTTTCACATTCTTGAGCTTCCCGGCAAGTGCATCCGCGACCGCATCCACCTGGTCAATCGGAACAAAGATACGGCGGATCGCGGTGCACTTCTGCCCGGCCTTGACCGTCATCTCGCGCACCACCTCCCGCAGGAAGGCGTCGTGCGCCGCGCTCCCGGACGGGGTGCCGGGCGCGAGCACGGCGGCATTGATGCTGTCGGCCTCGATGTTCACCGGCACGCTTTTGCCCACCACATTGGCATGGCCGCGCACCCGCGCGGCCGTGTCGGCGGAACCGGTAAAGGCGATGACATCGTCCGATTTAAGGACGGCAAGCAGGCCACCAGCGCCGCCGCAAAGGAGGCTCAGTGCGCCCTCGGGCAGCACCCGGGCCGCGATCACGTCCCTGACCATGGCGTGCGCAAGCAGTGCAGTCGCGGACGCGGGCTTGGCCAGCACCGGGACGCCTGCGAGGAGCGAGACCGCCGCCTTCTCCCACAATCCCCAGCTTGGGAAGTTGAACGCATTGATGTGGATGGCTATACCGCGTCGCGGCACCATCAGATGGATCGCCTGATAATTCTCCGCTTTGGCCAGCCGCACCGGCTTTTCGTCGAGCAGCATGCGCGCATCGCCGAGACTGGCGCCGACGCGGGCGTAATATTTCAGGGTGCCGATGCCGCCGTCGATGTCAATCGCCGCATCCGTTTTGGTGTTGCCGGAATTGGCAATCGCGATCTCCTCGTAGCGGGCGCGGTTGGCGGAGAGGACGTCGGCCAGCGCGCCGACGAGCTTTCCCCGCTGCGCATAGCTCATTTCGCGCAGGCCGCCCTGCCCGTGCCTGCGCGCGAAGTCGAGCGCGGCTGCGAGATCGAGGCCTTTGGCGGAAACGGTCGCAAGCTCGTCGCCCTTGACCGGATCGTATAGCCGCGTCTCGACCACCTCGCCGCCCGCCCAGCGGCCGCACAAGTAGCTTTCGAGTGCTTCTGGCATGGCAAGCATTCTCCAATCGAGCAACGCAGACGGTCAACTTTCCCCTGAGAGATCTTTCAAAACAGATTGACCGAGCTTGTCTCCGGATGTCCATCACTCGGCATCAAAGTCGCCTGCTTTGGTCACCGGCTCGGGCCGCGCTTGGCGAGCATGTGGCCGCAGCCGGCCTTGTTGGCCCAGTACTCCCAGGCGCGCCAAGTTTCCGTCGAATACGGACTATAGCCGCGGTTGCGGGCGTCGATCTCGCCCTGGGAGAGGTACTTGACCTCGCCGCCCAACTGCCTGGCACGTAGAAGCGCGCGCGCGTTCCGCGGCAGATAGACCGACATCCGCACCACCTCGATGAGCGACCGGCCGGCCGAGGCAAAGCCGTGCCCGCGCATCAGCGCTACGCTGTTCGCGCCCAGGCATTTGGCGAGATCGCGGCCCTGGTCCATGTTGGTGACGAGGAGATTGGTGTCGCCGAACCTGTCGGCGATATCCCACACCGGCACGTTCGCTCCGATGAAGCTGCCTGAGTGAATGACCGGGCGCAGCGGCATTGCCTGCGCAATGCCGAACGGCAGGATGTCCTCGGCGTGGGCGTGCACGACGGCATGAATGTCGGGACGCGCTTCCAGAATCGCGGCGTGAATGAAGCGCTCGAGATAGAGTGCGCGCTTCTCCTCGTGCACCGGCTGCCCATCGAGCCCCAGCTCGACGATATCGTCGCGCTCGACCAGCTCGGGGGAGACCGAGCGCGAGATGAAAAAATGCCTGGGATTGTCGGGATGACGCACGCTGATATGACCATAGGCGTCCACCACGTCCTCGCGCGCGAGGATGCGGTTGGCCACGACCAGGTCTGCGATGATGCTGTCGAGGGTGCTCATGCTGCGGCTCCGTAAGAAACAAGTGGCCCGCGTTGAGCGCAAGCGAAACGCGGGGAACCCCGAGCTTCGCGATGCGAAACCCGGGCTACGAGGTTTCGACGCTAAAACGTCGGAACGAAGAGATCATCCACAGGAACGGGCGCGGCGATCAATGACTGGTCCTTAAGATAGGTAATAAAGGCTTCGAGCGTCGGGCGGTTGGCTTCGACACCGTAGGGCCAGGGATCGCCGCCGAACATCTCGTAGATTTCGTCAATGTCGCGCATCAGCCACGGCGTCATGTAGCGAAGCGCACGCAGGTTGAGCATCTTGTCAAGCGCGATCTTCTTGGCCTCGCAGAATGCCTTGTAGAGGCTCGTCGCCACGAACGGATATTTCTCGTAGACCTGCTTGCGGATGGCCACGAGATGCATGATGGGATAGATCCTGGTGCGCTTGTAGTATTCCTTCTCGAGCTCAACATAGTTCGGAAACAGTCGCACGACGTCGGGGTTGGTGCGGATTGCCTCCGGCAGGCTCGTCCCCAGCGTCGCATCGACCACGCGTTCCTCGATGAGATCGCTCATCGACTTGCCGGAACGGTTTTCCTCGATCGGGATGGGATCGAGCAGCGGCAGCACGGTCGGACTGCCGTGCGCGCCGGCGGTGTTCATTGCACCCTGCACCCAGTGCACCTTGCGAAGGTTCACGCCGTATTCGTGCTGCAGCAGCCCGTTGATGTAGATGGCCGCGGACATGGTCCACAGCGGCACACCCACGCGCTTGCCTTCGAGATCCTTGGGCGTCTTGATGCCGGCCTTGCGGTGAACGGCGATGAACCCGTGGCGGAAGGCGCGCGAGGGAAACACCGGGATGGCGACGAACGGACATTGCCTGTTGGCAAAGCGCTGCACGAACTCCGAACTCGAATACTCCGCGACATCGAACTCCTCGCCGCCGGACATGCGATCGAAAATGGGCCGCGGTTGATCGATGGCAATGAAATTGAGGTCGATGCCGTCAACCTTGACCTCACCGGTATAGAGCGGCTGCATCCGGTCATAGAGCCCGCACGCAAACGAAAGCTGCAACCTCGCCATTGATCGATTTTCCCGGTCCTGCGATGCGCGGGCAGGCTTAGCATGGCGCCTCGGCCGCGGAAAACCCCGTAGAGAGCGCGAGGCCCGCTGCAATTGCAACGACCAAACGGTGTCAATAGACTGAACGTCAGGTGCTGCAATGCACGCATCCCTCCAGGGGACCTTGCGAAGGTGACATATGAACGAGCTGGTCTCGGATCTCCCGCACCCGAAAATGCTGCTCGATCCCTATGCCGCCTGGGCGGTGAACGAGAACGTGCCCATCACCGAGGACTTCGGGGTAGATCTCCTCAAGGTTCCGACCGCGCCGTGGCCGCGCTTCGGCACCGACGGCGCGCTTGTGCACCTCAAGGGGCGCGGCGACTTCGTCTCGATCTTCGTGCTCGATCTGGCCCCTGGGGCGAAATCGGCGCCGCAAAAGCACTTGTTCGAGGAGGTCGTCTACGTGCTGTCCGGGCACGGCAACACCGCCATTGAGACCAGCGACGGGCGCAAGCACAGCTTCGAATGGGGGCCCAAGAGCCTGTTCGCGCTCCCGCTCAACGCCCGCTATCTGCACTTCAACTCCAGCGGCCGCGAGCGGGCGCGACTTGCCTCCACCAACAATCTCGCGCTCATGCTCAATCTTTTTCACAGCGAAGCGTTCGTGTTCGACAATGCGCACGAATTCCCCGAACGGCAAGGCGCCGCAAAGTATTTCAGCGGCGAAGGCGAGTTCATCCCGGTGCGCCCAGGCCGCAACATGTGGGAAACCAATTTCGTCCCCGACCTCGCCGGCTTCGAGCTCAAGACATGGGAGCAGCGCGGCGCCGGCGGCTCCAACATGATGTTCATCCTGGCCGACGGCACCATGCATGCGCACACCTCGCAGATGCCGGTCGGCACCTACAAGAAGGCGCACCGTCACGGACCCGATTTCCATGTCTTTGCCGTGACCGGACACGGCTTTTCGCTGCTGTGGTACGAGGAAGATAAGGATTTCGTGCGCATTGACTGGCAGCACGGCTGGGTGTTCGCGCCCCCGGACCAGATGTTTCACCAGCATTTCAATACGGCGGCGGATCCCGCGCGCTATCTCGCCGTCGCCTTCGGCAGCCTGCGCTATCCCTTCACCACCGACAAGCGCCGCGTATTCATGGGCATGGACGTGAGCGTGAAGGATGGCGGCTGCCAGATCGAGTACGAGCATCAGGACCCGCGCATCCACCGCATCTATCTCGAGGAGCTGCGCAAGCACGGCGTGAAATCGGGAATGGCCAGGTTCATCGACGAACGGGCGGATGCAGGGGCGACCGCCTGACAGCTCGATGCACGATCTCGAATTCGAGCACCTTCACGTCAGTGCGCAAGACAGCGCGGTCAACGAGGTCGCGTGGGCCGCCGACAATGTCGAGCTCACGACTGTGGGCATCGATATTGGCTCCTCGACGTCGCACCTGATGTTCGCGCGCGTCCACCTGCAGCGGCTGTCGGCCGCGCTCTCGAGCCGCTTTGTGGTGGTGGCGCGGAAAATCCTGTGGCAGTCGCCGATCCTGCTCACGCCCTACCGCAGCGACTACACCATCGACGTCGATGAGCTGGCGGGCTTCATCGGCGGCTGCTACGCCTATGCCGGCATCGCGCGCGAGAAGGTCGACAGCGGCGCCGTCATTCTCACCGGCGAGGCGCTCAAGCGCCACAACGCGCGGGCCATCGCCGACCTGTTCTCAGAGGAGGCCGGCGAGTTCGTCTGCGCCTCGGCCGGCCATCACATGGAATGTCAGATGGCGGCGCACGGCTCGGGGGCGGTCGCGCTCTCGCGCGGCCGCGATGCGGTCTTGCTCAACGTCGATATCGGCGGCGGCACCACCAAATTCGCCCTCATCGAGCACGGGCGCATCCTCGCCACCTGCGCCATCGCGGCTGGCGGCCGTCTCATCGTGGAGGATGAGGCCGGACGGTTGACGCGCGTCGAGCCCCCGGCGCAGGAGATCGCGCGCGAGCTTGGCATTGAGCTTCGCGTCGGCGAGCCGCTTGCGCCGGCGGCCCGCAAGCGCATCGCGTCGCGCATGGCGCGCATGATCATGGGGCTCATCGACCTGCGGGCCCCCGGCGAGCTCGCGCGCCGGCTCCTCGCCACCGAGCCATGGCCTGCGGAGCTTGCCAACAAAGGCGTGGACGGCATGACGTTTTCCGGGGGGGTCGCCGAATATCTCTACAGGCGCGAAACGCGCCGCTTCGGCGACCTCGGCGCCGAGCTCGCGGACGAATTGCGCCACGCGCTCGCTCACCGCCGCGATCTGCCGCCGGTATGGGATCCGGGCCAGGGCATCCGCGCGACCGTGATCGGCGCTGCGCAATTCTCCGTCCAGATCAGCGGCAACACCATCCTGATCGCCGATCCGGACAAGCTGCCGCTGCAGAATCTGCCGGTCCTGGCGTGCCGCTTTGCGCTCGGTGACGAGATCGCCGCCGACGTCGTCGCAGACGAAGTGCGCGCCGCGCTCGCGCGCGCCGATCTCGCGGAAGGGGAAAGCCCGGTCGTGCTGTCGTTTCCCTGGCGCGGCGACCCCTCGCATAGGCGCCTTTACGCGGTGGCGGCCGGCATCTGTGCCGCGTTGCCGCGCACATTGGAGGAAGAGATGCCGCTGGTGCTGCTGATCGACGGGGACGTCGGCAAGAGCATCGGCCGCATCATGCTGCACGAGATCGCGCCGCGCGCCGACGTCATCGCGATCGACGGCGTCGCGCTCAAGGAGCTCGATTACGTCGACATCGGCAGCGTGATCGAGCCCACCAATGTGGTGCCCATCATCATCAAGTCGCTCTTGTTCAAGTAACAGCCGGCAGCCGACACGGCAGGGCGTCCGCCTAGAACGGGAACGGCACCATCCGCACCAGGAAGGCCATGACATCGCCGCCGATATCGACGATGCCATCGATGATCTGATTGGGGACCTCGTTGTCGCCGAACAGCTCGAACAAGGGGGCCTGCATCTCCTCGGCGCCCCCCGCAGCCGGCAGCATCCCCAGTGCGACAATGGCCGTCGCGCCGGCGATCAGAGCCCACCTCGTGACCGCAGCACGCACCGCGCCTGCTCCCTCCGCTCCCGCGAATCCAACAGGGACTCTGACGCGCGAACTAGCGCAGCATTATGGCGCCAGACCGGCGAGAGCGCGCTCGTAATGCGAGAGATCGAGGTACCGCTCGGGAGGCGGCGGCACGCCGCCCCAGTCGCCGTGCAGCTCGGCGCGCAGCTTGAGCACGTTCTTGAAGCCCGCCATGTCGACCTTCGCGTCGGGCATGAACCCGCCGCGGGGCGCGGCGATTGTCGCATAACAGCGCTCCGCCATGTCCTTCGAGATGTCGAGGCCGCCCGCGAGCAGCGCAATCGCCTCGTTCCTGTTCGAGGGGTGCAAGACGAAACGCAGCCCCTCGACATAGGCCTGGATGTAGCGCGTGAGCGTATCGCCGTTGTCGCTCGCCCATGCACGCAGGACGAAGCCTGTCGTCGAGAGATAGGGACCGATCACGTCCACCGCCGTCGCAAGCTTTTTGAGCCCGGCCTCCTGCGCCTGCAGTGTGAACGGCAGGTTCAGCATTGCGGCAGCGATGCTCTTGTCGGTCGTCATCGCTTGCAGCCGGAAGCGGGTGGCGCCGACTGGCTTGACGGTGATCTCGTCCAGCCCGATGCGGTTGAGCCGCAGCATCTGATAAAGCTGGAAGGCGAACGCGGTATCGGGCGCATCGACCACCACGGTCTTGCCGCGCAGATCCGCATACCTTCTCACCTCGGGCTGCACGATCAGATCATTCCAGCCGTTGTCGCCGCCCAGCACGACGACGACATCGACCTTGGCATGCTCGGCCATGGCAATGGCGTTGTCGACCGCGGTGTGGACGATCTGATAGCGGCCTTGCGCCAGGCCGTCGCGCAGCTCCTGCGAGCCGGGCGCGATGCGCTGGTCCACGGCAAGGCCGTGCCCGGCAAAGAAGCCTTTCTGCTGCGCGGCGAACAGCGGGAGATTCTGCACGCCCTGGAAGACCATGGTCGTCACGTGAGTCTGTGCGTGCGCGGCCGGCCCGAAAGCCGCCAATGTCAGAACGGATAACACGGCCATGATGCACAGCCGCGCGATCGATCGCGTCATTTCATCCATCCCCCACCGCCCGCCCGGAACTACCTGCATGCCGCGACATTGTAGCTCCCATAGAAGACCGTGCAATTCGGACGATTGTCGGCCTGCCCGCTGATTGCCGCTCATGCCCTCCATTTCACCCGGATTTCGACCACCCCGGCCGAGCCCGCAGCCCAAAGCTTTGGGTCCCATCGCCTTGCTCAAGGCGCTGCGAAGAAATCCGCTGGAGTGCTGGACCAAGGCGCATTTCGAAGAGCCGATCGTTTTGGGAGGCTTCCCGTTCGGACGGGTTGCGGTGGTGAACGAGCCGGCGGCGATCCGCAAGGTGCTGGTCGAGAATTCCCATGACTATCGCAAGAGCGCGCTCGAGCGGCGCATCCTGTCGCCACGCCTGCGCAACGGACTGGTCGCGGTCGATGCCGAGCAATGGTCGGTGCAGCGGCGCACGCTTGCTCCGTTGTTCACCCGCAAGGCGCTATCGCAGCTCGCCCCGGCGATGGTGGACGCAGCTGCCGCGCTGGTTGCGCGCTGGCGAGACCGCCCGCAGGGCAGCCTCCTCGATGTGAAGACCGAGATGAGCGCGCTGGCGCTTGACGGCCTCGTGCGCAGCATTTTCCACGAGGGCATCGCCGGCGATGCACAGGCCATGCGCACGGCGATGGTGACATTCTTTGAGAGCGCCGGACACATCGATCCGTTCGACGTCATCGGGCTCCCCGATTTCATTCCGCGCATCACCCGATGGCGGGTGCGCGCGCTGCTGCGCTCCTTCGATGCGGCGCTCGATGCCACCATCGCGCAGCGCCGTCGCGGGCTCAATGCGCGTGCGACCGCCGCCGCGTGCGACATGCTCGGGATCATGCTTGCCGCCCGCGATCCGGAAACCGAAAGGCGCCTGAGCGAAGCGGAACTGAAAGGCAACGTTCTGACCTTCATCTTCGCCGGACAGGAGACCACGTCAACGGCACTGACATGGGCGCTTTATCTGTTATCCCAGTCGCCGGAATGGGCAGCGCGCATCACCGCGGAAAGCGAGCGCGCGCACGCCGCCCGAGGCGAAGAGCCCATCGCGCAGCTGCCCGAAACCCGCGCCGTGCTCGACGAGGCGATGCGACTCTACCCGCCCATCGTTGGCATTACCCGGACCGCAACCAAAGAGGGCGAGCTCGCGGGATGCGCAATCGCGCGCGGCACCATGGTTGTTGTCGCTCCCTATGTGCTGCACCGGCATGTCCGCTTGTGGGATGATCCGGACCGCTTCGATCCGGGCCGCTTTCTCGACGGCAATGGACGCAAAATCGATCGCTATTCCTATCTGCCCTTCGGCGTGGGACCGCGCATGTGCATCGGCGCGGGGTTCGCCCTGCAGGAGGCGACCCTTGTGCTGGCGGCCATCATGCGCAATTTCGTGCTCGCGCTGGCGCCGGGTCAATCGGTCTGGCCGCAGCAAAGGCTCACGCTGCGGCCGCGCTGTCCCCTGATGATGGCGGTCACGCCGCGCAAATGACTCTCAATCGCATGCGATCACAATGGCTCCGATGGGACTGCGAATTTGTTTTGTCAAAATGCAAGTTGCGGTTGAATGATACGGATCCTCGCGTATGGCGCGTGCACTCTCTCGGGTTCGTTCTGCCAAGATTATCGGCCCGTCCGTGAGCGCGTGTCCCGGCGTCTCGTCGCGTTATTTTCGTGGCGGTATCTGGATCAGCTCTGCGAGCTGTCTCTGGCCGAGCGGAGCGCTGATGAATTTCAGATCCATGGCGTCGGGAATGATGAGATCAAGCCCGGTGATCTCGTCGGGCGAGATCGCCGATTTGGGAAAGAATTGATCGCGGATACGCATCGCCTTTGCCAGCGTGATCCCGGCGAACTCCGCGTATACATTCAACGCCGCGGAATCGGCATACAGCCAGTCTATGGTCTCCCGATAACCCGCAAGATAGCGCTCGATAGCGTCCTTGCGGCTCGACAGCACCGGTGCCGTGGTGACGAGAACGCGCACCGTCTGCCCCTTGAACAGCGTGTCGTTGCCGGTCGCGATCTGCCGGATCTCGTTCCTGTCGAGCTGATCGAGCGCAAAGGGCGGCGCTGCCCACCCCACATCCACCTGCCCCGACATGACGGCAGTCAGCGTTGCAGCCGGCCCGCTGGTGGCCGTCGCCCTGGCATGCGGCACGAGCTGCTTGATGAATGCGGTGACCACGCCATGCGTCGAGGAGCCGTTGGTGGAATAGGCAATCGTCCTGCCGTCGGCGTCCTGCAGCGTCCTGATGGGCGAGTCCGCTTTCACGTACCAGAACAGGTCGCCGGCGCCCTTCGTCTCATTTCCGATGATGCGCACCGGCGCGCCTTTCGAATAGGCGCTCAGAACTCCCATGATCCCGACCCCGACCGCGATGTCGGCGCTGCCGGCAATCGCCGCCTGCTGCGTCTCGCCGCTGCCCTGGGTGTAGAGGATTTCAAGATTGAGCCCATGCTTTTTGAAGATACCGGCACCGTGGCCCACCTCGGAGAAGCAGGTATTCCACAGGCCGCGCTGCCTCGCAAGCCGCAGCGTGTCCTCGGCGAGCGCAGTACACGTCATCGCAAGTGCCACGACAATGCCGAAGGCAAGGCGCACGCCGTTTTTCATGCGAAAAAAGCACCTCGTCCGAATTCCCGCCAGCCGCGACGGAATCATATCGCGAGGATCATAGCAACCCGCTAGCGGTGCGCTCCGACCAACCGGTTGCCCACGGGGATGCGGCGCATGCTGGCGGTGACAGCCCAGCTGAGCATGAGCGTACCCGTGAACACGATCGCGGCTTTTGCAGCGGCGAACATCGCGACCCCGAGCAGGATGTATTGCAGCCAGGTTATGAACGGATAGTGGACGAGATAGATGCCATAGGCGCTCTCTGAAAGATCGTCGATCCACGGCCGGCGCATCGTGCCGAAGCGCAGGCACACCGCCATCCAGCCCAGACAAGCGCTCGCGGCGCACAGCGCGAAGCCGAGGTCGGCAATGAGCTCGAGGCCGGGCTCCCCCGGTGCCTGTCCGTTGACGGTCAGCGCAGTGGGAATGATCCACAGCGCAAAGCCGCCGACTGCACAGGCAAGCCAGATGGCCCAGCGCCGTGCCAAAGGACCATCCGGGCGCAGGATGCCTCGCTCGAGCCCATGTGTCCCGAGAGCGACACCGGCGAAGAAATAGACGACGTAAACCAGGGCAAAGCTTGGCTGAAAGGCGAACGGGCCGAGCTGAACCCAGTCCCAGGGCTTGAAGACGGCGGCCGAAGGAATGTAGAGGAGCGCGGAAACAGTTGCCAAAGCGAGCAAATATGCGCCGGGACTGGCAGCCGCCCGGCTCGATATCCTGCCGAGAGATTCGATCAGGCGGGGCGCAAGGGCGTACAGCAAAGCAGCCGCGCAGTTGAGCGCCAGCAAGAACCACAGAAACCAGAGCGGTCCGCACGGCCAGAAGGGCAATGCAGCCCAATGCGCCCAGTACGCGGACAAGCCCGGATCGACTGCCCTGATGCGGTAGACCGGATAGAGCGCGACCGGGATCAGAAAGAACACACCCAGCAGGAACGGCACGCCCAGGCGCAAAAAACGGTCGTGAAGAAAAAGCTTTCCTCCCTTGCGCACGAGACTTGGCCAGACGAACAGGCCGGAGAGCAAGAACATCAATTGCATCAGGTAGACGTATGTGAAGGCAGAGAACAGATCGAACCCGAACCAGCGCTCGTTATCGAGGATCGGAATCGCTCTCCACCAGTAGGGCGGGCTGTCGAACGGCGGCGGTGAAGCGGGCTGCGAGCCCAGATAGGCAAGCACCGAATGAAACGCCAGGACGAGCAGGATGACGAACGCTCGCAGGTTGCTGAGCGCCAGATTCGGCTCATGCACGCGTCGCAATTTTCCGGGTCCTGCGGATCGCGCAGGATATGACGGCACCAGGCCTGCCTGGCGCGTCTGGTCTCCTGCCTCCGGGTGGGAACTTGCGGTTGTCACTCAGTTACCTCAAGGGGACGGAAATCCGCAGCGGGCAAGTTGGTTCCGCTGCGCCCTCTGCAGATCGCGGCGACGATCCGGAACGGCGGCCTTGCGCGCGCATTGAAGATCAGAACCGGAGAGCCGCCATGAAAATCGGGATTGTCGGAACCGGCAACGTTGGCTGCGCCTGCGCCATGGCTGCCGTCTGCCGCGGCAGCGCGCGTGAAATCGTTCTGATCAACCGCACCCGGAAGACCGCGGAAGCGGTCGCCGCCGACATCCGCTACGGCGTGCCGCTGGGTCGCAAAGTCGACATAACAGATGGCGACTATGACGCCTTGAAAGGAGCAGGCGTCGTGCTCGTTACGTCCGGCGTGAATGAAAAAGCCGGCGGCGCGACCGACCGCAATGACCCGCAGGGCCGCCTCAAGCTTCTCGACAGGAATGCGGGCATCTACCGCGACATAGTGCCGAGGATTTTGGATGCCGAGCCGAGCGCCGTGTTGCTCGTGGTGACGGACCCGCCCGATGCGCTCGCTGACATCGCGCGGCAGACGAGCGCGCGGGCGGCGGTGCTGAGCGCCGGCACCTACCTCGACAGCCAGCGCTTCCGTGTTCACCTCGGCAAGCACTTCGGCGTCGATCCGGCCCACGTGGAAGCCCAGG
>Ga0306925_10000370_pt1 | contig 31783 bp, 29 predicted proteins | sample flu12Cox44000176_FD_203755 | JGI IMG/M metagenome (GOLD analysis project Ga0306925, IMG submission 203755) | Lab enrichment of tropical soil microbial communities from Luquillo Experimental Forest, Puerto Rico - flux8day.12C.oxic.44.000.176 (v2)... | ecosystem: Environmental > Terrestrial >... | reverse complement strand
ATGAGGCTGGCCAGCTCAAACTAGGTTTGTGTTTCACACCCTATGGCAATCTAGTCGCGGGAGATGCCATGCTCGCTCAGAAAATTGCGTTGGAGACGGATGAGAGCAGCGCGTTGGCGGTAGCCAACCGGTTTTTGCCAAGGGGAAGAATCAACGCGCACGGTTAGGCTACCAAGTCGGTTTTGACGTGCTGGCGCCAAGTTCTGCTTGTTTTGGGGAGAATTGCGATGCTTCCGAAACCCGAATTGGCCTATTTCGCGATTGCCGATATCTCCGGCTATACGAGCTTCCTCGCAGGGGTCGAACTCGACCATGCGCAGGACATTATCGCCGATTTCATGGACACGGTGGTCAAGGGCCTCAGACCGCCTTTCCGGCTCGCCAAGTTTGAGGGCGATGCCGCATTCGTCTACGCCGTGGCCGACAAGGTCGATGGCTCGCTCCTACAGGACATTATCGAGTCGGCCTATTTTAGATTCCGTCGCCGGCTGCGAGACGTCAAGCAAGCTTCGACTTGCGAGTGCAAAGCCTGCGTTGCGATGAGCGATCTTGATTTTAAGTTCGTCGTCCATCACGGCGAGATGGTGAAGCAGAAGATGGGCGGGCGCGAAGAGCTTGCCGGACGCGATGTGATCCTCGTCCATAGGCTTCTCAAGAACACGGTAAGTGGGGAGGTTGGCAGCCGCGCCTATGCGCTTTACAGCGACGCCTGCATCCAGACTATGGGCACGAATCCGGAAGCGCAGGGACTCGTCAAGCATCGCGAAACCATCGACATCATTGGCGACGTTAAACTCTGGCTGCGCGACCTCGAAGAGGCGTGGAAGAAAGTGAACGAGCGCACGAACGTCGAAGTAACGGGGGCCGACGCCTATATCATATGGGATTTTGATATCGCCGCGCCGCGACAGACAGTGTGGGAACATTTCACAGTGCCCGGGCAGCGACAGAAATGGTGGCCCGCTGACGCGATCATCGAGGTCTCAGGCAACAGGCGTAGGGGAATTGGAACCGAGAACCACTGCATGCACGGAAAGGACGCCATCGTCGAAGAGGTGCTCGATTGGCGTCCGTTCGACTATTTTACCGTAAACACGCTTCTTCCTATCCCGGGCGCCCCCAAGATTATGATGACCCATGCCTTTCAGAATCGGTTGAATGGCGCAACGCATATCGAAATGCGGGTCGCCAAGCCCAAGCCGAAGGACAAAGCCTTCGTCGATCAGGCGGCAGCGAAGTTCAAAGAAAACATCACCAAGGCGATTGGAAACTTGCGACGGATCGTGGAAGATCAGCAGACTTCCCTCTCCGTGATAGACGAGCCGCCCTTGATCGCCTCTAGCGAGCGGTTCTTCACAGAGCCAGTAAAATTAAACTGACTGATGACCATACACCGCATCTTGGTCGAGATGTTGTGAGTCGATGGTGCGGTGGTGACCCGATGCTAGCTAAGAAGCGAGCCATGTGTCCTGTGGGTCATGAACAGAATACGTGTGCGCTTTTGGCAACCTGGTGGGCTCGGCGATTTTGGAGCGGCGTTTTCAAAACATAAGCAGTTTTGGACGAACACCCCGGGGAAGCCGGCGATCCATCTAGCTCGGATTCGCTGGTTGTGGCTGTTTTGCAACGACTTCCACTGCCATGAACTCACCCCAAAAGAGCCCCGAAACCGATTCATAAATTGTTCAAGTCGGTCGTGACCCGAAACAGCCCGAACGATTGAGGCGCGCCACATGCGTAACAATTGGCTGATGACACGATTAGAGACAGTGCTGATCGTCGTGGGACTGACTCTCGTGGCCATCGGGGCCGTGTGGGCAACAGCCATAGGCTGAAGTTCCATATTTGCTGAACATCCTCAACCACCTAACACCAGACTTCCTGAGGCGATCCATCCGGCTCGGCGAGGGTTGAGGCTGTCCAGCAAGACTTCCAGCGGCGTGCGCGGATGGAGCAGCCCACAGATCGACACAGTCTGTTCCCACCGGCCCCCAGGGTCGTCTTGCCTTACATTGCATTGTTTTAATTCGACAACTTGAATGCGGTGGTCTTTGCTGTCCCCAAATTTGCTCTGCAATTAATTCGTACCGGTGGGGATGCCATGTACGACGCAGACAAGCTCGTGAAGCATACACGTGAGGGAATTCCCAACGGATATGATGCGGTCACCGATACCTACGAGTTTGAGCCGCAATTCAAGCGCGGTCAGATTTCTAGGGTTGTTGTGATTTTCCATCCTGGTCACGGCTATACGACCATCCTGTACATCGATGGTAAGACGCCGTCGCAAAGGTCGTCCCCTAATTGGCAATGGGGATCGGCCAAGTTCGACTTGGAGGAGGCCCTGCTACAGCATCAATGCGATCTGTTTACGATCAAGGATCCTCGCCAGCCCTGACTCGTTTTCGATGCGCTTTCTTGCCGTGCTTGGCGCGAACCCAGGGCTGCCTTCAGTCGAGATCAGGGTCGCTCGCAAATTGCTGCCAAAAAACGAACAGTTTGCAATCTGCTCCGGGGCTTGATCTCAGCTTTGGACAAGTGTGGGCTTCGCGACAATGTTCGGCTTATGCGCGCGCTGCAGCATGCCGTACAAATCGCGCGGGTCATCGGGGTCGGCGAGCAGGTCGAGCTTGGTAAATTTGCCGGTGCGTTGGAGTTGGTCGCGCACGTACCGCAGCGCGGAGAAATCCTCCGTTGCGAATCCAACACTGTCGAAAATCGTGATCTGCGATGCGTCGCGCCGGCCCGCGACCGCGCCCGAAATCACTTGCCATAGTTCCGTGACAGGATGTGTCGCATCGAGCTGCTGGAGCTCGCCCTCGAGGCGAGTCTGCGGCGTGTATTCGACGAAAATGTCGGAGCGCAGAAGGATGTCACGGTGCAGTTCCGTCTTGCCCGGGCAGTCTCCGCCGATCGCGTTGATGTGTACGCCAGGGCCGATCATGTTGTCGGTGAGGATCGTGGCGAACTGCTTGTCGGCAGTGCAGGTAGTGATGATTTCGGCCCCCAGGATAGCCTCCTCGCTTGTGGAGCAGGGGATAACTGAAAGTCCGCTTCCAGCGAGGTTGCGCGCCGTCTTTGCGGTTGCCGCAGGATCGATGTCATAGAGACGTACGGTGTCGATGCCGCAGATCGCCCGGAACGCCAGCGCTTGAAACTCACATTGGGCGCCGTTGCCTATGATTCCCATGGTTCGGCTGTGTTTTGGCGCGAGGTATTTCGCCGCAAGTGCGGATGTCGCCGCCGTCCGGAACGCGGTCAGGATCGTCATTTCAGACAACAACACCGGGTAGCCATCACTGACATTCGAAAGCACTCCGAACGCCGTCACGGTTTGTCGACCGTCGCGGCGGTTCAGCGGATGCCCATTGACGTATTTGAACCCGTACACGACGCCGTCGCTGGTCGGCATCAATTCGATCACGCCCTCACGAGAATGGGCTGCGACCCGCGGCGTCTTGTCGAAACTCTCCCAGCGTCTGAAGTCGACCTCGATGTACCCGGCGAGCTCGCCCAGGAAGCGTTGGACGCCGATCTCATTCGCGATGCCCATCATGTCATCGACGCTGACGAAGGGTACGAGGCTCAACGGCCCGGGCTTCGGCGCGCTCATGTCGAAACTCCTTCGGTTCGATTCAGCCCGGCTTATCATGCCTGCTGTGGAAGGCTGCAGTGATCTCGACGGGCTCCGGAGAGGGAAGCACTGCCATTATTGCCTAGTAGTTGTTTGAGCAATCCATTCTGGTGATCGTCCAACTCGTCGGACAGGAAACTCCTGGGGTGCCGTTAGCTGTTCTTTAGGGCGAGCCCGTGCTCATTTGAGCAATCCGATTGGATAAGGGAGAAGTGCAGAAGCCAATAATGCGCTCAGACCTGCCTCCGCATCATAATCTCAATTTTTCATCGTCCCCTGAGACTGAGCGCATGGCTCCCCATCGTCGCACTATTGCTCTTCCTCTGCTCGCACGAGCTGTACGGCTCATCCATAGGGACATTCCGACGAATCTGATTTTTGCACGTTCACGAGTTATGCGTGGAGACCGGCAGGCCACACTTTGAGGAAAAAATGCGCTTGAATCACAGGAGAATCTTATCCCTCTGGCCGAGGCCGCCTGGCCTAACATTGCCCAACTCGGGAAGCTTCGAAGCAGCTGAGATGGGCCGCCGGTCCGAGGGGAAGAAAGCTCGAGATCCTGCGTACCGTTGCGGCCACTCGAGTGTGATGAGTGGTGCTGTTGCTAAAATCTACAGATCTATCCACACGCTCGTTAAAAACAAAGTTGGTTTATGAACGACTTATCGTCATCATCAGCCTCAAGCCTTATCGGCAATCCGATCGGATACTGATGTTTTTTGAAGAGGGACAACGACGGGTTTAATCCGCGCCCGATCGGGTTCCATTGCATCCTCGCGCGATCGCCGAGGGCGACCCATGAGGACCGGTTGGAAAAGGACGGCCGCCGCAAACGTGCAGGCCAGCGACAACGCCAACAGCTTGCCCATACTCGACATGCCCGGATGGCTCGAGAACCAAAGGCTTCCGAAGGCGGTCGCGGTCGTCATAGCGCTGAAGAACACGGCTCGGGTCAGGCTCGATTGGAGCAGCCCGGTCTGTCCCGCGCGCCAGGCCATGATGTAGTAGATCTTAAAGGCGACGCCGATGCCGAGCAGCACCGGCAGTGCAATGATGTTGGCGAAGTTGAGTGGCAAACCGATCAACACGCAGATCTCGAGGGTTACCACGCCAGCGAGCAGCAGCGGAATGAGCGTCAGCAGCACGTCCGTGATCCGGCGCAGGGTGATCCACAACAGCATGGCGATCGAGATCAGCGCCCAAGCGCCGGCTTGGAGGAATGCCCCGACAACGGTGTGGCCAGCTTCCAGAATCGTGACAGGTCCGCCGGTTGCGTTCGGGGCGACGGCCAGGACCGCGCGCGCGAAGTTGTGGATGATCTCGCTGTCGTTGGGGTCACCCTTTGGCAGGATTTCAATGCGCGCTCGTCCGTCCGGCGCAACCCAGTCGGCTTTTAGATCGGACGGCAAAGTTTGTTCGGTTATTTCTTCTGCGCCGAGAGACTGTCGCAAGCCGCTAAGCATCGTTTCGAGCGGCAAGACGAATACCGTTTCTGCTATCTGGCGCACTCCCTGGGGCGCAGCCGCCATTCGCGCGATGTGGTCGGCAAGGCGCTTGGCGGCCTCGGCGCCCGGGCCTGTTTTGTTTCCGGCCAGCTTCGTGAGAGCCGCCGCCGACTCGTTCAGCGCTTCGACGGTCTCCGCGTCCGTCGGAGCTGTCTCCACGGGCTCCTCGAAATCCGGGCGGAGCGATTCGGCGGCAGTGCGGATGAAGGCCAGCTTTTGCTGTTGATCGCTGGGAATGAACTTATCCAAGCTCAGGATGCTCGATGCTTCCGGCACCTGCACGAGCCGTTCCTCTTCTCGCCGCGCCGTGGAAAGAGAGGAGACCAGCAAGTCGATCGCGCCCGTACTGGTCTCCGGATCCGTGCGCAAATCTAAATAGGTCGCGACCGATTCGACGTTCGGATCGCGCAGATTCATCGGGTTGGAATCGAATCTCAGCGATAACAGCAACGGCAGTCCTGCCAAGGCGATGGCGCCGGTCGCGATCAGGATGGCTATCCGATGGGTTTCCGTGAATCGGTCCACCGGCGCGAGCCAGGCAAATCCGATCCCTTCCTTTTCTCCCGGCGGTTTGATGATCCGCAGCAGCGCTGGAAGCACGGTGATGCTCGTGATGAAGGCGACGATCATGCCGGTACCAGCAATCTCACCGAGCTCTGAAATGCCGCGGTATGCGGTCGGCATAAATGCGAAGAAGCCGGCTGCCGTTGCCGCGGCCGCCAACGTGAGCGGCACACCCGCGCGCCGCGCCGCGTTCGACAGGGCAATCCGCAGATCGTCGACCTTGTGGCGCTCGGAACGGTACCGCACACTGAACTGGATGCCGAAATCGACGCCGACACCAACGAACAGGGGCGCGAAGGCGATGGAGATCACATTGAGCGTGCCGGCTATCAGCAGGCCGAGCGCGGCCGTCAAAGATAGCCCGATCATTAGCGTCGCAAAAACCGTGAGGATGATCCTGCCCGAGCGCAGCGCGAGCCACAGGATCCCGAGCACAACGAGCACAGTGCCGATGCCGTTGACGAGCCAACCTTTCCGCACCGAGGAGAATTCGTCATCAGCGATGGGAACCGCGCCGGTGAGTCGCACGCCAGCCCCGAAATGCTGCTTCAGGCTCAACTCTGCGGCCGCGGCCCGGACAGCGTCGGTCGCGGCCTTCCCGGCTTCTAGGGCGGTGTAATCTAGTACCGGCCGGATCTCGATGAACCGGCGCAGGTCCCGTTGCTGCGCCGGTTCTCCTGTGGCGAACTCTCGCCAAGAGAAGAATGTATCTCGGCCTGCAAGCACCTCATCGAGCGCGTGCGAAAGCTTGTCAAAAGGAGGCCCAGCAGCGTCAAGGTTGACGACGCCTCGCTGTACACCCGCCAGCAGGAGCGACAACGCCTGAGTCAACCCACGCAAGCTCGGATCGGTTGCCAGGATCTGGACCAACGGCTCCGCTTCCTCGAGCTTTTTGCTGATGCGCTGGACGTCGTGTGCGGGCAGGAATAGAAGGCCGTTGCGCAAGAAGAATTCACTGTCTTGAAGGTTTCGCACGCTGCGAAAGAGGCCTGGCTGGGCCACGAGACGCCGTGTCAGGGCGACGCTGGCCTCCGTGGCGAATTCTGACGTCGGTGCGTCGACAACCGCAATGATCGATTCGAGACGTTGGGGAAACGTCCTGTTAAACGCAATCTGCCTTTGTCTCCACGGCAGTTCGGGCGATATCAATTTCCAGATGTCAGTGTTGATTGCAAAGTTCCTTTCGGCATAGGAACCCGAAACCGCTGCTAAGACGAGTGAGGTGACCAGGACAGGCCAGGGATGGTCGGTACAAAAATCGACAATGGATTTGATCCACGACGCAAGCATGGTTTCCCCGGTTCTATTCCGGTCGATACCAGACGCGGAGCCATAACAAGCGTCGACGCGCGGCTCGCATTGACTAATGTCAATAACGGTAGCTTTCTCGATCTCGTTCGTTACCGGTGCGAGTGGGCATTCACCCCAGGGCGACCATTGAGGAAACTAACGCCTCTCGGCGTCATACGAATCCAAGATGGACGCGATGCGGTCGCGCGCACGACAATTTGCGACCAATTGCCGCGATCAACGGACTGGGCTCCGCGAGTCTTGTGGCAACCCCGACGACGGCTGTGCAGGCGGTCGATCAATTCGAGGGAGAAAATGGTAAGCAAGATTGCCACAGATGAGTCTGAAAAAAATTGCGATTGCTACCACGACATTCGCCTGCGCGATAAGCTTCAGCGCCTGTGAGATTCCCTTGATCCAGTGCTTCTGACGGCCGCCGCGGTATGATCGATCGCGATGCTCGCTGACTAAGCCCTCGAGCCCAAATTCGCGGAGGCTCATGGTTCGCTCATTGGACTGCGCCCCTTCATTCCTCGCCAAACCGCGTCTTGGATTTCCTGAGGCAAAAACTATAGTACGGCGCATGAGGACGAACGCGAACGTCGAACTCGATGCCGGCACCAAGACCTTTGCATCAGGCCTTCTTCCGGATTTGATAGCTGCGCTGCGCCGCAGTCATAAGGGCGACCTCGTGGCCGTGATCAGCAGCGACCCGGGCATCGGCCCCGAACTTGAGGCGTGGTGCCGCTTCACCCGCAACAGTTTGGTCGACATGGCAGTCGAGAAAGGCCGCACCCGCTGGGTTCTCCGGTACGGAGAGGCGCCTGAGAATGTCGGGGAGGACCGGCCTGTCGGCTCTCGCCTGTGGCTTTACTCCAACTTCGACTGCAACCTGAGCTGCGACTATTGTTGCGTGCGCTCGTCACCCAAAGCTCCGCGGCGGGCGCTTGGTGTCGCGCGGGTGCGACGGATCGCCGTCGAGGCGGCGGAGCTCGGCGTGAGTGAAATTTTTGTGACCGGCGGTGAGCCTTTCATGCTGCCCGAAATAGGCGAGATCGTTGTCACATGCGCTGCGGCGGCTCCGACCACGGTTCTCACCAACGGCATGCTGTTTGCCGGCAAGCAGCTCGAAACGCTGCGCTCGTTGCCGCGCGAGCGCGTAACTTTTCAGATCAGCCTCGACAGCCCAACGCCGGAGCTGCACGAGATGCATCGTGGAAAGGGGACATGGGCGCGCACCTGGAAGGGCATCGAGCGGGCGCGCGCCGAAGGATTCCGCGTGCGATTGGCGGCGACGGTGTCGACCGACACGGAGGCCGAGGAGTTCCGCAACTTCCTCGAAGCCCATCATGTCAGCGAGGAGGACCGGGTGATCAGGCGAATTGCCTTGCGCGGCTCGGCCATGCAGGGCATCGCGCTGGCGCGGGCCGACCTTGTTCCCGAAGTGACGATTACGGCGGAAGGCGTCTTTTGGCATCCTGTGGGTGCCGAGGATAACGACCTCCTAGTGAGCCGCGACATCTTTCCGCTCGCCGAATCCTTTGCAGCGGTGCGCCGCGCGTTCGATCGCGAATCGGAACATCAGCGCCGCTTGGCACGGATATTCAATTGCGCCTGAAAATGCGGGGACGCGCTCAAACCGATTGCGGTTTGGCCTCAGCCGCTAGCGCATGATCCGGAAAAGTGTGTAGCGGTTTTCCGAAAAGATCATGCGCAAACAACAAACTAAGGCGCGATGTCGATTCGACCTAAAGCCATCGCGCTTTAGGCCGAAGGCCGTGTCAAAAAGCCTTGTTGTGCGGATGCTTCCCTCAACTCCGCATATGCGTCGAGCTGCGGCGCCAGCCATTGGCGCAGACCTTCGGCCTCGAGCACCGGACGATGAGCAGGGTTGTCGAAGCTCATCGCAAACAGGGCTTTGGCAAACTGCTGTTGCAATGAGGGGTCCAGATCGGACCGCGCAGTGAACATGCAATGATTAAAGGGCGGCGAGGTCCAGATTTCGGTCAGCGCGCCTTCCGGCACCAGATGCTCGCCACGCACGGCGTTCCAGAAAGGGCTGCCGATTGCCCCGGCATCGGCGCGGCCGTCGAGGACCGCGCGGATGACTTCGGACTCGCTTGTACCGGTATCGCCGTGCTTGCCGAGATCGGTGTTGAAGCGCAACGTTCTGTACTCTTTCCCCTCAGCGAGCCCCCCGCGCTGCAGAAAATATACCGGGAGGATGGCCGCATGGCCACTGTCGCGGCTGCCGAGGGCCAGAGTGCGGTTCTTGAGATCGGCAAGCTTTGCGACGGGTCCCCCGGTGACGGCGACAATCTTGGTCATCCAGCCCACATCGGTATCGCGCATCGCGACAGGTCGGCAGCGGCTGTCGCTCCAGGTATCGGCCTGGATATAGGCGAGGTTGGTATTCCATCCGATGTCGATGCGCGGCACCGCTTCGCCGGGCAAGGCTAAGAGTGCTGCGACCTGCGTCTCGTAGCTCTGAAACAGAATCACTTCGACAGGAAGATGCGCTTCCTCGTGAAAGTAGCGCCGCATGCCTTCCCAAATGCTGACCACTTTTGGATCGTATGCGACGGCGCCTACCCAGATCGTCCGGCTCATGATTGCTTCTCGCTTCTCAAGCCCAATTTCTTAAATGCGACCGGTTACGATCCGAGCGAAGGCGGTGATCTCATTCAGAACAGCGGTATTCCCAAAATGGCCTTGCCGATGAATTCGCGCAGAACATCGCTTGTCGGCGCCATAACGGCTCCGGCTTGCGCGTCGCGGAACAAACGCTCGATGCAGAGATGCTTGGAAAACGCTGCCCCTCCGCATACCCGCATCGCGGTCGAGGTTACGGAGATGGCAGTATCGCCCGCCGACGCCTTGCTCTCGAGCACGCGCAGCATGGTGGTATCTCTTGGACGCTCTAGGTGATCGACCAGATCGTCGACCCGGGCTGCAAGCCCATCCGTCTCGATCTGCATTGTGGCCAGCTGCGCACGAAGCGTCGGCAGGCTCTCTCCGAGGGTTTGGCCCAAATGCTCGAAGCGGGCGCTCTTGAGATGAGCCGCGGTCGCCGCTACTGCGGCCCGGCAAAGGCCCAGCGCGACGGCTGAAGTTCCAAGATTGAACAGCGGCAGCACGACTTCGAGCATTGCCTTGAAGCCTGCACCGTCGTCGGTCAGCTGGAGACCTGGCTCGACCTCGCAATCCTCCAGAATCATCGGCGCGGACGCGTTGGCACGCATTCCGAAACCATCCCATGGGCCGGCGACCGAAAGTCCGCGCGTACCACCGGCGAAAAGGTAGAGAGTCGAATCGGTCGGGCCTTTCCCTTCAGGGGCAAGAGCCGAGACCACATAACTCTGCGCGTGGCCAGCGCTCGTGACCCATGATTTCTTGGCGGTGAGGTGCAGGTTGGCGCCGTTGCGCTTCGCCCGCGAGACAGGCGCCCAGAAATGGCTGCGCGATCCGGCTTCGCTGAATGCCAGGGTGGTCAGGTGTCGGCCGGCCGCAATTTCTTTCAGCGTCTGCTCGACCTTCGCGCCCGGACGCGCCGCCGCGATCGTCGCTGTGGCGCTGAGATGCATCAGGTAAACCATGGCGGCGGAACCGTCCGCCTCGGCGAGCGTCGCGATGACGGCGGCGAAGGTCCGCGGTCCCAGCGCCGATCCCCCGACTTCCGTCGGCAACATGATCCCGAGCAATCCGGCCGAACCGAGCGCTGCGACTGCATCGGATGCAAATCGGGCATCCCTGTCATTTTCCCGGGCTGCTGGCGTGAGAATACGATCGGCGATTTGCTTGGCCTCAGAAACGGCGGTCTCGTGATTCATAACGACCCTCGACACCTTATCGCTGCCTGTCAGGTTCAAAAAATGTCCGACCCGATCTCTCGTGCGATCGATGCTACGCGAGGCGCACCATCGGATCAACCCGACCGGCTTCCGGCACCGCAAGCCCCTGCAAAATCAACGCGAATACGGAGCGGGCTCTTGCGTTCACCAAAATGTCAGGTGTTCGAAATGATTTTTTTCGAGGCGTTGGTGACACTCTTCTTCTCTGAGCCGTCACCGGGCAGGGCGCTTGCCCGCTGGCAGTCAGAACGCTACCAATGACCTGCATGGCGTAACGAGGTTTGTCTGGTGATGGCGGTCAATGACGGCGGCGTCCCGCCCATCCTCGCGCAAAAGCGTTACGGGCAGCCATCTGCATTTTGGCCGGAAAATCTCCTGGGCGAAGCGCGCAGACAACAGCGGATAATGGGTTTCCGCATTCCAGATATCTTTGTCTTCGACCCTGACCGCGACATAGCGCGCTGTGACGGCCTGCGGTCCCGGTGGCGGCCGTGAGCGGCGCGGCGATCGGGATCATATGCAAGGCGCCGCAGCCCGGCCGCTCGAAGACCAGACTTGCCGCGGCGATCGGCGAGGTGGCTGCATCCGAACTCTCCGCCTGCTTTCTGCGTGACGTTGCCGCAGCAATCGAGGCGGTGCCCGATGCGCTCGGCAGGCGCGGCTATGGCGTCTATGCTCCGGCGGGAGCCGAACACATCATGCGGCAATTGCTGCCGGCAGGATTTGGGCTTTTGCTGCAGGCGGGCGAGAATTTGGGTCATGTGCTGCTTGGCGCGACGCGCGCTCTCCTGCTCGCCGGACATGACTGCGTCCTGCTCGTCAACGGCGACAGCCCGACCCTGCCAAGCCGTTTTCTGGTGCAGGCGATTGAAACCCTGCGCGAGCCCGGCGACCGCGTGGTGCTTGGGCCGGCAAGCGACGGCGGCTACTATCTCATCGGCTTGAAGCATCCGCACAAGCACCTGTTTGCGCAGATCGCATGGGGGACGGACACTGTCGCTGGCAGCACCTGCGAGCGCGCCGCGGAAATCGGACTTGCCACCACACTGCTTCCGGAATGGTACGATGTCGACGATATTGAAACGTTGCGTTGGCTACGGGAAGAATTGGCCGGCAATTCGTCCCGCTTTCGCGAGGGCGCACCTGCGCCGGCGAGCCGTGGCTTTCTCAATGCCGCGCCGGAGATGAATCCGTGACGTCGATGCCAGGAATCATTGCGGTGCGGTTCGGTCGGCTGACGCGCCTTGCCGGCAACGTGCCTCCGCTTCATTGGTTGGCCGGCGTCGGTGCCATTCTGGCGACTTTGACCCTTGTGACCCCGCCGGCCTTCGAGACTTATGGTGACAACGCCTTCATCACTCTCACCATCGCAGCAGGTCTTCTGACAATCGTGGCGACGCAGCTGGCCGAGCGCGGACCCACCGACCGGACGCTATGGCTTATCTTTGGGGTTGGGATCGCGCTGAGAGTGTATGTGCTGCTGTTCGATCCGTTTTTGTCCAGTGACATCTATCGCTATGTCTGGGACGGCAGAGTTCAGGCCGCCGGCATCAACCCCTATCGCTATGTCCCGGCCGACGAAACGCTGGCGTTTCTGCGCGAGGCGACAGTTTTTCCCAACATCAATCGCGCGGATTCTGCCGTCACCATCTATCCTCCGGTGGCGCAATTTTTCTTTTTCATTGTTACCCGGATCGGTGAAAGTGTGACGGTGATGCGTCTCGCACTACTCGGCTGCGAATTCGTCACCGTGATAATTGTCATGCTGCTGCTGCGGCGCATGAACCGTCCGGTGACGCGAGTGGTCGCCTATTTCTGGCATCCACTTGCGTTGTGGGAGGTTGCCGGCAGCGGCCATGCCGACGCGCTGATGATCGCGCTGATGCTGGCGGGCTTGTGGGTCGCGCTAACTGGCCATGCACTGCGCGGGGCGGTCTTGATTGCGTTTTCGGCGCTGGTAAAGCCAATCGCGGTACCCGTCCTGGCTGCGATCTGGCGCCCGCCGGACCTTAGAATGCCGCTCGTCGTGATCGCAACGATCGCGCTTTGTTATCTTCCCTATTTGTCGGTCGGCTCGGGGGTGCTCGGCTTCCTAACCAAAGGCTATCTGGTCGAAGAGGGCGTCAGAGACGGCAACGATCTCTGGCTGTTGTCTCTCTGGCGACTCGTATTTGGCGAGCATCGAGGTGATGTGGTCGCCTACGTCGTGCTGGCTGCGCTGGTCCTCCTGTTCAAGGGGCTCTCCGTGGCCCGCAGCATCGATCGAACCGTTGCCTCGACGCTTGCTGACGTCAACAAGCTGTTACTCCTCACCCTGCTTTTACTGTCGCCCAATTATCCCTGGTATTTTCTGGTCATCGCGCCGTTCACGGCCCTGATCGGCGGATCGCCCAACTGGGTCGTTTCGATCGCGGCGCTCTTGCTCTCAGAACAGCTCGACTGGGATTTCTACATTCCAAGAATAGTGACAAAATCAATTCTGTTCGGAGGCCTGTTGCTGGCCTGGGCCTTTACCGCCTGGAGAGCCCGCATGCCGCGGCCCGCGCACGCAGAGTTATCGCGATGAGCCCTACTGGTGAAATTGGAGGCACTCGGGCGCCCATCGATCCGCGCCGCTATCATGAGTCGGTCACGGGCGAGCGCACCGAGATCGCCCGCCGTCTGCCGGTCTGTCTCTATCTGGAGGTGACCAATCGCTGCAATCTGCTGTGCACCACCTGTCCTCGCACCTACGAAGAACTTGAGCCGCCGGCAGACATGAGCTGGGACCTGTTCGCCTCGATTGTCGAGCAGGTCCCCGGTCTCGCCCGAGCGGTTCTGCATGGCGTCGGCGAGCCGATGCTGGTTGCAAACCTGCCGCGGATGGTCAGGTTCCTGAAGGACCGCGGCGTTTACGTGCTGTTCAACACCAACGGAACCGTGCTTGGCGAACGCAACGGCAGAGCGCTGATCGATGCCGGGCTTGATGAGCTGCGTGTGTCGCTCGATGCGTCAAATCGCGAAAGCTTCAAGGCCATCCGCGGCCGGGACTATTTCGGTCGCATTATCCGCAACGTGCGCGCGTTTCGCGAGCTGCAGGAACGGGAGGGGCACACCAGGCCGCAGGTTTCTGTCTGGCTCACCGGCCTGAAAGAGACGGTCGAGGAGCTCCCGGCATTCGTGAAACTCGCAGCGGAGATCGGCGTCAAGGAGGTCTATCTGCAACGGCTGGTATTTTTTGCTGAATCGGCCATCGGCAAGGCACAGCCTGATCAGGCGCTGTTCGAACGCCTGACCGAGGGGGAGGCGGTCTGTCTGAAACAGGCCGAGGATCTGGCGCGTTCCCTTGGCGTGAGCTTCAGCGCCTCGGGCGCAGCGTCCGAGCCGGGCTTAAGCCTGAAAAGCAGCGGCGACGGTTCGCCTTGGTCGCTATGCCGCCGGCCGTGGTCGTTGATGTATTTCACGGCCAATGGCCGCGCCCTGCCGTGCTGCATCGCGCCGTTTTCGCAGCATGGCTACGACAACTATACGCTTGGCCATGCAGGACGGCAGGCCTTGCAGGAGATCTGGAACGGGCCCGCATATCGCGACTTTCGTGCGTCGCTGCTTTCGGACAAACCGCCAAGATGCTGCGCCGATTGCGGCCTGCGTTGGAGCCTGTGAGCGAGGTGACCGTCGTTTCGGCAGTCATTCCGTGTCTTGACGAGGAAACCGCGATTGGTCCGGTCGTCACCGCGGTGCTGGCGCAGAAGGTGAGTGAAGTCGTCGTTGTCGACGGCGGCTCGCGCGACCGTACGGTCGAGCGTGCGCAATCCGCCGGGGCTCGCGTGATCGTCGAGCCGCGACAGGGCTACGGTCGCGCCATCCAGGCCGGCATCGCCGCGGTGCGCGAAGACACCGACATTCTCCTGTTCCTCGACGGCGACGGCAGCGATCCTGCCGAATTCGTTCCTGATCTGATATCGCCGATCGTCGCAGGCCAGGCCGTTTTCGTCCTCGGCTCGCGCGTTCGCGGTTCGCGCGAGCCCGGCAGCCTGGCGCCACAGCAACTCCTCGCCGCGCACATCGGCAGGCTGCTCCTGCGTCTCGTCTATGGCGCAAGCTTCACCGACCTGTCGCCGTTTCGTGCCATCCGGCGCGATGAGCTCGCACGTCTCGGCATGAAGGAGGACACATATGGCTGGAACCTGGAAATGCTGATGCGCATCGCGGCCGCCCGCCTGCCGGCAACCGAGATCGCCGTCGGGCAGCGGTGCCGGATCGGCGGCGTGTCGAAAGTCTCAGGCAATTTCATCGCCGGCCTCAAAGCGGCCTGGTCCATTTCCACGACCTTTGTTCGGCTTGCGCTTGAGTTGCGAGGATCGAAACCCCTCGCGGGCAATCGTCCCAGTGGTCCACTAGGCTAGCGGCTTGGATCAGATCAGCGGGTGCCGGTACGATTACCGCAGGCGACGATGTTTTGCGGAGATTTTCGTTCCGCTTGCTGTGGAGGAGAGAATACAGCCAGGTATCCACCGTCGCCCGCAAGCTGATGGGTGGCAATCTCCCGATAGCCGACGGAGTTCAGTTCGCAACGCAAAAGCTCAATCGGCGTGCCGTGCTCCGACGTCGGCCGCTCGAGGTCGACAATTCCAATGCGCGCACCCCGCTTCAAGGCCGGCGCGAGGTTGTAAAGGAAGGCGTAGGGTTGCGCTATCTCGTGGTACATATGCACGAGGATGGCGGCATCGAGCGAGGAAGCGGGCAGGCGAGGGTCGTGTGGTTCGCCGAGCGCGAATTTGACGTTTGTCAGTTTGAGGCGACCAACTCGCCTGGCGAGTTCTGCGAGGTAATCCCGCGTGACGTCCTCGGCGATGACGGAGCCGGTGGGGCCGACGAGCTTGGAGAGCCGGACGGTGTGGTAGCCGCTGCCTGCACCGATGTCGCCGACCGTCGTGCCTGGCTTTAGTTCGAGAAGACGCGCGATCTCGCCGGCTTCATTCAGGGCGTCTCGGTGCTCCTCATCGGAGCGGCTTGGGCTGACGATTTCGGCAACCGGGCGCTTGGGTGGGGGAAACTCTTTTGCCGGAACACCCGACGGAGCCAGATAACCGACATCTGCCGCGTATGCGCGACTTGCGACCAGCGCCACAAAAAGCGCCGCTGCACGGGCCCATGCCATCAAGTACGTCTCTTTCCGGAGAACGACGACTAACCCGCCATGTTGAAGAACCAGCCAACCAGGCCTTTCCCGTCGCGCACGGCGGGGACTTCGCGGCGCAACCAGGCGTCAAGGCCCAGACTGCGGCCGGCGGCATCTAGCACAAGCATGAATGTCAACAACGCCAGGCACATGTAGGTCCAGGGCCATTCGGACGGATTGCCGTAAAGGCCGAGCCAAAGCTGTAAAGTATATGCGATGGCCAGCACGCCCACAAACCGCACCGCGAGCCCAAGCATCATTGAACCAGCGAATACCAGCTCGGCAAGAAAGACAATCGGCCCAAAAACGCTCATATGAGGCAGCACGAAGTCCTTCATGAAAGTGCGGTGAAACTCGAACGCTGCACCGGTGGATTCCTGTTCGGTCCAGTATTGCAAACCGTCTGAGACGGGGAGTGGCAGCTTCCACAACATGCCCTGGAACCAGAGGCAGCCGATCAGGACGCGGACCAGCAAGATTCCGAGATGTCGGCCAGAACGTTGTTCCGAATCCTCCCGCCAATTCCGCAAGGCTATGGCGATGCCGCCGATCAAGAGCGCCCAGAACAGCGCGAGGACGAGATAGCGCCAGCCTCCCAGACGGAGATAGTCGCCCGTTGTCGCGGTCAGGAAATGCCAGATGTCGGTGAAGGGATTGGTGGGCATGTGCGCCTGCTCCAGAAACCGGACAGTTCCCTACTATATTATACGTTTCCGCTGATTGAATTGTTACCCTTCGTTTCAATTCGCGGACAAGGCGTACCGCCTTGTGCTAATCCAGCGGTACGTCTTGTCTTCACCATCACTCGTTTCGGATGACCCCTCCGACGGTTACTGCGCGTTGATCCACTTGTCTGATCCGGTCAACTTGACCGACACATCCGTAAAGAAAAGCCGAAACGGGTTTCCATCAATGGTCCCATGGTGATCCGTCGCGATCAGCAGCGGGCCAGCCTTCTTGTAGTCGGCATAAGTGGCGCTCACGAGAGTGGGCGGCGGGGTGGGAGCGCCGCGGTGGTAAACGATCTCCTCGATGCGATTGTCGGCGCCAACGTAGAGGTCCCAGGTGTCGCCGGGTTGGTAGCCACCCTCGGACGGATACTTGGCCACAACACGCCGGGCCGAGCCCGTACCCATTGGAAGCTTTTGCGTGCCCTCGTCTGTCACGGTTGCACCATCCCATGCGACATGGAACGGAAGTAGCAACCAATACTGATCATTGGCGAACGCCGGATCGATGTCCTTCTTCACGGCATCGCTTTGGTCAGAGAGCTGCGAGCGCCGATAGCTGGCCTTTACCGGATTGCCTTCCTTGTCTTTCCCCTCGTAAGAGACCGTGTCGGTCTTCGGGCTCCATTCCCACGTCCGGGAAATCTTGCGACCAGGAGCTTCAACATTCCAAGTGTAGCGGATCGCCTCGATTTGTCCGAAGGAATCAAGGCCGTAGATCTTGGCGATTTGTTCTGCAATCGGTGGCGGTTGCTGCGATCTGGAAGTCGCAGGGAGGATCAACAGCACACCTAGGATCGAGAGGCGCATCGCATTGAGTCCTGCTCTGCCGCGCGCCTTGGTGCGAATACTGCTCATGTCGGCTCCTTGGGTTCGAGTGCAATTCCGTCGGCCAGGCTGAGGCCGGTTTTTTAAGATAGGTTCGGGCGGATACCCGGAAAATCACCGTTACGAATTGTCAGAGACCGTCAGCTGTTGCGAGGCAATCACAGTTGCCGCCTCTTTGGGAAAAGCCTTTGTAACCGCCGCCAGCGGCGGAATCGACAGGGTTTTTCAAGGTCGCGGTCCCTGGCTATCACGCAACACCTTGGAATTAATTTGACGTCCCAGCAAGAACCATGAGCTTGCCGTCGAGGTAGTTCGCTGTCGAATGATGGACGCCGCACTTTGGTACCGGGAACCGTGGTTGGCAAGCCAGGTTTCCTTTACGAGTCTGATGCGGTAGTCGGAGACTCTGGAAATGCGTCATGGCCAGGATTTCAAAATCGGGGATCACGTAAGCTGGAATTCCGAAGCCGGGAGGGTCCGCGGCCGAATCGTGCGCGTGCACACTAGGGACGTGAACTACAAGGGCTACGTTCATCACGCGAGCCGCGACGACCCGCAGTACGAGATCAAGAGCGACAAGACGGATCACGTGGCCCTGCACAAGGGGCGGGCGCTGCGACGTCTGTCGTCATAGTCGTGGCACGCCCTTCGGACCGCGGCGAAGCTGGAGCAGGCGAGGAGAGAATGGCCACCCCATTCCATACGATCGGTCATGGCACGCGGCCGCTGAACGACTTCGTCGAACTCGTGAACGGCGTAGCAGTGACGCTCGTCGTCGACGTTCGTACAGTCCCGCGGTCGCGCACCAATCCGCAATATAACCGTGAAACCATGCCCCAATCGCTCGAGCCGTTTGGAATCGGCTATGAGCACATCGCCTCGCTCGGGGGATTGCGTGGGCGCGCGCGCGAGGTGCCGCTCGAGCTTAACGCGTTTTGGCAGAACGACAGTTTTCATAACTACGCCGACTACGCCCTTAGCGATGATTTTCGTGACGGGCTCTCGCGTCTGCGTCTGCTCGGGCACGCGCGACGCTGCGTGATCATGTGCGCGGAAACCGTGTGGTGGCGCTGCCACAGACGGATCATCGCCGACTACCTTTTGGCGGCCGGCGAGAAGGTGTTTCACATTCTCGGACCTGACCATGTGGAAGAAGCGCACATGACTGACGCGGCTCAATTGCAGGCCGAGGGTCGCCTGGTCTATGCAGCCGCGCAGCCGGCACAGCGCGACATGTTCGAATGATGGTCGAGAATCCTCGGGCGCACGATCGCTAGTGCCGAGGTTCGCATCATTGTGGGGCGCCCTCGTTTGCGAACCTCGGAATCCAAAGAACACTGGCAACTTACTGATTCTAGTGTGGCTTCGGTTCAGCGCATGACGAACTCGCGACAGCAATGATGCGGACTTGCCACACTAGAATGATCTCGTCATCTCGGGAGAATGACTCGCGGGGTCCAGCCACGAACGCCGCGCGCAATTATCAGGACCAATTCCCGCGGCGAGACTGAGTTGACGTCTTGGCTGCAATCGCCCGCTCTACTTCGGCTGCCAGAACTCTGAAGTGCTCCGAAAATCTTGTAAATAAATCACGTTCCGCCCTATCCGTTGTCAAATCCCGGATCAGTTCGCAGTCGGCGACTTGGGCCTGGAGCTGCTCGAGGTGCGTTTGCATGTCTTCCAGATCCAAATCACGGCAAGCATATTCCGCTGCCGCGATCTCCGGAGCTAATTGGGTCGAACAGTACGCGGTACGATGGTCATCCATGTTTATGAACATAGGTTTCCAACGTGAAGGCGGCTTAACAGATATTGGGCGATTTCGCGGCGGGCGGGAACCAGCTGTGGGACTTTGAATTTTCGCTCCCGCTTTGGCGCTGGCGGTAGCCCGGCCTTCCGAAAAAGCGCAAGACAGTGGCGGAATGTCCCGAAACTGCTCCATCGAAGAAGAGCGTCACATCTATGGCGCCGTCCCGAGAAGAGCTGCCGCCGCCAATACAATCGTGATCTCGCCAATCTGCTCCATCGCTCCGAGTATGTCGCCTGTTTGTCCTGCGACATGCCTGATGGCGAGCCAGCCCATTATCAGTCCGACGAGCACCAACAAGATCACCCCGATGATCGCCCCGCTCGGACCTAGACCGAAAATCAGGCAAAGCATCCCCAGACCCATAGCGATCATTGCGTTTTGCCTTGATGGCTGTCCGGCTCCCGCCGAAAGCCCGTCTGATCGTGCCGGCGGGACCAGCCACATGAACATCGGCAGCGCGGCGCGGGCCGCGGCATGCGATACCGAAAGAGCTGCCGCAACTGATCCAGCCTTGCCGATCGCCGCCAGGGCGCTCCATCGCAAGGCGACCGACAGGATAAGGGCGCAGGCGCCGTAAGTGCCGATCCGGCTGTCGCGCATGATATCGAGCTTGCGATCGGGTGTCCTGCCGCCGCCGAGCCCATCGGCGGTATCGGCGAGACCGTCCTCATGGAGTGCACCCGTGATGAGTATGGTAGCCGCCACGGCAAGCAACGCGGCCGGGCCGGCCGTCAAGCCGGTCATGCGCGCGAGGGAATAGATCGCCGCCCCGGCGAGGCCGACGAGGAGTCCTGCCACCGGCAGTGCCCAGCTCGCGCGCGCGATCTCACCGTCGCTGACCGCCGCCTGCGGGCCAACGGGAAGGATTGTGGAGAGCGCAACCGCAATCCGGATGTCCATCACGATCTTTTCGAGAAGCTCGAAATGGTTCATCTCAGTCAGACCTTCGAACCTGGTTTGCCGAGTATCATGAGTTTGTCGCAAGCAGGCTACTTCAGCTTCATCGGCAATCCGGCCACGACAAACTCCACTTCATTCGCGGCGCGGGCAATCGTCTGATTCATGTGACCCGCCGCATCGCGAAACTCACGCGCCAGCGCATTGTCGGGCACGATGCCAAGCCCGACCTCGTTCGTGACAACGACCACGGGGCTGTGCTGGCTGGTCAGCGCGGAAGAGAGATGCGCAACTTCGTCCATCCAGTCGCGTTTCGAGTGAAGCACGTTGGACAACCAAAGCGTAAGACAATCGATCAGCCTGGCGCCGCCGTTATCGGTTTCGATCAGCGTCTGCACGAGATCAAGCGGCACCTCCCGTTCGATCCAGCCGTTTCCCCGTCGTGCGCGGTGCTTTGCTATGCGTGCCACCATCTCGGCATCGAGCGCCTCGGCAGTGGCAATATAGACGGGCTGCCCCGGAAAGGTGCAGGCGCGGGCTTCGGCGTGCCGGCTTTTTCCCGACCGGGCTCCTCCGGTTATCAAGATGATGGGCATGATCGTCTCCGGACTAGTGGTCCGATTCCAACATTCGCACCCCTCGCCGCACGCACTTTTGCGAATATCAGAATCGATGGACCACTGGCAAAATTATAAGATTCTAGTGGAGTTTAGGATTTGGCATTCGCTTTTCGGGTTTGAGGCTGGGAGGATAGCGAATGTCAAATCCACTCCACTAGTCGGCACTAACCACCAATCGACGGTAAAAACAAAGCCGAAATCCATGCCGATTGGGCTTGCGCCCGGCCGACGTCTTCGCGCATCAGGGGTAAAGCATGATCCGGAAAAGTGGGAACCGGTTTTCCGAAAAAGATCATGCTTAGACAACCGCCCAAGGCGGGAGAATCTCGTGGGATTTGCAGCAGCCATGGTGGTGGCGATGATGGCGGACGCTGCGCTCGGTTGGCCGAAGGGGCTGTTTGTCCTCGTCGGTCATCCCGTCACCTGGTTCGGCAAGCTGATCGATCTGCTGGATGCGGGCTGGAATCGGAGCTCCGACCCTCCCGCGTTCCGGCGCGCGGCAGGCGTCGCGGCCGCGCTTTTCGTCATTGCGCTGGCGGCGGCTGTGGCGTGGGCGATACAGGCGCTGCTCCTCCCGGCATGGAGCCGCATCGTCCTTGTCGGGATCCTGGCATGGCCGCTGGTCGCGTTGCGCTCGCTGCATGATCACGTGGCCGCGGTAGCACATCCCTTGCGCGCCGGCGATCTCAGGCTCGCGCGCACGGCAGTTGCGCAAATCGTGGGCCGCGATCCGGCCACACTTGACGAAGGAGGCATTGCGCGAGCGGCCATCGAAAGTCTCGCCGAGAATGCCTCCGACGGCGTCGTCGCGCCGGTGTTCTGGGGCGCCTTGTTCGGGTTACCCGGAATTGTCGGCTACAAGGCGATCAATACACTGGATTCCATGATCGGCCATCGCACGCCGCGTCACGAGGCGTTCGGTTGGGCTGCGGCTCGCATCGATGACGTTGCCAATCTCATACCGGCTCGCCTCACCGCTTTACTTTTTGCGCTGCTCGCCGCACGGCCATCGGTTGCGATGTCGTGCATGATGCGAGACGCAAGGCATCACCGCTCGATCAACGCAGGCTGGCCGGAAGCGGCGATGGCCGGCGCGCTCGGCGTGCGGCTCAGCGGCCCGCGGATCTATGACGGCAGCATGGCGGAAGAACCATGGCTGAACGGCCAGGCGCGCGATCCGCGCGCCGCAGACATCGACCAGGGATTGAAAGTCTACCGCCGTGCCATGATGCTTTTCGCCGGGCTGCTTTTGATCCTGGCCGTTGCCTGATGGAGCGCGAAATGCCCGAGCACGGGGGAAATCTCGATATGGCCATGCAGCGCTTCGGCGGCCGCGCGCAGGACTGGATCGATCTTTCGACCGGCATCAATCGGCAGCCCTACCCGGTGGGAGAGGTGCCATCCGACTGCTGGAGCGCATTGCCATCGCGATGGGGGATCGAATCCCTTCATCAGACGGCACGGCGCGCTTACGCCTCGCAAGCATCCATCCTGGCGACAAGCGGCGCGCAGGCGGCCATTGGTCTTTTGCCCCACCTTTCATCTCGCGGCCGTGCGCGTATTTTTGCGCCCGCCTATAGCGAGTATGCGGCGGTGCTTTCGGCTGTGGGCTGGGATGTCGCCGAAACCTCCGGCCTCGAAGCGCTCGCGGGGGCCGATGTCGCCGTAGTTTGTAATCCCAACAATCCTGACGGACAGCGCCATGATCCGGAGCAACTGCTCACTCTTTTGCCGCGGGTCGGTCGACTCGTGATCGACGAGAGTTTCGTGGACGCCGTTCCGCACCTGTCGCTAGCGCCCAGGGCGGGACGACCAGGTCTTTTGATCATACGGTCGTTCGGAAAATTTTATGGGCTTGCCGGTCTGCGGCTCGGTTTTATCATCGCGGACGAGGCTGAAATTGCCAGGCTTGCCGCAATCGCCGGCCCGTGGCCGGTTTCGGGCGCTGCGATTGCGATCGGCAAGCGCGCCCTTTCGGACTGCGACTGGGCGGCAGCGACCTCGGCCCGCCTTGCGCGCGATTGCGAGCGGCTCGACTTGGAAGTGAAACCGCTCGGCTGGACCCTCGTTGGTGGAACGCCGCTGTTCCGGCTCTATCAGACCGGCGAGGCGCAAGTTGCACAGGAGCGGCTCGCCCGCGCGCACATATGGTCGCGTGCATTCGCCGAGAGGCCTGGGTGGCTTCGGCTGGGCCTTCCCGGCAACGAGGCCGAATGGGTGCGCCTGGCTTCCGCACTCGCGCGTCGATGACCGGTCGTTAGCGCGCAGCGGCGAGCAGACCTTCGACATCGAGATGGTGTTCGATATGGTCGGCGAGGGCATCGAGCGTACTCTCGACCCTTGCGCGGTAATGCAGGTTTGCGGCCGGAATATCCATTCGTGCGAGAAATGCCTTTCGAAAACTGTCCGACGCAAACACGCCGTGCAGATAACTGCCGTGCACGCGACCATCTGTGGAAACGGCGCCTTCCGGCGCGCCGTTGAGGATGGCGAATGGGCGCGCGCGGTCCTCGCCTTCGGTGAGCCCGATGTGAATTTCATAAGCCTCGATCGGCTCGTCCGTCGCAGCGTGGGAAGCCGTAACGCGCATCACGGTCTTTTGCGGCGTCATCACCGTCTTCACGTCGAGAAGTCCAAGTCCCGGCGTTTCGCCGGGTGGGCCCTCGATTCCTTCCGGGTCCGCCACGATGTGTCCGAGCATCTGATAGCCGCCGCAGATACCCAGCACATGGCCGCCGCGGCGATGGTGCGCGAGAAGATCAATGTCCCAGCCTTGCGAACGCAGAAAGGCGAGGTCGCCGCGGGTCGATTTCGAACCGGGAAGGATGACTAGCCTGGCATCGCCCGGGATCGCTTCTCCTGGCCGGACCATGACAAGATCGATTTCCGGTTCGAGCTTCAGCGGGTCGAGATCGTCGAAGTTGGCTATCCGTGACAATGCGAGAAAAGCAATTCTGCATTTGCCCGGTTTGCGCGCTCCGCCAAGTCCCATCGCATCCTCGGCCGGAAGCTCGCCAGCGAGGGCAAAGTAGGGCAGGACTCCAAAGCCCCTCCAGCAGGTTCGGCTCTCGATCAGATGGTAACCGTCATCGAACAGCGAAGGATCGCCGCGGAACTTGTTGATGATGAAACCGCGGATCATGACAACATCCTCGGGATCGAGCACGGCTTTAATTCCGACGAGCTGCGCGATCACGCCGCCGCGGTCGATATCGCCGACGAGCACCACCGGGACGTCGGCACTTCGTGCAAAGCCCATATTGGCGATGTCGGCCTTGCGAAGGTTGACCTCTGCGGCGCTGCCGGCGCCTTCCACCAGCACCAGGTCGGCGCGCTCCTTCAGCCGAGCGAAACTTTCGAGCACCACCTTCATCAGCACAGGCTTCATGGCGGCGTATTCACGTGCGCGCAATGTCGCAACCCGGCGTCCCTGCACAACGATCTGCGCGCCGATGTCCGTTTCCGGTTTCAGCAACACCGGATTCATGTCGGTGTGAGGCGCGACACCTGCGGCCTGCGCCTGCAACGCCTGCGCGCGCCCGATCTCGCCGCCATCGACCGTCACGGCCGCATTGTTCGACATGTTCTGCGGCTTGAAGGGCAGCACGCGAAGGCCGCGACGCGTGAGGGAACGTGCAAGCCCGGCTACGAGGAGCGACTTGCCCACATCCGAACCTGTTCCCTGGATCATCAACGCGCGTGCCATGGGCTCGGATTTCCGCCTGGTGTGTCAGTACTCGACGCCCGGCTGCGCCTTGATTCCGGAGCGGAACGGATGCTTGATCAGCGTCATTTCAGTGACGAGGTCGGCGGTGTCGATCAGTTCCTGTCTGGCGTTGCGCCCGGTGAGGACGACATGGGTCATCGCAGGCTTTGAATTCTTCAAGAACTCGACGACTTCGCCGATGTCGAGATAGTCGTAGCGGAGCGCGATATTGATCTCGTCGAGAACGACCATGCGCAAGCTGGAATCGGCGATCAACTGCTTGGCCGTTTCCCAGCCAGCCCGCGCGGCCGCAATGTCGCGGGCGCGATCCTGCGTTTCCCAGGTGAAGCCTTCGCCCATCGCGTGGAATTGACAGAGATCGCCGAAATGCCCCGTGAGCAGGCGACGCTCGCCGGTATCCCACGCTCCCTTGATGAATTGGACCACGGCGCAGGGAAAACCATGCGCGACACATCGCAGAATCATGCCGAAAGCCGAGGACGATTTTCCCTTGCCGGCGCCGGTATGGACGATGATGAGACCCTTCTCATCATGTTTGGTGGCCATCATCCGGTCACGGGCGGCCTTCTTTTTTGCCATTTTCGCCGCATGGCGCGCGTCCAACGATGCATTGGAGTCGGCGGTTTCCCCGTCATCGACGGCATCCTGTTCGGAAATCATCTGATGCGCTCCTTTGGCTTGACAAGTTGGGGTCTTGGGCAAAAGGTGAACCACTAGCGTTGGTTCCTGTCCTACGACAGGCGAAGAGGGAATGCGATAGGGCTCAAGTTCTCACGCCCGAAAAGCAGCCGCCCCCGCGACCGTGACCGGAGAGATGCCCAAAGCCACTGACCCCTGGAGGGATCGGGAAGGCGGGGATCGGAGGGAGAAAACCCTGCTCCGCAAGCCGGGAGACCTGCCAGCGCACGATTGAGACCGGCGGACGGGGTGTTCCGCGACGGGGAACGAACCTTTGAAATCATTGGTTCGTGTGCCTCATCGCTCCCGTCAGACCCTTGGGGAGAGCGATGACCGTCACGCTTCATGTCTGCATCACCTGTCGTGCGGGCCAAACGCTCGACGAGGGCGAGACCACGCCCGGCGCGCGCCTGTATGCGGCCATTCTCGGTTTCGGCGTGCCCGAGGGCGTCAGCGTGGTCGGCGTCGAATGTCTTTCCGCCTGCAACCAGGGTTGCTCGGTGGCGCTCAGCGCGCCCGGACGATGGTCCTACATCTACGGGCGCCTTTCGGATGCGAATGCGCCCGATGTGGTCGCAGGCGCGGCGGCCTACGCGGCAGCACCGAATGGTATCGTGCCATGGCGCGGCCGTCCGGAAATCTTCCGCAAGCAATCGCTTGCACGCATTCCACCCATTTCAGTCGTTTCGGAGGCCGCCGAATGAATACGCTTGCCAAGGTCCCGGTGACCGTCGTGACCGGCTTTCTCGGATCGGGCAAGACGACGTTGATCCGGCACCTGATCAGCAACGCCAATGGAAAGAAACTCGCCGTGCTTGTCAACGAGTTCGGCAGCGAAGGCGTGGACGGAGAGATACTCAAATCCTGCGCCGTGGCGAATTGTCCCGCGGAAAACGTCGTCGAGCTCGCCAATGGCTGTATCTGCTGCACGGTGGCCGACGATTTCATTCCCGCCATGGAACAGTTGCTGTCGCGTCAGGTGAAGCCCGACCATATTCTAATCGAGACGTCGGGACTGGCGTTGCCAAAACCGCTTCTGAAAGCGTTCGACTGGCCCGAGATTCGCTCGCGAATAACCGTCGATGGCGTGATCGCGCTTGCCGATGCCGAGGCCGTGGCGGCGGGCCGTTTCGCGCCGGATCCGGCTGCGGTCGAAGCGCAGCGCGCGGCCGACGAAAATCTCGACCATGAAACGCCGCTTTCGGAAGTGTTCGAGGATCAGATCGCGTGCGCGGACATTGTGCTGCTGACGAAAGCGGACCTTGCCGGCGAAAAAGGACTTGAAGCGGCCAAGGCAGCGATATCAGCCGAGATGCCGCGCCGCGTACCGATGCTCGCAATCGTCGATGGCGCGGTCGACGCGCGCGTGATCCTTGGCCTCGAAGCCGCGGCGGAAGACGATCTTGCGGCGCGTCCTTCTCACCATGACGGCGAGGACGAACACGAACACAACGATTTCGCGTCCGTCGTGATCGAACTTCCGGAAATCCGCGATCTGGACAGGTTGGTCGCTTCCGTCCAGCGGCTGGCGCGCGAGCAGAACGTGTTGCGCGCCAAGGGATACATCGCGGTTGCGGGCAAGCCGATGCGCTTGCTGCTGCAGGCGGTGGGCGAGCGGGTGCGGCATCAGTTCGACACTGCCTGGGGCATGCGGCCCAGGCAATCGAAGCTGGTTGTGATCGGCGAACATGGCGATATCGACGAGGCTGCAATCAGGGTGGGACTCGGAGTCTGATGCACGTTGTCTTTCGCGAGAGCCGCGGTCTGGAAGAGACCGCGACACCCAGGGATCTCGGCCAGGAACCGGCCGAACTGGTGGCGCTCTCGTTCTCTGACAGCGATCTTGCAGCGCTCGCAGCCGGCTGGCGGCGGGGGCGCGCCAGCCTGCCGTCGCTCCGACTTGCTAACTTGGCGGAGCTGCGTCATCCGCTTTCGGTTGACACCTATATCGAGCGAACGCTTTCGCATGCGCGCGGCGTCCTGGTGCGCGTGATCGGCGGCGAATCCTATTGGTCGTACGGTCTTTCCAAGCTCCACCAATTGGCGAAGAGCCGCGACTTCGCGCTTGCGGTTTTGCCGGCGGATGGTCGCGACGATCCACGCCTGGACGCGCTCTCGACCTTGCCGATTTCGACTCTCAGGCGACTGAAGGTATTGTGCGACAAGGGCGGCCCGATCGCGGCGCAGGCCGCGATTGCTCAGCTGGCGCTGGCCGCGGGCTTTTATGCCGGACCGGTGATCGGCGAAATCAATCTTCCCGAGATCGGTTTCTACGATCCCGCGCACGGCGCGATCTCTGCCCCGCCAAATTTCGATCAGCGGCCGCGTGCGCTCGTCACCTTTTATCGTTCCTATCTGGCCGCTGCAGATACCGCACCGGTTGACGCCTTGATCGTGGCGCTGCGGCAGAGGGGCTTTGATGCCTATGGCGTGTTCGTCACGTCGCTGAAGGCCGAAGGTGTAGCCGAATGGCTAAGGGCTCATTTCAATCGGCACCCGCCGGCTGTCATCGTCAATGCGACGGCGTTTTCGGCGCTGGGAGATGACGGCAGCACGCCGCTCGACTCCATTTTCTGCCCGGTTTTCCAGGTCGCCTTGTCGACGGCCCGGCGCGACGCCTGGCAGGAATCGCTTCGCGGTCTCTCGCCGGGTGATCTGGCGATGCATGTGGTGTTGCCCGAGGTCGATGGCCGCCTGTTTGCCGGCGTTGTGAGTTTCAAGTCGCCGGGCGAGCGCGATCCCGATCTGCAGTTTTCCCATCTTGCGCACAAACCCGACGATGAGCGGGTCTGTGCGGTTACCGGGCGGGTGAAAGCCTGGCACCGGCTTGCGCTCAAGCCGACGCACGACAAGCAGCTTGCGATCGTGCTTTCGAGCTACCCTGGCCGTCGCCACCAGATCGCGCATGCGGTCGGTCTCGATGCGCTGGCCTCGGTCGAGACGTTGCTCTCCGATCTCAATTCGAACGGTTTCGACGTCGAACCTGTGGAAAGGCTCGGCGAGGTTCTCCTGCGAGAGGATTTGGCGTGGGATCTCGGCGATTACCGCGAGGAATTGGCTAGGCTTCCGCGCCAGTTGCGGGATGATCTCGAAAACACTTGGGGCGCGGCGGAAGATGATCCCTGTTGCTACGGCGACGAATTTCGCTTTGCCGCGATCCGGCGCGGCAAAATCATCATCGCAGTCCAGCCGGAACGTGGTGACTTCGACCATCGCGATGCCGAATATCACGACCTCTCGCGCACACCCCGCCATGCGTATGTTGCCTTTTATCTGTGGCTGAGGCGACAGGGCATCGACGCGCTCATCCATATGGGCGCGCATGGAACGCTCGAATGGCTGCCCGGCAAATCCGTCGCGCTGTCGTCCTCCTGTTGGCCGGAAGCATTGATCGGCGATCTGCCCGTGCTCTATCCCTTCATCGTCAACGATCCCGGGGAGGCGGCGCAGGCCAAGCGGCGCACCGGCGCGGTCACGATCGGCCATTTGCCGCCGCCATTGGCGCCGGCCGCTTTGCCCGAAGCGTTACGTCGCCTCGAGCAACTGCTTGATGAATATTCAACAGCCGATGGCCTCGATCCGGCGCGTCGCCAGCGCTTGATTGCATCGATACGCGATGAAGCCCGCGCGGCGGGGCTGGAAGATGATCTTGGAATTGCCGCTTCCGCCGCGCCGGCGGAAGCCATTCCGCGGATCGATCGCTTTGTCTGCGATCTCAAGGAAAGCCAGTTCGGCGACGGCCTGCATGTGTTCGGGCGAGGCGATTGCGGTGAGGCCGAAAAGGATGCGCTGCTTGCAGCGCTCTCGGGCAGGCGCATCGCGCCGGGACCGGCCGGCTCACCCTGGCGCGGACGCCGCGATGTATTGCCGACCGGGCGCAACCTGTTTGCCGTCGATCCCCGCGCCGTGCCGACTCCTTCGGCGCATGCGCAAGGGAGCAAGCTTGCCGAGGAACTCTTGCGCCGTCACCTGCAGGATCACGGCGACTGGCCGAAAGGACTCATGGTGGACCTCTGGGGATCTTCGACCATGCGCACCGCGGGTGAGGATTTTGCGATGGCGCTGCATCTTGCGGGCATCGCGCCACGCTGGGACCACGCGTCGGGGCGAGTCGCGGGATATGACATCATCTCGCCGGCGGAACTCGGCAGGCCTCGCATCGACGTGACGCTTCGCGTTTCGGGACTGTTTCGCGACGTTTTTTCGGCTCTCGCGCAACTGTTCGAAGCCGCGACCGAGGCGTTGGCTGACCGCGACGGTGAAGGCGACGAAAATCCGTATATACACCGCACAGCGCGCGTGTTCGCACCACGTCCCGGGCAGTACGGTATCGGCATCGCCTCGTTGCCGGAGGTGTTCACCACAGAATCGCGCCTTGCCGCCGGCGAAGCCTGGCTTTCCGCTTCGTCCTGGGCTTTTGCTGCAAATGGAGAGATGCGGGCTGATCGCGAAGCAATGGAGGCAAGGCTCGCCGCGACCGACGCTTTCGTCCACACCCAGGACCTGCCAGAAACCGATTTGCTGCTCGCAGCGGACTATGCCGCGCATGAGGCGGGTGCGGCGGCCGCGTCCGCCCGGCTCGGCGTCGCCGCTCCATCGCTCTATCACCTCGACGCGACGCGTCCCGATCAACCGCATGCGCGCTCCCTGACCGAGGAAATCTCGCGCGTCGTGCGTGCGCGCGCCGCCAATCCGGACTGGATCGCAGGCATGATGCGTCACGGCTTTCGGGGTGCGGCCGAAATCGCCGCGACGCTCGAGCACATGGCGGCCTTCGCTCATCTTGCCAATGCCGTGCCGTCCCATCTCTTCGATCTCTACTTCGATGCGACGCTCGGCAATGACGATGTTCGCGCGTTCATGTCGCACGAGAATCCGCTGGCACTCGCGGCAATCGAAATCTGCTTCAACCGATTGCATGAGGCTTTGCTTTGGAAGACGCGCCGCAATTCGATCGCGGCCGCGCTGCGGGAGGCCTCATGAGCGACGTCGCGATCAGGGGATGGTGTCCGGGGGCCTTGCAGCCGATGCGATCCGGAGATGGACTCGTGGTTCGTGTCCGGCCGCATGCGAGCCGCATCGATGCGGCGCAGGCGATGGGTATAGCAGAGCTCGCCGAACGACATGGCAACGGCATCATCGATCTGACCAACAGGGCCAACCTCCAGATCAGGGGCGTCTGCGATGCGGGCCATTTACTGGTGGTCGAGGGGCTCGCGCGACTCGGGCTGGTCGATCCGGATCCGGACACCGAGGCGCGGCGTAACATCCTGATGACGCCGTTCTGGACCGAAGGCGATGAAATCGCCTCCATCGCGGCGGAACTGGAGCAGGCGCTTGCAACCGGTCCTGCCGGTGTTCCGACCAAGTTCGGCTTCGCTGTCGATTGTGGCAGGGAACGCGCGCTGGCCGGCGCTTCCGCCGACGTGCGGATCGAGCGCGCCGTGACAGGACATCTCATCGTGCGTGCCGACGGCGCGGAACTTGGTCATCAGGTCGCGCGGCGAGAGGCGGTCAGCGTCGCGCTCGCGCTGACCGAATGGTTTGTCAGTTCGGGCGGAGCCAAAGGTAGCCGGGGACGAATGGCCGCTCATGTCGGCGCCGGCGCCAGGCTGCCCGAGGGGCTCTGCGGCAATGCCAGGCCCGCACGCAGCCAAGTACTGCGCGGCCCCGGAGTCTATCCGCAAGGCGCGATGTTTGGCATGGCATTCGGGCAATTGACCTGCGCCGCGCTTCGATATCTCGCCAAATGTGCGCCCGCGCTTCGTATGACGCCCTGGCGCATGATCCTGGCGGAGGGGATGGAGGAGATGCCCCACTGCGAGGAAATCATCGCGCAAGCCGAAGATCCGATGCTGCGCCTTATCGCCTGCAGCGGCGCGCCGCGCTGCGGGCAGGCGCATGCCGACACGCGCGCGCTGGCCACGGCGCTTGCACCGCATTTGGCCGAAGATGCGCGGCTCCACGTCTCCGGTTGCGCCAAAGGTTGTGCCCATTCTGGTCCGGCGTCGATCACGCTGGTGGCGACCCGCGAGGGATTTGATCTCGTCCGCGGCGGCTCGGTCCGGGATGCGCCGGCGCTGCGCGGACTGAGCGGCGCCGGTATCCTGACAAACCCCTCGGTGTTACGGGGAGCGGGCTGATGCTGCACAGCTACGAGACCGATGCTGCGGCGATCTATCGGCAATCCTTTGCCATCATACGCGCCGAGGCGGAGCTTGCGCGCTTTACGGCAGAGGAGGAGCCTGTGGTCGTGCGCATGATTCATGCCGCAGGCATGGTGGGACTGGAAGCGAAGATCCACTTTACATCCGGCATGGCCAGTGTCGCGCGGGCGGCGCTGCAGAACGGCGCACCGGTACTGTGCGATGCGCGGATGGTGTCGGAGGGAATCACGCGAGCGCGCCTGCCGGCCGGCAACTCAATTATCTGCACCCTCGACGACCCCGCCGTTGCTTCGCTCGCGCAATCCATGGGCGATACGCGCTCG